>Ga0307508_10005350_pt1 | contig 12226 bp, 5 predicted proteins | sample 9_EM_MG_FD_203089 | JGI IMG/M metagenome (GOLD analysis project Ga0307508, IMG submission 203089) | Populus trichocarpa ectomycorrhiza microbial communities from riparian zone in the Pacific Northwest, United States - 9_EM | ecosystem: Host-associated > Plants > Roots > Unclassified | place... | reverse complement strand
AGACCCGCATGCATCCAATCCCTCTTAGGTAGTTGTGTGTTAACGCGCCCAATGGCTTATGTCGCTACCGTACCTCCCCTCTTCATTTTTCATGTCTTGTCATTATCACCGTTATCATCCACGTGACCGGAAAAATATTAATATAGTTGGTGCCTGAGTGACACTGTCACTGTTATCGCACGTGCTCAGATCTTCCACGCGCCTATCATGCAGCACTCTACAATCGCCATTGGTACGAACCAGATGAATGGTGGCATTCTTACATCGACAACCTCTGTCAATCCACGCCAACCATCTGCCGATCCACTGTACCCCGAGGCCATATTTGTAGACGGATTCTCCGCAGATTCGCTTGCATATACAAATAGCTGTGTTTATAGTGGAGCACCTGCTAATCGCCCCGGGACCCATCAGTGGTTCTACGAAGCCAAGCTCGTTACATATGCGACATATTGCCCGGCTAGCGTCGTGTATGACATATTTCCTCTTAACCGTCCTATTGCAATTACAACTGGCGCCACGGATCGATTTCATAACCCATTTACCCTTTACGGAATGGTACGGTCTGTCGCACAATGGAGCGATACAATCCCTACGGAGGTTCATTATTCGATAATGGTCGAAGTGCACATAAAGCCCGGTTTCGTTGTCAATTGGTCAGAGACACGACCATGGCCGCATGTTCCTTGTGGCGGTTTGTTCATATTCCCACACACCTTTCAGAATGCAGCCCACCAGCCCATCCAAATCTCATCCACCTCTTTCAATACCACTGAAACTGTATGGTACGACGCCTCAGACCTACAGCAGAACATCATCCGCGATCGGCACGTATACCAAATCGTGAACCGTCAACCACGCGTTCGTCAACCTTTCATGCCGAGCACCATTACCGCCGAGCAGCCTCCCAGCGATGCCGTAACCCCACGATTTCTTCTCTATTCTCAGAGGTCTGGCGAGTTGGTGTCGGGAAATAGCAGCGACGAGGACAACGCGCAGATGGAGTGACATTGATCACCGATGTGTGTATGTCAGTGAGGGCACTGATCAAAAGATTGGGCCATATGTAGAGGAGTAGAATGACCGGTACCGAAGAATGCGATTCCAGGTACATTTGCGCCTTGAACAGTTGATATGACGTTCTAGCTTCCAGTTCATGTTCTATGGTTTCTTCATTCTATGTTTCCATTTTGGTACGTTGCCTTACATAACATTCGAGAACCTTCTATCTTTTTCCATGAAGGCGGTGCCGGCTATCACATGTCAGTGCTCAGTGCTGCGCCGTTCCACAACCTTCCATGGTATTCTGCCCCTATTTTTCACCACTATATAAACCTGGTCTTCCCTATGAAGACGAGGGACTTCTTTTCCCCTTTTTCCCCCATCTCTAGTTTCCCCATTTCTCTTTCCTTTCACCACCTGTACATACTACGCAGTAGCAGGACGCTGCTGTCTCTAGTTACAGAATATCATCCTAGTTTCCTAAAGGGAATATAGCGGAACCGAGGACTATTGGCAGAGTAGCCACAGTAGACTGAAGAGGAGTAACTCAGAAGAGCGACGAATACGCCAGAGGCTCCCCGGCACTAGTGGACAGACCGATCTCCCGTTTACCGAACGACCCCGGAAACATCCGATCCGACCAACCAGGAACTCCGAGTAGTTCCTACCTTAGCACCTTACGCTACCAATCCGAGACCACCCCGCTCATTCGAGCACCCCATTTCACATACCCTTGCGTACAGCTGAAACAGTGACGCCTGTGTCTAAGCTGTGAAGTCACATATCGATTTCTAGGCTACTTGTATACATCGAGTGGGAAGACCAATCACCATATCCACCGAAGTACCCACTCCCTCTCCCACAAATTTGGTGGTCCCTACAGGGCAATTGCAAATTCCACCACCGTTATCAGCACCAACTTCTTTCAAACCACATCTTTCTTGTATACCACTGCAACAGTCATTGATATTCAGCTCGCTTGGGTATTTCAACCAGACTGTGCTAGCCACATATGTCGAACTCGATACAACCATCATTTATTTCCCAACCATTAAACACACAGCTGCATAGCAGCCAAGGCTCAGAACCTAGCAGCATGCAGTCCAACGAATCATTCGTGATGCCAAGTCTTAGTAGCACTCGTCAATACCGCGAGCCTCGCGAGCATTTCCCGGAAGAGGAGGTAGCCAGCAATAATGCTCCAGCAGTAAATCTGGACCCGGCACCTACGGGAAATGCTGCTACGATGCACGATATCAGGAGCCTTCTCCATCTTTTAACAACTATGAAGCAACCAGTGGGAGTGATGCCTATGCCATCCTCTGACGATGCGCCCAAGTTTAGGGGCACTAATCTCAGAAGCTTCCTTGAAGACTACAACATGGTGGCTGATAATGCTGCCTGGACGGATAAGCAGAAGTGCGAGCATATTTTCAAGTATTGCACCAACGACACACGAGACCTGGTGCGTGCCCTGGAACCACGCAAGAGAGGCAACTGGGCAGACACTATGGTCATGCTTCGAGAGATGTATATTGGTGATGAACATGCTGCGAAGTACACCCGAGATAGCTTGGAGAAGTTTGTTCGTGAAGAGCGCATCATCACGAAGAAGAAAGAATTCATCAAATATTATCGTGGATTTAGCAAACAGCTCCATAGTCTGCGAGAGAAGATAACCGATGAAGACAAGAACCGGTTGTTTTGGAAGGGCATGCCCGAGACCCTCCAAGACGACATATATCGACGTTTACTTGCTGCCGATCCCCACTTGGACAGTCACAGTCCTCCTGATCGACGCAAGGTGCACGAGTTAGCTCTGAAAGCCTTGGACAAGAAGTCATTCTATGCCAATCTTATGACTAGTCAAGGACGTCATGGAGGAAGGAGATCCAGGAGTGTGCACAGGAAGAGGAGCTCTAAATCTGGCAAACCTTGGCAGGACGATTCCGATGACGAAGACTCAGCTTCTAGTAATGACGAACGTCGCCACAAGCGCAGGCATTCCAGCAAGGATACCGAAAGCAACAGTGATAGTGATTTGGCAGATAGCGACAGCTCCGATTCAGAATCCAGTGACGATGATCAGCCAAGACATTCTAGAGCACATAGGAAGAAGAAGAGTTCCACGAAACAGGCCCTAAAGCCAGCCAAATCACAGCCCAGCTCCCTCAAGAAGAGTCTTAGGCCTACACCTGTTCCAGACGATGTTAAGAACCTCACCAATGAATTTCGCCGACTTGGGCTAGGAGAAGTCGATCTTCCGCGCAATGCCAAATTTCTTAATGACCCGATGTACATTCAACTCGTTCAGATGATGCAGAGAGTTGCTCGAGAGGTCCAGGAAAACCGGAACGATACCCAGCTACTCCTGGATCGCAGCCAAAATAGAAATCCTGACTCTGGAAAGTTTGGCCGCTGCTTCTTCTGCCACCTATACAACACTCATCCACGAGGCATTCTTAACTGTCCTGAAGCACAAGCAACTGTGCTTGAGGGCCATTGCGCTGTCAGAGATGGTCGTTTATACATGATCGATGGACGAGAACTTCCTAGAGCCGAGCCTGGACAAAGTCTAGCCTCAACCATTCGTAATCTCCAGAGGAACCAACGGCCCAGCTCTGCCGGGCCACGCATTTCACCACGACTTCCCCAAGTTTCATATGCCGCAATCTTGGGACCCGAAGAGTCAGATTGCTTCGACTATGAAAGCGATATCCCAGAAGCTAGCCCTGCCCTCTGGCAACATGTTTTTGCAGCCGATCGCACAGAGAAACCCAAGCCCCGATTTGACCCTATGGTCCAAGATAAGCGAATTAAATGGCAGGAAAAGCTACCCGAGAACCGGGCCCGAGCCAAAGCCACCCCATACGTCGAGGTACCACCTGTTCCTAAGCACTGGGGAGATCAGAAGGCCCCACTCCGGGAAAGTCAACCTAGCCAGAACCCTGTCCCTTTGACAGAGAACCCTAAAAGTGTGCCGAATATACCAGTTAAAGACATACATCCTCCTCCAAAGATTCTGAAGCCACCAAGACCCATGGAGAGGCCGGGTAACTACACCAACAAAAACATCACAGCCATTCAACAAGAGAACCGAGGTCTTAAGAATCAGCCCAACATCAATAAATCCGATTTCGTAATGAAAGGCGACCCCAGAAGACCTAATCCCGGGCCAGAGCGAACTATTCTGCCACCCCGTTCACCCGCTAAGAATCGATTCACTACCAATATGCAACAGCGATACTCTGGTGATCAAGTCTACAAGAAAGTCTTGAATGCCGATGTCACCTTGCCATTGGGAGAATTGCTGGCAGCATGCCCGAATATCGAGAAAACTCTGTCCAGTGATACGAAACTTAGGACAGTGCCGATTACACACGTCCGAGCACGAGATGAAGATGAAGAGATGGTAGAAGCATTTGCTGGATTGGCTCCTGACTCGGAAGAGGATGCCTACACCGATGTACTCCAAGAAGACAATTATGGAATGTGCTATACCGCTGCAGCTAGCACACCCATTTATTATGGGTTTGGTGCCAAAATTGGTGCCGAGAGAGATCCGTTCAGGAAGTCACCTATCTCAGCCACAGGGTCTTTTAATCTGAAGATTGGCGAACGAGACGTTGTAGCTATGGTGGATTCTGGAGCAGAAATGAACATGATTACACCATCCTTAGCTGAGGATCTGCGAGATCATTTTGCTGAGGATGAGAACGGCAAGAAATTCAGGATGAAGAATGTATCTGGTGTAATCACCAACCTCAAGGGCCAATTCAATGATATTCCACTTTCCATTGGAGGACATCGCATTCCAGAGACATTCTTTGTAGGAGATCACTGGGATAGCCACTTTGATGTTATCCTGGGACAAACATTCTTGAACAATCGCGCTTGCGAAATGTCTTGGAATGGCTCTGATCACATCCTTATGCGACTTTACCCATCTGGAAACAAAGAAGGCGATGCCATTACGGTCCGCCTAACCAAACATAATGACTACAACCGGAAAGCAATGATAGCACGCATGGGCATGGCGCAAAGTTATGTTACAGATGACCTCGAATTAAGCCTGCAGGAGATTGGCAACAACGGTTCAGCCACCATGCCTGTCCAAAGTGTACTCTCCGAATTTGATCCTTTCTGGAACGATTATCCAAGTGGACCTGAAGACACGGAGGTCTACTTGAATCCTGCGACTCTCACACTACCAACGAATGATGAAGACATTGCATCCTTGTCATGGGACAATGACATTCTTGCCAATATAATCTCAGGCATCGATTATAGCTCATTTTGGGATATTGCGGCACAAGCTGATATGATAGAAGAAGAAAGCCATTTACGCGAACTGGACTATATGGCTGCCAGAAACACAATACAACCATCCTCGCTTAATCCCCCGAGCCCCCAAGAGATGAATATGCGATTCTACCGAGCAGTTGCAGCCTTGAAACAGGCAGGACAGCTCGACACAAGTCATAGTACTTTTGAAGACATCCAAGATGTTTATAATTCACGCATCTACAAAGCCTTTCATCATATCCCAGTAGGAGACAAGATGTTTAATATTGATGAAGGAGAACATGCAGTTCGGGTCAATTCTAAATCCCTGCGCGCCGTTCTGGATCCAAGGTTGAACCACAACTTGATAACCCGTGCAGCTCAGCAACGAACCGAACTTGAAACAGGTGTAGCTACTTGGAGAGACTTAGGAGACGAGAAGTTCACCGATGTAGAGTACTGCTGCCCTGTCCTCATCGAGTTAGGCGTTGGACCCCTGTTACCTGGCATTCTTATGGTGACAGATGACCCCATTCCTGGAGGATATGATATACTACTAGGCAAACCCTGGATGATGGGCATCGAATGTTATTTCACCCACTACCGGTTCAGTCCATCTTTAAACGACTTTGTCTACGAACCACCAGGACCCGATATAAATCCGGATCTGCTTGTCATAGCCGGTGCAGATGCAAATGAGGATGACGAAAGTGTAGTTCTTCAAGGCAATGCCCCAACAGCAGAAGAAGACCGAGCATTGCGGCGCCTTAGAAAGCTAGGGCACCTCCATCACACCAGCATGACAGAACCCCCAGGGAATAAAGACAGCCAAAGCGACATCCCAGCCTTGGGAGGTGTTGTTGCTAGGACACTGTGACTAGCCACACTCGAGGAACCAAATTGGGATGTAGAAGATGCGAGTGGAGTTATAGAAGCCTTGTTCAACCAATCCCCAGCAGCCCTCAAGGTTGCAACCGAGATTTTCACTATCACAAATACCTTCAGCGGACATCGAATTGCCGACATAATATGCAACATCTGTAAAACCATCTCAGGATCTCCCAATTCAGCAATCGCCCAGGGAGAAGAACAACTAATGGGGCAAGTCCTAGCTCAAGTCATAGTCGACTATGCCAAGGAAAAGCCTGCTGTATCTGTATATGGAGCAAAATACAAACCTGTACACCTAAAGAAGAACCCTGTTCCAGTTAGCGTTCCTTCTATGCGAAGAGAACCCTACAAACCGATCCCTGTACCAATACTTCCAAAATTTCCAACTCATCCACCCCCGATTGATCAATATCCTTATTCCACACGAATCACTGAGGAGCGATTGGACATCATCTTGAGCCATATTACTCCAAATTTCCTATCACCCGACGAAACAGCCTTGCTACTATGGGTAGTTTCCCAGAATGAGGAAGCTATTGCCTTTGACGACAGTGAGCGAGGCACCTATTCAAGCAAATACTTTCCAGACTATGTCATGGAAGTTGTGGAGCACAACCCATGGAGACTTCCACCGATTCGCATTGCTGAATCTATCCGTGATGAAGTCATTCTGATGTTGCAAAATCAGTTGGACAATGGGAATTTAGAGCCTTCCACAGCCTCCTACCGATCGCGCATGTTCACTGTACAGAAGCCACATGGCAAAGGCTTGCGAATAGTGCACGACTTACAACCTCTCAATGCAGTATCTGTTCAGGATGCTATGCTACCCCCGAATGTGCAAGAGTTTGCCGACGCATTCACAGGTTATGCGGTATATGGCACAATGGACTTGTACTCTGGATATCATCACCGAGTTATCCATTCGGATTCGCGTCCTCTTACTGCATGCCAAACCTTGGTGGGACTTGTACAACTGACCACCTTACCAATGGGTTATACAAATTCCATGCAAGAATTCCAAAGATCAACATCACATATAGTTAATCACCTTTCCCCAGACCGAGCTCTTGCATTTGTTGATGATGTCGGAGTCAAAGGTCCCAAGACGCGTTACGGAGACGCAACCATTCCGGACAACCCAAATATTAGGTGTTTTATTTGGGAGTATGCACACACATTGTACGAATGTCTTGCTGTCATGAAAGAAGGAGGCGCCACAGCATCTGGAAAGAAACTTGTCTTGGCAACACCTCGAGTTACTATAGTAGGCCACGAATGCGATATCGATGGGATTCGGCCGCATCATGGAATTGTTACCAAAGTTATAAACTGGCCAATACCCCGGAATGTCACGGAAGTTAGAGGATTTCTGGGCACAATCGGTGTTGCTCGAAATTGGATCAAGAACTTTGCTCGACTTGCCAAGCCACTCACTGAACTCACACGTGCCAAGCAAGAAGAATTCCACTGGCCTCCAGATGCAGACAGAGCTATGGAGATTCTAAAGAAGAAAGTCACGGAAATATCGGCGCTGAAGAAACTAGACATTCATACTGCCAAAGAAGCTTCATTGACTTGCGAACCTGGCAAATACAACGAGGGTCGTCTAGTCCTTGCTGTAGACAGCTCGATGATAGCTGTGGGCTTTGTCTTGTACCAAGTGTTAAAAAGCGACGATGCTGCCCTACATCCTGATGGAAATACAACCACGCCTCAGAGACGACCTGGCTTAGTGAAATTTCCACTCCGATATGGATCTATCACCCTCAATGAAGTAGAGAGCCGATATGGACAGCCCAAAATAGAGCTGTATGGATTATTCCGAGCACTAAAAGCCCTTGAGCATTTAGTGTGGGGTTTCAATGTCTTGGTGGAAATGGATGCGTCATTCCTTAAAGCCATGGCAAACTCCCCGGGCCTTCCTAATGCAGCAGTCACCAGATGGGTTGCCTATATTCAATTATTCGATTTGGAATACAAGCACATATCAGCCGAAAACCATAAGGCACCAGATGGATTGTCTAGAAGGGCCCATGCTACGGAAGATACAGATAATACGGACCCTGGTGAAGATTGTGACCACTATGGACCCTTTATTGCCGATGCAGGACCCTCTACTATCATTGAATCCCCATCAGAAGCACCCTTCGAACCTTCTACATCAGACTTGGCCGAAATACACACTGCAATGTTTGGCGCAGTAGAGCTTCAGGAACCTAGCCTGGTAGCTGTCACTACACGTTCCCAAGAGAGGAGTAGAATAGCCAATGTTGAAGAATGGGAGGAAAGGAGTGACCCATTTCAGCAAATTTCTCCAGAACCTACACCAGATAACCAAGATCTCCAGCTGCATCCGCACCATGTATTGGATGAGGAAGGAGACAGCTATTGGAAGAACATTATCGAATATCTCCAGACTTTGCAAGTTCCAAAAGCCATCACCAACCGAAAATCCTTTATCGAAACAGTCAGGAAATTCTTCATATCCAACAATGTCCTATGGAGGCGGTCAAAAGACCTACCAAGGCGTGTTATCATTGATCCAGCCGAAAGGGAAGAGCTCATTCGGCAAGCCCATGACGAATCCGGTCACAGAGGAAGAGATCCTACATACAAGAAATTGGCAGAGTTCTATTTTTGGCCAAATATGCTTTCGGAAATTGCCATACACTGCCGAGCATGTAGGCAATGTCAATTGCGATCATCCTATCATCCCAAAGTTATGATTAGTCCCACCTGGGTGCCTACAATTCTACGCAAATTCAATTTGGACCTGGTAGAAATGGGTATCACTTCAAATGGATATGATTATATTGTCGACATGCGGGACGATCTAACAGGATGGCTAGAAGCGCGGATGTTATCCACCAAATCATCTCAAAAAGTAGCCGACTTCATTTGGCAAGATGTCATATGTCGCTTTGGATGCATTCCCCAAATCACGACCGATAACGGAACTGAATTCCAAGGCGCAGTTACCATTCTCACCGAGAGATATGGTGTCAATGTCATACGGATATCTCCTTATAACCCTGCCGCTAATGGAATGATAGAGCGTGGCCATCGCACTTGGATAAACTCGATCTGGAAACTGTGCGGTTCAAAGAAAGAAAAGTGGAGCCGCTGGTTTTACCCTGCATTGTGGGCAGACAGAGTTACAACCCGACGAGCCACTGGATTTTCTCCATACTATCTTCTGTATGGAAAACCACATCTTTTTCCATTCAACCTCCAAAGCAAGACATGGTACACTGTCGACTGGCATGGAATCACCACAACGGAGCAGCTTATAGCAGTCAGAGCCCTCCAAATCCGACAATTGCATATGGACCGACAGAAAGCAGCTAACAAAAACACGGAAATGCGTGTACAAGCTGCAAATGACTATGCAAACAGGAATGCCAGACGATTAATCTCAGGAAGATTCGGAAAAGGAGAACTTGTCCTTGTCGCTCTCAAAGGACCAGGAATTGTTCGAGGAAGTGGTCAACCAAAGTCAGCTGACACTTGGGCGGGTCCCTTTGAGATAGTCAAGCGATATCACTCTGGATCATATCAGCTCAAAGAACTGGATGGTACCATTCTTAAGGGTTCCGTACCCACAAGTCACCTTAAGCCCTTCTACACAAAGGATACCCCCGAGCGAAAAGAACTTCTACAACCGGGAGAAGAATCCTCGGAGGATATTCATCCGTTCCAGAAAAGCGATGAAGAAGGCCAAGGAGATGAAGATTTCCACTTGGAAGATTAAACCCCCTTCAACCATTGGAATATCAGAGAAGGAGACAGAAGAAATAACAGAAATGCCGAGAGAAAGTTCAAGAACAACCGCTGGTTGGCAGAGCGAGCAGTTAAAGTCAACCCAAGAATTCAATCAATTGCCAAGCAAATTGCCGATGGCACTACTCAAAAGATTGGGCCATTCAATCCACTCAATAGGCTCATATCTTCCTACTCAATACACGATTACTCAGCCAAGATTCAATCCCTCTATATTTGGCACGTGCATCATGTGCGGGCCTCCCGATACCAAACGTGGCCTATCTACATTTCTACCACTATAACCTGATATGTCTCAAGCTATGGACCTCCACTTGGTCCTAGCTGGTTGAGAAAATTCCGTCAGAAAGGCTCATGAACGGGTAAAAGACCGGCTTACCTGTAATCATGGCCATTCACTGCCAAACAATAAAGGAATCAACCTGCCTTATCACCAACTCTTCGTCGCAAAATCCCCCCCTTCATCACTGTAACAACCCATCATATCCATTGTCCCAATGTCCGTCCTGTCCATCATGTCTACAGATTGGGCGGAGCACTTGTATGATCAGCTATTTAAAGTCAAGTCGGAATCTGCCACTCACCATGCTGAGTCCGGTGGAAGTCCCGGTGTAGTCCCCTCTTCGGTTAATGGCACTGTTGGTGATGATAAAGTCTCTGACAAACCTGTTGAGCAAGAGGAAACAGTCAATGGGTCTAGCACGGAAATACTTACCGTCGGCGAGCCTTTTATTATCGAGATCGACGAATTTTTCGAAGTCGACTGTTCATCCGAACCCCCGATTGCACGAGATACCCAGGCGGACTTGGCTTGGGAGTGGGCCAACTCGGAGAACAGCTATGCCGGGTGGGATGCCGACCCGTGGACACCATCAGGCACGGATGTTTCACGAGCCACTCTGGGTCATTCCGAGCGTCTCGGTCACCGGCCCGAACGCTCATCATTTGGTGTCCACGATTTCTTAGTCGTACCCCCCGAGACGTCATGGGACGTGCCCAAACGTCCGCTGCGTGCCCATTCTCCGGCGCAGTACCCAGTCAAGCGTCCGAACGACTGCTTTCAGCTTCACAATCCATTCGATGTTCTTGCTGTCGACGATGAGTATGGCTCCTGCCCAGACATAGAGCTTGCCCCGGCTGCTCCTATGCACTATGCACCCTCGAACAATATATGTTTCTCTCCGAATATCTTCGTTGCGCCAGAACAGACCGTGAAGTCACCCGCAGCACTCGACAAGCCGAACGAACAGAAGTCTAAGGTTAGCGAAGCTCCGAAGCCTCGTCGATCGTCGCGCCGCCGAGTTAAGAAGGATAGCAAGGCCGAACGCATCAAAAGCCGACCCCTTGTCCCTGTTGTGGAGATAGTGTCAGTTAAAGGGCAGATCACGAATAGGCCCAAGTCCAAAGTCGAAAGTGTGGAACCAGAGAATATCGCGAAGGATGAGAAGTCATTAGGTGTAAAGGCCGATAAAGATCATTCGTCGAATACCCCTGCGATCGATGCTCTTCGTGCCGAATTGGACGCGTTGAAGTCGCGATGCCACGAGAACGAGTTCCTCTGTCTGTTTAGGAACGAAGAGGTTAGTAACAAGGCGAAGGAAATTATCGCAGATACCATGCTCCAGAAAGGCCATGACGCCGAGATCACCCGATTGATCGAAACACTAGAAGGCACGATCAAGATTAACGAAGAACGAGGTCATGCGATGGATCAAGTAATTAAGGTAGTCGGAGAAGTCTGCGATCGGCAGAAACGATTTGGCGAGACGATGCGCCGAATCGAAGGTTTGGAAGAGCAGCTGGCAAATATGATTCAAGGTGCCGAACAGAAGGTGTCTGCCAAGGAGCTAGATGAAGTAGTGGAATCCATTCGTCTCCTCGAAGGCCGGATCAGCCAGCTAGGCTTTCGCGTTAATGTTGTTGCGGACGCTAATGCCTCGCTTAATCGTAGCGTGGACCACACATCGAGGATAGCTGGCCTCAGCAAAGGCGTACCTGTAACCACTTCTAACGAAGCGCTGCCGCGCGAGGTTATCGCTGCCGCTGCGCGACACTGGGTTCTTCACATGCTGGGAGCTGCCAAGTCAGTCTTAGGCGACACGTGTAGTCTTCGAACGTGTGAGAACTTGGTGGATACAGTTCACAACACACCTTCGGCATCTTCCGCCATTGCGGTGGTTTTGCGCATCATCCTAGAGATGATAGTGTACGTCGCTAATGACGCTTTCGATCACGAACCTGATCCAGCTTCTGGGCCACGTGCTGC
>Ga0307508_10005349_pt1 | contig 12226 bp, 1 predicted proteins | sample 9_EM_MG_FD_203089 | JGI IMG/M metagenome (GOLD analysis project Ga0307508, IMG submission 203089) | Populus trichocarpa ectomycorrhiza microbial communities from riparian zone in the Pacific Northwest, United States - 9_EM | ecosystem: Host-associated > Plants > Roots > Unclassified | place... | reverse complement strand
GCCGTGGGCTCCCGCGCCGCAACGGCAGGCAGCATCAGTGCGCCGAGCGCGTGCCGGTCCACCTTGCCGCCGGGTAAGAGCGGCAACGCCAGGAGCGCCACGAACACAGCGGGGACCATATGCTCCGGCAGTCGGCGGCGCAGATGCGCCCGGAGATCGGCTTCCGGAGCCTCCGCCGTCTCGTGCAGCGCCCGGTTCAACACCAGATAGGCCACCAGGCGCCGGCCGCCGCCGATGCCGCCGATACCGCCATTGCCATCGTCGCGCGCCAGCACCACCGCCTGGCTCACCACCGGATGGTCGTGCAGGACGGACTCGATCTCGCCCAGCTCGATGCGGAAGCCGCGCACCTTCACCTGGCCGTCGAGCCGTCCCACCACTTCGAGGTCACCCTCTGCGCGCCGCCGTGCCAGATCGCCGGTCCGGTACATCCGCGCCCCCGTCACTCGCGCGAAAGGATCGGGCCGGTAGACCGCCGCGGTGAGGTCCGGACGGCCGAGATACCCGCGCGCCAGGATCTCGCCGCCGATCCACAGCTCGCCGGCCACGCCGACCGGCAGCGGCTGCTGGTGGCCGTCCAGCAGGTAGACCCGCGCGTTGTCGATCGGCCGGCCCACCGAAGGGTCGCGGTCTTCCCGTTCGTCCAGGACCGCCGGTGCACAGGTGGTGACGACGGTGGCCTCGCTGGGACCGTACAGGTTGACCACCGCGAAGGGCAGGTCGCGGCGGGCGATACGGTGCAGCCGATCGCCTCCCACACAGAGGCGGCGCAAGGAGGTGGCAGCCGCCACCGGCTCGGCCAGGAAGGCTTCACCGAGCGGAGTGGGAAGGAACGACACCGTGATCCGCTCGCGGGCGAGCCAACCCGCGAGGCGCGACGGCGAGAGGCGTGTCTCTTCGTCCGGCAGACAGATGGCGGCCCCCGACGTCAGCAGGGCCCAGAGCTCCCAGACCGCGCCGTCGAAGGCGGGACCGGCGGTCAGGGTGCACCGGTCCTCCGGAGTGACCGGCAGCGCGTGGCGGTACCAGGAAAGGAGGTTCATCAGGGCGCCGCGCGTCGCCGCGACCCCCTTCGGCCGCCCGGTCGAGCCGGAGGTAAAAATAATGTAGGCGAGGTTTCCGGCCGCACCGCGCCGTTCCGGCGGCCCGATGTCCTCTCCAAGAAGGATCTCGGCATCATCGATCGCCAGCACGGTTCGCGTGCCGCCGATCCGGCCTGCCAGGGCTCCCAGGGTCAGCACCACCGGTGTGGCGGCGTCGTCGAGGGCCGCGGCGATCCGCTCGTCCGGATAGGCGGGATCGAGCGGCAGATAGGCACCTCCGGCCTTGGCGACCGCCAGCGCCGCCAGGAACATCTCCTCCGACCGCGGCACCAGGGAGCCGACCGGCACCTCCGGCCCGACTCCCAGGCGGCGCAGCCGCCAGGCCAGCCGGTTGGCGCGCCGGTCGAGCTCCCCATAGGTGAGGACGCGGACGGCGCCCGCCGGGCCGGCAGGACCGATCGGGGACACCACCGCCGGAGATCCGGGCCGTGCCGCCGCCCGCGCCTCGACCAGCTCCGCCGGCGAGCCCTCGCGCGGCCACTCGACCGCGGTCCGGTTCCAGCCGTCCAGGAGCTGCCGGCGTTCCAGGTCGCTGAGCATGTCCAGCTCCGAAACCCGCTGCGTGCGATCGGCGAGGACCGCGGCGAGGAGAGAACGGAAGTGGCCGCCCATGCGCGCCGCCGTGGCGGCCTCGAACAGGTCGGTGCTGTAGTTGAACGCACCGCCCAGCCCTCCCTCCTCGTCGGGCTCGAAGGCCAGGTCGAGATCGAACTTCACCAGGCCCGGATCCGGACGCAGGACCTCCAGGGAGAGATCGCCGAAATCGAGCCGAGGCTTGGGCGTGTTGAGCAGGGAGAGGGACACCTGGAAGATCGGCGTACGGCTCGGGTCGCGCTCCGGACGCAGCTCCTCCACCAGCTTCTCGAACGGGAGGTCCTGATGCGCGAAGGCTTCGAGAGCGATCTCACGCACCCGTGCCATGAGCCCGGGGACCTCCGGGTCGCCGGTGACGTCGGCGCGCAACGCCAGGGTATTGACGAAAAAACCGATCAGATCCTTGAGCTCCGGGCGGCTCCGGTTCGCCACTGCGGAGCCGACCGCGAAGGTGGTCTGCCCCGTATAGCGGTGCAGGAGGACCTGGAGGATCGTCATCAGCACCATGTACGGGGTCGTCCCCTCCCCTCTCGCCAGGGAGTGCACACCGGCCATCTCGGAGGCGGAGAGATGCAACGGATCGGACGCCCCCCGGGAGCTCTTGAGCGGCGGACGCGGGTGGTCGATGGGGAGCTCCAGGGGCGGCGGCAGGTCGCCGAGGCGCCGCCGCCAGACGGCGAGTTGCTGCTCCAACCGCTCACCGCTCAGCCACTGCCGCTGCCAGAGAGAAAAATCGGCGTACTGGATGGACAACGGCGGCAGCGCGGCGCGGAGATCATCTCCCCGCAGAGAGGCACGGTACAGCGCGAGCAGGTCGCGGATCAGGATTCCCAGGGACCAGCCGTCGCTGATCACATGGTGCTGCACCAGCACCAGGACGTGCCGCTCGGGAGCCAGGCGCAGCAGGGCGGCGCGGAACAGCGGCCCGGTGGAGAGATCGAAGGGGAGGTTGAAGATGTCCCGGCAGAGCTGGTCGATCTCGCCGGTTTCCGGGTTGGCTCGGCACGACAGGTCCACCATCGGCAGGGGGATCTCCAGCGCGGGCGCGATGAGCTGCACCGGAGCGCCGTCCTGCAGGCCGAAGGTGGTGCGCAGCGACTCGTGGCGGGAGCAGACCGCCGCCAGGGCACGCCGCAGCGCGGTCCGGTCCAACGAACCTCGGACCAGGGTCGCCATCGGCACGTTGTAGACCGGGTCCTCCGGTGCCACCCGGTGCAGGAACCAGAGGCGCTGCTGCGAGAACGACAGCGGAGGCGGCGAGCCCGGATCGGTCCGGCGGGGGATCGACGCCGGTCCTGCTGCCCCGGGGGGAGCCTCCTGCTCCTTCTTCCGCCGCAGCTTCTCGAACAGGAGAGCCCGCTCTTCCTGGGACAGCCGCGACAGGCGCTCCGTGACGTCGCTCATTCCACTTTTTCCAGGTCAGATCTCAGCTCGGCCATCATCTCCGCCAGCAGCTCCGGATCGACGTCCGCGAGCTCGCGCTCGGTGATGCGCTCGGCGAGGTCCGCCAGGCTCCTGGCGTCGAAGAGGAGTTGCAAGGGTACCGTGAGATTCCATTGATCACGGAGCTGGGCGATGAGCTGGAGCGCCAGCAGGGAGTGGCCGCCCAGATCGAAGAAGTTGTCGAGCACGCCGACCTGTTCGCGGTCGAGACCCAGGACCATGGCGCAGGCCTCGACCAGATGCTTTTCGAGCGACGTGCGCGGCGCCGTGCGCTCCGCTTCCGCGCGGACCGCGCCCGTGCCGTCCGCCAGTCTCGCCATCTCCACGAGCGCCCGGCGGTCCACTTTGCCGTTGGCGGTGAGGGGCAGCACGGCGAGAAAACTCCAGGACGACGGCACCATCGGCTCGGGCAGCCGGCTGCGCAGGAAGCGTTGCAGCTCCGCCACCGCCGGCGGCGCTCCAGATTCGGCCGGCACAACGCACGCGGCGAGCTCCTTGCCCCTCCCCTCGTCGCGTGCCAGCACAGCCGCTTGCCGGACTGCGGGATGGTCGGCGAGGGCGGTTTCGACCTCGCCGACCTCGACCCGGAAGCCGCGAATCTTCACTTGTCCGTCGTCGGAGCTGATCCGGCCGAGGATCTCGAGGACTCCGGCCGCGTCACCGCCGCGTCCCATGGCCCAGCGCACCCGGTCTCCGGTACGATACAGCCGCTTCCCAACCAGCCCCGTCTCCGCGCCGAAGGGGTCCGGCACGAAGCGCTCCGCCGTCAGCTCCGGGCGGTCCAGATAGCCTCGCGCCAGGCCCGCGCCGCCGATGTACAGCTCTCCCGCCACTCCGAACGGTACCGGCTGCGCGCTTGGGTCCAGCACGTACACCCGGGCATTGGCGATCGGCGTTCCGATCGGAACCGAGCCGCGCGCCTGCCGCGGATCGGTCATGCGATAGCAGCAGGTGAACGTCGTCCCCTCCGTCGGCCCGTAGCCGTCGATCAGCGTCAGACCGGGGAGCGCCTCCAGGACTTTCCGCGCCTGCGCCGGCGGCACCACGTCACCCCCGGTGAGAAGCTGCCGCAACGGCCGCAGTCCCTCCGGCTGGTGATCCACCATCTGCTGGAACAGCCCCGCCGTCAGCCAGAGAGAGGTGACGCCCTGGCGCTCGATCACAGCGGCCAGGTCGTCCAGCGCCGGACGGTCGCCGGGGAACAGCACCAGGCGCCCGCCGTTGAGCAGGGGCGCCCAGATCTCCAGAGTGGCGGCGTCAAAGGAGACCGGCGCGAGCTGTAGCCAGGTCTGCTCCGGCCCCAGGTCCGCGTAGCCCGTGCCGCGCACCAGACGGACGACGTTGCGATGAGTCACCGCCACCCCCTTGGGCGTTCCGGTCGACCCCGAGGTGTACATCACGTAGGCCAGCGCTTCGGCCGGCACCCGGGGGAGGGGGGCTTGATCCGACCGATCGGACGGATCAGCCGGATCTGTCAGATCGGTCGGATCGTCCAGGAAAATCACCGGCAGATCGCCCTCCGGCGTGAGCCCACCGAGCAGGCGCCGCTCGGTCAGCAGGACCCGCGCTCCGCCGTCCCGCAGCATCCACGCCAGACGCTCCGGTGGGTGCGATGGATCGAGAGGCAGATAGGCGCCGCCGGCCGTGAGGATCGCCAGCAGGGCCGCGATCAGGTCCGGGGAGCGGCCGGCGCAGAGCCCGATCCGCGTCTCGGGTCCGATCCCCAGGGCCAGCAATCGCCGGGCGAGGCGGTCAGCCCGCCCGGCAAGCTCTCCATAGGTGAGGCTCACCGCACCCTGCACGACGGCGGTCGCCCCCGGGGTCGCCGCGGCCTGGTCGGCGAACAGCCCGTGCACCGTGGCATCGTGCGGAAATTCCGCCGCCGTCCGGTTCGGGTCGAGCACGATCTGCCGCCTCTCCTCGGGAGCCAGGAGGGGCAGGTCGCGGAACGACGCAGAGATCGCCGCGGGATCCTCGGTCAGGGCACCCAGAAAGGTGCGCAGCGCTCCGGCGATCCGCCCGGCGGTGGCGCGGTCGAAAAGATCGGCGGCGTATTCGAGCCGGCCGGTGAGATCTCCGCCGCCATCGTGGAGACTCAGCGTCAGATCGAACTTGGTCGTCGTGCTTTCGACCTCCAGCGGCTCCAGCGCCAGGCCCGGGAGCTCGATGTCGAGACCGCCGAGACCACCGAGGCCGCCGAGCGGCACGTTCTGCATCGCGAGCACGACCTGGAACAAGGGGTGCCGGCTGGGGTCGCGCCGCGGCTGCAACGCTTCGACCAGCTTCTCGAACGGCACATCCTGATGCGCGAAGGCGTCGAGCGCGGTCTCCCGCACCCGGCCCAGGATCCCCTCGAAGGAGGGATCACCCGCCAGGTCGACGCGCAGAGCGAGGGTGTTGACGAACATGCCGATCAGCCCGGCGACCTCCGGCCGCTGCCGGCTGGCGATCGGGCTGCCGAGCACCAGGTCGTCCTGGCCCGCGAAACGGGCCAGGACCGAGGCCAGGCTCGCCAGGAGCGTCATGAACAGGGTCGCGCCCTGCCGTCGCCCCAGCTCCTCCAGCGCATGGGCCAAGCCAGGCGCTGCGCTGAAGGGGAGGCTCGCGCCGCGGACGCTCTGCGTCGCCGGACGCGGCCGGTCGGTGGGGAGATCCAGCTCCGGCGGGGCGCCGGCCAGCCGGTCCCGCCAGAAGGTGATCTGCCTCTCGAGCTCGGCACCCTGAAGCCACGCACGCTGCCAGACCGCGAAGTCGGCATATTGCACCGGCAGGGGAGGGAGGGCAGCTCCCGCGTAGAGCGTCGCCATGTCGCGGACCAGCACGCCCATGGACCACAGGTCGGAGACGATGTGGTGCAGGCTGAGCAGGAGGACGTGCTCGGCCGGACCGAGGCGCAACAGGCGGGCGCGCAGAAGCGGACCGCGGCCGAGGTCGAACGGGAGGGACGCATCCTGAACGGCCAGCCGCAGGACGTCGTCTTCTTCCGCGTCCTCCACAGGCAGGCGCCAGGCGGCGGGCGGCGCGATCACCTGCATCGGCCGGCCCGCCTCCTCCACGAAGGTGGTCCGCAACGTTTCGTGGCGCCGTGTCAGCTCGGCGAAGGCGTGCTCCAGCGCGACCGGGTCGAGCGCGCCGCGCAGTCGCAGGGCCAGCGGCATGATGTACGCCGCGCTGCCCGGCGTCAGGCGGTCGATGAACCAGAGCCGCTCCTGGGCGAAGGAGAGCGACGCCTTGAACGGGTAGCTGTCCCGTGGCAGCGACGTGAGCGGTGTCACCGGCGTCACCGGCGTCATCGGCATCATCAGATGCTCCGGCCCGCTGACCAGCGCGGCCTGCGCCTTGACCGTCGTGGCCTGGAACACGGACCGCACCGGCAGATCGACTCCGAACGCCTCGCGGATGCGCAGGGTGAGCTGCGTGGCGAGCAGGGAGTGGCCGCCGAGAGTGAAGAAATCGTCTTCGATCCCTGCGGGAGCGGTGCCCAGCACTTCTCGCCAGAGGTCGGCCAGCAGCCTTTCGGTAGCGTCCCGGGGGGCCTCGCCGCCGCCCGCCGCAACCGGGTCCGCCGGCCCGAGCCGCGCCAGCGCCTTGCGGTCCACCTTGCCGTTGGGGGTCAGCGGCAACGCGTCCAGCATCACGAAATCGCTGGGAAGCATGTATTCCGGCAGTTGCTCGCGCAGGGCGGCGCGCAGCTCGGCGGGCGCGGGTGGAGACGCGGCGCCTTCGACCGTCAGATAGGCGGTCAGGCGGCTGTCGCCTGCCCGCAGCTCGCGCAGCAGGACCACCGCGTCAGACACTGCCGGGTACCGGCGGAGGCTCGCCTCGATCTCCCCCAGCTCGATGCGGAAGCCGCGCAGCTTCACCTGGTGATCGGTGCGACCGAGGAACTCGAGGACACCGTCGGCGAGACGGCGCGCGAGATCGCCGGTGCGGTAGAGGCGCTCCCCCCGGGCTCCGGACAACGGGTCGGGGAGAAAGCGCTCGGCGGTGAGGTCGGGCCGCCCGAGATAGCCCTGCGCGACGCCGGCGCCACCCAGGAACAGCTCGCCGGCGGACCCCAGCGGCACCGGCCGCAATCCACGGTCGAGCAGGTAGACCCGGGTGTTGGCGAGCGGCCGCCCAAGCGGTACCGTCGCCGTGGACAGCCCGCCCTGCTCCACCCGGTGCACGGTCGACCAGATCGTCGTCTCGGTGGGTCCGTACTGGTTCCATAACGGGGACCGACCGTCGAGGGCGAGCAGGCGCGCGGCGAGATCGGCGCTCAGCGCCTCTCCACCACAGAGCCGGAGCAACCCGGGGCGGCCCTGCCAGCCGGAATCGAGGAGCTGGCGCCAGGCCGCTGGAGTGGCCTGCACATGGGTCGCGCCGCTCACCTCCAGGGTGCGGGCGAGCAACTCTCCGTCGGCGGCCGTTTCGCGGTCCGCCAGGACGACGCGTGCACCGGTCGTCAGCGGGAGGAAGATCTCCAGCGCGGCGATGTCGAATGCGATGGTCGTCACCGCCATCCAGACGGCGTCCGGTCCGGAGGAGTAACGCGCCGCCAAATCGCGCAGGAGGTTCGACAGGGCCGAATGCGGCACCTCGACACCCTTGGGCCGGCCGGTCGAGCCCGAGGTATAGATGGCATACGCGGGGGTATCGGGGAGCGGCTCGCCGTGCATGCCGCACCCCGGCGCGAGAGCCGTGATCTCGCCTTCTCCGCTCCCGGACAGCAGGACCGCGGCGCCGCAGTCCGCCAGCACGAAGCCCCGCCGCTCCGCCGGATGCGCGGGGTCGAGGGGCACGTAGGCCGCGCCGGCTTTCCACACCGCGAGCAGGGCGGTCACCAGATCCGGGGAGCGTTCGAGGCAGACTCCCACCCGCGCTCCGGGACCGGCGCCCGCCGCGCGCAGGCGCGCCGCCAGATGGCCGGCCCGGCGGTCGAGATCGCCATAGGTGACGGTCCGCTCCCGGTCGACGAGCGCCGCGGCCTCCGGCCGCTCGGCCGCGAGCGCCACGAACAGAGCGAGAGCGGTCGGCAGAGCGGACGGCGCCGCGGTGTCGTTCCACTCCACCAGCAGTTGGTGGCGCGCCGCCTCCGGCAGGACCGGCACGCCGGACAGGCGCATGTCGGGGTTGGCGAGCAGGGCCGCGACGATGAGACCGAAACTTTGAATGAGACGCGACACGGTGGTGGCGTCCCACAGGTCGGCGTTGTACTCGTACCAGCCCATGATCAGGTCCGGCTGGTCCCACATCGCGAACATCACGTCGTAGCGGGCGTTGCCGTCGTGGACGTCCACCGGCTCCAGATCCAGATCGGCGAGCTTCTGGTCGAGCACCGAGCCGTCGAGCAGGAGCAGGACGGCCTGGATGATCGGCGCCCGCGACAGATCGCGCTCCGGCTGCAACGCTTCGACCAGCTTGCCGAAGGGGAGCTCCTGATGCGCGTAGGCTCCCAGCGCCACCTCGCGGACGCGGCGCAAGGCTTCGCGCAGGGTCGGATCGCCCCCGAGATCGGTACAGAACGCGAGCTGGGTGAGGAAGAAGCCGAAGATCGGCTCGATCTCCTGGCGGTTGCGGTTCGCGTTCGGCGAGCCGACGATGAGCCTCTCCTGGCCAGCGTGGCGCGCGAGCAGGATCTGATAGACGGCGAGCACAGCCATGAAGGGGGTCAGCCCCTCGCGGCGCGCCAGGCTCTTGAGCTCGGCGGCGCGCTCCACCCGCACCGCCTCCCGGCCGCCGCGGCTGGTCTGCACGGCAGGACGCGGACGATCGGTCGGCAGATCGAGGACGAGGGGCGCTCCGGCAAGGCGCTCCAGCCAGTAGTCGCGGTAGGTGTCCAGCACCTCGCCCTGGAGCCAGCTCCGCTGCCAGACCGTGAAGTCGGCGTATTGCACCGGGAGCTCCGGCAACGGCGACGGCCGGCCGGCGGTGTACGCCTCGTAGAGCACGCCGAGCTCGTACCAGAAGAGCTGGAAGGTGACCCAGTCGGTGACGATGTGGTGCACCGTGAGCTGGCAGATGTGGTCCTGGTCATCCAGGCGGAGGAAGAGCGCCCGCACCAACGGACCGGTTTCGAGCACGAAAGGCCGGCGGGTCTCCCGCACCATGAGCTCGTGCGCGGTCGGCTCGCGCCGCTCTGCGGGAAGCGCGGACAGGTCGACGATCGGAGAGGGCAGGACAATCGCGGGAGCGATCACCTGCGCCGGCCGCCCCTCGATCACCCGGAAGGAGGTGCGCCAGATCTCATGCCGTTGCGGGATCTCCTGAAAGGCACGGCTGAGGGCCGGCAGGTCGAGCCGGCCGCGGATGCGCGACGCCGTGTCGATGTTGTAAGCCGTCGCGAGCGGATCGAGCGTGTAGAGGAACCAGAGCCGCTCCTGGTCGAAGGAGAGAGGCCAGTGGTCGCCGGGGCCGCGCCGGGGGATGGGCGGCGGCCGGTGGCCGCGGGTCGCGGACGATTTTTTCTTCTGGTTCCGCAAACGCTCGAAGAGCGCGCGCTGCTCCGGCGTCAGGGCCGAAATCCGATCATGGACGCTCATCGCAAAGTCTCTCGCTCCCTACGGCACGGTAACGCCGAGCTCCTGCATCTTTTCCAACGCCTCTTCCGGCGACAGACCTTCGACCAGCGCCAGAAGGCTTTCCAGATCGTCCTCCGCCACCTCGCCGCCGCCCTGCTCGCGGGCGATCACCGCCGCCAGCTCGCCCACCGTCGGCGCCTCGAACAGGACGGTCACCGGCAGATCCACCGCGAAGAGGGTGCGGAGCTGGGTCGCCATCTGGATCGCCAGCAGGGAGTGCCCCCCCAGCTCCAGGAAGTTATCGTCGCGGCCGATCGGCTGGATGCCGAACAGCTCCTCCCAGACGTCCGCGACCCGCTGCTCCAGATCATTCCGCGGCTCGACGAACGGGATGGCGATCCCCGTCCTGCCGGCCCGCGCCTGACCCTGCTGCTCGGCACGCACCTTCTCCATCTGCGCCAGGAAAGTGTCCATGGTGAAGGAGTCGGTCTCCGCGATGACCGCTTCGAGGTCGCGCGCCGAGACCACCGCCCGGGTCAGCGGTGTGGCGAGCAGCCGGCGCAGCGCCTCGCCGCTCCGGGCGGGCGGCGTGCCGTAGGTTTCCAGGTCCTGGCGGAGCTGCTCCGGCGAGACACCGGGCAGCACCGAGGTGCCGAGGGCGAGCCAGCCGTCCCACTGGTAGGGGTCCCAGTGCACCGCGATCGTCTCCACAGCTCCGGTGCCCGCTTGCGCGGCGCGGCTCTGAGCGAGGGCGTCCACGTAGGCGCCGGCCGCCGCGATGTCGAGCTGCCCGAGGCCGCCGGCAAAGGTCAGCGTCGAGCCGGTGAGCGCGAGGAACGGCGGCGCTTCCTCTTGCGAGAGAGCTGCCAGCAGCGTCTCGGCTCCCTGTACCACCGGGCGCAAAGAAGCCGCCAGGCTCTCCGGCGTTTTGAGCTGGATCAGGCCGCCGGTGAAAAGACCGGCGGTGTGCAGAACGCCGTCCAGCCGGCCGAAACGCTCCCGGGCCGCGGTCAGCGCGGCCCGCGCCTGGACCGGATCGGTGATGTCGGCGCGCAGGATGGCGACCCCTGCCAACGGCTCCAGGGTGAGCAGCCGCCGGATCGCCGCGCCGGCCACGTCCTGACCCGGCGGAACCTCGGGCAGCCCCTGCCAGCCTTCCCATTTCTCGCGCGCCGGAAAGTCGGGCGGCAGGACCAGCGCCGCCCGCGCGCCGAGGGTCCCGGTGATGTACTCCGCGGCGCCCAACCCGACGGCGTGCACGGCGTCGGTGATCAGGTAGGCGCCGCCGGCCCGCAGGCGGCTCGCGGAGGGCTCGGCCGCCGGCAGGCGCAGGCGCTCGAAGCGGCGCACCCAGCGCTGGCGCCCGCGGTAGGCCACCGCCGGCTCGATGGTCTTTTCGACAGCCGACAGCTCGGCGAGGAGCTGATCGGCGAGGCGCTCTTCGGCCGGCGAGCCGGGCGGCGCCGGCACGACGTCGATGCTGCAACAGGTGAGGTGCGACGATTCCTGATGGATGACCCGGCATGCCCCCAGAATGGTCGCCTTCGCCGGCTCCACCCGGTCGCCGTCCACCACTTCGTGGAGATGGCTCGCCACCATGCCGATGCGGATGTCGGATCCGGCCGGACCGCCCCCTCCGGAAGCCCCGGCGGCGCCGGTGAGAGCCTGTTCGAGGAACATCAGACTGAGCAGACCCGCCTGCTGCGCCTCGTCATAGGAAGACGGCGAGGACGCCTCACCGCTCACTCCCCAGAGATGGAGGATGCGGCCGGGCATCCGGCCGGAATTCTCTGCCCGCAGGATCTTGACCAGCTCGTCGTATCCCGCGCGCCCGGCCGGATCCAGCGCGTAGACGCTGTCTCCCCCGTCTCCGCCATCTCCTAGATTGGCGAAGCCGGCACCGTGGTCCCCGAGCAATACGGTCGCCACCCGGTGGCCGGCCTGGCGGAGCTTGACGGCCAGCCTCTCGCCGAGCCCGCGGCTCGGAGCGCCGGAGAAGATCAACCAGCCCGCCTCGTCGTCCGGTCCCTTCAATCCCGCCAGCAGGCCGGCCGTCGAGGCCAGACCGGCCGGTGGCGCCTGACGCCAGACCGGCAGCCAGCCCCAGTCGGCGACTTCCGCGCTGGCTGTCGCCGCGGGAGCGGCCACCCGGCGTGCCGTCTCACCGCGCCGCGGCGGATCGATCCAGCAGCGCACGCGTTCGAAGGGATAGGTCGGCAGCGGCACTCGCAAGCGGCGCTCGCCGCCGTGGAAGGCCGCCCAGTCGACGGCGCACCCGGCGATCCAGAGTCTTCCCACCGCCTCCAGCATGGAGTCGACATCGGAGCGCTCCTCGCTCCCCCGCCGCAGGGTGGACACCGCGGTCAACCCCATCGGTCCCGCCGGAGCCGCCGGGTGCTGCCGCGCCAGGCTGCCGAGAGTCGCTCCCGGACCCACCTCCAGGAGCACGGTCTCGCGCGCCGCCAGCAGCTCGCCGAGCCCCTCGGCGAAGCGCACGGTGCCAACCATGTGCCGCACCCAGTAGGACGGGTCCGCCAGGTCGTCCGGGGTGATCCAGGTGCCGGTGACGTTGGAGAGGTAGGG
>Ga0307508_10005347_pt1 | contig 12230 bp, 13 predicted proteins | sample 9_EM_MG_FD_203089 | JGI IMG/M metagenome (GOLD analysis project Ga0307508, IMG submission 203089) | Populus trichocarpa ectomycorrhiza microbial communities from riparian zone in the Pacific Northwest, United States - 9_EM | ecosystem: Host-associated > Plants > Roots > Unclassified | place... | reverse complement strand
GAACGAGCCGGTGACGGCGCCGTGCACGGCGAACACGGCGGCCACGGCGTACCGGGCCCGCCTCACCTCGCGCAGGTCGTAGACCACGTCGCTCATTCTCGGCCCCTCCCAGTTCCTACGATCCCCAGCGGCCCGGCGTAAACTATCAGGGACCCTGCCTGATAGATAGGGGATTATTGGCCGGGCGGAGGCAAGGCTCTCCGCGTCCGGCCGCGCCGATCTGGGAGGATCCCGGCATGCCCGCATCCCCGAGCACCGCCCGGGCCATCAACGACCGGCTCGCCCTGCGGCTGCTGCAGCAGGAGGGCCCGTTGACGGCAGGGCAGTTGAAGCAGCTGACCGGCTTGTCCCGGCCCACGGTCGCCGACCTCGTGGAGCGCCTCACCGCGTCCGGCCTGATCACCGTGGTCGGGGAGGCGGGGGAGCTGCGGCGCGGGCCGAACGCGAAGCTCTACGGGATCGTCGTGGACCGCGCCCACCTGGCGGCCCTGGACGTGCGCACCGAGGGCGTCTCCGTGGTCGTCTCCGACCTGGTCGGGCGGGTGCTTGCCGAGGAGTCCGTGCCGATCGGCGGCGACGCCGGGACGGGCCCTGCGGTGGAGCAGGCGGTCGCGCTGGTCGAACGCGTGGCCAAGGAGGCCGGGGCCGACCGTCTCCACACCGTCGGGATCGGCGCCCCCGGTCTGATCGATCCGTCCACCGGAGAACTCCGCGACTCCTCGGGCCTCCCCGAGTGGCACCGCCGCCTGGTCGCCGCCCTGCAGGAACGCCTTCCCGAGGCCCGCGTCAGCGTCGACAACGAGACCAATCTCGCCGCCCTCGCCGAGCAGCGCGCCGGCGTCGCCCGCGACCGGGACACCTTCGTCCTGCTGTGGCTCGGCCACGGCACCGGTGCGGCCGTGGTCCTGGACGGCGCGCTGCGCCGCGGGGCCTCCGGCGGCACCGGGGAGATCGGTTTCCTGCCCGTGCCGGGCACGACCGCCCTGCCTTCGGCGACGGACTGCGAGGGAGGATTCCATTCCCTGGCGGGCTCGGCGGCGATCGTGGAGCTGGCGAGGGAGCACGGGCTGACGGTGGCGGGGGCGGCGCACGAGCCGGTCGCCGCCGCAGTGGTGCGGGAGGCAGCGGCGCTGCCCGCGCATACGGGAAGGAGCGCGGGGGCGCGAACGCGTGGCGGGGTCATCGTCCCGGATGCCGGCTCCGCCGCCCGATTCCTCGACGCCCTCGCCGACCGTCTTGCCGTCGGTGTCGCCTCCGTGGTGGCGGTTCTCGACCCCGGATGCCTCGTGCTCGGCGGCGAGGTCGGGCAGGCCGGCGGGGACCAGCTGGCCGTCCGCGTGGCCGAGCGGGTCCGGCGTATGTCGCCGCTGCCCACCGAGGTCCGGGCGAGCGTCCTGGGCGGAGGCGCCGTACTCCGTGGCGCACTGCTCACTGCGCGGGACCGGGCTCAGGACGAGCTGTTCGCGCCTCCCGTGCGGTAACTCATGGTTTCGGAGGGGGAGTTCGGGGATCGCGGCCTGCGCATGTGCTCGGCGCGGACGACCGGATGCGGCACCGCGACTGTCGGAGCCGGCCGTGCCCTACTCCGTGGCGCACTGCTCACTGCGCGGGACCGGGCTCAGGACGAGCTGTTCGCGCCTCCTGAGCGGTAGTCGGCGTCTCCTGAGCGCCGCTGGGCCGCGGGCTCCGGCCCGGCGAACGCCGAGGGTGTCGCCGCCAGCCACAGCAGCGCGGCCGGCAGCACCACCCCCGCCCCCAGCAACGCCATCAACCCCGCACCGCTCCCCGCCGGCAACGGCTCCAAGTGCCGGGCGTGGAACAACAGATGAGGTACCGCTGCCGTCAGATACGCCGCCAGCGCGGTGACCACCAGGCGCCGCTCCATCGTCACGACCGCCGCACACAGCACCACGGCGAGCGCGAGTTCCGCCCCGCCGAGATCCCGCAGCAGATGCTCGTTGTACGGCGGGAGCAGCGACACCCAGCGCCACTTCCAGAAGGTGTCGGGCAGCAACACGATCCACAGGCCGACGAGCACCTGCGTACCGGCGAGCAGCCCGAGGCCCGTGCGGAGCCAGTCGCGCCGGCTCATCCGCGCCGCCCCGCGAGGTGCTTCTCGAACGTCCCCTTCCCGACGGCGTGTTCGGGCACGAGGTGCCCTCCGTTGCAGAACTCCCGGTACGCCTTGCCCCACAACGGCACGTTCAGCACGGCCCGTCGGCGTCCGGTCGCCTTGAGCCAGGTGCGGGCCAGCGACTCGAGTGTCCGGATCTCGGGTCCGCCCATGTCCCCGGCCCGTCCCGCGGGAGCCCCGACGGCCAGCTCGGCCAGCCGCGCCGCGACCTCCTCCACCTCGACCGGCTGGTCCCGGACCCCGGCCGGCAGCAGCAGGACCGGCAGCCTGCCGAGCGCCCGGAACAGCATCACGAGCAGATCGTGGAACTGGGTCGCGCGCAGCACGCTCCAGCCCAGCCCCGACTCCTCGACCAGCTTCTCGACGGCGAGCTTGGTGCGGTAGTACGGGAACGGCACCCGGTCGACGCCGACGATCGAGATGTAGACCAGGTGGCCCACCCCAGCCCGTCGCGCCGCCGCGACCAGGTTCCCGGCCGCCTTCTCGTCACCGCCGGTCTGCGTGGTCGCACAGTGCACGACCGTGTCCACGCCCGCGACCGCCGCGTCCAGTCCGGCGCCGCCCTCGCGCAGGTCGACGGCGTACGGCCGGCTGTGCCGGCTGAGCACCCGCACCTCGTGCCCGTCCGCGCGCAGCCGCTCGGTCACGAGCCGGCCGAGCGTTCCGGTACCGCCGGTCACCAGGATCGTGGTCATGCTGTTCAGCCCCTTCGGACGCCGGGCGCTCCCGGGTGGAGCGCCCTGCCCAGCAAGGACCGCGTGGCCCCCACGAAACGTGACAGGCCTACGGGGCGGTGAGCTGACGGCGCGCGAATTCCAGCTTGTCGGGGTTGACCACGATCCGCGCCTGCGTGATCGCACCCTCGAGCAGCTCGAAGGACACGACGCCGGCGAGCGAGTCACCGGCCCAGGCGGCCAGCGCGCTCGCGCCGTTGACCTCGACCACCGTGAAGTCGATGCCCGCCCCGAACCGTTCGACCAGGCCCGCCACCAGGCGGACGACCTTCTCGCGCCCCTCGACCGGCCGGCGGGCCGCACTGACCTTGCCGCCGCCGTCGCTCCACCACGTCACGTCCGCCGCGAGCAGCTTCTCCAGGCCGGCCAGATCGCCCTCGCGGGCCGCCGTGATGAAGGACGTGACCAGCTCCTCCTGCCGCTCCGGCACCGGCTCGAACCGCGGCCGCTCCTCACCCACCCGCTGCACAGCCCGCCGGTACAGCTGACGGCAGTTGGCCTCGGTCAGGTCCAGTACGCCGGCGATCTCACGGTGCCCGTATCCGAACGCCTCCCGCAGCACGTACACCGCGCGCTCGGTCGGGCTGAGCCGCTCCAGCAGGACGAGCACGGCCATCGACACGGCGTCGCGCTGCTCGGCCGACTCCAGCGGGCCGAGCGTGCCGTCAGAGGTGACCACGGGCTCCGGCAGCCAGGTCCCGACGTAGTGTTCGCGCCGGGTCCGCGCCGAGGTCAGCCGGGTGAGACAGAGGTTGGTGACGACCTTGGCGAGCCAGGCCGCCGGGTACTCGATCCCCGCGCGGTCGGCCCCGCTGAAGCGCAGATAGGCGTCCTGCACCGTGTCCTCGGCCTCGTCGGCCGAGCCCAGCATGCGGTAGGCGAGGCCGAACAGCCGCGGCCGGTGCGTCTCGAACTCGTCGGCGATCGTGCTGCTCATGCCCATCACCCTGCCAGAGCCCGAGGGCAGTCGGCCGTGGGACCCGGCGGCGGGCAAGGGCCGTCGTCACCACCGCCGGGTCGGTCTGCTGAGTCCAAAAGGACTAGACCAAAGGGTCCAACAGGTCGGGCGAGTTGAGAAGTCCAGCGGCACATCCTGTGAGCCAACCCACACCGTTCGCCCGTATGGACCTCGATCGGGCGTGGCACACTGGCCGTGTACCAGAAGCAGCGCACTCCGGGGTCGGTGAAAGTCCGAACCGGCGGTTACAGTCCGCGACCCGGCCGCTTCCAGCGGCCGGTTGACCAGGTGAAATTCCTGGACCGACGGTTAAAGTCCGGATGGGAGGCAGTGCGCGGCGGGCGGGCATTCGTGCGCGCCGCCGTATCGGTCCGTCCTTCGTGACGGGTGCGTCCGGCGTCGCCCCCGGTGTTCCTGCTCGTACATTCTGTCGTCATCGACAGCCCCGGAGTCCGTGCCCGAAGAGGCAGGAGGACCCGGGAAGTGTTCACCGGAATCGTCGAAGAGCTGGGCGAGATCACCGCGGTCGAGAACCTCGGCGACGCCTGTCGGTTTACGCTGCGCGGCCCCGTCGTCACCGACGGCGCGAAGCACGGCGACTCCATCGCCGTGAACGGGGTCTGCCTCACCGTCGTCGAGCACGAGGGCGACCAGTTCACCGCCGACGTCATGGCGGAGACCCTCGACCGCTCCAGCCTCGGTGCCCTCGCCGTCGGCTCCCGCGTCAACCTCGAACGCCCCATGGCCGTGGGCGCCCGCCTCGGCGGTCACATCGTGCAGGGCCATGTCGACGGCACGGGCGAGGTCCTGGAGCGCAAGCCCTCCGAGCACTGGGAGATCGTGAAGATCTCGCTCCCCGCCGACCTGACCCGCTACGTGGTCGAGAAGGGCTCCATCACGGTCGACGGCATCAGCCTCACCGTGGTCGACGCCGGCCCGGACTACTTCACGGTCAGCCTCATCCCCACCACCCTCGCCCTGACCACACTCGGCCTCAAGCAGCCCGGCGACCCGGTCAACCTCGAGGTCGACGTCGTGGCCAAGTACGTCGAGCGCCTGCTCGCGAGCAGTCAGGGGGCGGCCCAGTGAACTGGCTGAACACCGAGGCCTTCACCCTCCTCGACCAGCACATCATCTGGTCGGACATGATCGGCAACGTCCTCGGCCTGATCACCCTCGCCCTCGGCTGGCGGCGCTCCCTGCTGACCTGGCCGGTCCAGTTCCTCTCCGGCCTCGTCCTCTTCACCGCCTTCTACGGCCACCTCGCGGGCAGCGCCGGCAAGCAGGTCGTCGTCATGGTCGTCGCCCTGTACGGCTGGTGGCAGTGGAACCGCAACAAGGGCCGGGCCGAGGACGGCGGCGACGGCCACATCACCCCGCGGTTCGCCTCGGGGCGCGAGCGAGGCACGATGATCGGCGCCGCCGCGATCGGCACGGTCGCCGTAGCGCTGCTCTTCAAGGCCTACCCGTCCCTGTCCTGGGACCCCTGGCCGGACGCCTACATCTTCGTCGGCACCATCGTCGCCATGTACGCCCAGGCCCGCGGCATGGTCGAGTTCTGGATCGCCTGGCTCCTGGTCGACCTGGTCGGCGTCCCCCTCAACTTCGCCAACGGCTACGCCTTCTCCGGCTTCGTCTACGTCATCTACGGCGCGCTCGTCCTGTGGGGCATGCGCGACTGGTGGCTGCGCTCCCGCAGGTCGTCGCAGCCCGTCCTGGAAGGAGCGCCGGCATGACAGCCGCACCGATTCTCTACAGCACAGACGGCATCGAGGACTGGTCGCTCGACCCGGTGGAACAGGCCGTCGCCGACATCGCGGCGGGCCGCCCGATCGTCGTGGTCGACGACGAGGACCGCGAGAACGAGGGCGACCTCGTCGTCGCCGCCGAGAAGGTCACCCCCGAGATCGTCGCCTTCATGATGAGCGAGTGCCGCGGCCTGATCTGCGCCCCCATGGAGGGCGAGGAACTGGACCGGCTCGAGCTGCCGCAGATGGTCGAGGACAACACCGAGTCGATGAAGACGGCGTTCACCGTCTCCGTGGACGCCTCCGGCGCGCACGGCGTGACCACCGGCATCTCGGCCGCCGACCGCGCGACCACACTCCGACTGCTGGCGAGCGGCGACGCCGGGGCGACCGACTTCGTCCGCCCCGGCCACATCTTCCCGCTGCGCGCCAGGCCCGGCGGCGTCCTGACCCGCAACGGCCACACCGAGGCCGCCGTGGACCTCGCCCGCCTCGCGGGACTGCGCCCGGCCGGCGCGATCGTCGAGATCGCCGGCGAGGACGGCCGCATGCTGCGCCTGCCCGACCTGATCCCATTCGCCCGCAAGCACGGCCTGACGATCATCTCCATCGAGGACCTGATCGCCTACCGCCGTACCTCCGAGCCCACGGTCCGACGCGAGGCCGAGACCCATCTGCCCACCGCCCACGGCGAGTTCAAGGCCTACGGCTACCGTTCCACCGCCGACGGCGTCGAGCATGTAGCCCTCGTCCACGGCGAGATCGGCGACGGCGAGGACGTCCTGGTCCGCATCCACTCCGAGTGCCTGACCGGCGACATCTTCGCCTCCCTGCGCTGCGACTGCGGCCCCCAGCTGGACGCCTCCCTGGAGCGCATCCAGGCCGAGGGCAGGGGAGTGATGGTCTATCTGCGCGGCCACGAGGGGCGCGGCATCGGCCTGCTGTCCAAGCTGCGCGCCTACGAACTCCAGGAGCGCGGCCGCGACACGCTGGACGCCAACCTCGAGCTCGGCCTGCCCGCCGACGCCCGGGACTACGGCGCCGGCGCGCAGATCCTGGAGGATCTCGGGGTGCACAGCGTGCGCCTGATGACCAACAACCCCGACAAGACCGACGCGCTCGTCCGTCACGGACTCAAGGTCACCGGCCGCGAGCCGATGCCCGTACAGGCGGGCGAGCACAACCTCCGCTACCTGCGCACCAAGCGGGACCGGATGGGACACGACCTGCCCTGGCTGGACACGGCCCCCGTGTCCACCTGCAGCAACCAGTAAGAGACCTTCAGAAGTCACCGAGGAGACAAGAGAACGTGAGCGGCAAGGGTGCACCGGAGCTGTCCGTACGCAACGTCGGAGACCTGCGGGTCGCCGTCATCGCGGCGCAGTGGCACGAGAAGGTGATGGACGGCCTGGTGGACGGCGCCCTGCGCGCCCTGCACGACCTGGGGATCGACGAGCCGACCCTGCTGCGGGTACCCGGCAGCTGGGAGCTCCCCGTGGTCGCGAAGGTCCTGGCGGGCCGCGGCTACGACGCGATCGTCGCCCTGGGCGTCGTCATCCGCGGCGGCACCCCCCACTTCGAGTACGTGTGCCAGGGCGTGACCCAGGGCCTCACCCAGGTCTCGGTCGACACCGGCGTCCCCGTCGGCATGGGCGTGCTGACCTGCGACACCGAGGAACAGGCCCTGGACCGGGCCGGCATCGAGGGCTCCCACGAGGACAAGGGGCACGAGGCGGTGACGGCGGCGGTGGCGACCGCCGCCACGCTCCGCTCAGTATCCGAACCGTGGCGCTAGGCCGGTCGGCACACCGCGTAAAGTGAGCGGCACCATGTCCAATAAGACGTTCGAGGAGCTCTTCACCGAGCTCCAGCACAAGGCCGCCCACGGCGACCCCGCCACTTCCCGCACCGCAGAACTGGTCGGCAAGGGCGTCCATGCCATCGGCAAGAAGGTCGTCGAAGAGGCCGCCGAGGTCTGGATGGCCGCCGAGCACGAGGGCAAGGAAGCGGCTGCCGAGGAGATCTCGCAGCTGCTCTACCACGTCCAGGTGATGATGGTCGCCCGCGGCATCTCCCTGGACGACGTGTACGCCCACCTCTGAGCCGCACTCCGCACACCCTCCCGTACGAAACGAACAAAGGAAGCCGACCTCATGCTGCGCATCGCCGTCCCCAACAAGGGTTCCCTGTCAGGCCCTGCGGCGGAGATGCTGCATGAGGCCGGCTACCAGCAGCGCCGCGAGTCCAAGGAGCTGCGGATCGTCGACCCGTCCAACGAGGTCGAGTTCTTCTACCTGCGCCCCCGCGACATCGCGATCTACGTCTCCTCCGGCCGCCTCGACATCGGCATCACCGGCCGCGACCTGCTGATCGACTCGGGCGCCAACGCCGAGGAGATCCTCCCGCTCGGCTTCGCCCGCTCCACCTTCCGCTACGCCACCAAGCCGGGCACCGCGAAGGGCGTCGACGACCTGGACGGCATGACGGTCGCCACCTCCTACGAGGGCATCGTCGCCAAGCACCTCGCCGACAACGGCGTCGACGCCTCCGTCGTCCACCTCGACGGCGCCGTCGAGACCGCCATCGAACTCGGCGTCGCCGAGGTCATCGCGGACGTCGTGGAGACCGGCACCTCGCTGCGCAACGCGGGCCTGGAAGTCATCGGCGAGCCGATCATGAAGTCCGAGGCGGTCGTCATCCGCCGTACGGACGCGAACGGCGAGGAGTCCGCCGAGCCGAAGGTCCAGCAGTTCCTGCGCCGGCTGCAGGGAGTCCTGGTGGCCCGGACGTACGTGATGATGGACTACGACTGCCGCGCCGAGCACCTGGAGGAGGCGGTCGCCATCACCCCCGGCCTGGAGGGGCCGACCGTCTCGCCCCTGCACAACGAGGGCTGGGTCGCCGTCCGCGCCATGGTGCCCGCCAAGGACGCCCAGCGGATCATGGACGACCTGTACGAGATCGGCGCGCGGGCCATCCTGACGACGGCCATCCACGCCTGCCGTCTCTGAGAGGCGCAGAAAGATGTCCGCACCACGCGATCTCCCCGCCCTCCCCGTCACGTTCCGGCCGGGCCGCACCCGGGCCGTCCTGCTCACCTCCGGTGTCGCGATCTTCGTCGTCATCACGACGGTCGCGTTCCTGCTGGAACAGCTCAGCCAGGGCGAGCGCCTGAGCTTCGTCTTCACGGCGGCACTCCTCTTCGGCGTGCTCGCCCTTCTGGCCCGGGTGAAGGTCGTCGCGGACGAGTCCGGCGTCACCGTGGTCAACATCGTCAGCAGGCGGCGCCTGGAGTGGGCCGAAATCCTGCAGGTGAACCTGCGCCCCGGCGACCCCTGGGTGTTCCTCAACCTCAGCGACGGCACCAGCCTGCCCGCGCTCGGCATCCAGCCGGGCATCGCCAAGGAACGCGCCATCGCCGACGCGCGCGCCCTGCGGGCGCTCGCCGAGGCCCGCTCGACAAGGGATCTGCCGTAAAGGCCCATGTCTTGATTAATCTGTTGGCGGAGGCGTTTTATAGCGCCTCCGGCACTGATGTTCCCACCGGTCCTCAGAGGCCCCCTGCTACCCGAGGAGTGACTCCCTCCAGCGATGGACGGATCGTCCCGAAGTACTTGCGCCGCCACCTCACGACATAACGAGGCGGCGGCATCATGACCACCCCCTTGCTGCTCCTCGGAGCGGCCCTCCTGCTGATTCTGGCCAACGGCTTCTTCGTGGCCGCCGAGTTCGGCCTGGTCACGGTCGAGTCGACGGACGCCGAGAAGGCCGCCGCCGAAGGCGACAAACGGGCCCGCAGGGTCGCCGAGTCGCTCAGGGAGCTGTCCTTCCAGCTCTCCGGCACCCAGCTCGGCATCACCATCACCTCCCTCGTCGTCGGCATGCTCGCCGAACCCGCGCTCGCGGAGCTGCTGCACGGCCCGTTCACCGCACTCGGCATCCCCGAAGGCGCCGTCTCCGGCGTCGCGGTGATCGTCGGCATGCTGCTGGCCTCCGCCGTGCAGATGGTGATCGGCGAACTCGTGCCCAAGAACTGGGCGGTGTCCAGGCCGATGCAGGTCGCGCGCTTCGTCGCCGGCCCGCAGCACACGTTCGCCCGTCTGTTCCGCCCGGTCATCGCCGCGTTGAACGCGGTGGCCAACCGCCTCGTCCGGGCTCTGGGCGTCGAGCCCGCCGAGGGGCTGGCCTCCGCCCGCACCCCCGGCGAACTCGTCTCCCTGGCCCGGCACTCCGCGCAGGCCGGCGCCCTGGAACAGGACACGGCCGACCTCTTCGTACGGACGCTGTCGCTCGGCGAGCTCACCGCGCAGCACGTCATGACCCCGCGCGTGAAGGTCAGTGCGCTGCAGTCGTCGGCGACCGCCGAGGACGTGGTCAATCTGACCCGCGCCACCGGCCTGTCCCGCTTCCCCGTCTACCAGGAGCGGATCGACGAGGTCGTCGGCATGGTCCACCTCAAGGACGCCCTGGCCATCCCCGTGCACGCACGCCTGCGCACCCCCGTCGGCCGCATCGCCCGCCCGGCCCTGCTCGTCCCAGAAACCCTGCCGGTCCAGCCCCTCCTCGCCCAGCTGCGCAGCGAGCAGCCCATCGCGGTCGTCGTCGACGAGTACGGCGGCACGGCGGGCGTCGTGACCCTGGAGGACATCGTCGAGGAGATCGTCGGCGAGGTCCGCGACGAGCACGACGGGCAGGACCTGCCCGAACTCGCCGCCGCCCCGCCGGAGGACGGCAGGCCCGCCTGGGACGCCGACGGCAGCTGCCGTGTCGACATCCTGCAGCGCATAGGCCTCGACGTGCCCGAAGGGCCGTACGAGACCGTCGCCGGACTGGTCGCCGACCGGCTCGGACGGATCCCGGCCGTCGGCGACAAGGCCGAACTGCCGGGCTGGCGGATGACCGTGCGCCGCGTGGGGCACTACCGCGCCGAGCGGGTCCGGCTGGTCAGGACCGGGTCGGTCGTGGAGGTCGTCCGATGAGCGTGCTCCAACTCCTGTTCGCCGGGCTGCTCGTGCTCGCCAACGGCTTCTTCGTCGGCGCCGAGTTCGCGCTCGTGTCCGTACGGCGCAGCCAGATCGAACCGCTGGGCACCGCCCGGGCCCGCCAGGTCCTCTACGGCCTGGAGCGGCTGCCGCAGATGATGGCCGCGGCCCAGTTCGGCATCACCGTCTGCTCGCTGACCCTGGGCGCGGTCGCCGAACCGACCGTCGCACACCTGCTGGAACCGCTCTTCGAGTGGATCCACCTCCCGGACGGGGTGATCCACCCGCTCGGCTACGTCATCGCGCTCGCCGCCGTCGTCTTCTTCCACCTCGTCATCGGCGAGATGGTCCCGAAGAACCTCGCGATGGCGGCTCCGGAGAAGGCCGCACTGTGGCTCGCCCCGGGCCTGGTCGCCTTCGCCCGCCTCTGCAAGCCGATCACCATTGCGCTCGGCGCCGTCGCCCAGGCGATCCTGCGGCTCTTCCGGGTCGAGCCGAAGGACGAGGTCGAGGCCGTCTTCACCAGCGAGCAGCTCAACCGCCTGGTGGAGGACTCCGGTCAGGCGGGCCTGCTGGATCCCGAGGAGCAGGAACGCCTCGAGGACGCCCTGGAACTGGGCTCCCGCCCGGTCACGGACGTGCTCCTGGGACGGGAGTCCCTGGTGACGGTCCCCCCGTCGGTCACGCCGGGCCGGATCGTCGAGCTCACCGCCCGCACCGGGTACTCCCGCTTCCCGATCGCCGCGGAGAACGGCGCCTTCATGGGCTATCTGCACGTGAAGGACGTACTGGACCTGGAGGACTCGGTCCGGGCGGTGCCGCAGCAGCTGTGGCGCCCCATGACGACGCTGCGCTCCGAACTCCCCCTGGACGACGCCCTGACGGTCATGCGCCGTGCCGCCACGCACCTGGCCCAGGTGGCCGACGCGTCCGGCAAGGTGCTGGGCCTGGTCGCCCTGGAGGACGTACTGGAACTCCTGGTCGGCGAGGTCACGGACCCGGCCCACCGGGAGGTTCCGGAGGTGCGGGTGACGGAGCCGCGGGGCAGCGGGGAACCGGAGGGAGTGCTGGCGACGTAGGCGGGGCGGGGGCGGTGGTATGTCACATACCACCGGCGTGCCATGTCACATACCACCGCAGTGCCATGTGACATACCACAACAGTGCTATGTCACATGGCAGACGGATCCTGCGGCCCCCGCCCCGACAGCACCTCGCCATAGGCCTGCATCAGGTCCGGAAGCCGAAGTGTCGACAAGTCGTCCCGCGACAGCACCCCCGGATAGGTCGACAACCGCAGATCCCGGTACGCGCAGCTCTTCTCGTACAGGGTGCGCAGGAACCGTCCGTTGCCGAGCTCGTCGATCCACCTCTGGTCCACCACGTGGCCGGCGATCGAGCGCAGCTCGTCGAGGGCCTCCTCGTCCCACACGTCACCGTTGTCGGCGGCCAACACCTCGCCGATCGAGGTGAGTTCGAGGGGCCGGTAGGACGGGAAGTCGACGCGGGTGGTGAAGCGGGACGACAGGCCGGGGTTGGCGGCCAGCAGGCGGTCCATGCCCTCCGGGTAGCCGGCCAGGATGACCACCAGGTGGTCGCGGTTGTCCTCGGCCCGCTTCAGCAGCACCTGCAGGGCCTCGTCGCCGTACGCGTCCCCCTTGCCGTAACCGGAGTT
>Ga0307508_10005346_pt1 | contig 12230 bp, 9 predicted proteins | sample 9_EM_MG_FD_203089 | JGI IMG/M metagenome (GOLD analysis project Ga0307508, IMG submission 203089) | Populus trichocarpa ectomycorrhiza microbial communities from riparian zone in the Pacific Northwest, United States - 9_EM | ecosystem: Host-associated > Plants > Roots > Unclassified | place... | reverse complement strand
CCGCGGCCAGCTTGCCCGAAGGCTTGCCGCTGCTGCCGGCCTTCATACTTTTCCAAAACAGCTCGTGGTTGTAATGACCGCCGGCGTTGTTACGCATTTTGGCAGAGTATTTAGACACTTTCGCCAGCACTTCTTCCAGCGGCTTACCCGTGTCCACGCCTTCGGCCACGGCAGCCTCTTTGGCGTTTTTCGAGTAAGCGGCAGCATGTTTGCTATAGTGTAGCTCCATCGTCTGGGCGTCTATCACCGGCTCCAGGCTGTTGTAAGCGTAGGGCAGCGGGGTTTGCTCGAACGACGTGGCGGGGGCATAGGGAGCAAGGGTATGAGCGAGCAGGTCGGCAGATACGATGTTGGCAGCCGTTAGTGCAAGACCCGTTTTAGCGGAGGCGCTGATAAAACGGCGGCGCGATAAATGCTTCGATGCCATAGTTGGATATTTTTGTTTGAAAACCTAAGTTACTATTTTAATGAATGCTGTGTTTCTTACGCCGCAGCCGCCTTATTCCGTTTCGCCTTCATGTATTGTATCCACTTGCGCAGGCTCCGGGAGAAACGGAAATAAAACTCCTTGTTGAACAGCTGCGAATCGCTCATCGCTTTTGTTGTCAGGAAAATGCCTACCGGCACCAGTATGAAAGTGGCCATCCACATACCCGTTAAAGGCGACATCACATCCTGCTTCGAAAATTTCTCACCGAAATTGTTCAGCAAAAAGAAGACCACGAAAAACACCACCGCCAGCACCAGCGGCATCCCGATGCCTCCCTTACGTATGATGGAGCCCAGGGGCGCGCCAATCATAAACAATACCAGGCAGGCGATGGACATGGTAAACTTGCGGTGCCATTCTATTAAATGCACATCGATGTCTTTTCGCCGGTTATTATAGTCGTTCAGGTTGTTCTCCCAAACCGATTTGGCGGCGTTCAGCTGTCCAGCCGCCCTTTCGGCCGACAGGGCCCGGGCGCTGTCGGGTACGATGTCTTTAAAGGTCCGCGCTCTTTTGATCGAATCCCTGCCCCCGGTTTTCCAGTTGCTGTCAAGGTACCGGCTAAACTGCAGGTAAGACATCATATCGCGCTTGTTTTTGGGCGTCAGTACTGCCAGCATTTTTTTAAGCGTATCTATTGCCTTGTCCAGCTGCCGTACGCTCAGCATGCGGAAGTTATCCTTAAATGTGCTGTCGTCTGTTGGCTTCAGCTTAAACGAGCTCAGGTCGAATACCTTTTTGTAATCCTTAAAGCCCAGGCGGGTAAACTCGGTATTGGTAGAGGCCCTGTCGCCTTTTTCCGATGTGCGCCAGCCATTGCGCAGGTAAAACTCCAGGAAGTGCTTGTCGGCCGATATCTTCATCTCCCCGCTGTCGGCCAGCGTAAGGTTGTCCTGCAGCCCATAGGTCTTTTCGTAAATAGCGATGTTCTCGATATGACTGCCGTCTTTTTCCTTTTTACCTATTTTGATAATATAGCCGTCTATCTTATCGTAAAAAACACCTTCCTTTATGTCAAAGGCCGGTTTGGCCACGATGATATCGTATTTAAGCGTGTTCAGCTTGAGATTGGCTACCGGGATGATATAGTTGTTGAAAAGAAAGGCGATACCGCAAATAAACAGGCTGGTTATCATAAGGGGGCGCATAAAGCGAAGCAGGGGGATACCGGCCGATTTGATGGCCACCAGCTCAAATGTTTCGCCCAGGTTGCCGAAAGTCATGATGCTCGACAGCAGCACGGCCAGCGGCAGGGCCAGCGGCACCACCGTAGCGGCCACATACAGCATCAGGCGTGCGATGATAAGCATATCCAGCCCCTTGCCCACCACGTCGTCTATATACAGCCAGAAAAACTGGAGCACCAGCACAAACAGGGTAATAAAAAAGGTGGCGATAAACGGCCCTACAAAGGCTTTTAAAATAAGACTGTCAAGTTTTTTTATCACAGGTTATCAGTCGTCAGTTTGATGAATAACTTTACACGATGGACGCGTCAAAAATACAGCTTTCGGCAGACGAATGGCAGCTTGTTCAAAACAGTGCCTGGATTTTAACAAAGCACGCCGTTATTGGCAAGGTGTACCATTTATTCGGCCAGCTCGCGCATGAGGTGCAGGCATCCCTGCAGCGCCCGCATGGCCTGCCGCCGGAAGCGCTGCACCTGTCGCCCAAAATATCAAAAGGAGAGCAGTACAGGCGCCTGCCATGGGTGGTGCTCGATTATCCCCGGCATTTTTCCAGGGAACATGTGCTGGCCATCCGCCAGTTTTTCTGGTGGGGGCATTATTTCAGCACTACCCTGCAGCTCAAGGGCCGTTTTCAGCAGGAGCTGGCGCCCGCCATCATGCAGGCGGCGCTGGCCGGAAAGCTGGCAGGCCATTACTGGTCGGCCGGCGGCGATGAATTTAATTTTGATGTGCGGGAAGGCTATACGGCAGCCGATAAACAGCTACCCACGGAAGCGCAGCTGCAAAACGGTTCCTTTGTAAAACTCACCATTTTGCATCCCTTTGAGGAATGGAATGAAATGCCTGCAAGGTTATTGCAGGCATCGATACATTTTATCACTATGGTTGACCGTTAGCTTCCGATGCGGTGGAAGAGATCCTTCACCTGGTAGTCCCAGAGCTGGCTCTGGTCTTTGATTTCTTTTTTATCGGCAAAGTCATTTATCACCAGGATGGTCTGGTTGGTGACTTCCGACTTTTCTATGCGAAATTCGAAGTATTCTTCTTTGGGGGCGGTAAGCCAGTGAAAACGTACAAATTTTTCTTCTTCTCCTTCCAGCACTTCCGCTCTTTCTACATTTCCATTCCATGAAAAGCTAAACACACTGTCTCTTTCATCTACTTTATCTGCAAACCATTCCTGTAATCCTGCAGGGGTACTTAGAAATTCATATAGTATCGAAGGCGAGCATCTGACGGGATATTCTAACGTAAATAATTGTTTTTTACTCATCTCACATTCTTTGGTCGGTTGTATAACACAATGGTGCAATAATAAAAAATTATTTCAGGGCACAAAATTTTAATTAATTTTTTTGTTAAAGGTATTCGGGCATAATTGGGAATAGTTAAGCGAAAATGACTGAAAAACAGTGCTTTATCAAAGATTTTTTTGGAATAAGTATAAAAAAAAGTTAAATTGCCCTTACCGTATTCAAACATTCTGGCTAACCGGTATATAAGAAAAGCACCAAATAAACGTTTTTCTATTATATCCTTTAAAATAAACCATTCAAAACCACCCAATTCCTAAATTCCTCTACCTATGAGTATGCGTCAACTGAAGATCACGAAGTCTATTACGAATCGTGAATCGCAAAGTCTTGAAAAGTATCTCCAGGAGATTGGTAAAGTAGAGCTTATTACACCGGAAGAAGAGGTGAGGCTGGCCGGGCTTATCAAACAGGGCGACCAACGGGCGCTCGATAAACTGACCAAAGCAAACCTTCGCTTCGTTGTGTCTGTAGCCAAACAATACCAGAACCAGGGTTTATCGCTGCCCGATCTTATAAACGAGGGCAATCTCGGCCTCATCAAAGCCGCCCAGCGGTTTGATGAAACGCGCGGTTTTAAGTTTATTTCCTACGCCGTATGGTGGATTCGCCAGAGCATCCTGCAGGCCCTTGCCGAACAGGCCCGTATCGTACGCCTGCCCCTTAACAAGGTAGGGCTCACCAACCGCATCCAGAAAGCTTTTTCCCTGCTGGAGCAGGAGTTTGAGCGCGAACCCTCTGCCGAAGAGCTGGCCGAGGTGCTCGACCTGGACATCGAAGAGGTATCGTCTACCCTCGGTATGTCGGCCCGCCACGTAAGCATGGATACGCCCCTGTCTGACGGTGAAGACAACACACTGATAGATGTGATGGCCAATCCCAATGCCGAGGTGACCGACAAAAACATCGAGCACACCGAGTCGCTCAAAACGGAGATTGAACGCTCCCTGAAAGCGCTCACCGAACGGCAGAAAGAGGTGATTTGCTATTTCTTCGGCATCGGGGTTGATCACCCTATGAGCCTGGAAGACATCGGCGAACGCTTCAGCCTCACCCGCGAAAGGGTACGCCAGATTAAAGACAAAGCTATTACCAAACTAAAAACGACCAACCGCTCAAAAATTCTACGCAGTTACTTAGGTATGTAAGAAGGGGCGAACTAGATTTCGCCGGTTGATCCAACATAATTAAATTTGCACCAAGTGAATATAAGCTCTTTATATTCACTTTTTTTATTTCCATAAACCAACGGGTATGTTTGAATCACTGAATGAGAAGCTGGAGTCTGCGTTTAAACAGCTCAAGGGAGAAGGCCGGATTACCGAGCTCAATATCGCCGCCACGGTAAAAGAAATCCGCCGTGCGTTGATAGACGCGGACGTGAACTACAAAATAGCCAAGGAATTTACCGATAAAATAAAGGATAAAGCGCTGGGCGAGAAGGTTATCAATGCCATCAGCCCCGGCCAGCTCATGACCAAAATCGTCAAAGACGAGCTGGCGGAGCTCATGGGGGGCACCGAAAGCGAGCTGCTGGTTAAGGGCAGCCCCGCCGTAGTGCTCATTGCGGGCCTCCAGGGCTCGGGTAAAACCACCTTCAGCGGCAAGCTGGCCCATTACCTCAAAACCAAAAAAGGCCTGTCGCCCCTGCTCGTGGCGGCCGATATATACCGCCCCGCGGCCATCGACCAGCTTAAGGTGCTGGGCGGCCAGATAGACGTGGAAGTATACAGCGAGCCCGATAACAAGGACGCCGTATCCATTGCCCGGAACGCTATCCGCGAGGCCAAAAGCAAGAACAAAAACGTGGTTATCATCGATACCGCGGGCCGCCTGGCGGTAGACGAGGTCATGATGACAGAAGTAGCCAATGTAAAGGCCGCCGTTAATCCCAACGAAATCCTGTTCGTGGTCGATTCCATGACCGGCCAGGACGCCGTTAATACCGCCAAGGCCTTCAACGACCGGCTCGATTTCAGCGGGGTAGTGCTCACCAAGCTCGACGGCGATACCCGCGGCGGTGCGGCCCTGTCTATTAAATATGTCGTCAATAAGCCCATCAAGTTTACCAGCGCCGGCGAAAAAATGGATACGCTCGACGTATTCTACCCCGAGCGTATGGCCCAGCGTATCCTGGGTATGGGCGATATTACCACCCTGGTCGAAAAAGCCCAGGCGCAGTTTGACGAAGTGCAGGCCCGCAAGCTCGAAAAGAAGATTCGCAAGAACCAGTTCGATTTTGAAGACTTCAAGCAGCAGCTGGAGCAGATAAAGAAAATGGGCAACCTCAAGGACCTGATGGGCATGATACCCGGCGTGGGCAAAGCCATTAAGGACGTGGATATCAGCGACGATTCCTTTAAAGGCATCGAAGCCATGATCAACTCCATGACCCCCTTTGAGCGGGCCAATCCCGACACAATCGACCAGTCGCGCCGCCGCCGCATTGCCAAAGGCAGCGGCAAACAGATGGATGAGCTAAATGCCTTCATGAAGCAGTTCGACCAGATGAAGCAGATGATGAAAATGATGAATAAAATGCCCATGGGCAGGATGCCGGGCATGCGCAGGTAATTTTTTTTATTGTTTTTTAATACGAAAAATGATAACGTTCAATACCCTGCCAATCAGCCTTTCAGCCCTGTTTTTCCGGGCCAAACGCACTGCAGGCGGGCATAAGCGGCTTCCCCGGTTTTTAACAGGTCATTTGTAAAATAATTGGCCTGTTTGCTAAAACAAAATGCCGCTGCAATACAATCAATTATTATATTTGGATAATTATTCAGGATCATTATTTTTGCAGTCCTGAAAACGTAACCCTTTACACACACACATTTAAATGTCTATTTAAGATGTCAGTAAAAATGAGGCTTCAACGCCACGGGTCTAAGAAGAGACCATTCTACTTTATCGTAGTAGCCGACGCCCGTGCGCCAAGAGATGGTAAATTCATTTCTAAAATCGGCACGTACAATCCTTTAACAGTTCCCGCGACTATTCAGCTCGACCGCCAGAGAGCATTGGATTGGCTGCACAAAGGTGCTCAACCCACCGATACCGTGCGTCGTATCCTTTCTTTCAAAGGCGTGTTGTACCTGAAACACCTGTTGCGTGGCGTTAAACTCGGATTGTTTGATGATGTTACCGCCATGACGAAATTTGAAGTATGGCACAAAGAGCACGAAGCTCAGATCAAGAAACGCCAGGAAGAAAACCGTCGTTCTAACCCCCGTGGTGGTGGCAGAAGGCCCCAGGGTGGCGGTGGCTACCGGCGTCCTGAAGGTCGCCCGGAAGGTCGTCCTGCAGGCAGAGCTGAAGGCGGCAGAGCGGAATAAATTGACGTAGAAATTAATTTCCCGCGAATAAGAAATCCCGATGGCCTCCATCGGGATTTTTCGTTGAACATTGAATATTGAAAATTGAGCGTTGAACATTTATTTCGTTTTAAACGCCCAATATTCACTGCGCAATGTTCAATACTCAATTAGAGCAATTATGACCAATTATTCCAGCATAGGCAAGCTCGTAGCCACCTTTGGCGTCAAAGGCGAGCTGCTATTGCAGCACCACCTCGGCAAAACCACCTCGCTCAAAGGGCTGGAAGCGCTTTTTATTGAAGTGAAGAAGGAAGAAATGCTGCCCTATTTCATCGAATCGGCCAAAAGCAAAAGCCCGACCGAAATCTACCTCAAGCTGGAAGGCATAGACGCCAAAGAAACTGCGCAGAAGCTGCTGCACAAAGAAGTGTGGCTCACCGAAGAAAGCTTTCAGAAGTTTGCCGCCAAAACGGCGCCCGTTACCCTGCTCGGCTTTCATTTGCTCAGCCAGGGAGAAGATATCGGCGAAGTGCTCGAAGTGATAGAACATCCCCACCAGATGCTTTTTCGCATCGATTACCACGGAAAGGAAGCACTGATACCCGTACACGAAGAAACCCTTCAACGCATCGATAAAAGAAAAAAGCAGGTACACGTGGTGCTGCCGGAGGGATTGCTGGATATTTACAGATGAGTCACGGCCAGCTCCTTCACATTCCCCGTCCGCTTCAGCACGCCCCAGTTCTGCAGCTCGCCCTTGATGGCCCTGCGAAAGGTTTTAAACAATACATAGTACATCAGCCAGCGGTAGATAAACCGCTGCGGTATCAGCCAGAACAGCTTGGTATACCGCTCCTTTTCAAGCCCAAAGGCCAGTATCGAAATCGCCGCATCCACCAGCATAAAGATGAGGTAATAGGAAAGTATTTTCTCTGCATTGCCCGTTAGCAGGCCCACAATCATAAAGAAATCCGCCAGCGGCGCAATGGTGGGAATGATAAACTGGAATATCAATATATTCGGCAGCGCCAGCCATCCCAGCGCCTTATATTTCCAGTTAAACAGCGCATCGCGGTTCTTCCAGAACGTTTGCATCACGCCGAAGCTCCACCGAAAACGCTGCCGCAGGAACTGCCGCACCGACTCAGGCGCTTCCGTCATCGCAATGGCCTTGTTGTCATTCCGGATAATATAACCGCAACGCAGGATACGCACCGTCAAATCGCAATCCTCCGCCAGCGTATCGGTGGTAAATCCACCCGCCTCTTCAATGGCCTGCTTGCGGAAGGCGCCGATGGCGCCCGGCACTACGGTAATGGCATTCACCGCTGCAAAGGCCTTGCGGTCGAAATTCTGGCTCGTGATATATTCTATCGATTGCCAGCGGGTGATCAGGTTTACCTCGTTGCCCACTTTTACATTGCCCGCTACGGCGCCCACGTTGTCGTCGGCAAAATGGCGCATCAGCAGGCTTACGGCATTGGGCAGCAGTTTGGTATCTGCATCGATGCATACCACATAATCGGCGGCCGACTGGCTGATGCCGAAATTGAGGGCCGACGCCTTACCGCCATTGGCCTTTGTAAGCACGCGCAGCCGCGGATGCCCCGCAAAGGCCTCGTTCACTTTTTCATAGGTGGCGTCCTTACTGCCATCGTCTACAAAGATGATTTCAAAATTCGGGTAGTCGGTCAGCAGGAGGCTATGAAGCGATTGAACGGCATTCACCTCTTCATTATAAGCCGGCACAATGATGCTCACCAGCGGCGCCTGGCCGGCTGCTGTGCCAAAAGACAACGCGGCAGCTGCTGCTGCCTGCTTTTTTTCCCTGCCATGCTGCACTACCGACAGCACCGCCATCAGCAGCAGGCGGCCCAGCGATAAAAAGATAAATATAACAAACAGCGAAAACAGGATATGCCCCGCCCAATAGCCAAACTCCGCCATCAGGTTGCTAAGCTGTATAAAATAATAGCCGCTGCCCTTGGGCACTTTCGGCATCAGGTCATCGCGTTTTTTACCCAGCAGGTCGGCCACGGTGGTAAACGTATATCCCCGCTCTTTAAAGTATTTAATAATCCGCGGCAGCGCTTCTACCGTGGCTTCGCGGCTGTCGCCGCCCGCATCGTGCAGTAATATGATATTGCCGCCCAGGCTGTCCCTCGTCAGCCGCTCCTTTTCCCTTATCACCCGGTTAAATATCGAATCCGCCGGTGTGCCCGGCTCCCAGTCGAGCGGGTCGATCGACTCACCGATATCAAGGTAGTTTTTATCATGGGCGATGGCTACCGGCAGCAGCTCCTCCAGCTTCTCCGGTTCGAAGTCGGCATTAAACGGCGCGCGAAACATCACCGTAGAGTGGCCCGTAATACATTCTATCAGCAGGCGTGTGGCTTCCATTTCCACGATGGCCCGCTTGCGGCTCACCTTGGCGATATTGGGATGGGTAAACGTATGATTGCCTATTTCGTGCCCTTCGCGGTAAATGCGTTTAACGATAGGGATATTGTTTTCCGCATTCAGGCCCACCAGGAAAAAGCTTCCGGGCACATGCTCGCGGGCCAGGATATCGAGGATGCGCGGCGTATAGTCGGGGTCGGGGCCATCATCGAAAGTAAGCACCAGCTTTTTGTTGTCCGATTGTCCGTACCGCTTTACCACCCATTTCGAAGGTATGCTGTCGTAGTGTTCCTCGCTTATCAGCAGCTCGCTGGAATCTATTTCGGGCGTTATTTTACCCGCAGTAGGACTGCCTATAACGTCCAGCACCTCGCCATCGCCTTCATAATCCACCGGTGCGTCGCCTCCCAGGTAGTGTACGGTGCCAAAAGCGGTGAAATCGAATTTGCGGATGCCCTCCTTCGTCATGTCGCGATCATAAAAATCCCACATACGCGAATCTTCATAGCCCAAAAACCAAAGCGATACGCCGCTTAGCCCATATTCCGAGGCAAAACGGAGCGCATTAAACGTAGTGGCCGCGTCGGTAAAATAGACCTGGTGATCCTTGTCGTCGTCGTCGTTATACGAAAAGTTGAGGTTGTACGAATCATTGTTGAAATCGATCTCGCTCTCATAGGTACGCGCCAGCGCCAGCGCCTGCTGGTAGCTCACCGATTTGGCCGATACGGCTTTGCCCGCCTTGTTGGTCGTCCAGTCGTATCCAAAACCCGCGAGGCAAAGCACCAGTTTGCCCGCCGGTATTTTTTTAGCCGCATCGTCCACCGCCGCCTCTATCCATTTCTGGTGGCAGATAGGTCCCGGCGCCGTACCGTCGGAATACTGATCGTAGGCCATCAGGAAGATATAATCGTTGTAGCGCGACAGCTCGGTAAAGTTATAATCCTCGTTAAAAGGCGACACGTCCTGCGATACCAGCAGCCCATGGGCATGCAGCTTCTGGTATAGCTCACGCTGGAAATTGACCAGCGTTTCATTGTGCGATTCCTGCAATTCCTCGAAGTCGATATTGATGCCCGCAAAATTGTTGTGCAGCAGCACGCGAACGATATCATCTATCAGGCGCGCCCGCTTTTTGGGATTGTTGATAATACGGTGCACCGCTTCGCCCCTGAATATACCATCATAGTTGTTGGTCAGCAGGGGAAGCACTTTGATGCCGGCGCGGCTCATGATATCATGCGCCTTCTTATCTATTTCGGTATAGAGCGTATCGGCATTGGGATTGATAAACAGCCATTCGGGCAGTACCATGTTCAGGTGGGCGATGTTCTGCTCGAGGGAAGAATAGGACTGGGGCGACCAGTTCACATAAAACCCCGCCCTGATGCCGGCCGAAAACCGTTTGAACGAATAAAAGCTCGAATCAGCATGCACCAGCACCCCGTTCTTTTGACGGAACCTTTTGGGAATAGGGTAGCCGCCCTGTTTATACATCTCTTTTTCGTTGATGTATTTTCGGAACCCGCCAAATTGTTTGGCTATTTTGCTCTGGTTATTCAGCCAGCTGTCGGCAGTATCTGTAATGGCCTGTTTTTCGCGGGCGCTTATCAGCCGCGGCATGGCGGGTGTATTGCCCCGGTAAAGCGTGAGTATGATAATCGCTATGCCCAGCACCAGCAGGAAAAGGAGGACACGGCTTCCCCATTTAAATCGTTGCCAGCGGGAAGACGAGGACGTTTGAAAGACCTGGTGCGTAGTAGTAGCGTTCATGAATGGTGTTATTCAATTCTGGGTTGGCAAAGTTCCGACCAATTACCGGGATACAAAAGTGCTTAACGATGAATTAACCGTTTGCGGCAGGCGTTTTGTTAAAAACCGTTAAATAGGTACTACTTAAAATCAAGGTCGAGCCTTAACCTGTCCTTCAGCTCTTTTACCAGCGGGTATTGCTCCGAAATCCGGGCAAATTGTTCCTTAAGGCTCAGGGGGGCTTCTATTTTCGACGACTGGTCCATCTGCTCTTCTATAATGATGGAATAAGTAAGCAGGCGGTTGCAAAACAGCTCCTGGAGGTATTCGCTGAGTTTCACCCTTTCCTGTTCTATGAACTTACACTGCAGGTTATTGGGGGTAGCTACTTCAAAACGGCCTTCGTCTTTTATACGTAGCTCGGCCAGGTCAAAGCTTTGCACGGCAGGGTTCTTGGCTTCCCGCAGCAGCTGGGTAAAGGCGGCCCAGGCCTTCTGCAGGGTTTCCGGTGTCAGCGGTTTTATTTCCACCACCGGCGCCTGGTTGGTATTGGCGCTGGCGTATTGTTCCCGTATTTTGTTCAGCGAGCCCAGCCGGCCCGTGGAAGCAGCTGGCTGGCCGCTTCCGGCAGCAGGCACCTGTTTTGCCGGTGCAGTGGTTTGCGGGCGCGCAGGGGGATAGGCCGCCGGCGGCTCTTCTACAATCAGCTTTGCTTCCGCCGCAGGTTTCACGTCTGCCATCTCACGTTTCACGTCTGCTGTCTCCGGGAGCGGCACATACGACACCCTCCTGAAGGCTACCGGCTTTGCCGTATCAATTATTTTTTTTTTACCCGCGCCGTCCGAGCTGAGCTCGATGGCCTGTTGCAGGTAAGTCAGCTTGATAAGCGCCAGCTCTACGTGCAGGCGCTTGTTGCGGGCAGATTTATAGTTGATAGAAGTTTCGTTGAGAACATTCAGGGCGCTTATAATATAGGAAGTGCCCAGCTTTTTAGACGTCTTCACATATTTGTCCTTAAAGCTTTCCACCACTTCCAGCAGGCCCGCTACCTTTTCGTCCTTGCATACCAGCAGGTTGCGAAGGAATTCGGCAAAGCCTTCCAGCACCAAATCGCCCTCAAAACCCTTCCGGTTAATATCGTCATACAGCAGCATCACGCCCGCCAGGTCCTGCTGCAGCATACAGTCGGCCAGCCTGAAGTAATAATCGGCGTCCAGTATATTCAGGTGCTCCAGCGTATTCTGGTAGTTCAGCTCCCCGTTGGTAAAGCTCACTATTTTGTCCAGTATGCTCAGCGCATCCCGCATACAGCCTTCGCTTTTCTGGGCAATCACCTGTAAGGCCGCTTTCTCGGCATTGATATGCTCCTTATTGGCTATCTCCTGCAGGTGCTCTACCGTATCGTTGGTGGTAATCCGTTTAAAGTCAAACAGCTGGCACCGGCTCAGGATGGTAGGTAATATCTTGTGCTTTTCGGTGGTGGCCAGTATGAAGATGGCATAGGAGGGGGGCTCTTCCAGCGTTTTCAAAAACGCGTTGAAGGCGGAAGAGCTAAGCATGTGCACCTCATCTATGATATATACCTTGTATTTGCCTGCCTGCGGCGCAAAGCGCACCTGGTCTACCAGCGACCGGATATCGTCTACCGAGTTATTGCTCGCCGCATCCAGCTCATGAATGTTGAGCGACGTACCTTCATTGAAGGATACGCACGAATGGCACTCGTTGCACGCCTCTCCCTCGGCCGAAGCGTTGGTACAGTTGATCG
>Ga0307508_10005344_pt1 | contig 12234 bp, 17 predicted proteins | sample 9_EM_MG_FD_203089 | JGI IMG/M metagenome (GOLD analysis project Ga0307508, IMG submission 203089) | Populus trichocarpa ectomycorrhiza microbial communities from riparian zone in the Pacific Northwest, United States - 9_EM | ecosystem: Host-associated > Plants > Roots > Unclassified | place... | reverse complement strand
GGTGTGGGGCGCCGCAGCTGCTCCTCATCACCAAGGCGCGTACACAGCTCCGCGAGCGCATACGTCAACTCCGGTGTGGGGCGCCGCAGCTGCTCCTCATCACCAAGGCGCGTACACAGCTCCGCCCCCTCGAGAGTGCACGGCAGCTGCGGTGTGGGGTGCCGCAGCAACTCCATCATCACCGAGCGCGCACATAGCTCCTCCCCCTAATGTTTGTCGTTGGGAACGCCGACGATAATATCGAAAGATAGTGGTACGGCTCGAAAAGAAAGTGGCAAACGACAGTGGTATCCGAGATCGCTTCGTCGGTTCTGGCCAATTCCTGGCGAACGGCGAGTAGGCTCGAGATGTATTCAACGACCGAATATCGTAAAGGCAGAGTCGTATTCCTGGCCAAGAATTTCCCAGACACGGGCTGCAGAATCGATTTCGTTCGCGGGAGGACTTTGGATGAAGGCTTGAATCGTGGGTTCAACCGATAGGTAGATCGTCGATGCGCGGTTGTCGCACTGATTGTAGTCACGGCCTCAGCAGTAGGGAATGATCTCATGTCGTTCTCGAACGAGCGGTAGTTTCGGGCGTTGTAAAGGCTGGCTACTGCAAAGGTGACGCGTCGTCTGGTTGAGACCATCTTGGCGATGTCGTCGGACGCGACGTGGCTCCAAAAGTTGAGGCTTAAGAAACGAGAGTGCAGGGATGAGACGCAGAAGCGAGGTGCAAAGCGGCAGGTACGGCGGGTGCGATTATCGATGGGTAGCGGATTGGCAGAGCGTTCAATCCGGGCTCATAACCTGTTGGAATATAGGGATCGATAGAGACGAAGATAGTGAATTGGTTGATTGATACAAAGTCGAAGGAGGAACATTCTCTCTATATACAACGCGCCTGAGGGACTCACCAAGGGGAAAGGATGGAAGACTGTCTCCCGAACCGGTGCTCGGAGACTAAGGCTGCTGTCATCTCCGGACATGTTGCCTCTGGTCCGTCATCTCCGGACGCCCATTATTCTGACACCTTGCCTTCGTCCAGTGTAGGTATTCACCGGTGCGTGCATGCCCCGTTTTCAGCTGGTAGAACCTCGAGGCAAGCCTCTTGGTGCTTCCAGCAACCGTGCCGTCCGGCAGTGGTGTTTATAGTGGGACCCCTTAAGTGAGATAGTACCGTAGTTTTGGATTCATCATACATAGTCGAAGGCAGAACATTTCTCAATACAATGGGCCCCAAGGACTCGTCAGTGTGAAACGACAGGAGACTCTCTCGCGAGCCGGTGCTCGGAGACTCGAGCAGCCGTCATCTTCCGACCTGTCGTCTCCAGTCTATTTCTTGAGCGTCTAGTGCATTCTATTTGTTGGAAAGAAAGCCAGAGTTTGTGCCACCAATTCTCCTTGGATTTGCTTGATTCCTACGATCGCCTTGCCGAGCCCATCAAATCTGCCTTGTATCTAGCCCCCGCTGCGACCGGCCCCCGCCACCCCCTCCGGCAACCACCCCCTTTAAAGAGAATTGGCGAGCGTATAATGAATCCCCACATGCTATTCCCCACATCTGGAGAGGCGCTCGGCTGGATATGCGGAGAAGTCTATCTATCTATCAAGTTGGATTCTGGGCTGCAGGCATTGGTTGCCAAAAAGGCAAACTATCCTACCAGTCCTGGAGGGCAAGATACGCTGAATACATACGGGAGCGAAAATCTCGTTTCACGCGCGATGCTCTCGCTCACTTACATCACTTTTTGTTAGCGGGAGAACTCTATATATCTATGCACCGTCTTCAATCGCGTCGCAAAGGGCATTGCGCTTTGACACGGACCCTCCTGTACTAGTACATGGAGTACGTATCTACCTGTGGTAGTTATAATCCCAGCACAGTTAGATATTCCACCACCGCCAACGGCCCTACAAAATACCCAATTTTCAACCTCTTGTAGGCCGCCCCAACCGCCTTTATCCTCTATTTGGATTCGTAGAAATGCTATACACATACTTATATATCGTTCTACAGATCTAGAATTAATTCTTTTTATCGTGGTTTGACGGAATAGTGGCCGACGGATAAGGGGGATTTTTCCACGTCATCTCGAGTAATATGGTTGGCTACTGGTCTCCGCTTAGCTCTCGGGTAGCACAGGGACTAACTTATTCCTGCCCCCTCTTCTTTCTTGCCTCTTCACATCACTTAACTCGCTTCGTTGCATCCTCACCTTCGGCCTGCAGCCCTTCAACACATCTCGCTATGGATACCGATTCCAACGACATTCTCGGGCCAACTGGGCAACTACGCAGGCAGATTCAACTGGCAGAAGATGATTACAAGGAGAAACCTTTGCAGGATGTCTGGAATGCACTCGGCATCGATGTGGACACGCTGGGTGATGACGAAGTCGTAGAGCTGCGGCCTTCTGGGGCCAAGATACCGAAAGTCTATTGTATAAAATAACCTTCCTCCTGGCAAGTATTTGGCTGACTATCCTAGTGGATCTTGTTCTTCAATTTCGCGAATATGACGATAAGGAACCCGACGCTGACACCTTTAAGTGGGAGCTATCGGATGTGGATACCGTGGAAAAGAACCTTATCAAAGCAATCGAGCTTGCAACCTCTCAGACCCTCGTCACCAAGCCCCCCGGATGGTTGTTTTCACGGATTGCTGGCATTCTCTGCACCGACTACGAAATCCCAAATCCGGGGCTGTCTGCCAGGGAGGCGAAACCCACCAAAATGTGGCCCAAGGGAGGCATCCAGAAACGCTCGGCACGTAGCAAGGTTTTCAATTGCATGCCCCCCCTCCCCGCATGGCCCTTACGAAGAATCTCTCAAGCTAACATAACTGTCAGGTGCGAGGGCTATCTTGCGCGACAACGGGGTTACCGCTAACAGAGCATGGAACCAGGTCGAGGAGGAAACGAAGTTGAGAATGTCTGGCGAACTGAAAGAAGCGTTGAGATTGCCCATCGTGTTCTGCGACAACTTTTTTTACGAGTGGGTGTTGTTGAAATGCAGAAGAAACCAAAACATGCCGAAACAGCCGCAAAAGCCGGCCGAGGCTGCATAGCGTGTTCGGCCGGGATGGTGGTCTTGTGTACTGTTTTTTTCTTTTGACCGTCAATGAAGCGTCTTCCGTCTTCTACCTGGACAATGTGTTATATAAGGGTCAGCAGAAGTAATTGGTTAGTGGTATATCATCTCTAATTCACAGGAGGAGTACCTGGCTCCGCCCACTGGGACGGACAGGAGCTAATCGAAGTCACTACCGGGGAGAAAACATTACAATGTCTAGCCTCTACGATGTGTTTCTCGGGTTGCAACTGCATCGTAAAATTTCGACTTATTTATTACTCGCATGCTGAAGACCACCACTCCAGGGAGGGCGGCGGAGGCCGATCGAAGTGGGGCGACGAGACAGTTACAGCACCTCCTGCTACTTGTCCTCCTCATCGTCCTCCTACTCGTCCACCTCCTCCGTCTCGTCCTCCTCCTCGTCGTCCGACTTGTCCTTCTCCTGTGATGTGCTGTGTGTATACCAATGCAGGTGGAAAGACAAAATGTATAAAAATAAAATAATCGTACTGAGGGCTTCCACCTTCAGTTGGATAACATCCTCGCCGGCCTTCCCCGTTCCAGCTTTTACTGCGCATTATTACCGGCTTGAAAATCGATTCACTTATACGACGTCGTAATTGACCGCAACAGGGGAGCCATGGTGGACAAGAAGGAAACGAATAACTGGTATTGCTCCGCGATTCCGTCTTTCCTCGATCAAGGCTCCCACGTTGTCTGATATATCATCAGTCATCTGTCTCGGATGGCGGGCTGCTCTTCGTTGTACTGTATACAGCGTTCCACAATGTCTCGGAATTTCCCTACGTTAGGGAATTAGGTAAAATAATAACGTCTGAATGAATGATGACTGACCATGGATTTTGACGCGGTCAAGACGTGAGATGATCCATGCGGAGATGTCGATGATGAATAGTGGCTCCAGGGGCAGGCAGTTTCCCGGGGTGAACGGCTTCTCGAGCGCAGACGGTTTTGCGAGGGTGAACGGTTTCGGGGGTGAACGGTTTCTCGCACACGGGCGATTTTTCGAGTGCAGAAGGATTCTCGGATCCTCTCAGGGGGGAGCGGCTCCTGGATGACCAACTGGAGGTGCTGGGACTGCTTGGATTGAAAGCACGCCTGAGAAGAAATCCTTTGTATTAGAGATAGGGAATTACTGTCTCGTCTCCCCGTTTCAACCGGCCCCCGTCGCCCCCTATCCTACAACGCCACACCACGATAGACTCACCACCAGTGTGAACCCTAGGACACTGTCCAACGCGAAAGCGGCTTGTTGTAGCTCCCCTTACTCTCCACCCTGGTCTGCCCTGCGGGATGATAGTTCGTGACCGCAGTTTGAGCCACGACGGACCGAGTATCCGCCATGATTTAACACTCTTCCACTCGCTACCCATCTATTTTCCTCTCGCCGCACACTGCAAACTTTGAAGGGGGAGATCGAGGACGGGCGAGGAATGTAAGGAAGGAGAAGAGGACCACGAGGGGTACGAGGCTGGCGAGGATAGGGGGGAGGACAAGGACGACGATGGGATGAGGAGGACGAGGACAGCGAGGACAGCGAGGACAGCGAGGACAGCGAGGACAGCGAGGACAGCGAGGACAGCGAGGACAGCGAGGACAGCGAGGACAGCGAGGGGTACAGGTGGCGGCCGGTCGAAGCGGGGTTACGAGACAATGACCGCGGGATTGGGAGGGCGAGGACTGCGAGGTGACAACGTTTCGGTGGGCTTCGGGACGGGCGGGTGGAGCTGCTCCGGGCTAGCTCCAAAGTACCGCGGGGGTTCGGATACGTGCGAGGTTTGACGTTCGGTACAGGGGTCACGGGTCCAAGGTACCCGGGAAGAAAATACCGCACGCGATGAGCATGGTTTCGATGAGGAGGATATTGGTGGGGATACCGTCAGTGAGTCGAGGCGAGTAAGACACGACAAGTATGTTCTCTGAGTGTTGGCGACTATGGGGGTGAGGACGCTGGCGGCGAGTACGATAAGGAGTCTGACGTGACGAATGTGATGGTGATGGCGGCGGGGAGAATGACGACGATTATAGGGAGAATAGAATGGCGAGTAGATTGATGACGAGTAGGATGGCGACTGGGGTGGTGCCAAGAAAAAAAGGGGGTAACGCCCGATACACTTTACCCGGCTACTTTCTACCCCTCGGTCGAAGGATTGGCTAATGACTATTGCTAACTCCTCATCAGTGATTCATCACCCACTGCATCATTCTTACTCACTTGTCTCCGGATGCGTACACCCTCGAGGCAATATCGAGGTTTTGCTGTGCTGTGCGTGCATAATTCACCACAGCAACGGCGCTTGACAGGGGCTTCTGTAGGGATTAATTCTCTGCACAACTTCAGAGCGGAGCATAATAAGCACGAGCAAAGAGCTGAGCGTGCACTCTTTGCCAAGGTGAAAACACACCACCTGATTGGCTGACAGCAAAAAGCGGGTAGTGACTGCCATCGTCATCACCAAATATGTATGCATAATTATCCGCAAGAAAAACCGACTTGCTTCTGCTTTCCCTATCCTTTGACTCTGGTGCATTCTGGTACTAGATGTCAATTCTAAATTTTTCCTTCGATTCGGCGTGTTTGTGTCGTTGACTGGTTTTTGATAGATACATGTATGTAGACGGTCATATGCTCTGCCAAGACCTTGTGCACGCTCAAACCAGCAAAACCTAGATAATCAAGTCGCATAGATAGCCTTAATTGACATAGGTGGGGACATTGACAGGCCAGACGTGCGGTGGGAATTGGTGCAGTGAATTTTCGTTGATCCGTGATTGTTGAGGTGATGGAAACTTACACCGTTCACTACTGTATGGAGGCCTTCAGTTGCGCTCAAATCACGCAAGGATGTACGGTCAGCAACCGTCACAAAACCAGCACCCTGCACGTATGCACAATCCCCACACTACATACCTCTCTTGGCCAGCTCGTCTGAATTATCCTCGACTCTACTTTCGACCGGCTCTTCAGCTTTGTGGCGCGCTAGTTCCCACCGTCCGCCGAACGGCGTCATACTTGTTCCTCCTATCGTCACCACCACTTCCACCTCTTACCGCCGCTACCCATCCTCCCGCCGCACGTCGGCCTGCAAGAGTCTATTCCACAAACCACCAAGCTGCATTGCGGATCTCTTGACAGGCACAGCAAGTACTACGTGCGACCAGATTAGCATTACGCATTCCCCATAGGCTACCTGTTGGCACGAGGGTGATGACCGCGAGCATGCGAACGCCATCGGTGGCAGCTAGGTTTTCGCGAGCCTGGAAGTTGACTACGGCGTCGAAATTCAAGTGGAATGGCCGTACATGTGGATCTGCGTGCGATGTAGGGGGTTATGGGCTGCAGGCGGAAAAATTGAACCGGAGGTAGATAAACTGCTGCCCTGGCTTCATAGATGAATGACGATATACTGATTCAGAGCTCGCCGCTCACCGTTCAACAGCAGCTCACCCCAACGCACGCGATGCACAGCATCCGGTCTTACGCCCCCGTACTTTGTAACACGTCGATTATACTCCGCGGCAACCATCGCCACTCAGCTACCCACTTCCAGGCCTCGCAATAGTCCGTCCTGCCCGGCCGGGCACCACTAATGTAAAAAATTCGGTTTAGGGTGAAAACTTTACTCCGGCGGGGTACGCAAGACCCCGCTCACCAATCACTATGTATTCCTACCGCCGTCTCGACCCGACGCGCCTGACATTGAGCCCACCGGCACCACCCAACTCACCAGTACTGATGCCTATTCTGAAGACGAAGCACTTTATGCTAACCGCCCGCCCCGCGGATTCGGCTTCCCGGCAACAACTCCTTGTCAATCCCGAATTACTCCCCCAACCAATGGGCGACAGCGAGTCATGGACATCCGAAGAGATGGTAAATACTAGCAGCTCTGAGATTGCTGTGACTGAGCAGAATTGACAAAGCATGTGGAGGAGACAGAGGCAGGTGGGGATGGGCGATATATAAAACCACAAAGGTCGCAGAAATGAGCGCACGATTTCTCCTCTCTACCATCTTTTGTCCGATCACCGTGACAATTACATCTTCCCCCACCCGCTTCGTGCTTCTCGGTAGCTACTCATCCCCTTTATATCCGTACTATGTAGTTGTTGGAATATAGGGATCGATAGAGATGAAAACAGTGAATTGATTGATACGTAGTCGAAGGCAGAACATTCTCTCTATATACAACGGCTTTGGGGACTTGCTAGGGGAATGGACGGAAGACTGTCTTCCGACCCGGTTCTCGGACTCAGGCAGCTGTCATCTCCGGACGCCCATTATTCTGACAGTAGTTGTGGCACGCTGTGGCTCCACGCAAATGCAACAGAATCAACAGCGCACCCACCCCGAGACCGGAGACCGGAGTGGGGCAGGGGGGGCCGGGCCCGGTCGGGCCCAGCAGTCCGTCTAGTCCTCGCTGAAAAATGTCTACGGGACGGCCGTCTTTAGGCTGCCAGGACTAGCGGCCGTAGTCCAGTCCCGGGCAGGCCCCAAGACAGACGGGACGGACGACTGCAAGGCCTGCCCACCTCTTCAATCCCGATCCGCCCCTTGATGGTGGAAAACGCAACTTCCATGGCCAACACCCGCGCAAGGAGATAGGAAATGAAGAGGGGAAGCCAGGTGGCTGGGAGATGGTCCGGGCTGTGTCGAGCAAGATTGAGACGCATCTATTATGCTGCGGACGTCTCAGCTGGCTGTTGTCGTCCTCACGCTGGCTCGGACAACCAAAAACTTGTATCGCCACTGGTAACACCCCTAATGCGCCCGAACAGCACCCATGGCAACAGTGGCGGTTGGCGCCAACGATGTCCTGTTCAACAAGGAGGCGACCCGGTGGCTGGAAATCTGGCTCGACGCCCAGCTCTCGCTCAAAGAACACCATGCCACCCGGATGAAGGAAGGCAGCCTGGAAGGCAATGACTAGACTCCGGCGGCTCACAGGGCAGATGGGACTCTCGCCAGCCAACTGCAGAAAAGTTATGACGGCGTGTGTTCAGTCAACCACCATGTTCGGGGCAGAGCTGTAGTGGAAAGGGGACTACGCCACGGCAACCCAAGGACGAACGGAGGAGAATCAGCGGCTGGCCAACCAGGAGGCCCGAGCAACAACAGGCTGCTTCCGAACAACCAACCTGGGAGCCCTCTCGATGGAGTCCGGCATCAGAGCAGCGGCGGCTCAGCTAGAGAACAGACAGCGGCGCTTTGGACAGAGGCTGCTTAGCCTACCGCAGGGAGACCAGGTACGGGAGGTGGTGGGAGCCCCAACACAAATCGGGCACCGGCTCACAAACGCGCTGACGCACAGTGGACGAACAGAGGGCACGGTGTTGCTAGAGGAGACGGAGACCTTTGACACGGAACTGCTGTAAGAGGAGGAGGCCGAGGTTAAGGCTGAGGCAGAGAGGGCCTGGTCTGGGCTGACAATATTCACCGATGGGCCACGGATGGAGGAAGGTGCTACCGGATACACAGTGGTGTGGAAGAACTGACAGACCTGGGAGGGCATAAGTGCCACATGGGCCACAACCATCAGGCGTACATCGCGGAGTGCACCGCTCTTGCCCGCGCACTGGAATCGGTATCAGGAGGATATGTTCCGGACAGGGTGACGATCTTCACTAACGCACAAGCAGCCATCAGACGCATGGCATCGGAGGAACCTGGTCCTGGACAGCAATATGCAATCCAGGCGCGGAAACACATCACCGCGCTGATCAGGGCCAGGCCGGGCATAGCCGGAAACGAGAAGGCCGACGAGTGGGCGAAGAATTTAGCGGAGAAGCCCGGCACCCGCGGGGTGGAGAACCCAGGGCCGCTCCAACGATCCCTTGCAAGCCTCAAGCGGGAAATCTCAGAGAAGAAGTGGGCTAAGACGCGGTCATGGTCGGGGAGGCGCATCTCCAAGGCAAAGTACTGCATGCCGAAGAGCCAGAAGCCCGATAGCGTGGTAGCCGACGGCACCAAGAGGCTCGCCTCAAGGTTCTACCAGCTGAAGACGGGCCATGCCCGGACCGGACAGTACCTACACTGGGCTAAGGTTCACCCCGATGCCCAGTGCTGGTGGTGCAAGTGCCCCTAGCAAACGAGAGACCACCTCTTCAAGGTGTGCATGGAATAGAAGTTGCAGCAAAAGGTGCTGTGGCCGGAGGTGCAAAAGGAGACGGGAAGGTGGAAGAGCCGGTGGAAGATCCGGGACCTACTTGCCGACAAGAGGTGCGGAAAGGCAGTGCTGGACTTCCTCACCGCAACGGATGTGGGATGGCTGGTGCCACCTGTGGAAGAGGAGGACGCCGGGAGCCAGGTGTCAGAGTGGGAGCTCCGGGAACGGCGGGAGTGGAAAGAGGAATGGGAGGCGGAGGTGGAGGAGCTGGGTGCCGCGGGGGAACTGGGGTGCTGGGGAGGAACTGCCGCTGTTCCTACCCACCCCCCTTCATGGCATCAGCGGGCGTGGAGTAGGGGGTGGGCGCCCGTTTTCGTTCGTTACTTTCCTTTGTGATTCCCTTGGTACGCACCGTTATTTCTCTTGGAACAGGCCTGGGCGGAGGGCGAAGGGGGAGCTTGCAACTTGCCGCTACTGCGCGGACTGCGGACAGGAACAGCGGGCAAAATGCATGCCGCCATGATCTATATAGGTCGAATGCGAGTATGAATAAACAAAAAACAAACCCCCCAATGCGCCGCCGAACCTGATTTCGAGCATGCGTGTCGATGACGACTAATCATCAGGACGTGGGGGACATGCGGAAGGTTAAGATAGTGTGGCAAAGCAGAAAATACGGGAGATGAGGAAGATTGGGAGGCGTACCAGGGCTGCGGCGCGCGACGGATGGCCGAGGCAGCCAATTATCTGTCACCAACGGTCCATGACAGACTCTATGTCGCCGCCATAGCCACAGCCGGTCTATTGTTCATCTCATGTTATCCTTCACTTCCCCCCAACTCACCGCCCGCGGGTACCATACCTCTTCCCACGGCAATCACTGGAGTCTAGCTCTAATGGCCGCGGGCGCAACCCTCTCTTCGTAGTGTTCGCGCTCTATAACCCCCAGTTTCTTTTGTCCTAATGTTCTTGTTAGGCGTCGACTAGAATGGGTACCACGTGTCACGAACCTGGCGTGACAGGCTACTGAGCGCTGCTGCCGGCGCCTCCCTCGCCATAGCTGTCCTATGGTTCCCCCTGATAACTGTTGGCGCTGCCACCCTCGTCCTCCGCGCCTATAGGCGCCCCGCCCACAGCCGTTCCCTCGATGAGTGACGCTTCCGGAAGTGTCATCGGAAAACGAGCCTCGACCAGACTGCCGATCAGTCCATGTTTCCTTCCGTTACGACCGTGTGTGTCCTTTGTTCTCCCCCTGCAGCTGTTGTCTAAGTTTCATTGGGATACGAGCCATTGCGTTGGTAAAAGTCTACCTGTCTTTCTGTTACGTTCTTCCTAAGAAGCTGTATTTTTCTTTATATTTTACTCCAGTTTTGGAGAAACAAACTGTATATGAAGTACAGCCGCGTTAATACGTCCTCATACCAGATATATAAATCTTTATTCAAAAGTTATCCGGATTTAACGGCGCAATTTTATCCACCTCAGCATAGCAATTTGCGCAACTTTCGTCAACCACAGGGATCTGCGGTTAGGGTCTTAGCCGCTGACTCATTGCCAAGCTAGGGCACGTGATGTATTGTGGGGCCTTTGTTAGCGCGACCCCGCAGTTACTCAAAAAGAACCCGAAACCGAAGACGCCGCTCCTCCCACATCGCCCGTAATCAACCCTACTGAAGAAATGAGCAGGAGTGACTGTAACTACCCCATCCGCCGCCACCGCGAGGAGGCCCTTTGCGGAGAGCCAGGAGGAGCGTGAGCAGGCCATTATGTGAGCGCACTTTCCCAAGGCACCCCCCAGCAACTTCGAACCCAGAGAGGGAGGCACGGCGTTCAAATGGGTTGATGCACACCTGGTCGGCAGCCTCCTGGCAAAGGCGGCCAACACCTCGGCCCCGGGAGATGACCGCATTTCGGCCGGCATTGTCAAAGTCTTTTGGCAGTGGGACAAGGAGAGGATCGTGCAACTGGCCAGGGCGTGCATCCGATTAGGCTACCACCTGAAGCTCTGGAAAACGGCAAAAGGAGTGGTCATACCAAAACTGGGGAAGCCGGACTACTCGAAAGTCCGTGCTTACAGGGTGATCTCGCTCTTGGACGTCATCAGCAAGCTGGTGGAGCGCACAGCGGCCCACCTGATAGCCGACCATCTGGAGCGCAAGCGCGGCCTACATGATGGCCAGTATGGATGTCGCAAGCGGCGGTCCTGTGTCAATGCAGTGGCCGTTCTCATGAATCGCACACAGCAGGCGTGGAAGGAGAAGCGGGTGTCAGGCGCGCTGTTCATGGACGTCAAGTCAGCATTTAACAATGTCAACAAGGTGCACTTGGGCAAGCGCATGGAAGCGCTGGGAGTAGAGCCGGACCTCATCAGGTGGACTGGCAGCTTTATGTCAGACCACCAGGTGAAACTAGTATTGGATGGTAAGGTGGGGGAGGCAAAGCCAGTGGACACCGGCATCCCGCAGGGTTCGCCAGCAGCGCCGATCCTCTTCGTCACATACCTGTCCGGGATTTTTGACGAAGTTGAGGCGGCAGTCCCAGGCGTCCGAGGCCTTTCCTTCATGGACGACATCAGCTGGTGGGCAGAAGGCAGAGACGACGAGGCAGTGGCAGCGAATCTCGCAGCGGCAGCCACAGCAGCGATGAAATGGGCAGTTGAAAATGGGGTAGCCTTTCACCATAGCAAGACAGAGGCCGCCCTATTCCACAGAAAGAGGTCGACCCCCAGTGCAACCGTCAAGGTGGGCAGCGAGTCCGTCCCCTTCAGCAAGGAGGCAATGCGGTGGTTGGGAGTATGGCTTGACTCCCAGCTCACACTCAAAGGCCACCATGCCGTCCGGACGAAGGAAGGTAGGAAGGCAAAGGCAAGACTCCACCGGCTCACCCTGCAGATGGGGCTGTCGCCGGCGAACTGCAGGAAGGTCATGACAGCCTGCATTCAGTCAGCTGCCATGTTCGGCTCGGAACTGTGGTGGAAAGGAGACCACGTCACGGGCACCAAAGGACGGGCGGAGGAGCTCCAGCTGCTGGTCAACCAGGAGGCCCGGGCG
>Ga0307508_10005343_pt1 | contig 12235 bp, 12 predicted proteins | sample 9_EM_MG_FD_203089 | JGI IMG/M metagenome (GOLD analysis project Ga0307508, IMG submission 203089) | Populus trichocarpa ectomycorrhiza microbial communities from riparian zone in the Pacific Northwest, United States - 9_EM | ecosystem: Host-associated > Plants > Roots > Unclassified | place... | reverse complement strand
ATCGAGGTGGGGGCGGATCACCAGCGGCCGGTGCTGCATCAGCAGCCACTTCACCGCCTTGATCGGCACGCCCGGCGCGGCCCAGGGTGCCGAGTAGCCGGGCGAGACTTCGCCGGCATTGCCGTAGCTGGTTTCCAACGCCGCCGCGGGCTGGCGGTCGACCACCGTGACTTCATGACCCTCAAGCGCGAGCTGGTAGGCGCTCGAGACGCCGATCACACCGCTGCCAAGAACAAGCACTTTCATTCGTCATCCACGTTCACCCGCCGCTCGGGCCGAGGGACGCAGTGTAGATGGCCGAATGCAGGGTCCGTGCCCGGCGTTGGGTCAGCGCGATCCGAGCCGCAGGTCGCCGAAGAGCTCGTTCGCGGCGCGGACTTCGGGCAGCACGTAGACCACGCCGTGCTGCCGGCCCAGCGTCGCGCTCACGATGCCCTCGTAGAACGCGACCGGCACGATGATGCACCCGAAGGAGATGCGCTTGTCGTCGACCGACGCGGATGCCAGGCGTTCAGCCCGGCGTTCGGCGGGCGGCGCCGGGCGCAGGCGGTGCAGCGCGAGCGAGGCGTCGTAGTCGACCCAGACGATGTCCTCGCCCTTGTCGTTGTGTCCCGGCTGGGATTCGAAGCGGCCCGCCGGTGTGGTGCGCTCCTCAGGCCTGAGGCTGGACGGTGCGCGGCGTGCGATGTCGGGGATGGCGCCATCGCCGGGTGCGAGGCCCAGCAACGCGGCGGAGGCGCCGGCGAGCCGGCCCGCGGCATCGAAGACATAAACGCGCGCATTCCGCTTGTCGACGATGACGAACGGTTTGCCCTGGTTGTCGGCGCCATCGAGCACCCAGCTCGCGGCGTAGCGCACATCGTCGGAGGCGCGCTCGCCGACAAAATCGGGCGCGGCGACTGCGTTCCACGACATGACACAGCCACACAGCGCCGCGAACCAGCGCACCTGCCTTCGAACCATCTCGCCATCCTTCCAGCGGGGACCACGGCGAAGCTGAAGGCATGCTGAGCCGCCCACGCCCGACCACACAGCGCTTCGCGCAGATGCAATCGGAGGGCTGGTGTCGACGGCGTCGACACAAAGGTCATGCGGGGGCTTGGGTTCGCCGGCTCAGTCGGCACAACCGCCGACGAGCGGCGTATTTTCCGTCAGCTTCCGCCGGCGTGGACAAATCCGGGCGCCGCGTCCGGGATTTGTTGGCGGGTTGCGCCCACCATGCGCATCGGCACCGGCGCCACGGCGTACGCCGATCCGAACGCCTCCTGCACCGGCTTGCGCTCCGGCAGCACATACACAACGCCTTGGCCGCTGGCCAGCGCCGGTTGCACGACCGCCTCGAAGAAGGCGACCGGGACGTTGATGCAGCCGTACGAAATGCGGCGCTCGGCCGGATCGGGCGATGCCAGGCGCTCGAGGCGGCGTTCCTTCGGGTCGATCGGCCGCACGCGGTGCATCGACACCGCGGCGTCGTAGTCGACCCAGACCACGTCCTCGCCCGATGCATTGCGCCCCGGCGCGCTGACGAAACGTCCGGCCGGCGTGGTGCGCTCTTCGGGCTGCACCTGGTTGATCGGACGCTTGCCGATGCCCACGACGGAGTCGTCGCCCGGCGCAGCGCCGAGCAATACCGGGCTGGTGCCGATCAGGCGTGCGCCGGAGTCGAACACATAGACGCGGGCGTCGCGCTTGTCGAGGATCGCAAACGCGAGGCGGCGGTTGTCGCCCGAGTCGGCCACCCAGTCGGCGATGTACTTCGCGTCGGCGCTGGGCTGCGCCGTGCCGAAGTCGGCCAGACGCGGCTCGTGCGGCAGTTGCTGCTGCGCCGAAGTTGCCGCCATCGTCGCTGGTGCAGCCCTTAAGCGGCTCGTCGCCGCGCTCCAGGGTGGCAGGATCAGCACCGTCACCGCCACGCCGATCAGGCAGCCCTGCTTGAGCCCGTTGATCACATCGGGGTCGTGGCGCCAGGACGAGAAGTCGATCATCTGAAGTCTCCAAGCCAGCGCCCGCAGCGCATCGAAAAGGGTCGACGCGTGCGGGCGTTGGAGGTCAACGGGCCGGGATCAGTTGCGGTCCGGCTTCGGAGCGGGCTCGCTGCTCGTCGCGGGGCTCGGGCTCGTCGAGCTGTCGCTGCCGGCGGCCGGAGCCGGCGTTTGCGTCGACGTGTCCGGCGCCGCCTGGGCTGGCGTCATCGTGCTGTTTTGATCCTGCGTCTGCGGCGTCGTGGCGGTGCTGGGTTCGGTCGAGCTTTGCGCCGAGGCCAGACCGATGGCGCCGACGATGGTCGATGCCGCGATCGCGGAGGTCAGTAGTTGGCGGGTGTTCATCGTGAAAACTCCTTTGAGTGACTGGCCTCGCCTAGAGGTCGTCGGGTGGGTGGACCGCCGGCCCCGAAGACCGGCTGAGTCCAGCTTAGACCCGTGTCCGGCGGGGCGCGGTCGGCCGGCGGCGGCTGCGTCTGTAGGACAAGGGCGGTCACAAAATGCTTCGTCGCGGCGCCGACGCGCGTCTTGTCGTCAAGCACAGGTGAAAATAGGGCTCCACGTTCAAGGAAGCTCATGCCTGTCGTCCCGACCTATGTTGCCCCCGCCCGCTTCGACGACCCCGCTGCGGCGCTGGATCAAGTGCGCGCCATCTACGATGGCAGCATCAACCACCTGCGGGGAGCGCTGCAAGGTTTCGTCGGCGGCGACGACCTGAGCGCCCGCGTGCGCGCCTGTTACCCGTTCGTGCGCGTGCACACCGACACCGTGGCCCGCGCCGACTCGCGCCTGAGCTACGGCTTCGTCAGCGGCCCCGGCACCTACGAGACGACGCTGACGCGGCCCGATCTGTTCAACCACTACTACCTCGAGCAGTTCCGGCTGCTGCTGAAGAACCACCATGTGACGCTCGAGGTCGGCACGAGCGCACAGCCGATCCCGGTGCATTTCTCGCTTGCCGAGAACGACCATATCGAAGGCAACCTCACGCCCGAGCGCCGCCTGCTGATGCGCGACCGCTTCGACCTGCCCGACCTGAACGCGATGGACGACGGCATCGCCAACGGCACGTTCGAGCCGGCGCCCGGCGAGGCACGCCCGTTGTCGCTCTTCACTGCGCCGCGGGTCGACTACTCGCTGCACCGGCTGCGCCACTACAGCGGCACCGCGCCCGAGCACTTCCAGAACTTCGTGCTGTTCACGAACTACCAGTTCTACATCGACGAGTTCGTGCGCCTGGGCCACGAGACGATGGCGAGCCCGGCGCGGGCGCAGGACTACACCTGCTTCGTCGAACCCGGCAATGTGGTCACGCGCCGCGCCGGCCTGCCGGCACAGCCGAGCGACGCGCTCGGCGCGCCGCCGCCGCGCCTGCCGCAGATGCCGGCCTACCACCTCGTGCGCGCCGACGGCAGCGGCATCACGATGGTCAACATCGGCGTCGGCCCGGCGAACGCGAAGACGATCACCGACCACATCGCGGTGCTGCGCCCGCACGCGTGGGTGATGCTCGGCCACTGCGCCGGCCTGCGCAACACGCAGCAGCTCGGCGACTACGTGCTCGCCCACGGCTACGTGCGCGAGGATCACGTGCTCGACGAAGAACTGCCGCTGTGGGTGCCGATCCCCGCGCTCGCCGAAGTGCAGGTCGCGCTCGAATCGGCGGTGGCCGAGATCACGCAACTCAAGGGTTACGAGCTCAAGCGCATCATGCGCACCGGCACCGTGGCCAGCACCGACAACCGCAACTGGGAACTGCTGCCGACGCACAACGCGGTCAGCACGCCGGAGCGCCGTTTCAGCCAGAGCCGCGCGATCGCGCTCGACATGGAGTCGGCGACGATCGCCGCGAACGGCTTTCGCTTCCGCGTGCCGTATGGCACCTTGCTGTGCGTCAGCGACAAGCCGCTGCACGGCGAGATCAAGCTGCCGGGCATGGCGAACCACTTCTATCGCGAGCGGGTCGACCAGCACCTGCGCATCGGCATCCGCGCGATCGAGCTGCTGCGAGAGTCCGGTGTCGATCAGCTGCACAGCCGCAAGCTGCGCAGCTTTGCCGAGGTGGCGTTCCAGTAACACCCGGGCCGAGCGCCGGGCCGCCCCAAGCCGGTCCGCATCCCCTCGGGGGATCGGCCGACGTACTCGTCGGCCGAGGGGCCCCACTCAGCAGGGCTGGGCCGGGAGCCGCACGCCCAGCGTCAGTGTCTTGCCGGTCAACCCGAGGCGGTTCGTCGGAACGAGGTCGAACACCATCAGGTTCGTGACGCCGGCCGGCACCGCATCGCCCTCGTCGAGCACGAAGAGCCCACCGTCGCGCTGCAAATCCTCAGTGCGCACCCACGGCGTGGCACGGTCGGAGTCGAACACCTGAATCTGGCCGCCGGAGTACAGCGACACGAGCCCGGCGTCGAAGACCGAGCCCTCGACGAAGCGCAGCGGGCACTTGGTCGCCGTGGCCCAATGCGCGACCGCTGTGCGTGCCAGGCGCCGGGCGGGGTAGGCGGTGTCGATGCGACGGCTCGACAGCACCGCACGCGGGTCGTGGTGCTCGACGGCGTACAGCGTGAGACTGAGTGCCTGCACCGCCAGCGCGACGCAGACCAGCGTGCGCAGGTCGATCGCGATGCGGCGATCCCACACCAGCACGATCCACAGTGGCAGGAACTGCAGGGCCTGAACACCCCAGTGGTTGCGCAGGCTCACACCGCTGGCCAGCGCCATCACGAGCAGCACGGTCAGCGCGGTCCAGACCAGCCCGACCATCCAGCGCCCGAAGTCCGGCGCCACGGCGGCATCGCTGGCCACCGCGCGGCCGCGCCGCGCGTGGCGCATCCAGGCCCAGCAGATGCCGATCGCGAGCAAGGCCGGGAACGCGAGCCGGATCTGGTTCGCCGCGAACCCGATGACGAAGCGCAGCCGCATCCACAGCGGCGCGGCTTCGATCGCGTCCGATGCGTAGCGCAAGGTCGTGTAATCGTTCCGGGCCACCCACACCGCGTGCGGCGCGAACACGGCCAACATCACCGCCAGTGCGAGCGCCAGACCGGCCCACTGCGCCGGGCGTTTCAGGCGCCCGGTCAGCACGAGCGCAAGCACGAGACCGCCGAGCGGCACCAGGGCCTGGTACTTCGACAGCATCGCCGCGCCCGCCGCCAGGCCGGTGGCGACCCACCACAGCCGGTTGCCGCGCGTCGCGCGCATCGCGAACCACACCGTCGCGGCGATGCACAGCACCAGCACCGTGTTGTGGTTGTAGAGCTGCACACGCTGCGAAAAGCTCTGGTTCAGTCCCCACAGCACGATGGCCGCGGCGGCGAGCCGCTCACCGAGCAGCTCGGTGCCGATCAGCCAGGTCAGCCACAGCGTGCCGAGCAGACACAGCGTGGCCAGCACGTACGCCCAGTACACGGACGGCCCGAACAGCTTGATGACGAGCCCGAGCACCAGCGACGGCAGCGGTGGGTGCTTGTGGTAACCGAGTTCCAGGCTTTGTGCCCAATTGAACTGCTCGATGTTGTCGCCGAACTGCGCGGTGTTGAAGGCCGCCGCCCACAGTGCCCACAGCACGACGATGGCGGCGCTGATCAGCACCGCATGCCGCGGCGGCAGTGCGCGCGGCGATGGCAATGACACCGATGGCAGGGGAATCGAGCTCGTCACGGGGCGCCTGAGGGTGGGGGTCGGGCATTCTAGGAGCCCCCACGCCTGCCGTGACCACCGATTGCCCCACGCCGGGCAATCCCGTAGGCTGTATTGCACAGGAGTCGCCGCCGGGCCGCCCCCAGGCGGCGACAACCCCCTCGGGGGACGGCGCTGAAAGCGTCTGGGGGCGCACAATGAAGAGGCCCTCCCCCATGCCGCAGTCATCCGCCCCACACGCCGCCGTCCAGGCGATCCGATCACTCGCGCTGGTCGGACAGACCGGCGCGGGCAAGACCAGCCTCGCCGAGGCGCTGCTGCACAAGGCCGGCGCGCTCGGTGCGCCGGGCAGCCTGGAGCGCGGCACAACCGTCTCCGACTTCGACCCGATGGAGCGCCGTGCCCAGCACTCGCTGAACTCGGCCGTGATGCACCTGACGCACCGCGGCGCGCGCATTCACCTGATCGACACGCCGGGGTATGCGGATTTCGTCGGCCAGTCGATGACGGCGCTCGAAGCCGTCGAGACCGCGGCCATCGTGATCAATGCGGGTACCGGCGTCGAGATGATGAGCGCGCGCATGATGGAATGGGCGGCGCAGCGCCAGCTCTGCCGCCTGATCATCGTCAACAAAATCGACGCCGCCGGCGTCGATCTGGCCGGGCTGGTGACGCTGATCCAGGCCGCGTTCGGCAAGGAGTGTCTGCCGCTGAACCTGCCGGCGGCCGGCGGCACCCGGGTCGTCGACTGCTTCTTCAACCCGTCGGGCGAGGCCGATTTCGGCAGCGTCGAGGCCGCGCACCGGGCGCTCGTGGAGCAGGTCGTCGAGGTCGATCCGGCCTTCGTCGAGCGTTACCTGAACGATGGCGATGTCGACCCACGCGAGCTGCACGCGCCGCTCGAGGAGGCGCTGCGCCAGGGGCACCTGATTCCGATCTGCTTCGTCTCGGCGCGCAACGGCGCCGGCGTGAGCGAACTGCTCGATGTGATCGAGGCCTTGCTACCGAATCCGGCCGAAGGCAACCCGCCGCAGTTCTACAAGGGCGAAGGCGCGGACGCCAAGGAATTGCACGCCAGCCCCGATCCCGCGCAGCATGTGATCGCGCACGTGTTCAAGATCACCGTCGATCCGTACGTCGGCAAGATGGGCGTGTTTCGCATCCACCAGGGCACGGTCACGCGCGACAGCCAGCTCTACATCGGCGACGGGCGCAAACCGTTCAAGGTCGGCCATTTGTTCATGCTGCAAGGCAAGGAGCACGTCGAAATCGTGCGCGGCGTGCCCGGCGATGTCTGTGCCGTCGCGAAGATCGACGAGATGCACTTCGATGCGGTGCTGCACGACGCCGCCGAAGACGACCACCTGCACCTGAAACCGCTGCCCTTCCCGGTGCCGGTGCATGGGCTGGCGATCGAACCGAAGCGCCGCGGCGACGAGCAGCGCATGTGGGAGATCCTGCAGAAGCTCGTCGATGAAGATCCGTGCCTGAAAGTCGAACACGTGGGCGTGACCAACGAGACCGTGGTCTACGGCCTGGGCGAGCTGCACCTGCGCACGCTGCTGGAGCGCATGAACGAGGTCTACAAGTGCGAGGTCAACACGCGGCCGCCGCGCATCGCCTACCGCGAGACTGTGACGTCCGGTGCGGAGGGCCATCACCGGCACAAGAAGCAGAGCGGCGGCGCCGGGCAGTTCGGCGAGGTGTTCCTGCGCATCGAGCCGCTGCAGCGCGGCGCGGGCTTCGAGTTTGTCGACCAGGTCAAGGGTGGCACGATCCCGACGCAGTTCATCCCCGCGGTCGAGAAAGGCATACGCCAGGTGCTCGACAGCGGGGTGATCGCGGGCTACCCGGTGAAGGACGTGCGCGTGATCGTCTACGACGGCAAGTCCCATTCGGTCGACTCAAAGGACATTGCCTTCGCCACGGCCGGGCGCAAGGCCTTCATCGACGCGGTGAAGAAGGCCCAGCCGATCGTGCTCGAGCCCATCGTGAAGGTGCAGATCATAGCCCCCGAGCACAGCATGGGCGACATCACCGGCGACCTCTCCGCCAAACGCGGCCAGGTCAACGGCACCAGCGCCTTGCCGGGCGGCGGCATGGCGGTGAGCGGCCAGGTACCGCTGTCGGAACTCGCGAACTACCAGGCGCGGCTGAACGGCATGACCGGCGGCCAGGGCCGCTACACGATCGAGCTCAGCCACTACGAGGCCGTGCCGCCGTCGGCGCAGGCCGCGCTGATGAGTCAGTACAAGGTCAAGGACGAGGAGTGATCGAGCGCCGGGCCGAGCGCCGGGCCGCCCCAAGTCGGCCCGCATCCCCTCGGGGGATCGGCGAACGTACTCGTTCGACGAGGGGTTCCATCACTCGCTACAGGCCGTCGCGCATCGGGCGGGTGGCGGCAAAACCGTCGGTCAGTTCGGCGGAGCCGGTGTCGCCGGCCGCCTTGCCCCGCAGGCGGTCGAGTTCGGCGTAGGCTGCCTTCAAGCGATCCTCGCTGCGCTCCAGCGCCGCGAGCGGTTCGGCGGCCATCGCTGCGAGCTGGCGCTTGAACGCGCTGCGGGCCTGTTCGAGCTCGACCTGGGCGCGCGTTTGCGCGGTACGCAACTGGTCGGCCATCACGGCGTTGCGTTGCTGCAGGTCCTCGGTGGCGCGTCGCAGCTGCGCTTCGAACCGCAGGCGCGCAAAGCGCAGCGCGGCCCAGCCTCCCGCCACCACCCCCATGATCAGCGTGATGCCGAGCGCTCCCCACCATCCATTCGTCGACATATTTCTGACCCCTGTTCAACGCACAGGCCCCTGCACTGACGGGCACACCCGCAGGGTAACAAGTTATTGCCGCGATGACACTACGCCAAAGTGCTGATGGCCAGGCGGTGGTCGCACCAGCTGCCGCGCCGCGCGTCGGATCAGACGGCTCGCGGCTTCATGCAGGCGGCGGCCTGCTTGGCACGCGTGCGCGCGACCTCGACATCGGCGTCGAACGCCAGCGCCACGCCCATGCGCCGCTTCTTGAAGCTCTCGGGCTTGCCGAACAGACGCAGTTCGGTGTTGGGCACACGCAGCGCTGCATCGACGCCGTCGAATACCACGCCCATCGCGTCGGTGCCGCCGTAGACCACCGCGCTCGCTCCGGCGCTTTTCAACGCGGTATTGACCGGCAGCCCGAGGATCGCGCGCGCGTGCAGTTCGAACTCGCTCTGCCACTGCGTGATCATCGTGACCATGCCGGTGTCGTGCGGGCGCGGCGAGACCTCGCTGAACCAGACGTCCTCGCCCTTGACGAAGAGCTCGACGCCGAACAACCCCTGCCCGCCAAGGTTGTCGGTCACCGCCCTCGCGATCTCGCGCGAGCGCTCCAGCGCCTTCGGGTGCATTGCGTGCGGCTGCCAGCTCTCGACATAGTCGCCCTGCACCTGCACATGACCGATCGGCTCGCAGAAGTGCGTCTCGACGCTGCCGTCGGCACCGAGCGCGCGCACCGTGAGCTGCGTGATCTCGTAGTCGAACGCGATGAAGCCCTCGACGATCACACGGCCGTGGCTGACTCGGCCGCCGGCCATCGCGTGGTCCCAGGCCTTCTGCACATCGGCCGGGACATCGATCTTGCTCTGGCCCTTGCCCGAACTGCTCATCACCGGCTTCACGATGCATGGATAACCGATGCCCGCATCGATCGCCGCCTGCAATTCGACCAGCGAATCGCAGAACCGGTACGGGCTGGTCGGCAGCGCGAGCGTTTCGGCGGCGAGGCGGCGGATGCCCTCGCGGTCCATCGTCAGCCGCGCGGCGCGGGCGGTCGGGATCACGCGCACGACGCCGGCGGCCTCGAGCTCTTCGAGCATCGGCGTGGCGATTGCCTCGATCTCGGGCACGACCAGCATCGGCCGCTCGGCCTCGATCAAGGCCTTGAGCTGCACCGGGTCGCTCATCTGGATGGTCCGCGCGTGGTGAGCGACCTGGTGCCCGGGCGCGTTCTCGTAGCGGTCCACCGCGATCGTCTCGACGCCCAGGCGCTGCAGCGCGATCAGCACCTCTTTGCCGAGTTCGCCGCTGCCGAGCAGCATGACCTTGGTGGCGTGGGGAGAGAGCGGGGTACCGAGGGTGATCATCGAACGTGTCCTGAAGCGGGCGGAGGGTTGAGGGCGTGATTTTCCACCGTGCCCCCTTGCTCAACGGCGCTTTATCATCTGCGACATGACCACCGGCCCCCGCGATGTCGCGCAGATACGCCTCGACAACGCCATGATCCTGTTCGACGAGTTTGTCCACGCGACGATCAAGTACCCCGATGCAGCGACGCTGCGAGGCCTGGAAGGGCGTTTCGCGGAACGCCTGCAGATCCAGCCGAGCTACTGGAGCCAGATCAAGGGCCGCTCGCGCCAGATTGGCGAGCGGCTGGCGCGGCAGTTCGAGCAGCTTTGCCGCAAACCGGTGGGCTGGATGGACCAGCCGCACGGCACACCGAGCGCCGCGACCCTGCCCGCGGCCGTGGACGACAGCCAGCGCAACGTGCCCCAGGACGATGACGAGCGCTTCATCGTCGGCCTCGTGCTCACCTACTACCGCCGCCATCCGCAGCGCGCCCGCGCACGGCTGCTCGATCTGCTCGGCGAGGTGCTGACCCCGACGCCGTCGGCCCCCACCAAATCTGGAGTGCCCAAGCCGCCCGAAGACGATGGCCGGGAGCTGTGGAGCAAGACGCAGGCCGCGGTGAAGCCACTGAAGCCCAAGCGATGAAGCGGCCACCGAACATTTTTGCAACGCGGCTTGAAATTCTTGCGCAAGACCCCTTGCGCAAGATAATCATTCGTTTATCATTTGCGCAATTCACAGGCAAACGCATTCGCCGTGAAGACGCTCCGCCGATCAACCCCCGACCGCATTTCATGTCCCTGACCCTCGTTTCGACTGCCGCACCACCCGGATCACCGCCACGCTGACCGACGCGCCACGACGCGTCAGGCGTCACATGGCCCGGGTTGCGCTTGTCGCCCCGGGCCATTTGCTTTTTCTGTCTTGGCTTCTGCCTCAAGGAGACCCCTCATGAAGATCACCATCACCGCCCCCAAGCCCCGCAATCCGCTCGTGGCACCCGCTCACTTTCGCCGCGCCGGCAGCCACCAACCCGGTGGTCGCGCGATGCGCCGCCAAGGCAGCCGGACGCTGCGTCGCGAACTGGAACTGATGAAACAACACAGCCCATGAACAGCGCGCGGCCCTGCCGCGCACTCGATGAAGGACCGCATCATGTCGAGCTTGAAATACCTCCGCGCCGGCGCCCTCGAAGCGCCGCGCCCCGCCCACGAAGCGGCGCGCCGTCTGGCCGCCGTGGGTTTGCGCAGCGCCAGTGCGGCACTGGCGCGTTTGTCGCGCCGTTTGGCGCAGCCGGTCGCACGCGCAGTGCGCCCGGCGCCGCAGCTGGAGTTCTACGCCGAGGCCGGAGCCCCGGAAGGCGCGTTGTACCTGGACGGCGAGTTCGTCGGCTGGGTGACTGGCGTGAAGCGTCTGTGAACGTGGGCACCCGCTCGCCGGATACGACGAGCGAGCCTCCGGGAGGGGTCGGGCCTTGCTTGGGGCGGCCCGGCACGGCGGCCCGCGTCAACGCATCGCGAGCACCTGCTTGCGCCGCGGCGCCGGAAAGCGCCGTTCGATCTCGCTGAGGTCGACCTCGTTCAGCACGAGGTCGGCCGCAGCGAGATTCGCGCGCAGATGCGGTTCGCGCAGGGCTTTCGGAATCGGCATCACGCCGCCGCGTGCGATCAGCCAGGCGAGCGCCACCTGGGATGCGCTTGCGCCATGCCGTTCGGCAATGCGGTGCAGCACCGGATCGTGTGCCAGATCGCCCTGATCGAGCGGGCAGTACGCCATCAGCGGCATCGACCGCGCACGCAGCCAGGGCAGCAGGTCGAACTCCGGGCCGCGCGTGCTGGGCGAGTAGTACACCTGGTTCGCCACACAGCGCTCACCGCCTGGCACGACGGCGAGTGCCGCCATGTCGTCGGTGTCGAAGTTGCTCACGCCCCAATGCTTGATATGGCCGCGCGATTGCAGCGCCTCGAAGCCGGCAACGGTCTCGTGCAGCGGATGCGAGCCGGGCCAGTGGAGCAGGTAGAGGTCGATGCGGTCCAGCCCGAGGCGGCGCCGGCTGCGTTCGCAGGCCGCGGCCACGCCGGCGCGGCTGGCATTGTGCGGATAGACCTTGCTGACGATGAACAACTGCTCGCGCGCGACCGTGCCGGCACGCAGCGCCTCGGCGAGCGCCTGGCCCAGCGCCTCTTCGGCGCCGCCCTCGCCGTACATCTCGGCGGTGTCGATCACGCAGTAGCCGAGCTCCAGCGCGAGGCGCAGCGCCGCAACTTCCTGCGCGCGGCGGTCGGCCGATTCACCCAGATGCCAGGTGCCCAGGCCGAGGGCGGGGAGCGAGCTTCCATCAGGCAGTTTCACGGTGTTCATGGCAGGCCTCAGACGCGATACTCCATGCTAGATCACAACACCAGCAACTGTCTTGACAGTCAACCCAAATGAATAGCAGCGTCGAACGGTTTGCCGCTCTTGACCATCGCATTGAGGATGGTCAGGAGTTTGCGTGCGCAAGCCGTGAGAGCGAGCTT
>Ga0307508_10005342_pt1 | contig 12236 bp, 13 predicted proteins | sample 9_EM_MG_FD_203089 | JGI IMG/M metagenome (GOLD analysis project Ga0307508, IMG submission 203089) | Populus trichocarpa ectomycorrhiza microbial communities from riparian zone in the Pacific Northwest, United States - 9_EM | ecosystem: Host-associated > Plants > Roots > Unclassified | place... | reverse complement strand
GAGCCGGCGGCGGATCGGGATCCACTCTTGGCTCCACGGCACCGGTTCCGGTCGTTCGCCGGCGGGCGCCGTGATCGTGGCTACCGCCTCGGCCAGGAACCGCGCCGGGACCTCGAACCGCTCGCCGATCACCTCGGCGAAGTGGGCCGCCTTTGCGGGTGCCAGCCGCAGCATCGCGGTGAGCGGCAGGAACAGGGCGAGCCGCAGGCAGGCCAGCGCGTACCGGTCGACGTCCTTTCCGGTCACCGTGCGGGGCGCCGCGAAACCCTGGTTGCGCAGCGCCGGGCGGCGGTAACCGGCCGCCGGGCCCGCGACCTCGAAGTCGACGAGTGCGATCGTGTCCGCGTCCGGGCCGGTGGTGCGTACCAGCACGTTGAACAGGTGCAGGTCGCCGTAGACGAGGCCGCGTTCGTGGATCGCCTCGATGGTCTGCTCGATCTGCCGGTAGATGTGCAGCGCCCAGCGGCTGTATTCGCGGTACTCCTCGGCGCCGGCGTCCGCGTCGATCAGCGGATACCGCTCGACCAGCAGCTTGTTCAGCGGCGTCGCGTCGAGGTGTTCCAGCGCCAGGAACTCGTGCTCGCCGAGCGAGAATCGGCCGTGCACCCGGGGCACCGTCGCCAGGTCCGCCAACCGGTCGAGCGCTTCGTGCTCGCGGGCGAGCCGGGCGACCGCGTCGGCGCCGTCCGCGTCGAGTCCGGCGTGCGGCCGGGCCTCCTTGAGGACCACCCGGTCGCCGGAGCGGGTGTCCACTCCGGAATAGAGGCCGCCGCCGTTGGAGAAATGGATGACGTTGTCGATGCGGTACGGCAGGTCGACAACCGTCGTGGCGTTGCGGGCGGCCAGATGCGGCGCGAGAAACCGCGGGAGCGGCACCCAGGGCGGCGTGGCGAAGACCGGGTCGCGCCGGTCCGGCACCAGCGTGCCGGCCGGGTCGGCGATGGCCGGTTCGACGACGCCGCCGACGATGCAGTAGCGGGCGGCGAAGCCGCCGTAGCGCACGTACACCGGGCCCGCGCCGACCCGCAGATCGCTGAGAATGTACGGGCCGGGCTCGCCGTCGAGCAGGTCGGCGAGCTCCTTGCAGACGATTTCGAGCTCCGCCTCGTTGCACGGGTAGATCGTGATGAACTTCCCGCTGGCGCCGCGCCGGGCGTACTTCGCGTTGCGCAGCAACAGCGCGGCGCGGCCGTGCAGGAACTTGAAGGAAAGACCCCGGACCCGGCAGTACGTGAAGACCTGCTCGAGCACCTTCTCCGCGTTGTCGAGACACGCGGAGACATGAATCTTCCAGCCCTGATCCGGCAGGCTGCCGCCGGCCGGGGCGTAGATCAGCCAGTCGTCCAGCGCCTCGCGCCGCCAACCGGCCGGCACCGGCCGGCGGGCCGCGGTGAACCAGGTCGTCTCCCGGTTCGCGCTGTTCAGCGAGTCGTAGAACTGCGGGTCGACGACGCAGAACCGTTCGTATTGCTTGTCCATTGTCGCCTCCGCCTGCTCGATCCGCGTTTTGCGGTGCTGCCGACAAGTCTCGGCGCGGCGGCGAGGCGAACCCAGTGCACGGTGTCACCAGTTGACTGTGTGAGGAGTCGGCGGCGATTGCTGACCGATGTCACGTTTAGTCACGCGAAACCCTGGTCGGGGCGAAGTAGATCATCGGATTGGGCGCCGCCTGGTGTACGACCTCGCCGAGCCCCAGCGCGCGCTTGACGGCCGAGATCTCGCGGAACGCCTGCGGTGCCGCCCGCGCCGACGCGGTGAAGTGGCCGTCGCCGCGGCGCGCGAGCCAGTCGAGGACGACCCGGCCCTCGCTGAAGCGTCCGGCCGTGCGGCGGTGATAGACATCGTGGACGGTGACCGGGGTTCCCGGGCGCAGGTCCGCCAGCAGGTTGTCCACATACCAGCGGGCGAAGCGCGCCGTGTGCGCGGCGTCGATGAACAGGAAGTCGATCCGCGACGGGCGCAGGTTCGCGGCGGCGCGGACGTCGCCGTGGTGGAACGTCCAGCGGTCCGCCGACAGCTCGCCGGGGATGGTGCCGAGCACGTGGTCGACGATGTCGTACGAATGCAGGTGGCCGGTCCCGTTGTCGGCCAGCGCGCGCAGCAGCCACGAGGTCGACCAGCCGTGGAACGTGCCGATCTCGACGATCCGCTCAGGCTTGGTGTCACGCACGAGCAGGTAGGTGAGTTCGGCCTCGATGTCGTCGAGTTTCGGGCGCAGCCCACGGTTCGAGCGCAGCAGGGCGCGCTGCGCGTCGCGGGCCGCGCCGAGCGCGTCGGCGTGTTCGCGGTAGAGGCTCAGCACGGTTTCCAGGTCGATCGTCCGGGGCGCGGCTGGGTCGTCGCCTCGTGCGGGGGAACCGGAGCGGATGGTGGTCATGAAGTTCTCCTCAAGGTTGCAGGGCGATCGCGGCCAGCGCGCGCAGCGCCGAGGTGCCGGGCTCGAAGTAGCCGTCGTGTCCGTCGACGTCGGCGCAGGGCAGCGGCAACGCCCCGAACGCCGGGTCGGTGGGGAGCCGGCCGTGCCCGAGGCCGAGCAGCCGCAGGCCGGGCACCCGGCGGATCCAGTCGCCGGGTGCGCTCCCGGCCCACACCCGCGCGCCGGTGTGCAGCGCCGACCGGTCGGCAACGCCCATTCCGGGGCTGCCGATCGCGACGATGTCGGTGACCTGCGGCGGCATCCGGGGTGCGGCGAGCCCGGCGACGGTGGAGCCGTAGCTGTGCCCGATCACCGCGACCGTCCGGTCCGGGCGCTCGAGCACGAGACCGTCGATGAAATGGTCGAGGGCGACGGCTCCGGCGGCGGCCCGGTCCTCCCGCAGCGCTTCCCGGCGTACGCCCTCGGGTGGGTCGTAGCCCAGCCAGGCGACCACCGCGACCGGCGCGGCCGGAGCGAGATCGCTGATCCGCGCGGCCAGCCGGCGGGCCTGCCAGGCGGGTGCCCGCCGCTGGACGCCGCCGTGCCCGGTGTCGAAGTCGGCCAGGTTGTCGTCCACGCCGGGCACCAGGATCACCACCCGGACCGCGGCGTCCAGATCGCCCAGGACCTCGGCGATGCGGCCGTCACCGCGGTCGTCGAAGGCGAGGATCTGCCGCCCCGCCGACCGCGGATACTGCGTACGGTTGGCGGTATACCGCAGGGCCGTCGGCGCGCCGTCGAGGTTTCCCACGATCTCCGGGTACCGGCGGGCGAGCGCCGTCGCGGCGCCGGGGCGGAGGCGCTCGAAGAACGCGGCCACCTGCGTGGGCGTGGCGGTGCGGGGATCGGGCGGCGCGAGCGGGTCGGCGAGCCAGCCGGCGACCGACGGCTCGGCGGCCACGGGGGTGGGCCGCGTCGGCCCGAACAAGTCGCCGCCGGTCACGCCGAGCCCCGCGGCGAGGACCGCCGGCAGCAGCACCTTCAGCGCCGCCCGCCAATTCGCTTGATCCATGCCGTTGAGCCTGGTCGGGGCGGGCCTCAGGGACAGTCGGGCAGGCACGCGACGGTTGCTACGGCCGGCCGAACCGGATTCGGTGCGGTTACCCGTACCGGTGGGCGCGTGCTGGCACGCTGAGACAAGGGCCGGCGAGGGTCGACAATGACCCGGTGGTGGAGAAGGCGTTGACGGTGGCCGCCCGGGCGGTCTTCGCCCGGCGGACCTGGGCGGGCCTGGCCTATCTGCTGCTGGTCCTGCCGTTGGACGTGGTGACGGCGCTGCTGCTGCTCGTCACCGGCCTGCTCAGCACAATACTGATGCTCACTCCGCTCGGCGCGTGGCTGCTGGCTCTGGTGCTGCGCGCCGCGCGCGGTCTCGGCGGGTTACGGCGGGGCCTGGCCGCGCGGCTGCTCGATGAGCGGGTCCCGGCCCCACCCCCGCCGGCCGGGGGCGGGGCGCTGCGCTGGCGGCGGGCGATGCTCACCGATCCGACCGGCTGGCGGGCGCTGGCGTACGCCCTGGCCAAGCTCCCCGTGTCGATCCTGTCGCTGGTCCTCGGCGGCGCCTGTTACGTGTACGGGCTGGCCGCGCTGGTCTATCTCCCGTTTCAGGACGACCGGCCCGACAACTGGCGGGCCGTGCTCGTCAGCTGGCTGGCCGGGCTGTTCCTGCTGCTGCTCGCCCCGTGGATGCTGCGGTCCATCCTGGCCGTGGAGCGGATGCTGATCCGTGGCCTGCTCGGGCCGAGCCAGTCCGCCCAGCGGCTGAGCGAGCTGCGCGAGACCCGCGACCGTGCGGTGGTCGACGCGGACGCGACCCTGCGCCGGATCGAGCGGGACCTGCACGACGGCGCCCAGGCCCGGCTGATCGGGGTCGGCATGCAGCTGACGATGGTCGGCGAGTTGCTCGCCGCCGGGGCGCCGCCCGAGCGGTTGCGGGCCGCCGTCGACGCCGCGCGGGACGCCCTCACCGACGCGGTCACGGAACTGCGCGACCTGGTCCGCGGCATCCATCCGCCGGTGCTCGACCGCGGCCTGGACGCCGCGCTGGCCACGGTGGCGGCCGGCAGCGCCCTCGAAGTGACGGTCAGCGCGGAGCTGCCCCGGCGCCCGCCGCCGGCCATCGAGAGCATCGTCTACTTCAGCGCCTGCGAGCTGCTCACCAACGCCGGCCGGCACAGCGGGGCCCGCAGCGCCACGGTCCAGGTCACCGTCCACGACGACGTGCTGCGGTTGCGCGTACGCGATGACGGTCGCGGCGGTGCCCACCAGCGAGCCGGCGGCGGACTGGCCGGCCTGGCCGAGCGGGTCCGGGTGGTCGACGGGCGGCTGCTGATCGACAGCCCACCGGCCGGCCCGACTACCGTCACCGTCGAGATCCCCAGCCCCCGATCGAGCTGAGAGGCCGCCGCGACAGATGCGCATCGTCATCGCCGAGGACTCCGCGATCCTGCGCGAGGGGCTGGCCCAGCTGCTGGCCGTGCGCGGCCACGACGTGCTGGCCGCCGTCGTCGACGCCCCGGCCCTGCTGGCGGCCGTGGCCGAACAGCAGCCCGACGTCGCGATCGTGGACATCCGGCTGCCGCCCGGCCACACCGACGAGGGACTGCGGGCGGCGATCCAGCTGCGCCGGCAGATGCCCGGCGTCGGGGTGCTCATCTTCTCCCAGTACGTCGAGACCGCCTTCGTCGCGGAGCTGCTCGCCGGCGGCTCCGACGGGGTCGGCTACCTGCTCAAGGAGCGGGTCGTGCAGCTGGACGAGTTCATCGACGCGCTGCACCGGGTCGCGGCCGGCGGCACCGCCCTCGACCCGGAGGTGGTGACCCAGCTCTTCGGCCGCAGCCGGCACCGCGATCAGCTGGCCGAGCTGACCGCGCGGGAACGCACTGTCCTGGCGCTGATGGCCCAGGGGCGGACCAACACGGCCGTCGCCGCGGCGCTGCGGGTGAGCGAACGGGCCGTGGAGAAACACGTCACGAACATCTTCACGAAGTTCGACCTGGTCCCCTCCGAGACCGACCACCGGCGGGTCCTAGCCGTCCTGCGCTACCTGCAGAGTTGACCCGGCCGGCGCGCCGAGCCAGTCGAGCGCCGACGCGCAGTCGTCGAAGATCGGGAAGACGCCGTCGACGCGCATGGTGTGCAGGACCGTGACCACGAACCGGGACGGCGCGGCCAGGCAGACCCAGCCGTTCAGCCGGCGGGCCCGGCGGTGACCCCGCACCAGCACGGCGAGACCCTCCGGGCCCAGGGTGGGCACGTCGGCGAGATCGACCACCACATGGGCGTGCCGGTCGATCGCGTCGGCGAGCACCTGGCGCAGGCAGGGGGCCACCGTGGCGTCGATGTCGGCGTGGATGTGCAGCACCGCGGCCTCCGGCAGCGCCTCGACGGTGACCGCCTCGACCTGGGCCGCGGTCATCGGGCGTCCGCCAGGGCGATCGGGCCGGGGCACGCGTCCTCGACATCGAGCACCTGCTCGACCCGGGCCAGGATGAGCGTACGGCGGACCCGCTCTCCCGGGGCGCGCAGGACGAGCCGGCCACCGGAGCCGAGGAGCCGGCGGTGCAGTTGCAGCAGCAACTCGATCGCGGCGGCGTCGATCCGCTGGCTGTGCCGCAGATCGAGGACGAGCCGCCGGGGCCGGCGTGCGGCGGCCTCGGCGAACAGCCGGCCCCACCGTTCGACCGCCGGGCCCTCGAGGGCCTCGGTCACGACGAAGAGGGTCTCGTGCATACCGTCGAGGCTGGCCCCGTGATGTAGCAGAGGGTTCGCGGCTCCATGACGGTTCTGTGACATCGCCGGGGCGGTAAGCGGACGCTCAGCTTGGCCGGGGATGATGCAACGATGTCGGCGGTGCTGGTGATCGAGGACGACGACCGGATCCGGCTGTCCCTGGTGCTGGCGCTCGAGGACGAGGGCTACGCGGTGAGCGGCGCCTCGACCGGCGAGGAGGGGCTGGCGTCGCAGCGCAGCCGGCCGGCCGACACCGTGCTGGTCGACCTGATGCTGCCCGGGATCGACGGCGTGGAGTGCATCCGGCAGCTGCGCCGCACCGACGACGTGCCGATCGTGGTGATCAGCGCCCGCGACGACACCCAGGACATCGTCGAGGCGCTCGAGGCGGGCGCGGACGACTACCTGGTCAAGCCGGTGGCGATCAAGGAGCTGACGGCGCGGCTGCGGGCGCTGAGCCGGCGGGCCCGCGCGATCGGGCCGGAGCCGGTGCCGGCGCTGCGCTTCGGCGACTTGGAGGTGTCGCCCGAGGCCGGCGAGGTGCGCCTGCACGGCAGCCCGGTCGCGGTGACCCGCACCGAGTTCCAGCTGCTCTGTGAGCTGGCCGAGCATCCGGGCCGGGTGCTGTCGCGCCAGCAGTTGCTGCGCCGGGTCTGGCAGTACGAGGGCGGCGACGAGCGGCTGGTCGACGTGCACATCGGCCGGCTGCGGCAGAAGATCGAGGACGATTCCGGGGCGCCGCGGCACCTGGTCACCGTCCGCGGCCTCGGCTACAAGCTGCAACGATGAGACGCGCGGGCCTTCGGGTACGGGTGATCGCCGGTTTCGCCGCCGGCGCGCTGACCCTGTCCGCGCTGATGGCCCTGGTGTCGTATCAGATCACCCGCCGGTCGCTGCTCAACGAGCGGGAGGGCACCGCGGTCCGGGCGGCCTACTACGACGCGGCGGTGGTCCGGGCCGGCCTCGGCTCGGCGGCCCAGCCCGACGTGGTCGCCGTGCTGCGCTCGCTGGACACCGGCGAGAACAGACGAGCTGTGCTGCAACGCGACGGCGCCTGGTACGCCAGCAAGGCCGACAGCGGCGTCCGCGACGCGATCCCGGCGGCCCTGCAGCAGACGGCGGCCGGCGGCACGGCCGCGGTGCAGCGGGTCCGGGCCGACGGCGTGCCGACCCTGGTGGTGGCGTTGCCGCTGCCGGACGGTGACGTGTTCTACGAGGTCGACTCGATGCAGGAGCTGCAGCACACGCTCGGCGTGCTGACCCTGGTGCTGACGCTGGTGGCGCTGGGCACGGCGGCGATCGGCGCGGGGCTGGGCTGGTATGCGACCCGGTATGTGCTGCGCCCGCTGACCCGGGTGGTGGACGCCGCCGAGGGTATCGCGGCCGGCCGCTCCGACGCCCGCCTCGACCCGGCCGGCGAGCCGGAGCTGGCCCGGCTGAGCACGTCGTTCAACCACATGGTCGACGAGTTGTCGGCGCGCAACGAGCGCGACCGCCGGTTCGCCGCCGACGTCAGCCACGAGCTGCGCTCCCCGCTGCAGACCCTGGCCGCGGCGGCCAGCGTGCTCGACAAGCGGCGCCCGCAGATGGACCCGCGCAGTGCCACCGCGGCCGGGCTGGTGACCGAGGAGGTGAGCCGGTTCCAGGGCCTGGTCAACGACCTGCTCGAGCTGTCCCGCGGCGACCGTAGCGCCGACCGGGCGCCGGTGGACGTGGCCGAGCTGGCCCGGCAGGTGTGCCGGGAGCGGCACGCCGGCGAGGACATCATCGCGGTGTCCGGCCCGGGCGAGGTGTGGCTGGTGGACCGGCGCCGGATCGCCCAGCTGCTCGGCAACCTGCTGGACAACGCGCAGGCGTACGGCGGCGGGGCTACGGCGGTCCGGCTGGAGCTGGACGACGGGGACCGCGGCACGCTCGAGGTCGACGATGAGGGGCCGGGGGTCAGCCCCGACGACAAGCCGGTGATCTTCGACCGGTTCGTCCGGGGGCGGTCGGCCGGTGCCCGCGCGGCCGGGGACGGGGCCGGGCTGGGGCTGGCGCTCGTGGCCCAGCACGCGGCGGCACACGGCGGCACGGCGACGGTGCTGGACCGGCCGGGCGGGGGCGCCCGGTTCCGGGTCGAGCTGGCCGGCTGCCGACCGGCCGAGGACTTCCGGCCGGAGGAAGAATGCGCGCCGGGCGAAAGTCCTCCTGGAGAACGACAGCCTGGGGACCGTCAGCCATGAGGAAGCTGCTGGTTCTGCTGCTGGCGTTCGCGCTCGCCGGGTGTGGTGTGCCGCGGGACTCGCGGCCCCGGGATATCGACGACCCGCAGGCGCGGGGTTCCGCCGGTCCGCTCGCCGCCGATGCCGGGACCGCGATCGTCCGGCTCTATCTGGTCCGCTCCGGGCGGCTGGTCCGGGTGATCCGCCGGGTGCCGTCGGCGCAGCCGCCGAGCGGGCAGCTGCGGGAACTGCTCAAGGGCCCGACCGCCAGCGAGAGCGCCGACGGGCTGACCAGCGCGCTGAGCACCATGGATGTGCTCGGCATGACGATCATCAACCGGCGCGCGACCGTCAGCATCGCCATGCCCACCGAGCAGGGCGCCCGCAGCGACGAGGTGCTCGCCTACGGCCAGATCGTCTGCACGCTGACCAGCCAGGGCGCCGAGGTCGGCACGGTGTCGTTCGTGACCGGCAGCGAACCCCTCGCGGTGCCACGCGCGGACGGCTCCCTCGCGGACGGCTCGCTGACCATCGCCGACTACGCGGGCCTGCTCGACTCCTGAGCGGTTCAGGACAAGCTGCAACATGGTGATAACGCGGGCGGCATATCGTCGGGCATGGCCAATCCGCGGGTCCGTTCGGTGCTGCTGTCGCGGCTGAACAGAGCACCCGGCAGTTCGCAGAGCGAGATTCTCGACGAGTTGCGGCGGTGCATCCTCGACGGCGAGGTGCCGCCGGGCTGCGCCATCCCGGTGGACGGCGTCGCCACGGCGTTCGGAGTGAGCCGGATCCCCGTACGCGAAGCCTTGATGACTTTGATCGGTGAGGGTCTGGTCGATCATCGGGCAAACACCGGGTATCGGGTCGCCAAGATGACCGCGGGCGAGTTCGGGGAGATCTATCTGGTCCGGGAGGCCCTCGAGACCGCGGCGATGCGGCTCGCGATCGGGCTGGCCGACGCCACCGACGACGACGAAGCCCGCTCGGCGCACGCGGCGCTCGAGGCGGCCGTGCTCGCCGGCGACACTCGCGCGCACCACCGGCAGAGCCGCCGCTTCCACCTGGCGCTGATCGGGCCGTGCCGGATGCGCCGGATGCTGCACATGCTGGACCTGGCGTGGAACATGACCGAGCCGCTGCAGCCGATGGCGCACCTCGACCCGGGCGAGCGGGAACTGCTGCACCGCGACCACGCGGGCATGCTCGCCGCCTTCATCGCCCGGGACGGCGACGCGCTGATCCGGGTCTGCGCCGAGCACCACCACCGGCTGCAGTCGGTGATCGGCCGGCTGCCGCAGGACACCGGGCTCTTCGCCGACCCCGGATAGCACCGTCGACATTGACCTGTGTGGGTCGCAGGTCACACAGTTGGGTGGTGAAACCCGCCCTGGCCGCGCTGACCGCCGCCGCGTTCCTGACGCTCCTGGTCGACGCGCTGGGAACGCACGGTTCCGCCCTGACGCTGGCGCCGAGTGCCGCCTTCACGGTGCTGGCCATCGTGGGATTCCAGTGGGTGCACGAGCGGCACCGAACGGGGCCGGCGGTCGGTTACGTCGCGGTCCAGTTGGCGTTGGGCTACGCCACGTTCCTGCTGTCCGGCGCGGCCGTCGGATCGTTGCTGCTGCTGGTCGTGCTGGTGAGCCAGAGTGTGCTGTTGCTGCCACTGCCCTGGGTGGCGGTGCTGGTCGGGTTGGTTCCGCTGATGCACATCGGCATGGCATGGCGTGATGGCGTGCGCGAGGGGCTCGGCACATTGGCGGCGATGCTGTTCGCGGCGGTGCTGACGCAGTTGCTGATCCGGGAGCAGCAGGCACACAAGCAACTGCAGGCGTACGCCGCGCAGGCCGAGCGGCTGGCGGCGACGCAGGAACGCAACCGGGTGGCCCGGGACATCCACGACGGCCTCGGGCATGCGCTGACCGTGGTGCAGATGCAGGTCAAGGCGGCGCGCGCCGTCATCGCGGTGGACGCGGCCCGGGCCGACGCCATGCTGGCGAAGGCGCAGCACCAGGCGGAGGAGGCGCTGGTCGAGGTCCGGCGTTCGGTGGCGGCGTTGCGTGAGCCGCGCTCCGTACCGTTGCTGGCGGGTCTCAGCGAACTGGCCGAGGAGTTGTCCACCGCGGGGGTGCCGACCAGCCTGGCGGTGTCCGGGCAGCCCCGCAAGCTGCTGGCGGACGCCGAGGAGTCGCTCTACCGGGCCGCGCAGGAAGGGCTGACGAACGTGCGCAAGCACGCCCAGGCCACCCGGGTCGAGCTGAGGTTGGACTATTCCCGGCCGGCCGCCGTCCGGCTCGAGGTCAGCGACGACGGGGCCGGGCTCGGCGCGGTGCCGCCGGGTGACTCGCCGCCGGGCTACGGCCTGCTCGGCGTACGCGAACGCGCGGCCAACGTCGGCGGCCGGATGAGCGTCGAATCGGCGCCGGGACACGGCTCGACCCTGCGGGTGGAGGTGCCGGGATGACGGGCGCACCGGTGCGGGTGCTGCTGGTCGACGACCAGGCACTGTTCCGCGAGGCGCTGACCATGTTGCTAGACGCGCACAGTGATGTCGAGGTGGTCGGCGAGGCCGCGAACGGGGACGAGGCGCTGCGCATCGCCGCCGAACTGCGCCCCGATGTCGTACTGATGGATCTGCGCATGCCGGTGCTGAACGGCATCGCGGCCACCCGGCGGCTGCGCGCCGAGCAACCGGACGTCCGGGTGATCGCGCTGACCACCTTCGACGAGGACGCGGAGGTGTTCGAGGCCCTGCGGGCCGGCGCCGTGGGATACCTGCTCAAGGACGTGTCCTCGACCCGGCTGGTGGAGGCGGTCCTGGCCGCGGTGCGCGACGAGTCGGTGCTGCAGCCCTCGGTGGCGGCGAAGGTGGTGGCCCGGTTCGCCCGGCTGCCCGCCGACCACGACCCGGCACCGCGACCGCAGCCACTGGTGGTGCCGCTGTCCGACCGGGAGCTCGACGTCCTGCGGCTGCTGGCCCAGGGGCGCAGCAACCGGGAGATCGCGGCCGCGTTGTTCCTCGCCGAGGGCACGGTGAAGAACCACGTGACGAACGTGCTCGCCAAGCTCGGCGCCCGCGACCGTACCCAAGCGGCATTGCGCGCCCGCGCGCTCGGGCTGCTCTGATGCGGCCCGGTCATGACCGGGAGCATGACCTTTGGCACCTGCCGGCCGGCGAGCAGGCGGCGCACGATGGCCGCCGGGACAGAAGCCGTCCGCCAAGGAGACCACGATGACGACCGAACTGACCTCGAAGCGCCGCACCGAGCGGATCCTCAGCCGCGCCAACCTCCGGTTCGCCGGCCACTTCGCCGAGATGATCGTCGCGATGCTGGTCGGGATGCTCGCCCTGGGCCCGCTCTGGTCGCTCGCCGCGCCGGGCCTGACCGACCGCCCGGACCTGGCGGCGCTCATCATGGCCGCGAACATGACCGCCGGCATGGCACTGTGGATGGTGCTGCGCCGGCACTCCTGGCCGCGCGTCGCCGAGATGTCGGCCGCGATGTGCCTGCCGTTCGTCGCGCTGTTGCTGCCGTACTGGCTCGGCGCGATCACCGGCGGCACCCTGATGATCGCCGGGCACGTGCTGATGGTCGCGTTCATGCTCGCGGCCATGCTCTACCGGCGCGCCGACTACAGCCACCACACAGCATGAACGCGTCGATCTCGGCCACCGCCCAGGACTCACCCCGCTGGCAGGCCGTCCTGCGCCGCTGGCCGAGCGCACTCGGGCTGGCGTCCGCCGCCGCGGCGCTGGCGACGGATCCCGACACCGAGACGATCGGGACCGTGGTCGCCGTGGCGGTCCTGTGTTACCTCGGCGCCGCCGCGCTGAACCGCCGATGGGTCGCCTGGGCCGGCTGCGCAGTCTTCCCGGCGGTGGTGAT
>Ga0307508_10005341_pt1 | contig 12237 bp, 8 predicted proteins | sample 9_EM_MG_FD_203089 | JGI IMG/M metagenome (GOLD analysis project Ga0307508, IMG submission 203089) | Populus trichocarpa ectomycorrhiza microbial communities from riparian zone in the Pacific Northwest, United States - 9_EM | ecosystem: Host-associated > Plants > Roots > Unclassified | place... | reverse complement strand
TTGCAGCGCATGAAGACGAAGTGGGGAAGCTGCAATCATCGCGCGGGAAACATCCGGCTCAACACGGAGCTGGTGAAGAAGCCGAAGGACCTCGTCGAGTATGTGGTCGTCCACGAGATGCTGCACCTCGTGGAGCCGACACACAGCGAGCGCTTCATCGGGCTGCTGGACAAGCACTATCGCTCTTGGCGAGAGGCTCGCGCCGAGCTGAACGCGCTGCCCCTGTCGGCCGAGAAGTGGAGCGAGTAGAAGCCGCCAGCAAACGTCAGCGGCTCCGTCGCGACAACCGTCTCAGACGCGAAAGCCTGCAATCCTATGGACATACGCGAGACTGTTAACCACCGGGTCGGCCTCGACCGCGGACCTGTTAACCGGTCTCTGTTTCTCTCGCCCCGAAATCAGTTCAGAGAGCGGCTCGGGGGCCTGTCGGCGGCAAGTTACGGCTGCCCTTCGTTCTCCGGAACGCTCTCCGCAGAATCGCGCGGGCCACCCCTCCCCGCGTACAAGCCCGCGAGACCTTCGGATTCCGCCCGAACCAGGAACCGCGGGCTGTCCCGCGGTTCCTGTAAACCAAACGGTCACTGAAGTTAGTGGGGGAGAACGAACAGCTCCGGCGGACGGACTCGAACCGCCGACCCGGTGGTTAACAGCCACCTGCTCTACCGACTGAGCTACGCCGGAACAGAATCAAAAGCGCGCAGTTGTGTAACTTTTTATTCGCCGTGCGTCAAGGGGAAAGGACGACCGGCATCCGACCCGATGCTGCAGAGCTCACACCGCGCGAGCCGGCAGAGGTCCTCGCAGGACCCGCCAGCTCGGCCGGAATCTCATGGATCCCGAGGTTCACGTAGACCTCACCATCGGCACATGGCCCTCGCCGGACTTCGTCCACGACGCCACTCACACCCGTGCCGTCCTTGGCACCCACGACAACCCACCTTCCGTCGACCTTGGCCGGAATGATCTGCACGTCCCCCCACTCCGTACTCAGCTGCGCTTGCACGGCGTTCGCGACATCGGCCCCCGACTTTCCCGCCACGCAGGCTTGGGTTTCCGTGCGGGTCGCAGGGCCCGACTCGGGAGTCGTCGCTGGAGCGACGACGCGCGCGCCCGCGGGAAGGGCGGCTTGCGCGACGGCGGTCGTGCGCGCTTCGTTTTGTGAGGTCTGGCAGCCGGCGCCCGCGACGACCAGCATGACGCCCAAGAGCTCTCTCATGATCCGCATTGTCCTCTCTGCCTTAGCGCGTGGTCGACGAGCACCAGCGCCATCATCGCCTCGACGATGGGTACGGCGCGCGGCAGGACACAGGGATCGTGCCGGCCGCGCGCGGCGATCGTGGTTTCGTTTCCGTCGATATCGACGGTGTCCTGCTCGCGCAAGATCGTCGCCGTGGGCTTGAAGGCCACGCGGATGACGATCGGCTCGCCGTTCGAGATGCCTCCCTGTACACCACCGGAGAAGTTCGTTCGCGTCGTGACCCGGCCGCCGGCGCCTCGCCGGAAGGCATCGTTTACCTCGGAACCCGTCGCGTGCGTCATCGCGAAGCCGCCACCGATCTCGAATCCCTTGGCGGCCGGCAAGGAAATCATCGCCTTCGCAAGATCTGCGTCGAGCTTGTCAAAGACGGGCTCGCCCCACCCGGCAGGGACACCGCGCGCCACGCAAAGGACGACACCGCCGACCGAATCGCCCGCCTTGCGCGCGGCGTCGATCACGTCGATCATCCGCGCGGCGCCATCTAGATCCGGGCACCGGACCGGGGTCCGATCGACCGCCTCGCGCGTCATGCTCTCGACGGCGAGCGACGCCTCGATGTCCTTGACCTGCGCCACGGCGGCGACGATCTCCACGTTCCAGACAGACCTCAAGACCTTCTGAGCGACCGCGCCGGCAGCGACGCGGCCGATAGTCTCGCGCGCGCTCGCCCGCCCGCCTCCCTCCCAGGCGCGGATGCCGTACTTGGCCTGATAGGTGTAGTCGGCGTGCGACGGGCGGTACTTCGTGCGCATCTCGTCGTAGTCGCGGCCGCGCGCGTCCTCGTTCCGGACCAGCATCGCGATCGGCGTCCCGAGCGTTATCCCGTCGACCACTCCCGACAGGATCTCCACGACATCACCCTCGCGGCGCTGCGTGGTGAGGCGGCTCTGACCGGGCTTTCGGCGGTCGAGCTCGCGCTGCACGTCGGCGACGTCGAGCCCGAGGCGCGGCGGGCAGCCGTCGACGACGACACCGACCGCGGGGCCGTGCGACTCCCCGAAGGTGCTCACGCGAAAAGCCTGCCCGAAGACGCTCGCCACGGCATCTAAACCCTAGCAGAATCGGGTGTCGCGCGCCCCGGGATGAGCTAAATTGGCTAGCCGCTATGAGTGATGACGTTCTGTTTCTCGCAGGAAATCTCGCCTTCGTCGACGAAGTCTATGTCGCGTACCGCCGCGATCCCGCTTCGGTCGACGCCTCGTGGCGCAGATTTTTCGAGTCGAGCGCACTTCTTCCGTCGGCCACCGCGCCGACGAACGGTGCCAACGGCGCCGCCGCAACGGCTGCGTACGCCCAGCCCTTCCTCGCGCCGCAGGATGCGCTCTTTCTCGCCAAGGTCTGGGCCCTCGTCAACGCCTTCCGGGCCCGCGGTCACCTCGACGCCGACCTCGATCCGCTCGGAATCGTCAAGAATGTGCCGCACACCGAGCTCGATCCGGCGACCTACGGCTTCACCAGCGCCGAGATGGATCGCGAGGTCCCGTCGGGCATCGCGAACGGCGCCGGCGCCCTGCCGCTGCGCGAGGTCATCCGTCGCTGCCGCGCAACGTACTGCCGCAAGATTGGCGTCGAGTTCATGCACATCTCTTCGCCGGTCCGCAAAAAGTGGCTGACCGATCGGATGGAGAGCTCGCTGAACGAGGCCCCGCTCGACAACGTCACCCTCATGTCGATGCTCGAGAAGGTCGCGCGCGCGGAGATCCTCGAGCGGTTCGTGCACGCCAAGTACGTGGGAACCAAGCGGTTTTCGCTCGAGGGCGGCGAGACTTTGATCCCGCTCCTCGACCTCGCGTTCGAGCACGCGGCGCGCCTCGGCACCGAGGAGATCGTCCTCGGGATGGCCCACCGCGGCCGCCTGAACGTCCTCACGCACATCGTCGGCAAGCAGCCGCGCGAGATCTTCGCCGAGTTCGAGGACATCGACCCGGCGTCGACGCTCGGCTCCGGCGACGTCAAGTACCACCTCGGCTACTCGTCGGACTTCGTGGCGCGGAGCGGCCGGAACATGCACGTGTCGCTCGCCTTCAACCCGAGTCACCTCGAGGCCATCGACCCGGTGGTCGTGGGCCGCGTGCGCGCCAAGCAGCGCCGCAAGAAGGACATCACCCACTCCAAGGTCTTCGGTGTCCTCGTCCATGGCGACGCCGCCTTTGCCGGTCAGGGGCTCGTGGCCGAGACCTTGAACCTATCGGAAATCCACGGTTATCGGACGGGCGGTACGCTCCACGTCATCGTCAACAACCAGATCGGCTTCACTGCGACCCCGGCCGAGGCGCGCTCGACGCCCTACGCGACCGACATCGCCAAGATGCTCCAGTGCCCGATCTTCCACGTGAACGGCGATTACCCCGAGGCCGTCGCGCACGTGGTGCAGCTGGCGATGGACTACCGCCACGCCTACCAGTGCGACGTCGTCATCGACATGTTCTGCTACCGCAAGTACGGCCACAACGAGGCCGACGAGCCGAGCTTCACGCAGCCGCTCATGTACAAGGTCATCGAGCACAAGGACTCGGTGCTCAAGCTCTACTCGCAGCGCCTGATCGAGCGGCGCGTGACGACCCAGCCCTTCGTCGACGAGCTCGTCGCGGCGGTGAACCACGAGCTCGAGAACGAGCTCAAGCTCGCCAAGGCGACCGCCAAGCGGCCGACGGTCGTCGCCGGGCAGGGCGTCTGGCAGGGCTACCTCGGCGGCGCCGACATCGCCGTGCCCGACGTCGAAACCGGCGTGAAGAAGGACCAGATCGAGTGGATCGGCGTCCGCGCGACGTCCTTCCCGGAGGGTTTTCACCCACATCCCAAGATCGAGCGCCTGTTCAAGACGCGACAGCAGATGGTCAAGGGCGAGGTCCCCATGGACTGGGGCTGCGCCGAGATGCTCGCCATCGGCAGCCTCGTCCTCGACGGAAACATGGTGCGCTTCTCCGGCCAGGACACCTGCCGCGGGACCTTCTCGTCGCGGCACGCTGTCGTCGTCGACGTCGAGAACGGCGACGAGTACATGCCGCTCGCCCACCTGACGCCCGATCAGGCCGACTGCCGCATCTACGACAGCGCGCTCAGCGAGGCGGCGGTCCTCGGCTTCGAGTACGGTTACTCGCTCGATTATCCCGACGCGCTCATCGCCTGGGAGGCGCAGTTCGGCGACTTCGCCAACGGCGCCCAGGTCATGATCGACCAGTTCATCTCGTCGGCGGAAGACAAGTGGAAGCGCATCTCGGGGCTGGTTATGCTCCTCCCCCACGGCTTCGAGGGCCAGGGACCGGAGCACTCGAGCGCGCGTCTGGAGCGGTACCTGCAGCTCTGCGCCGAGGACAACATGCAGGTCGCCTACCCGACGACGCCGGCGCAGTATTTTCATCTCCTCCGCCGACAGGTGCACCGCAAGTGGCGAAAGCCGCTCATCGTGATGTCGCCCAAGAGCCTCCTTCGGCTCCCCGCCGCGACCTCGCGCGCCGAGGAGCTGACCCGCGGCCGCTTCCAGCGCGTCCTCGAAGACGCCGACGGGCCGCCCGCCGACCGCGTCGAGCGCGTCTTCCTGTGCACCGGCAAGATCGCCTACGACATCCTCGACGAGCGTCGCAAGCGCGGCGACCGGAAGACCGCCGTCTTGCGTCTCGAGCAGCTCTACCCGTTCCGCGAAGACGACGTCGCCCGGGCGCTCGGGATCTACACGGCGGCCAAGGAGGTCGTCTGGGTGCAGGAGGAGCCGCTCAACATGGGGGCGGCCTTCTTCGTCGAGCCCCGCCTGCGGAAGCTCGTGGCCGGGAAGAACTTCCGGGTCGTCGCGCGCGTCGAGAGCGCCAGCCCCGCCACCGGCTCATACAAGGCTCACAACCTCGAGCAGCGCTCGCTCCTGGACGAAGCATTCCGCTAGCTTGGCTCCTGTGCTAGGGTTTCGCGCCCACAACATAGAGAAGAGAGACATGGCAGATCTGGTCGTGCCCGCACTGGGCGAATCCATCTCCGAAGCGGTCATCGCGAAGTGGCTCAAGAAGGTCGGCGAGACCACCGGCCAGGACGAGCCCGTCGTCGATCTCGAGACCGACAAGGTGAGCGTGCAGCTCCCCGCGCCGGCCAAGGGTGTGCTCACGGAGCAGAGCTTCGCCGAAGGCTCGACGGTGCGCGTCGGCCAGGTGATCGGTCGCATCTCCGAGGACGGCGTCGCCCAAGCTCCCGCGCCCGCGCCGCCCGCCGCCGTCCCGACGACGGTGCAAGCGACGACGACCGTCAGTACGCCACCGACGCCGACCACGGCCGCCGCGCCACCGGCCGCGGGCGCCGTCGCCGCGCGCGATCGCGATCCGAACCTCCCCGCGACGGCCATCGCGACTCCCGACGGTGGCCAGACCGCGGCCCAGGTCCTCTCACCCGCACGCCGGCGCGCGCTTCGCGAGCACGAGGGTCACGCCGTCGCGGCCACCACGGTCCAGACCGTCCCCGTCGCCAGCGCCGCCTCGGCGACCTTGCCGGCCTTCCCGAATCAACCGCTCCCCGCGCCCGCGCCTCCGCCGACGTTCCCGCCACGGCGCGACGAAGAAGTCGTCGCCATGACCCCGCTCCGCAAGCGCATCGCCGAAAGGCTCGTCGCCGCGCAGCACACGGCCGCGGTCCTGACGACCTTCAACGAGGTCGACATGACGAACCTCATGGCGCTGCGCTCGCGGCACCAGGACGCCTTCGTCGCGCGCCACGGCATCAAGCTCGGATTCATGTCCTTCTTCACCAAGGCCGTGGTCGCCGCGCTGATCGACTTCCCGATGCTCAACGCCGAGGTCCGCGGCACTGACATCGTGTACAAGAAGCGCTACGACATCGGCATCGCCGTGGGCTCGGGGCGCGGTCTCGTCGTCCCGGTCGTCCGCAACGCCGAGCGGCTGGGCTTCGCCGAGGTCGAAAAGGAGATCGCGGTCCTCGCCGGCAAGGCCAAGGACGGAAAGCTCACGCTCGAGGACCTCTCGAACGGGACCTTCACGATCACGAACGGCGGCATCTACGGCTCGATGATGTCCACGCCGCTCCTCAATCTCCCGCAGACCGGCATCCTCGGCATGCACAACATCATCAAGCGGCCGATCGCCGTCGGCGACGAGATCAAGCTCCGCCCGATGATGTACCTTGCGCTCTCGTACGATCACCGCCTGGTCGACGGCCGCGAGGCCGTGCAGTTCCTGGTGGCCGTCAAGGAGCGCGTCGAGAATCCCGAGCGGCTCCTCTTCGCCCTCTAGGCCGTTACTTCTTCGGCGTGGCCTTCCTTTGCTGGTCCTCGACGGTGTTCAGTGCCGCCTGCACGGCGCTGAGGATGCGATCGAAGCTGCGGCGCATCGCCCAGGCCTTCTCATGCGGATCCTGCGATTTGTTGGCGGCGGACAGGGCGCCAAGGAGAGTCTCGCGGACGCCGGGGCATGACTTCAGCGCCGCGACCACCTTGAGGGCCGCCTTCTCGTAGGTATCGTAGCAGCCCTGAGCGTCGCCCTTGTTGAAGAGCGGCGCGCCGACCGTGATCGCCCCCTCGATCTGGCCGACCGCCTTCTGGACCTCCTCGCCGGTGCAGTCGGCGAGGAGCGCCGCATCGACCTCGGTGGCAAAGGCCGCGAGCGGCGTGCCACGCTCGGCGAGGAGGAGTGGCTTCAGGTACGCGACGGGCACGCCGAAGTTCAGGTTCTGCCCCTCGGCGCTGTAGAGCGTCGCCACGCCGATGACCTCGGCGCGCTCGTTGAAGATCGGACCGCCCGATGAGCCGGGCGAGATCGGCGCCGAGATCTGGAGCAGCGTGTGCTTGGGGTCGATCTTGCGCACCCCCGACACGAGGCCATCGGAGACCGTGTTCCCCATGCCCATCGGGTGGCCGATGGCGACGACATGCTCGCCGGGCTTGACCGCCAGGCTGTCGCCCAGCGCCAGCGGCACGAGGCCGGTGGCCGGGATGCGGAGGATCGCCAGATCGTGCGCCTGATCGACGGCGAGGACCTCGACCCGGTCGAACTTGCGGCCGTCGTTGAGGAGGACCGTCGCCTCCCTGGCTCCGGCGATGACGTGCAGGTTCGTCGCCACACGGCCGTCGGGCCAGACGACGAAGCCGGTGCCGATGATGTTCGGCGTCTGAATGAAGACGATGGACGGCAGCGCCTTGTCGGCGATCTGGGCGGGCGTGAAGGTCTTCTCGACGTGCGCAGTTTCGGCAGACGGGGTGGCTTTGGTCTGGGCGCCGCCGCACGCCGCCAGGAGGGCCAGCGACGCGACGCGTCTCACGAGCCGGCCTCAGCGAGCGTTGAGAAGACCGTGCCGCCGTGGCGCAAGATCGCCGGGACGAGACCGCCGGCGCGGGTGAGTGCCTGGATCATCGGTGTCGCTCCTCGGGCGCGATAGACCTCGCCGTCGACTTGGACTTCGCTCCGTGAAAAATCGATGCTCACCTCGGCGCCCGCGGTCGCGCGCTCGTAGAAGCCGGCATCATCCACGATGAGGAACGGCAGCGCTTCGTTGACGAGGTTACGCTTGTGGATGAAGGCGAAACTCTTGGCGATCACCGCGCGCACGCCGGCCCCCTGGAGCGCCCACACCGCCTGTTCGCGCGAGCTCCCCGAGCCCCAGCCCTCGCCGGCGACGACGATGTTCTCGCCGGCGCGCGCCCGCTCGCCGAAGTCGGGCTTGACGAAGATGAAGCACTTGGCGCCGAGCTCCTCGACGGCCGTCAGGTGACAGAACTCGCCAGGGATGATCGCGTCGGTGTCGACCGAGTCGCCGAAGCGCTGCACGCGGCCGACGAGCGTCGCGCGCGTCGACGCTTGCTGGGCGGCGGAGGCCGCGGCCGCCGGCGCGGTCTCGACGCGCGGCTCGCTGATCCGCACCTCGGGCAACCGGCGCCTGCCGTCGCGGCCGAGGATGCGATCGTAGCGCGAGCGGTCGACCCGCGCGAGGAGCGGCCGCGGGTCCTCCACGGCCATCCCCACCGACGACGCAGCGACCGTCGCCGCCGAGGCGAGGTAGGCGAGCGATCCCTCGCCCATGCGGTTCTTGAAGTTGCGATTCTGGGACGAGAGCCACACCTCGCCGCGGCCGGCCTTGCGGCTGGCGACCCCGAGACACATCGAGCAGCCCGGCGGATCGACGGTGAAGCCGGCGCGCTCGTAGATCGTCCACAGACCGGCCTCGCGCAGGTTCTTCTGGATCGACAGATCGCCGGGGACGACGAGACGCTTGTCGCTCGCGACCGGCGTTCGGCCGGCGAGCGCCGCCTCGAGGACGAGGGCGCCGAGGACGAGCTCCTCCTCGGTGGTGGTGCACGCGCCGATGAAGGCGCCGTCGAGCCGGCGGCCGACCTCCTTCTCCACGGCGACGACGTTGTCGGGCGCGAACGGCACCGCCAAGAGCGGCCCGAGGCGCGCGAGGTCGATCGGGTAGCGCGCGACGTAGGGCGCGTCCTCGTCGGCGCGGAAGAATCGCGCGCCGTCCCGGATGCCATCGGCGGGGCGCCGGGCGATCCAGTCGGCGACGACGCCGTCGGCGGCGAAGACGCCGTTCAGGCCGCCGAACTCGGCCGTCATGTTGGCGATGGTGAAGCGCATGTCCGTCGACCAGCCGTGGACATGGGCGCCGCGGTACTCGACGGTGCGCTCCATCGCGACGGTGTTCCGACCGAGCTGGCCGAGCGTCGCCAGGATGACGTCCTTGCCACCGAGCCCGAACGGCGGCTCGCCGAGATAGTCGATGGCGATGGCCTCCGGCACCTCGATCCACGACTGTCCGAGCACCATCGCCGCGGTGACGTCGGCGCCGCCGAGGCCGATGGCGAAGGCGCCGAGGCCGCCGTGCGACGACGTGTGCGAATCCGCGCCGAGGACCACGTCGCCGGGCAAGACCAGGTCCCGATAGAACTTGGTGTGAAGGATCGTCTCGTTGGCGTCGTAGAAGTGGCGGATACCGCCCTCACGGGCGAAGGCGCGCGACAGCTCGGTCAGCTTTTGCGCCTTCTTGTCGCGCACGAGCGTCGTCGGATCCACCGTGTGGTCGACGGCGAGAAAGAAACGATTCGCGTCGTGGATCTTCGGCCGTCCGAGCTGCGCGTAGGTCTTGTCCATGCCGTTCCAGGCGAGCTCACTGGCGATGGTCCAGTCGACGCGGATGCGAAGCACGTCGCCGGCCTGGACCCACGGCCGCTCGAGCCCCACGGCGTGCGCGGCGAGGATCTTCTGCGTGAGCGTCATCGGCTGGAGAGGCATCGGCCGTGAGTCTACCGCCGCGCGGTGGCGCGGTCGACCCGCTCCATCCAGGAGAGGACGGTGGGCTGCGTCGCCAGGATCCGCTCGCCCTCCCGCGTCGAGCGGATGGCCTCGAGCTGCACGAAGACGGCGATGTCGGCGAGGCTCAGCCGGTCACCGACCAGCCACTCGCGAGTCCCCAGGCAGCCGGCGATGGTCTCGGCGTGGCGCTGGACGTCGCGCAAGACCTCCTCCTCGCTCTTCCGGCCGATGCCCTGCTTGGCGAGGATGTTGCGCATGTTCCGCGGCGCCGCCAGCGCGCCGAGTCTCCGGATGAGGCCGCTCTCCTCGTGGACGAGGAGGAGATCGGCGGTCCGCGCCACGTTGGCGGCGAAGGTGAAACGCAGCCGCGCCTCGTAGAAGTAGAGGCTCTGGTCGGCCCAGTCCTCGAGGACGTTGGTGAGCGCTCGCTCGGCAGGCGCTCGTGGGATGAGCGGTGGGTCCGGGAAGCGCTCCTCGAGGTGGTGGGCGATGTCCGACGAGTCGGTCAGGATCGTCCCATTGTCGTCGAGGGTGGGCACGCGGCTGATCGGGTTCCAGCGGCTGACCCGCGCCAGCGTCTGGAGGACGCGGAGGTTCTTCACCTCGTGGGTGACGCGCTTGACGGTGAGGATGCGCCGGACCTTGTCGCAGAACGGCGAGATCTCGGTCTGATACAGCGTGATCATGCCACCTTCACGCCGACCGCGAGGCCCTCTCCCGTCGGGAACATCGTCGATCGGAAGCGTCCCGAGCGCGCCAGGACCTCGTGCGAGCGGCGCATCCCACGGATCGCGGAGGCGGCCTCGCCCTTGGGCTCGTCGACGATCTGGCCGAAGAGGAAGGCGTTGTCGAGGATCACCGCGCCGCCGTGCCGCAGGTTCTCGGCGGCCCACTCGGTGTAGGCGCCGTAGCTCGACTTGTCGGCGTCGATGAACACCAGATCGAAAGGTCCGTCGGCGACGATCTCGGCGAGCCGCTCGAGCGCCGGCCCGACGTGAATGCGGGCGCGCCCCTCGAAGCCGGCGCGCTTGAAGGTCTCGCGCGCGACCGCAGCGTGCCTGGCGTCGATCTCGAAGGTATGAAGGGAGCCGCTCGGCGGCATGCCGCGAAGGAGGCAGGTGCCCGAGTAGCCGGCGAGCGTCCCGATCTCGACGGCCTTCTTGGCACCGACGAGCCGGCACAGGACCTCGAGGTGCAGCCCGTCGAGCGGCGCGACGTGGATGTCGGGCAGCCCAGCCGCCTGCGCGCGGCCGCGCACGTCGACGAGGAACGGGTCCTCTGGCGCAAAAGTTCGGTAGGTATAGGCCTCGAGCTTCGGGTCAGCGTTCCCAAAGGACTTGTTCACGGCGCCAGTTATAGCACCGCGAATACCTTCGCGTGGTGCGAGGCCCAGCCGGATCCGATGCCACCTCCGGCGCTGGCCAAGACCGCGTCCCCCGTCGCCGGCCGCGTCCTTCCTGAGACTACTTGCAGCGCGCCCACTCTGGCGCGTCGGGGCTGGGATCGCAGTCCTTCTGGCCCGCCGGATCGGTCTTCTTCTCGGGCGACGGCTTGGCCGGCTCGGCGGCCGGCTTGGTCGGCTCGGTGACAGGCTTGGTCGGCTCGGGGTCGGGCTTCGCCGGTTCTGTCTTCGGCTCGGGCAGCTCGGCCTTGGCCGGCTCGGGGTCGGGCTTCGCCGGCTCCGTCTTCGGCGTGGGCGGCTCGGCCTTCACCGGCTCGGCCTTGACCGGCTCGGCCTTCGCCGGCGTCGGCGTCGGGACCACGGTCTTGGGGCCCTTGGGAGGCGACGCCGGAGCGGGCTCGGGCGTCGGCGTCGCCTTCTTGCCAAGCGGCGTCAGCGAGACCGACAGGCCGACGGCGCCGATGTCGCCCTCGGTCGCGCACGGTGAATCGGGCGACACCGTCGTCTGCGCGTCCTCGAATCCAGGCCGGCGAAGCGCGAAGGTGTGCGGCGCGCGCGAGTCGAGCTTGCCGACGAGCTTCACGTCCGCCGGCGTTCGCCCCGCCTGCTTGCCGTCGACGAGGACGGTCGCGCCCGGCGGATCCGATACCACGTGGACCACCCGCTCGAGCGGCACGAGCTTGACGTCGACGGCCGCGCCGGGCGCCGCCTCGAGGGCCACGTTCTCGCTGCGGAAGCAGGCCGCCATGAGCGCGACGGTGTACTTCTTGCCCTGTTCGAGCCCGATCAGCGTCGTCGGGGTCTGCCCGTGCGCAGCGCCGTCGAGGCTGACCTGCGCGCCGACTGGCGTCGACTTCACGCCGACGTTGACCTTGGCGGCGGGTGGCGGCGTCACCGCCGGCTTGGCCACGGGTGGATTGACCGGGGGTGGGATACCTTCCTCCGGCGGAGGCACCTTCTTGGCGACGGCCCGCGGCGGGGTGCTCTCTTCGCCACCGGGGCGAATGACGAACAGATAGAGCGCCGCGGCGGCCGCGAGCAGGATCCCCGCGGCGAGGAGATAGGGCACGACCGATCGGTGCTCGGCCGGCGGCGGGGGCGCGGGCCGGGGTGGCTCGATGCGTGGCGGTACCGTGACCCGCTGCGCCGACGGACGATCCACCCGCGTCGCGGCGGCGCTGACCGGCCGGCGCTCGACCGACGGTACGCGGCGATCCTGCTGCGGCGCGACCGGCCGGCGCTCACCCGACGGCGGGTTGCGTCGATCGTTCTGCACGAAGGCCGGGTCGCCCCCGAGCCCCGAAGCCGACGAAGCCGACGAAACCGACGAAACC
>Ga0307508_10005340_pt1 | contig 12237 bp, 16 predicted proteins | sample 9_EM_MG_FD_203089 | JGI IMG/M metagenome (GOLD analysis project Ga0307508, IMG submission 203089) | Populus trichocarpa ectomycorrhiza microbial communities from riparian zone in the Pacific Northwest, United States - 9_EM | ecosystem: Host-associated > Plants > Roots > Unclassified | place... | reverse complement strand
GTCACGGTGAAGAAATAAGTATGAGACGATGGTAGGAATGCTTACACTGTCCCGTTTCGTTCCCCTAATGGCCCCACGCAAGCAGCACGTAAGGTCAACTACTTCAACATTGTTCCACTGTTGCGCTGATCACAAAAGTCAGGGCACAGAAAGCGCTTACAAAAGGCAATGTTCACCATATACGATATCGTTGTAGGCTTGAAACAGACTGTTTGACGCTTTAGGATATTTCGCTAGCAAATCTGATAAAGTTGGATACTGCATTCTTATTATTCAAAAGAAAAGAAGATGTTACCAATAGACAACGTACCGAAGGATGTGAATTCATATCATGGAGGACGAGGAAGAACGAATAACTTGAACCCGGACCGGCCGCTTACCGCTCGCTTAGTTCCCAATGTCATCATCGAATTTGTCTTCGTCGTCAAAATTTGCCTCCAAATTCTATCTTCCATATTTCACACATCCAGAAATTGAATTTCTTTCGGAGAAACAGAGAGGCAAGCAGTCAGCAACCCAGGAAGAGAGGCTTCGTCAAAGTGCATGCACTTTCATTGAGAATGTCGGTATCCGAGTGGGATTGTGAGTCGGGTTTATCTTGTTCGCTAATTGGATAGCAAAGCTGACGTTGTTGGATATGATAGCCCAAGGAGGACCATAGCGACCGCACAGACTCTATATCATCGCTTCCATCTCTTCTTTCCTCGAAAGGATTTTCAATATCATGTACGTTTTATGGGCCTGGCTTTGTATTATTCCCCTCAACTCAAGTCCACCCGGTAGGATGTATCCCTTGCAGCCATTTTCGTCTCCGCGAAAATGCATGACACACTGAAGAAACCACGCGAACTGCTTGCAGTTGCATATGCCATTCGTTTCCCCGATCTGGCGGCAAAGTCGAAGCACCTAGCCGGCGAAGTAGATCTGGATACTATGGACCCTGCAGTAGGTCCTGTCTTCTTTCGTCTGTCGGGTGCTTTATTGATAGCTCTATCTTGTTAGATTGTAGAAGCAGATAGACAACGCCTTCTGGCAATTGAACGGCTGATTCTAGAGACGATTTGTTTCAACTTTACAGCGAAGATGTCATTCCCATATGTAATCAAGCTCGGGAAGGATCTGAAGGGTGAGCTACATGTCCCTTGTCCCGAGTCATAGTTCTGATGTTTCGGTCAGCATCTAAGAAACTCATCCGATTTGCTTGGCGGATAACGATAGACTGGTAGGATCTCTATTCTCAACGCTCCCCTTCTCCACCTAATTTACCCGTTCAGCCACCGCACGCTTATTCCATTGATGTACCCGCCACATTCCATTGCCCTCGGCAGCATCTATATCGCAAGTCTGCTTCTCTCCTTCGAACAACCCCCAGTACCCCTCCGTGAAGGCGAGACTAGTAGCGCCGACTTGGCAAGCATGTTAAACCAACATACCGAATGGGAAGATAAGTACAAAACGAAAGCCCAGGACCTAGATGGTGCGTTTCTCCTTTCCTTAGGTGATTATATACCCATGAACATTCTTTCAAAGATATTGCACACACATTTCTCGACCTCCTCGTTGCTTACACCCAATCATCCTCGACGTCTTCTGCAAACACCTCGCCTTCCACGCCATCTTCTCCCTCCCCTCATCTCACTCGAGACAGGCAACATCACCAGCACTTTCCCCACCATCCCCAGCCCCAACCCTTCGTGACGTACCCTTACAACGCCGACCAACTCATTCGCCTCAAGATTTTTATGCGCCAGACTGAACACTCACCAAGAAAGAGGAGGCCTTGGAATGTGAATGTGGCCGAGCAGAGTGCGGAAAACAACGTAGCTGCAAATGTCCGTGTCAATGAAGGCCTGGGCCGGAATGAGGGCACGACTCGGTTCTCATTTTGCCCTCCAGGGGTCGAGGGCGATGGGCACGATAGATGATATACTATCTCATATACTCCGATGTACTTTACAGAATGGTCATTGAACAACCCAAATACGGATATAAGATTGTCATAGTTGCTTTCAAGTTGTCTCATGTGTATTTTGTCTCCTTGATTGATGTGTTTCTTCTGAAGTTCAATGTTATGTAATGCAGAGAAATTAGGAAAGATGCATTTTATGTTTGAAGTTTTGGAAGCACTCCAACAATGCGTCTTCCTAGCTTCGGTAGAGATTATTTTATTTCTAACCCCAACTGGAGAAATTTATCCTACTTTATAAGGGTAGGCAAACGAGCTTGAAAACACAGAGATGCTGACAACAACAAAAAGAATAAATTGAAGGAATCTATCTTGCATCGCGAACATCAGTGGCAGGTTCTTTACAAGTCAGGATGGCAAGAAACCGACAGCATTCCGATGGGCTCATCTTACTGAATTGTGGCGTTCCCCGATGACGCGTACAAAGGATAGAAGTCCTGTTGCGACAGACACCGTTGTCTTGTCACTACTATTAGCTATACCCCGGACAACAGGCGTAAATTGCCCTAGACAAACTTGAACACTCACGAGCATGATTCAAAGTTCTCTGACCAAAGTTAAAGCTGCCATCCTTGTATCATATGTGGACTTCTGATGTTTTTCGAGCTGGATAATCGCCTCAGTCTTCCAACCATAATAAGAGTATGCCAACTTGATGCCAACGCAGGGAGGCCGCTCTATTGGAATTCCTCAAATCTTTCACTTTCTGGAGTCTTTATGGTTGACTACCGAGTCTCTTATGCAGTCCAGCCTCCGACCCTGGGCGGCTGAAGTCCCTAACATCTCTTCATGCCTCACCTGAGTCAACAATGAACTCCGTTAAAGTGCCAGTGTGCGTCGCCGCCATCTTTGGGAGGGTTTGTTCGGAGACCTTGAACACATTGGACGTTTGCCTTGCAGGGACGCAGTCTAAGGTCCGAGTTTCTTGTGATAGTCATGATGCCACACTGAAATACACTAGATACACATTTCGGACAGGAGAAATCCACATAAACCATTTAGGGGAATAATCCTCCAACAATTTATCATTGATCTTCTCGTCATTCGCTGGCGAAGCGTTGCAACTTGCAAGTCTTATCTCCCAACGGCTGCCGAGGCGATAAAATTTCCTCACTTCGACATCCATCGTCGACATCGGTATCAGCCTTTCCATTTCACCAAAACCGACCTTTCTCCCTTTGAAGCTGCCTCTCTTTCCATCCTGCGCACCCACCTTTATGTTTACACTGATGTATTTCCCTCTCTCTCCCGTGCTCCATTACTGTCTTCGCTGGGGGAGTGTAATGAGGTCGATTATGGTCCATGGAGGGTATACTTATCAGACTCAGAGATGGGCCGAGCCGAGTAACCGTCCGCGTTGACTTCTGGCCTCAGTCCAATATATCGAACATGCTTCCTGTCACTGTGGAGGTGGACAGAACCGAGCAACTGTCCTCATTGATTCTGGCCGGTCGATAACATGTTTCCTGCGACTGGCAATGTCGGAAATGAGCTGCCGTCCTTCCGAATCTCTTGAATCGGAACACTATTTCTGTCGACCGTAATCTGCTATTATTCTACAATACCCCATTAGAAGACGACGGTCCAGATGCAGGAGCATCCGTGCGTCAATTGAAAGTTTGAAGGAAGAAATGGAGATTTATACGTATGTGGCAGGAGTGTCTTATGTATCGTTTTCTTCTTCTGACTGCTCACACAGGAAAGCTGAAATGTTTGGAGTCATTAACCTCGTGTTCCTCTGCATCAGACTCAGAGATGGGCCGAACCGAGCAACCGTCCTCATTGATTTTTTGGCCTAACTCGATACAGTACAATATCCAATGTGCCCTCTGCCAATGCGGAGATGGGCCAACCATCTACATTGATTTCTGGCCTAGCTCGATTACATTCCTGTCACTGGCAGTGTCCGAGATGAGCTACCGTCCTTCCCGGGTCTCTTGAATCGTAACTTCTTGGACCACTCTCTCTGTCGACCGTCGCGAATCTGCTATTATTCTACAATGCCCCATTAGGAGACGATGACCCGTCCGCGTCGATTGAAAAGACTGTTTGAAGGAAGAGATGGAAATTTATACATATGCAGAAATGTCTTATGTATTGTTCTCTAGGTCTTCTGATTTTTCGCAAAGGAAATCTGCATTATCCTCGTGTTCCTCTGCCTTCGGCAATCCAAAATCTCCGGGAAGGGTGCTCTAGATCTTGGACTCACATACTCGACAGTCAGCAGGTCACATTTATAATTATGTAGAGAGCCGAATCTACTTAAACGCGACATTTCTTTCTGACAATTCCCCATCTTCAATCACACTCAAGATGAAGGTTCTCTACTTACTTGCTTCTCTCGCTGCATACGCTCCTCTCAACCTTGAAGGGGACATTCCGGCTGATCTAGGTGTCACTTCCATACCCCCCGGAGGAAAGATCTACGTAGGCATTCGCATGAAAGAACTTCGTACTTCCCGTGCTTATCCACTCCTGTTAGAGGTACTGCTGCCGTCCCCAGACGTTGGGCTTCCCAGCATACTACTTCAAATTACGCATTGAAGAAGGGGATGAATTTATCTGTGACTACGGGGAGAAAGGAAGCAAGGAAGTAGAAATAAAGTGCTTTTACGACGTGAGCACTAGACAAATTTGCCTTTGCCATCCTCTGACCTTTATGTAAAAGCGAGAGACTGGCCAACTTCTGCGTGCAAACCCCGCAGCGGCCATTGGCGCTTGTGATACTGCCATCCCCCTCTACCGTGATCGCAGCTGTAAGAAGTGGTATTAAGGCATGCCGGTAAATCAGATTTCTCAATATGATTCTGGCTCAGCTCAATCCTTAACTTGACAGAAAGCTGCGTCCCGTTAATGCTCAAACAGCCATCTCTGTGCCATTTTGTACTATATGACGTCTTAGCATGTATGAATATAGATTGCGAAGTTTACCGTGTTGAACGATAGATGTACTCTGAGCAGCTGGATGACATTTGATGAAGGTAACAGTAATCAGAATATTCTCCACCTGTATAACCTCTTGGATGAGCCGCCATGTCCTCACTCGGTAGGAAATTCGTATCGATTGGCAAGGGCAGCTTCGCGAATGTTTCCATTTTATCCGGCCGTCCAGTAGCTTTATGTGAACAGGTCATCTCCCTTCAACAAACTCCAGATCTCAGAGCAGTGTTCGAGACACGCTGCCTCATACACATCCTGCAATGCTAATCCATTCTTTCCAATTCCACGGCCACTCACATACTTTGACCCTGCAGTGTCTGCCAGCCATGTTTCTTCAGCTAGTTCATCTGCCTCATTGGGTCGATTCCTCCGAGATCCCCGCCCTATTGTCAGTGAAGGCGATCCACCTCCCTTCGGTTTTTAACTCTGCAAACTTACCTTTTTTGGATCTAGTTGGCAGATATCCCCGGACGGTAGAGGCTGCCAAAAACGCCGATGATTATCCGACAGTGGATAATATTACCTCTGGAATGGGCGAAATGTTGGGTCGTCTGCACTGGCTTGCTAGTTACGATGGCCGCGATATCGAGTTCGTCATGGGTGGAGCAGTTTTCGGTATCACGAAAAGTCCCGTCCGCAACTCCATTTCAGCTTCTCAAGGTAATGGGTGATCCGACTCGACGAAGTGTTGAACCCTCACCAAGCGTAGTCAAGTGGGTTCTCCGGCACCTTTTGTATTCTTCGAAAAAAATGGTCGTGGAAGACGTCAAGAGGACCCAAATCCGGATTCTGGATATGATCGATAAGTTGACTCGGAGGAGAAAAGAACGGGAAGACAAGATATCTTCATTCAGCCTGTCAAGGACGCAAAAATTCAATCAGTGTTGACAGCGATGTAGTTATCCCATGTATCATGCTTGTAAGAGAATGTATTGAATCAATCTACCCTCGCAGATACATCTTCTAAGTTCTCTCCGTCATTCAAATTGACACGGTCACGCCTTCATCAAAGCTTCAAAGCTTCATCAATCTGATTCAATCATCGGTTACCGGTTACCAGTCTACATTTCCGTGGCAACCATTGAAATATTGAACTGTCTGTACTTGCCTGTGCGTCAGCGCGCTATGTGCGAGGTGGTCTCTGTAACTAAACGCCATAAATCTACGGGATAGGTGGGATGTCACGGTTTTCATCTCTTCAATTCCAACTTGTGTATCTGATCCGGTTTACGAAAGAAAGTTCTTCTGGTCAGGATCACATCGAAAGGGACAGGAAACGGAGACGCAATGGCAAATCGTACACAAACAAGAGCACCAGAAACAGCAGAGAAGGAACGCAAAAGACGGAAAATATGCAAAAGAACTTGTTCTCTGAGAAATTTAAGATCTTCGGTGTTCGCCCCTCCAACACGCTGCTCCTAATAACCAAAACAGTGTGGCCGACCTTTGCACCCCTCTTGTAGGCGCTATATGCAGCCACAGCGTCTAACTTATGCGCCTCCAGCTTCGCTTCTATTTCATATGCCCGATCTCCACCTTCCGCAGCGGAAATATCGCAAAAGAGTTCCTCGAGAACCTCAACTGGATACCAGTAGAACGGGCCGAAGCCCTTCTTCTGGTAGTGGACATACCCCCCAATGGCCTCGGGCTCAGATTCCTCCTTCCATGTGTATGTGTGGACCTGAGCGTGGACCCCCTGCCCTGCGGAACAGGCTATGGCAACGATAACGCTAATTGGGACACGGCCGCCTATGCAGGAGAGGATATGTCCGCCAGGGGCCAGGAATTCAGCGGCCTGTTTGATTGCTAGGAAGTGGAGTGCCAGGAAATTTGTTTGGACAATAGGAGGGAGTTTTTCCTTGCGCTCTTCAAGATAAATAGCGGACGTCTGGCCCTGGGTGATTTCGTCCTCGGTGACCTCGATAGGGATATTGGGTAGATTCTCGTAGACCAGATCGAACTTCACACCCGCGTTGGATAATGGGGAAAGGAGATCCCCATAAGCCGCGAAGACGATAGTGGTTCCGGAACTGCTACAAGATCCAAGGCCGGATAGGACGTTTCGGGCTGCAGTGGCAACCACGTTACGGTGGAGATCGGTGATCGCCAAAAGCTCCAGGTCATAGATTTCAGAGGCAATGATTGCATCCAGGCCAGAGCCGGTGCCGACTGTGGCAAACTTCTTGACCTTGTTGGGTCGCAGTTCTTTGTACGCCTTGAATGCTGGAGTAGCAATCATGCTGACCCAGTCTGCGGTGGGTTCATCCACATTGGGGAGAAAGGTGCTGTCGTCGATTTCGATTTCGAAGGAGGCGGGTACTTTGGTCGGGAATGTAGTGCTGCGATAATAACTCTTGAAGTCAACGAAAAGGGTGCGAACCGTACGTGTACGGGCGGAGGGAAGATTCGGAAGAGTAAACATGTTAAATAGCCAATGTGGGTCGTGGGTGAGGGCAGAAATACAGATGATCAGGTTTGTTTGAGACGGATGTTGATATATAGGACAGATTTGGTACCGCGTGGTTTCAAGGAAAAACGGACACTTGAAGATGAAGGAATACGCAGAGTCGATGGACATTCATATACTCGCCATAATCTTGGCCGTTGTAATATTAGTAAATCCTGAGGAAGGTATATACCTTCCCATATTATGGGTCCCAAATATACCGTGGGTCCCCCTTGAACATATGTTCAAGTTCGTGGCCTTCGAAAGAGTTACAATTCCGGTTCTAGATCCACCCTTGAGCGGGTTTTGACTGGGTCTTTACTGAGGTTCGCTATAAATTTGTCAGGTTGGAAGTCCCATGACAGAAGTTATGCTACTTTTGCCAACTCGGGCGCTAGATGGTGAGTAGGGCAGCTACCTTACATGGTCCAAATCCCGGATGGGACATCGGAAAACTCCTGTGACCAAATCTGAAATCCACGAGTTACATGAGAATGTCAGACATTCAAATACCCATGCAGTTCTTCTCTGAATCTATCTTTTAAAAGATTGAGGGATTTAAGTGTCGTTGTAAGAAAGTTAGTCAGCTCAGGTGCAAATCGGAATGTTGTGTGAAGCATTGTGTGAAGCGACAATGAACATGATGCATAGCTTGAATATAATATCGCACTTTGCCATTTATATTTGAATAAAATTGTGTAATCTAAAATAGGGAATCAACTATAAAGCTCCCTAGTTGAACTATTGGATACGGTTTCCATGAGCATTATATTTTAATTGTTGTTTCCTTGTTGTTTCCACAATTGGAAACAAATAGCCACCGAAGAGGGATGAACCCCAGTTCTCTACTCTACTGAATCAGGACCCGGGGATCCAGAGCGCTCTGGTCCTGTGGTTCCCAGGCCAAACACCAGGGCTGTAGCTGAAAAGGCCTAAAAATAGTAAAATGGCAACCGCCCATCAGTCAGACTCGTGATCTCTTTTTGACGGCACCAGGTCCGACTGAATCGGTCATACTATAAATGGCACTTGATGATAGTAAAGGCGACTGCCATTTTACTATTACTATTTTTAGGCCTTCTCAGCTACAGTCCCGGTGTTTGGCCTGAGAATCGCAAGGCCAGAGCGCTCTGGATCAGGGCTACTGAACTGGGGTTCATCGCTCTTCACACTGCCATTTTCTCGGTAACTATAGTAGTCTATACTTACTATGCTATCTCACAACGAACGTCTCTCAGGAAATGACTATTGATATTCTGTCACCTGGGGTCTACAGACTACGAGAAGTAGAACAAGTAAGAATCGTGAATGAGGCAGTTATGATAACAAACATGGTTTCCGTGTTGAGTACAATATAATATGATGGGAACTTGATGCATTCCCCCGTTCTTGCACCTCGTTTTGCGACTGGACAATGACCGCCTCAGCGTACATGGATTCGGAAGTTCCTCTGGGCATTCCTATACCACCAGATGTCCCCCATGCAATATCGGTCTCGGTGCCAAGATGGCATCATGTCGTTGACCGTGAAAAAGGCGACAAGAATGTCTTGGATCGGATGCGAAACGGATATCCACGTTTCTTTATCCATCCAGATATAGAAAAAGTACGGCCTTTCTTGTTCTGTTGTTGCTATTTTATTTAATTCACGAAAACAGCTGGCATCCATTTGCCAAGGACGGTATGCTCCCGAAAACAAGCGATGCATGCTGTTCGCGACACAAAACATTGCAAACCATTGCAGGACTTTTATCCAGGAAAGATTAACCAAGTCCGGCGCTCATGGGACCACCGGAGTTGTGCAATTCCTCCTTCGTCCTGACGATCTCAAGAAGACAAGCAGCTCGAGTCAAACCGATACCCGTTTCGATCTTTATGTCGTCCTTTTCCCAGAAGATGCGTTTCTCATCGCAAAAGAATTCTGGCAATACACGGGGCTAGGTATATCAAGCCGTCGTGCAGAAAAATACCTCTCCTTGCTTTCAAACGGCTCGTTGTCAGGTCCAGGCGACGCCGAGCTGTCGAACGGCCTCAAGATCAACGGCCACAAAGGATACAATTCCACAGAGACTATAGTCCGGGTCCCATCCTCCACAGAGTCAAATCCGGAACACAACGAGGAGCGGTACAGCGGACGCCTTCCTGGCTCTGTGGCAAAGAGCATCCTAAGGTCTAGGATTGCTCAAGGCCTTGTTGCGAACCAAGCGCCGGGCCGAACACTCTCCCTGTCTGCGGAGGATGTCTACCTCTATCCAAGTGGAATGGCAGCCATCTGGGCCGCTCATCGTCTTCTCCTCGATGTACATTTGTCAGCAAAAAGCGTTTGTTTTGGGTTCGTCCGCATTCCACCTTAAATGACTTTCTTTTGGTTGATGGAACTTCGCAAAATAGATTCTCATATATGGATACGATTTTACTACTTAAGAATTTGGGTCCAGGATGTCATTTCCTCGGTCACGGCTCGGATGACGACATTAACGAACTAGAGCGCATTCTCAAACAAGAACTCGAGCTCAATCCAGGAAAACCACCTGTGGTAGCGCTCTTCACCGAATTTCCTTCCAATCCCCTACTTCGTTCAGTCAATCTGTCTCGCCTTCGCGCATTGGCAGACACGTACGATTTCCAGATCGTCGTCGACGATACTATCGGAAATTATGCCAACGTCCAAGTTTTTCCATATGCTGATATTGTGGTCACCAGTCTGTCCAAGGCTTTCAGCGGGGAAGCGAACGTCTTGGGCGGGAGGTATGTCCCTCAGTTTCCCAAAAACGCCCCACCATTCTTACTTCCTTCCCCTCAGTCTGGCTTTAAACCCACAGGGACGCCATTACAATGCCTTAAAGGACTACATGAATAAAAATTTTGAAGACTTGTATTTCGACGAGGATGCCGCCTACATGGAAGTCAACTCGCGAGACTTCAAGCGTCGCCTCCGTGTCATGGACGCGAATGCCGAGACTGTTTGCGAATTTTTGCGAACAAGGTCTATCGCTGGGTGTATGCCTACTGCTGTCCTTAAGGAGGTTTTCTACCCAAAGTATATCACGCGCGACAACTACGACGCCTATCGCAAAACAGGCGTTGATCCTGAGGATGGGAAAGTAGGGGGATTCGGGGGTCTGTTTTCGCTGACATTCACTTCGATGGCGGCTTCGATGGCTTTCTATGACGCCCTTCGGTGCTTCAAGGGTGGAAGCTTTGGAACGAACTTTACTTTGGCATGCCCTTATACGATTATCTCTCACTTCAAGGAATTGGACTGGGCAAATCAATATGATGTGGAGGCAGGTATAGTGAGGGTTGGCGTTGGGATGGAGGAGCCGGCAACTCTCCTGTCTTGGATGAAGGCAGCCCTGGATGCTGCGGAGGCTGTAAAATCTGATTGAACACGTTTTTTTCCTAAAATTGGTTGATTTTGATATCTCTGTGGTTTGCTATTATTTTACGTGCAATCGATTTGTATTTAAAATGAAAGGTCGACTGCGTCGACAGCACCTTGCTGTAAGCATGTCAAAGCATGTTTATTTACATAATTAATAGGCGCCGCTCGTCGTCAACCTGCGGTTGACTCCTCACGGCGCAGAAAGCAATCTTGTAGAATTTGCAATTTCCATACACCTTAGCTTTGCCCTTCACAGAACAATCACAGAATGTAAGGTAGGAACAAACTTGAACTTGATGATCATGATTTACATTGACATGGCTCCACCATATATTGTTTCAGCACGCACATCACAGAAGTTGTGGCAGAAAATCATCAGGGCTACTACTGTATGCCGGCACATGCTCTCTAGTGGAACCTAAAGCACCCAATAAAATTTATATTTACATCTGATGACAAACAAGTACAAAATTACTTCTCAACTTTTTCAAGACCTCTCGCACTAACCGTTTATTGACGCACGTTGTCCAATAACTCTAAGAAGTAAACAAGTACATACTTCTGTCTCAAAACAACTACTTCCTAGTATAGTACTATTCAGACCCGGGAGAGACCTTACTTACAGCAAGGTGATTTGCATTGAATGACATAAAAATTAGTGAGAAAATCGGTGTGAATTCATGGAATATTGATGAAACAACCATTTTGACCAATGTTTCGGCCAGAACAGCTGAGCTATGTATTGAAAAAGCATGCAAAAAGCTTCAAAAAATGGAAATATATATTTCAGGTGATGGATTCAGATGGAAAGGGTTGATGAAGAATAATGTATGTAGATGTATTTGTGGCTGAGGGCCGTTGCTACACATGCCCGTAACGCCATGCTGACTAAGCAAAGTCGCTTTCCCAATGACCACAACATCGGTGCTCATCAGCGCCTTCGCACCCTTCAACACACTCTCCGTCGCTGCACCCAGCGATTCACGTTTCTCGTCTCTCTTCTCCCTCATCCACCACAAATACCCAGCTTTCCCATTCTTTCTTGCAACAACCCCCGAAACACTCAGACTCACAACACAAGATGGCCGAGTACCACCACCACAGTCGCTCATCTCAGAGCTTAAGAGAGGTGATGAATTTGTGACGCTGAGGTTGACTTGTAGGGTGTTAGGCGGGAAGGGAGGATTCGGTAGTCAGCTTAGGGCTGCCGGTGGACGGATGAGTAGTCAAAAGACGGGAAACAATGATTCGTGTAGGGATTTAAATGGGAGGAGGTTGAGTACGCTTAAGGAGGCTAAGAAGTGTGTTTTCAAAAAAACCTCATTCTTTGGAGTGCTTTTTAATAATTTTGTGATGTCTAGACTGGCAGAATACGTCGCCAATGAACCCGAGCGTCTCGCCGCCAAAGCGGAGGCACAACGAGCCAAGCTTGAGGCGCTGGAAAGAAAATTAGGCATAGACCCTTCTTCTTCCAAAAAGCCGGGTGATATATCAGATGAT
>Ga0307508_10005339_pt1 | contig 12238 bp, 12 predicted proteins | sample 9_EM_MG_FD_203089 | JGI IMG/M metagenome (GOLD analysis project Ga0307508, IMG submission 203089) | Populus trichocarpa ectomycorrhiza microbial communities from riparian zone in the Pacific Northwest, United States - 9_EM | ecosystem: Host-associated > Plants > Roots > Unclassified | place... | reverse complement strand
TTTTTTCGGGTCGGACTTCAAGTTATAGGCTGTGTCGGGCCTGGGACTCGAAATCCACCCCCGAAAATCGATTTTTGTTGGCGGACTTCAGGTCCGAGGCGGCAGCGGGCCTGGAACTCAAAGTCCGCCCCCGAAAATCTTTTTTTCGGGTCGGACTTCAAGTTATAGGCTGTGTCGGGCCTGGGACTCGAAATCCACCCCCGAAAATCGATTTTTGTTGGCGGACTTCAGGTCCGAGGCGGCAGCGGGCCTGGAACTCAAAGTCCCCCCCCGAAAATCTTTTTTTCAGGTCGGACTTCAAGTTATAGGCTGTGTCGGGCCTGGGACTCGAAATCCACCCCCGAAAATCGATTTTTGTTGGCGGACTTCAGGTCCGAGGCTGCAGCAGGCCCCGAACTCGAAGTCCGCCACCGAAAATCTTTTTTTCGGGTCGGACTACGAGTTATAGGCTGCAGCAGGCCCCGAACTCGAAGTCCGCCATCAAAAAATCTTTGTTTCGGGTCGGACTTCAAGTTATAGGCGGTGTCGGGCCTGAAACTCGAAATCCACCGGCGAAAATCGATTTTTGGTGGCAGACTCCAAGTCCGAGGCTGGAGCGGGCCTGGAACTCGAAGTCCACCACCGAAAATCTTTTTTTTGGGTCGGACTACGAGTTATAGGCAGCAGCGGTGAAGTCCGCCACCGAAAATCTTTTTTTCGGGTCGGGCTACAAGTTATAGGCTGTGTCGGGCCTGGAACTCGAAATACACTGCCGAAAATCGATTTTTGGTGGCGGACTTCAAGTCCGAGGCTGCAGCGGGCGTGGAACTCGAAATCCGCCCCCGAAAATCTTTTTGTCGGGTCGGACTATGAGTTATAGGCTGCAGCGGGCCCCGAACTCAAAGTCCGCCACCGAAAATCGATTTTTCGGGTCCGACTACAAGTTATAGGCGGTGTCGGGCCTGAAACTCGAAATTCACCGCCGAAAATACATTTTTGGTGGCAGACTTCAAGTCCGAGGCTGCAGCTGGCCCAGAACTCGAAATCTGCCCCCGAAAATCTTTTTTTCGGGTCCGACTACGAGTTATCGGCAGCAGCGGGCCCCGAACTTGAAGTCCGCCACTGAAAATCGATTTTTCGGGTCGGACTACAAGTTATCGGCTGTGTCGCGCCTGGAACTCGAAATACACCACCGAAAATCAATTTTTGGTGGCGGACTTCAATTCCGAGGGTGCAGCTGGCCCAGAATTCGAAATCCACGGCCAGAAATCTTTTTTTCAGGTCGGACTATGAGTTATAGGCAGCAGCGGGCCCCAAACTCGAAGTCCGAGGATACAGCTGGCCCGGAGCTCAAAAGCCACCCCCGAATTATTTTTTTTCGGGTCGGACTACAACTTATAGGGTGTGTTGGTTTAAATATAACTGGATTGGAATAAGTGGCTTAGAAATAACCAGGTTAGTATGAACCGGGTTAGGATTAACTGGGTCGGGCAGGATTAACTGGGTTAGGATTAACTGGGTCAGGATTAACCGTGTTAGGATTAACCGGTTGAGGAATAATGAGTGGGTCTGGAATAACAGGTTTAAATATAACTGGATTGGAATAAGTGGCTTAGGAATAACCAGATCAGGATTAACTGGGTTAGGATTAACCGGGTTGGGATTAACCGGATGAGGAATAATAAGTGTATCTGGAATAACTGGTTTAAATATAACTGGATTGGAATAAGTGGCTTAGGAATAACCGGATCAGGATTAACCGGGTTAGGATTAACCACCTCAGGATTAACTGGGTCAGGATTAACCGTGTTAGGATTAACCGGTTGAGGAATAATAAGTGGGTCTGGAATAACTGGTTTCAATATCACTGGATTGGAATAAGTGGCTTAGGAATAACTGGATCAGGATTAACTGGGTTAGGATTAACCAGGTCAGGATTAACCGTGTTAGGATTAACCGGTTGAGGAATAATAAGTGGGTCTGGAATACCTGGTTTAAATGTAACTGAATTGGAATAACCAGATCAGAATTAACCGGGTCAGAATTAACCAGGTTAGGATTAACTGGGTTGGGATTAACCGGGTGAGGAATGATAAGTGGGTCTGGAATAACTGGTTTCAATATAATAGGATTGGAATAAGTGGGTAATAAGTGGAGTCAGGATTATCCAGGTTAGGATTAACCAGGTCAGGATTATCCAGGTTAGGATTAACCGGGTCAGGATTAACTGGATTAGGATTAACCGGGTCAGGATTAACCGGATTAGGATTAACCGGGTGAGGAATAATAAGTGGGTCTGGAATAACTGGTTTAAATGTAACTGGATTGGAATAAGTGGGTCAGGAATAAATGGGCTGTAATAAGTGGCTAATAAGTGAATCAGGAATAAGTGGCTTAGGAATAACGGGATCAGGATTAACTGGGTGAGGAATAATAAGTGGGTCTGGAATAACTGGTTTAAATATAACTGCATTGGAATATGTGGGTCAGCAATAAATGGGTCAGGAATAAATGGGTTGGAATAAGTGGGTAATAAGTAGGTCAGGAATAACCGGATTAGGCATAATAAGTGGGTCAGGAATAAATGGGTTGGAATAAGTGGGTAATAAGTGGGTCATCAAAAATAACTGGGTTAGGAATAACTGAATCAGAATAACTCAGTGAGGAATAAGCACTTCTAGAGGAAGTGAAAACTAGTATGTATCCATTCTGATGATCTTGTTTCGTGGCCCCAATCATGCCAGTTAGTTTCATGTGGGGTCCTTTGGTGTTTAAAACCTGAATTGAATGCCTTTGGGTAGAGGAAGGTTGGAAGGCAGTTTGTATGTCAGTGGCATGCATTTTTTATCTGACTGGAAAGGTGCCACCTTCTAGAGAGAAACAATCTGCACCATCGCTGGTTACTGCACCACTTATTTCTCAAGTCAATTGTCAAAAGTTGTGTGATGAATCAAATGCCCATTCAATTTCTGGAGCAGGAGGAGGGCACTCACCAAATGTAAGCTATTTAATTATTGACCCTATCAAATACTTTACCAAATTATCATAGTAGAATCTTGTGTTTATGGAAAAATTACAGCATGGCATTTATGACAATGAATGTGAAGGTTTGACACACAAAGAAATCAATACTTTCTATAGTTTTGGTGAAGGCGGAGAATTACATATTGGCAATGAAGACCCTGATCAATCAGATCAGGATCAGGAAGAAGACAGAAGTGACAATTACAAAGACATAGAGGCATGTCTTTTATGAAATTGCTTGATCCACACTGACTTTATTTGGAGAATATCAATGCAAATATCTGACATGAAGCAGTCTCTGTTTCTGCTGGGCCTTGCCCATTTGATCACAATGGACTATCCTTGTTTGAAACAGGTTTAAGGATGTTAATAGACAGTGGTGATCTTTCTCGTGGCTATGGAGTGACTCCAGCTGAATTGCATGGAAATGTATTTGGTGAACAGGAGGAGATTAATATCGATTTATAGAAACAGGGATTTCCAATCCAGCTTTCAAGCCAATCTGGAAGCCTTGAATGGAAATCTGGGCACAGGGACTCTTTGTGATGAATAGTATCATGGCACTGTTGCATTAATAATATATTTTTTACTGCTCAGATAAACTGGAAATTTCCTCAGAAATTAGCATCACATTTTGCCTTCCTACATATTCCTTTACAATTAAAACCTCTGTCTTCAGTCTTTTTCTACTCTCATGCATCATCCCTCCATGGGAAAGGGCAAATGAAATGCCAGCCCATCTCAGGACCAGAGCCGCTCAGTAAAGAAGTCTAAGAGGGTCCATCTCAGCTCTCAAGCTTGTCTACAAGGTCTCGTGGTGATGCAAGTGCCAAATCCAAGGCAGGAAAGACAGTAAGCAGTTCCATTTCATATGTATGCTAAAATATAATATTGTTCTCTATCTGTGTTAGCAAGCCCACTGCACTGTGGGACTTGAAGTCTGCCATCAAAAAATCATTCTCAGTGGGTGAATTCAAGTCCCAGGCCCGCTGCACCATAGGACTTGAACACTGCCACCAAAAAACAATTACCAGGAGCAGATTTCAAGTTCCAGGCCTACTGTCCAATCAGGCAATGGTGCAAAGCTATCATCTTTTGGGACTTGAAGTCTGCCAGAAAAAAATCATTTTTGGGGGGGTTGTTGAGTTCCATGCCCAATGCAACCTAGGACTCAAAGTCCACTGCCAAAAATCATTTTTGGCAGAAGATTTCAAGTTCCAGCTCAGCTGCACCCTAGGACTTGAAGTCCACCAACAGAAAATGATTTTCAGGGGTGCATTTTGAGTTCCAGGCCTGCTGCAGGCTCTGACTTGAAGTCCACCACCAAAAACTAATTTTTGGTGTCAGATTTTGAGTCCCAGGCCACAAAAAATAATTTCTGGTGTTGGACTTGAGTGACAGGCCTGCTCCACCATGAGACTTGAAGTCCACCAGCAAAAACTGATTTTTTGGGGAAAATTTCAAGTCCCACACCCACTGCACCCTTGGACTTGAAGTCCAACAGAAAAAAAAGATTTTTGGTGTTGGATTTCGAGTCCCAGGCCTGGTTGGCCATAGGACTTGAAGTCCAACCAAAAAAAAAGATTTCCAGTGTCGGACTTGAGTGTCAGGCCCACTCCGTTACATGATGTGATGTCCACCACCAAAATCTGATTTTCAGGGGTGGATTTTGAGTCGCAGGCCCGCTGCACAGTGGGACTTGAAGTCCAACAGAAAAAATGATTTTGGGTGTTGAAATTTGAGTGCCAGGCCTGCTCTGCCACAGGACCTGCAGTGTGTCACCCAAAAAAGATTTTCAGGGGGCAGCTTTCAAGTCCCAGGCCCACTGCACAGTGGGACTTGAAGTCCGACACAAAAAAAAAAGATTTCCAGTGTCAGACTTGGAGTCCAAGGCCCACTCTGCCATAGGACTTGAAGTCCGCCCCCAAAACATGATTTTCAGTGGTGGATTTCAAGTGCCAGGCCCGCTGCACAATGGGAAGTCAAGTCCACCAGCAAAAATCTTTTTTTGGTGGCAGATTTCAAGTCCCAGGCCCGCTGCAACCTAGGACTCAAAGTCTGTTGCCTAAAAATGAATGTTGGTGCCAGATTTCGAGTACCAGGCCCACTGCACACTGGGACTCAAAGTCTGCCACCAAAATTGATTTTTGGCAGTGGATTTTGAGTCCCAGGCTCGGTACAGCCTATATATAACTTGTAGTCCAACCTGAAAAAATTATTTTCGGGGGTGGCTTTCAAGTCCCAGGGACTTGAAGTCCACCAGCAAAAATTGATTTTTGGCCCCACATTTCGAGTCCCAGGCACAATGCAGCCTATAACTCATAGTCTGACCCGAAAAAATTATTTTCGGGGGTGGCTTTCAAGTTCCAGGCTAGCTGCACCCTTGGACTTGAAGTCCCCCACCAAAAATTGGTTCTCAGGGGTGGATTTCGAGTTCCAGGGCCGATGCAGCCTATAACTCATAGTCCGACCCGAAAAAAAGATTTTCGGTGGCAGATTTCGAGTTCCAGGCCCACTGCAGCCCTGGACTTGAAGTCCGCCACCAAAATTTCATTTTCTGTGGTGGATTTCGAGTCCCAGGCCTGATGCACCTTATAACTCATAGTGTGACCCAAAAAAAATATTTTCAGTGGCGGATTTCGGGTTCCAGGCCCGCTGCAGCCTACAACTTGTAGTCCGACCAGAAAAGAAGATTTTTGGGGGTGGATTTCGAAGTTCTGGGCCAGCTGCACCCTTGGACTTGAAGTCTGCCACCAAAAATTGGTTTTCGGCGGTGGATTTCAAGTCCTAGGCACAGCGCAGCCTATAACTTGTAGTCCGAGCCAAAAAAAAGATTTTCCAGGGTGGCTTTTGAGTTGTGGGCCAGCTGCACCCTCAGACTTGAAGTCCACCACCAAAAATAGATTTTCGGTGGCGGACTTCGAGTTCGGGGCCTGCTGCAGGCTATAACTTGTAGTCTGACCCGAAAATCAAATTTTCGGGGGTGGCTTTTGAGTTTCGGGCCAGCTGCAGCCTCGGACTTGAAGTCGCCACCAAAAATTGATTTGCGGCGGTGGATCTCCAGTTCCAGGCCTGACACCGCCTATAACTCATAGTTCGACCCGAAAAAAAAGATTTTCGGTGGCGGACTTCGAGTTCCAGGCCTTCCAGACCCACTTATTATTTCTCATCCTGTTAATCCTAACCCGGTTAATCCTGAACCGGTTAATCCTGAACTGGTTAATCCTGACCCGGTTAATCCTGATCTGGTTAATCCCAACCTGGTTAATTCTGACCCGGTTATTCCTCATCCGGTTAATCCTGACCCAGTTAATCCTGATCCAGTTATTCCTAAGCCACTTATTCCAATCCAGTTATATTTAAACCAGTTATTCCAGACCCACTTATTATTCCTCACCTGGTTAATCCTAATCCGGTTAATCCTGAATCGGTTAATCCTGACCCGGTTAATCCCAACCTGGTTAATTCTGACCCAGTTAATCCTCACCCGGTTAATCCTAACCCAGTTAATCCTGATCTGGTTATTCCTAAGCCACTTATTCCAATCCAGTTATATTTAAACCAGTTATTCCAGACCCACTTATTATTCCTCACCCGGTTGATCTTAATCCGGTTAATCCTGAATCGGTTAATCCTGACCCGGTTAATCCCAATCTGGTTAATTCTGACCCGGTTATTCCTAAGCCACTTATTACAATCCAGTTATATTTAAACCAGTTATTTCAGACCCACTTATTATTCCTCACCCGGTTAATCCTAATCTGGTTAATCCTGAATCGGTTAATCCTGACCCGGTTAATCCCAATCTGGTTGTTTCTGACCAGGTTAATCCTAACCCAGTTAATCCTGATCCAGTTATTCCTAAGCCACTTTATTCCAATATTTAAACCAGTTATTCCAGACCCAGTTATTATTCCTCACCCGGTTAATCCTAATCCGGTTAATCCTGAATCGGTTAATCCTGACCTGGTTAATCCTCACCCGGTTAATCCTAACCCGGTTAATCCTGACCCAGTTATTCCTGATCCAGTTATTCCTAAGCCACTTTATTCCAATATTTGAACCATTTATTCCAGACCCAGTTATTATTCCTCACCCGGTTAATCCTAATCCGGTTAATCCTGACCTGGTTAATCCTCACCCGGTTAATCCTAACCCAGTTAATCCTGACCCAGTTATTCCTGATCCAGTTATTCCTAAGCCACTTTATTCCAATATTTGAACCATTTATTCCAGACCCAGTTATTATTCCTCACCCGGTTAATCCTAATCCGGTTAATCCTGAATCGGTTAATCCTGACCTGGTTAATCCTGACCCAGTTATTCCTGATCCAGTTATTCCTAAGCCACTTATTCCAATCCAGTTATATTTAAACCAGTTGATCCAGACCCAGTTATTATTCCTCACCCAGTTAATCCTAATCCGGTTAATCCTGAATCGGTTAATCCTGACCCGGTTAATCCTGATCCGGTTAATCCTAACCCAGTTAATCCTGACCCAGTTATTCCTGATCCAGTTATTCCTAAACCACTTATTCCAATCCAGTTATATTTAAACCAGTTGATCCAGACCCAGTTATTATTCCTCACCCAGTTAATCCTAATCCAGTTAATCCTGAATCGGTTAATCCTGACCCAGTTAATCCTGATCCGGTTAATCCTAACCCGGTTAATCCTGATATGGTTATTCCTAAGCCACTTATTCCAATCCAGTTATATTTTAACCAGTTATTCCAGACCCACTTATTATTCCTCATCCGGTTAATCCTAACCTGGTTAATTCTGAAGCAGTTAATCCTGACCCGGTTAATCCTGATCCGGTTAATCCTAACCCAGTTAATCCTGACCTGGTTAATTCTAACCCACTTATTCCTGACTCACTTATTACCCACTTATTATAACCCATTTATTCCTGACCCACTTATTCCAATCCAGTTATATTTAAACCAGTCAGTCCAGACCCACTTATTATTTCTCACCCAGTTAATCCTAACTGGGTTAATCCTGACCCAGTTAGTCCTAACCCGGTTAATTGTGATCTGGTTATTCCTAACCCACTTATTCCTGACCAACTAATTCCTGACAGGAATAAATGGGTTATATAAAGTGGGTAATAAGTGAGTCAGGAATAAGTGGCTTAGAAATAACCGGGTCAGGATTAACCGGGTTAGAATTAACCAGGTCAGGATTACCCGGGTCAGGATTAACCAGGTCAGGATTAACTGGGTTAGGATTAACTGCATCAGGATTAACCAGGTCAGGATTAACCAGGTTAGGATTAACTGGATGAGGAATAATAAGTGGGTCTGGAATAACTGGTTTAAATATAACTGGATTGGAATAAGTGGCTTAGGAATAACCGGGTCAGAATTAACCGGGTTAGGATTAACTGGATCAGGATTAACCGGGTCAGGATTAACTGCTTCAGGATTCAGGTATTCCTAAGCCACTTATTCCTGATCCACTTATTACCCACTTATTCCAATCCAGTTATATTTAAACCAGTTATTCCAGACCCACTTATTATTCCTCACCCGGTTAATCCCAACCCGGTCAATCCTGACCCAGTTAATCCTGACCCGGTTATACCTAATCCACTTATTCCTGACCCACTTATTACCCACTTATTCCAATCCAGTCATATTTAAACCAGTCATTCAAGACCCACTTATTATTCCTCACCTGGTTAATCCTGACCCGTTTAGTCCTAACCCGGTTAATCATGATCTGGTTATTCCTAAGCCACTTATTCCTGACCCACTTATTATTCCTCATCTGGGTAATCCTAACCTGGTTAATCCTGATCCAGTTGATCCTAACCCGGTTAATCCTGATCCAGTTATTTCTAAGCCACTTATTCCAATTTAGTTATATTTAAACCAGTTATTCCAGACCCACTTATTATTCCTCAACCGGTTAATCCTAACACGGTTAATCCTCAACCGGTTAATCCTAACATGGTTAATCCTGACCCGGTTATTCCTAACCCACTTATTCCAATCCAGTTATATTTAAACCAGTTATTCCACACCCACTTATTATTTCTCAACCGGTTAATCCTGACCCGGTTAATCCTAACCCAGTTAATCCTGACCCGGTTAATCCTTACCTGGTTAATCCTGACCTGGTTATTTCTAACCCACTTATTCCTGACCCACTTATTACCCACTTATTATAACCCATTTATTATTCCTCACCTGGTTAATCCTAACCCGGTTAATCCTGATCCGGTTATTCCTAAGCCACTTATTCCAATCCAGTTATATTTAAACCAGTTATTCCAGACCCACTTATTATTCCTCAACCAGTTAATCCTAACATGGTTAATCCTGACCCGGTTAATCCTCACCAGGTTAATCCTGACCCGGTTAATCATGACCTGGTTAATCCTGACCCAGTTATTTCTGACCCAGTTGTTACCCACTTATTACAACCCATTTATTCCTGACCCACTTATTATTCCTCACCCAGTCGATTCTAACCCGGTTATTCCTGACCCGGTTATTCCAATCCAGTTATTCCTAACCTGGTTATTCCTAACCCGGTTATTCCCAACCCGGTTATTCCCAACCCGGTTATTCCTCCCCTGGTTATTCCTGACCCACTTATTCCAATCCAGTTATCCCTAATCTGATTATTCCCAACCCGGTTAATCCTAACCTGATTATTCTCAACCCAGTTATTCCTCACCCGTTTATTCCAGACCCACTTATTATTCCTCAACCAGTTAATCCTAACATGGTTAATCCTGACCCGGTTAATCCTCACCAGGTTAATCCTGACCCGGTTAATCATGACCTGGTTAATCCTGACCCAGTTATTTCTGACCCAGTTGTTACCCACTTATTACAACCCATTTATTCCTGACCCACTTACTCCAATCCAGTTATACTTAAACCAGTTATTCCAGACACACTTATTATTCCTCACCCGGTTAATCCTAACCCAGTTATTCCTAAGCCACTTATTCCTGACCCACTTATTACCCACTTATTACAACCCATTTATTCCTGACCCACTTATTATTCCTCACCCAGTCGATTCTAACCCGGTTATTCCTGACCCAGTTATTCCAATTCAGTTATTCCTAACCCGGTTATTCCCAACCCGGTTATTCCTCCCCCGGTTATTCCTCCCCTGGTTATTCCTGACCCACTTATTCCAATCCAGTTATCCCTAATCTGGTTATTCCCAACCCGGTTAATCCTAACCTGATTATTCTCAACCCAGTTATTCCTCACCCGGTTATTCCTGACCCACTTATTCCAATCCAGTTATTCCTAACCCCCTTATTCCTGACCCGCTTATTCCAATCCAGTTATTCCTGACCCAGTTATTCCTGACCCACTGATGCCCAGGGCCACCCAGAACTCAAAGTCCATTCCGGAAAATTGATTTTTAGCCATGGACTTCATGTTTCACCCTGTAGAATACCTGGGGCATCCCAGGACTCAAAGTCTGTCCACTTAATTAGATTTTCAGTGGCACATTGCCAGTGAGTTCAGGAGCCCCGACAAGGAAATCCGAGTCTGCTGCCTAAAATTGACCTTACTCAGCTGTCCCATTCTTGTAGGGATTTTCTTTCAATTCAGCTGACCTCGTGTTTTACCCTAGTTACCCTTAATGTCAGCTGAGTTAGCTGGACCCTTAATTAATGGCATTTGTTAGAAAGTTTGTGGCCATTGTTTAACCCATAGGTTGGCTACCATATGTCATAAGATGGATGAATGGTGGAAACAGAATCACAAGCAGTTTGAGAAGCATATGGCGTTCGAGGACCATGTGTGTGTGACGACCACGAAGGGGAAAATGGACGGCAGCCATTTCGTGTTCCAAAATGAGTATGACGAGTCGAGAGGGAAGGTAATAGGAGTAATCAAAGAGACGCGTCGGACCAAATCCTGGGCGGTAATCAACTCTGCAACCTTCGACGAGAAACAGAAGAAGTACATGGAAGGCCACAATTCCCGCACGGATAGAGAACGGAACTTGATAATGCGGTTTGTTGCGAGCATCGCGCGACTAAAAGGGTGAGGCTAGGTGTGCGGGACGTCCATGGCAGGATTGCCCATCGAAATTCCGCTATGGGTTCAGCAACATTACCAGTATAATGTCGTTGAATGGGTGTATATATTCATAGCATCAGAAATATTAAAGACAAAATTTAAAAAAGTGAACAAAAAATCACCCAAGCAAACGTCGGCGCGATACTCATGTCTGTGGACAATAGTGAAACAATAGCTGTTCGAGTTGAAGTTACAGTTGAGGGGGCAATCGACTGGACTTTCACACCTGAATGTAAGACAGAACGAAGTACGTCAAGATCTTCTCCGGCCGGTCTCTGTCTGACGACATTGTAGACTGTGGTCACCGGTGTATTCTGGATGATTCCTCCTCCAATGTTGAGGTTCCGCACATTTCTGAAGAGGGAGACGCTCCCATTTGGAGGCATATTCATTCCACCTTCACAAATCGTGCAATATAATCATTTCAGTTCCTTCAAAAACGCCTTGTGGTCATCTCTTGTTTTTTATAGGCAAATAAATGAACCCACCACCCTCCTGCGATGTCATGGTACTTCTCTCCTTCAATTTACACATCCTTTCATCATCTACTAGCATTTCGGTGCTGATGGTAGTAGTTGGCGACATTACTGCCATGAGAATCAAGTCCCTCTTCCTCTCCCCGGCGGGTCTTCCATAGGCGTACGCAGAATACCAACCTCTATCACTACGGAATCAATCGTCTTTGAACTACAAATCGACCTGCCACAACTTGAATGTCTTTAATGGAAGAGAGATGGCATTTGAACCCATTCCATCGAACGGGATCCTCCAATGATCCTCAAGAACACCGGGAATGACGTTGTCGTACCTCTTGAGACCACGGAATACCATGATTACTCTCTTGTGCTGCAGGTCTATCCCAGTATGGAAATAATTTCCATATATGTCAGTATAACCCAATTTTGTGATGTTTTTATATGCAGTTAAGAATCCTCAAAAAAAGGGGTTGATCAACAGTATACAAAAGCTAGTGGAAAAGAGATTATTTATATATATAGCAAAAAAAAAAAGAAGAATTGCCCTCTAAACACAAAGAGTCCATCAAAATCGGGGAGGGGAGTAAAAAAAAACAAAAAACAAAGATCCGAATAAATGACTTGCGTAAAGATAACATGTGTACATGTGTTTCACTTATTCATAACATAGTCACGAAAAAAAAAGGAATTGCA
>Ga0307508_10005338_pt1 | contig 12240 bp, 11 predicted proteins | sample 9_EM_MG_FD_203089 | JGI IMG/M metagenome (GOLD analysis project Ga0307508, IMG submission 203089) | Populus trichocarpa ectomycorrhiza microbial communities from riparian zone in the Pacific Northwest, United States - 9_EM | ecosystem: Host-associated > Plants > Roots > Unclassified | place... | reverse complement strand
GAGGGTACGGATGTTGGCGTGTCCACTTATGAGTAATTTCTGCGTCAACGTAATGGAGGGCAAAGGCAGCAACTTACTGTATTGTATTGAAGTATCCACTATGGGCAATTCCGTCAAATCTTCAATCATGCTTTTGGCTGGACCGTCCCTTTTTGCATCCTCGATCATTAAGCGCATCCGTCTCTTTGGGCCATTGACGGCATTCTCAGGAGCATCCCGATCACCGTGTTGACTACCAGCTACAGTAGACGTCCCTCCCGCAACGCCCACACCACCAGCATTACCCGCAGCAGCATGGTTACCAAATACTCCAGCAAGAAATTTGACAATCCTGTTTATGGTATCTTGCTGCTTTTGATGCCGGCTTCGTGCTGCTAGAGCATCTTGCCAAAGAAGTTGATTTGAGCGCTTCAACTCGTTCAATTCGGCTGAGATTGTCGTTTGATGCCGTTTGATGGTGTTGATTCCGCTCACGATTGAGTGCGCGTCAGGTACTTGACTATTCGACAGTGTTGGAGAGCCACTAGCAGCACCTCCGTCAGTGGCTACATTGGGGGCTCCAATGAGTCCGATTTCAGTGTTTCCATCGCGTAATTCAATAGCGGAACCGTCGCCGTGTGATGGTGTTTGCTTCTTTCGCTGGATAAGACATAATAGATCTGGTTGACCTTGGTGAAAATTAGCATGGGCGAAATTCCAGAATTCGGTATCAGTGTCGCTTTTGAGCACGCCTTGTTGAAGGTGGGGAATCTTATGGAAGCCGTACATGTTGAGTTGTCGGACAAATGAGCTGAAGTTCTTGTGCTTGAACCACCTGCCCAGGACTTCGTGGGCGAAGCGCTCCTGGTCGAGGACTTGGCATTGTTCAGATCCAGAGAACCTATGCATATGGAAACCGACTTACCAAAGAAAGAGTCACCAGATTCTGACCACCGAATGAGGTCGGCATTGTTTGGATCGTTCACCATCCTAATACACGGATGTTAAGCCAATAAAACGGATATGTTGAGAACACGCACTCGTATAACTTTTGCAAGAAGGCTGGTACAACCTGCCTTGCAGCTTTTGAAATATGGCTGGAGGTTGACAGCATTCGATGAGGCCGTGTAAGCGCAACCCGCTGGTCTGCAGCCATAGCGTTGAATAAGACAGACCTCCAATCAATCACTTTGGGTTAAATTTAAGACTTTCGTGCACTAAATTGCCTTATAAGGACATTTAGTTCAAAAATTATTTACAATGGTTTCTCCTCCTCTATCTGTTTCTCTAATACTGTAATCCGCTTCAGATAAATTTCTCGTGATCTTCTCAGTTTATCGAGGTATTCTTCATCTGATATTGGTACCAGACCGAATAGCTTCATTAATGACTGCCAAGGCGGTTCGGTTATCTGGTTGAGTGCTGGTTCCGTAATTTGTGTAGCCAGCTTTTCCGTTGCGGGTAACTTTTGCTGTGGATTTGGAGAATACCACGATCGAAGGATGGTCGTTTCATTATATCCATATTGCAAGGCGGTACACACAGCTCCGACGGTCAAGGCCCCAGGCAATGTTGCTTTCAGACCAGCTAGATGGCGGGCATAAATATAGGTATAAAATAATGCACCCAGACTCACATTGAATTCCTCGGAGAGCCCCACCAGTAAGCATGCCACTCAGACCGCTGTCCATAAGTTTCGACCAGCGCATATCCGAAGGTGACGATATACGTGACGGAAGAATTTCCTCGTCTGTTTCCAAGGGCCTAAGCCCTAGAGCTCGCCGCTGGCGAGCGTACTGCTCTCCAGGAGTATAATGAACCAGTAATGGGGTGACGACAAATTCTCGACAGGCTAAATCGATGTCAGAGTTGTCAAGAAGCAAGAACATTAGCAGGACAAAAAACTCACTGAAAAATACAAAAGCTGTTATGGCGCTGTTCGAAGCCGCTGCGCCTGTAAGAATGTCTGGATTTGGTTTCTTCTTTAGGATTGAGTAGAGGCCAGTAAAGATTCCACTAGTTGCGGCTACAAAAAAGCAGCAATGAGTTAGGAACGCTCGTTGTTCCGAAGTGCAAAGCTAGGGACGGACTTGCATATTGTTGCTGTTCCTAAGCCTATCGTCCATAATGGAGAAAACGGGTCCGACATGGTAAAGTGTGAGTTAAGTACAGAGGAAAAGTTCCCGCATCAACATCGGGCCGAACGTGGTTTGTTCCTTCTCTGATGCCACCAATGTGGTTTATTTCTCGTCCTCCTCATTGTATAGCGGACTTACTATGGTTCTTCTAGTCGTGACAAATTCACTATACATTCGAAAGCCGTTGTTTGTCAAGATGTTGAACTCAAAGGAGACATCACCATTGGCCCAGGTGAGGAATTGGCCATTCTTCTGATCATATTAACTCAAGAAACTGTACAGGGACTATCGTACACCCAAAGGCTACCATATTTGCCATAGCAGGTCCAATCATTATTGGCACGGGCTGTATTATTGAAGAATCCGCCATCATAGTCAATAGGTGTTGTCGAATCCATTCTATTGTTTTGGACCGATCTCTCAATCAACTCAGGAGAAAGGAGGTTATGCGAATCGGAGACGATAATCTTTTCGAGATAGGCTGTCGTAGGTTTCCCTACAATCGACTCTGTAATCCAATATTCAGTTATCGTCTGCAGGAATTGAATCGCCTTCTGTTGGCAATTCTAATACTATTTCGACCAAAGCACGCGTCCATCACACCGTCCGTATCTCCAATTACTGTGTCATTGGTGCAGGAGTTCTTTTTGTTCCGACAGAAGATGAAATTCTTGACGATTACACCGTCGTTTATGGTCCTGCGGCTGAGCAAAGAAGGTGGAGCGGAAGGGGAAAGGTTCAAGAAGCAGATCTGAGACGCAAGCACGCGGAATATCTCAGGGAAATGCTGCCGAAATTCAATCGACTACGCAGAGGAGACGGCACATAAGGCTACCTAAAGGTAAAGGGAACGCGTCCGAGTCTTCCTTTTTGTCTTGGAACATATAAATGGTTTTTTGTGAGGTTATCCATCACCATGCATTCCTCTGCAACAACGGAACCAGCTTGAATTTGAGATATCTGCATATTCCGGTGACTATCAAAAAGACCCACACTAGGACATCGAGAAGGTCCGATTTCTTGGTGGTAAACAAGAATACCTGTCGGGTTTGAATTTGAATCGGTACAAAACTCGTATGGACAATTGCGAAGGTTTTTAATAGCAAACTGCTGGTGCCTCTTCATGATCAAATGAAATAGCCGATTTACAAGGGACTGTTCGTCAGGAGGATGAACACTGGCATGGCATTAAATAAATAAGATTTAAGAAATAACTATTCGATTCAGCGCAGTATCTCAAACCTAACCCGAAAACACAACTCTACTGAGGCAATATGGAACTTTCTGACAATTTGACCCAGTCCTTGCCATGGACGAACTTCTCAGTATCCAAACTGGTCTCTTCCCAACCCAGCATTAACACACTCCGCCGCCAAGGGAGGGAGGGCCTGTGCAAATCTGGTATCCAGAGGAGACGCACGGCTGACCCATCAGAATCTTCTGTACGCGTGATCCACCCATCTTCATCGATGAAGGCTTTGTCTGTGATGCATGCGATCTCCTCGTGGGTATTATCGGAGGCTTTATTGAAAGCAGCTTGTTCACGAGTGTGAAGATTCCAGACCCTTAATGTGCGATTGGCTGAAAGACCCGCCAAAAACTGTCCATCCTCCGAGAATTCAAGGCACTTTGCATACTCAGAATGACCCCCTAACAAGAACAGGACTTGCACTGATATCGTGTGGGCGTTGATATCGTAAGTCAACTCCGAAACCAGGATTCGATGATCCTTCAACTCGAATGCCACTTTCTTCCCATCCTGTGTCAAAGCCACACCATATGGGCTTGCCTTTATTAATGATCCTATTCCCTCTTCTTCTGTAAACCGCACTGGGCCACATACTGCCCCTCCGCTGTTACTGTCCCACAAACACACAGAAGAGTCGGTTGCAGCAGAGGCTATACATCTGTCTTGACGTAAGAAAACGAGAGCCTTGACTGCGTGGTCGTGGTGTTTGAATGGCCCTGCAAGATGTCCACTGGTCGTATCCCAAATGAATACCCGACCATCGTTCAAACCTGTTGCCACCCTTATTCCGGTTGTTGAAGACACAGCAAAGGATCGGGGTCGTCCATTAATCTGCTTTGGCCCCGCTAGTGGTTTACCATTTGAAGCACTCCACAGGTAGAGAGTGCCATTAAAGGTGACAGAGGCGACAACGTCATTCGCTACAGGTGAAAATGCCGCAAATAGGATGGGGCCATCGGTGCTCTCTATTCTCGTTGTCTCTGTAGCCTCCCCAGTTCCGACGGTCCGGATATGCAATTGACCTTTGGAAGCCAAAGCGATGAAAGCGCTGCATCGAGAGACTGCAACAACCAGGGCTCCATCCTCATATCCTCCTTCAATCTTCACTTCGCACCCAGCTAATATGTCCCGCACACGAATTAGGCCACCTCGCGACCCAACTACAATCTTCCGGTTATTGGGAAAGAAAGCAACTGAAATCGGGTTGAGACCTTGGTCTGCTTCACTTTCCATACTATGTTCTACAACCCATAGTCGCACTAACCCATTGATTGAGCCAGACACAAGCCGTCGGCCATTCGGCGAGAACGCCAGGCAGAGCGTATAGTTATTGGCAAAGGGTCCACCTGCGAGAGTGCCTGCAAGAGGACCTGTGGCATGCCAGACAAAGATGAGATGATCGTTACATGTAGCGACGAGTTTTCCGTCGGGTGAGAAAACAGTGACAAGGACTTGATATACGAATTCCTGGGAAGTTTCGCCACTTTCTACCGCCTCTTTCCATGAGCAACCCGAGAACTTGCCTTTGGCACGAGGGAGAGACCAAGAGAAGCCGCTTGAGCCCTGCCTAAAAGCCAGCGTGACAACTGTTCCAGTGGGTATCTCGACCTTTTCAAATCTGAATGGACCTATTGCTTGCTTTTTTGTCTTCATGTTCCAGGCCTGCACTGTGCGAGACCCGGAGCGTGACAAGACATGTTCGTTATCTGGCAAGAATGACACCGACCAGACTGGATTATTATGGCCACCAAATGGTCCAGCGACTCTATCGCCTGTCTGCAAGTTCCAGACAAGAACTGTGCAATCGCCTGAACCGGATAAAAGTAGGTCGTTGTTGTGCGAGAATGACAATGCCGAAATAAACTTTGTGTGCCGTTGCTTGAGCACTCGCTCTGCTCCTATCTTGGCTTCCTGTTTACAGGCCACTTCCCATGTATGAATTCCCCCATCCCCCAATCCAGCTGCGAGGTATCGGCCATCATGCGAGAATGCAACAGATGATACAAATGCTTTCTGTTTATCTTCACAACGGTTATCATCACCCATCTCTGTGGCACTGGCAGTGGCCGCGTCATACTGCTGCCCATGTTGGAAGCTATTGTCGGCAAGATTGAGTGGGCCAGCAACCACCATCCCAGTTGATGCATCCCACATACAGATCTTTCCAAAAGGCAGACCACCAGCAATGAATTCGCCATCCATCGATATAGCAACACAGTGGATCCAAGGTCGGTTAGGTGCTGACATGGTCATCGGCAAAGGCGGCCATCCGTTTAATCGACCTCGGTTAAGAGAGAGGGATCGTGGAAATCGACCTGCGTAGAGGTTGAATATAGCGGACGTTGACGGAGCGAAGGGTAGTGCAGAGATGTAGATATGTGGGGCACTCTCAGCCACAGGAATTCGAAAGTATTTGATAAACTTCTCAGCATCTTTGATCACCGCATCCAATGCAACGATCTCTGTTTTCGGGTGCACGGCTTGCTTTTAGTTGATCATTCGACGTGAGATTCAAGAAGGAAATATGTAATTTTAACACTCACATAGTCCTGCAGTCGACTTATCCAGGTCCTTGAGGACGATAGTGCTGCGGTGGCAGGACCCAGACTTTGGGTTACACTAAGAACTTCTAGCCAAAACAGAAAATTGTCCTCGAGAAGGACGCGCAGGGACTCAAACAAGTCAAAATCAAACTGAGGGATGAGTTTCTGAGGGACGAGTGCCAGATGATCGGCCCAGAACCGACAGGAATACGACAGGGCAGCAGGTATGTATTTCTCGATGCGCTCCTGGAGATCTTGGACCTCGCTGTTCAGAAGGTATGACGTCTCTAATCTACACATGTTGAAGTGGAGCCCTGCCTGCATTGTTTTTTGGGTCGCGTGTGCTAACTGACAGTGTGGATCATCCAGGCTGACATGGAATTCTCCGCTCCGCTTTGAAGTGAGGAAGTCACGGAAGGAAGTGTGTAAAAGCCCAATCGGCAGTGTTTCATTTAACGGTGTGACATTACTGAGCAGGGACCCCATGTGCTTGACCAGGTTAGATACATCAACATTGCTGCCAGTGTGATGCAACAGCATGTTTAACGACGTGATGGACAGTGGCTCGAAAGCAGCGAGTATTTGACCCATGACGATCTTGAAACAGGTCCTGCTCTCTTCCTTGCCGAAGTGGGCCTTCAGGACGGTGCTGTACAGCTCGTCCAGCAAATCCAGAGCCCCGTTGATGTCTAATATCTGTTTGAGGCAACCTTTGGCATCCAGGCCAGGAGGAGGGTTGGAAAGGTAATCACAGGCGACAAAAGCCCACTGGAAAAGACCTTCAGCCTTCTCCACTAGCTTATGCAAAGAACCTTCTTCGATGTTTTCTTCATGAAGCGTCGTACGAATGTAGAGGAGAATGTCAGCGCGTACCCCATCGGCAAGATTTTCATGATCTATGCGCAGATGGCGGACTAGAGGGGATTCAGGGAATGTCTTCTCGATGTTTGCCACAGGACGTGAAGTAATTAGGATACGGAAGTTGTCTGGGAATTCAAAGAGGTGTTGTTTCAAGAAGGTATGGAAAGGAATTCCACCGCTGGCAGACAACCCTCTACCAGTATCTTCACATTCATCCAAAGCATCAACAACGATAAAAACGGGACTAACAAAGTGCAAACTCTTCAGTGGGTCTAGAAGGAGAGTTTTGCAGAGTGTTGTATAGTCTTGCGCGGAAACAATATCCGGGTCGTTACTGATAATCCTGCCCAAAGAAGCCTTGAATGAGGGGTATTTACTGCATAGATTGCGCGCTAGAGTGGTGCAGAACTGATAGGGTGATGCTCCCTTGACGAAGCGGTATGAGGCCGTCAGCCGCTGTAGGCTATGAAATCTCTTTGCAATCTCGTTTGCAATGGCTGATTTTCCAGTGCCAGCTTTGCCAAAAAGTATCATGACTTTTGGTGATGAAGGACTAAGGTCGTTTACCCAGTCCGAGATCTTGTCCAGAATCTCAACACGGGTTTCTGGAAGACAACCTTTATCTGCATTGAATCTTGCACCTGTTCCAAATGGAAATTGTTGCAACTTCATGTCGAGGTCTGTGGAATTTGACTTCAAATTTATGATGTAGAAAGGTAATCCACTACATACCAAGCTCCTTGATGTCTTGGCCAATAGACTCCACTGCTGCCAGAGTGCAGATCACTGTTGCCTCGACATTAACAATTACATCACTTAAGAAGTCTTCGCGGAGTTTCTTAAGTGTTTCCCGATAGTTATTGATGGCTTTCTTGGCATCCCCCGCAAAATTCTTTATGACACGCTTCCCTAAACAACCTATGGCTCAGAACATGAACTAGAGTTGAGTGGAACAAAGGACTTGCAAAAATTGACGTCTTTAACATATGACTGGATGAAATATCCACATTCACTGATTTGTTCCATCATTCGCAAGAGCGTCTTCTGGTGGTTTCTTGATGATTCATAACGCTTCCTCAACGAGTTGGCATCTTGTTCCAGATTGAGGGCTTGTTCAACGGCATCAAGTAAACCTACGATGTCCTCATCGAGTCGGATCTGGTCTGAAATTTTCTGAAACCATAGACGGATCAGTATTCAATGCTGAGTGACAGAGCCATGGCAATGGCTTACTGTAGGGATGAAGGATAACACACTCCATGCCAACTTAGCATAAGGGTGGATCTACAAGTAGCTGTTTATATGGGATAGCAGAATTAGAGGAAGAGAGATCACCCGCCTCTGCAATTGTTTGTACGGCATCCATTACAATCCCAATACGACGTAGAATAGTCTTGTGTTTTTCACCAAAGTCGATCAATGAAGTAATCATTGGGTCAACAGTAGTAATGACCCCTCCAGCCTTCGAAAATCCACTAGACACAGAAGCTTCTGGTCCTGGAGCGATCTGAATGCGTTCCATGCCTTGTTTCGCCCTCTCAATTTCCTCCTTCCCGCAAGTATAGGTAATGGGTTAACCGCAGTATTACGTGCACAACTTACTTTGGCTTCGACAATGCGACGATGGGACAGGGTAGCGGCGATTGTAGATAAATTTTCGTTCAGTTTACCGTTGACGCTTTCAACCAGAACGAATTCTGCAGAAGCTGATTCAGATGAGACAAGAAATTTGGCAAACAACAGACCTGTTTGGGAAGAGCGAAGCATCTTATTTGTGACACAGAATGTCGCAAGTTTTTTGCGGAAAAGCCAGAGCCTGTCTTCATATACATACAACTTTAGCTCTGCCGACGGGGTTAGGGTACTAGATCAATGGTGTCTATTGAGTGTTGACGATGCATTCAAGGGAACAGAGCCTCACAATCCATCCAAAGTCTCATCCCACCTCAGCAAATTTTCCTTGTTGTAACTTACAGACGTTGTCCGCTTCTTCACCCTTCCATCGCTCACACGAACGTAGAAGCGTCGGTCTTTCTTGAACTTGAACAAGGACACGAAATCTACTTCTCGGATATCTGCTCATAAAAGAGGTCAATGTCTCTGTATTGAGCACATTGTTGAGGATAGACTCACCAGTCAGAGAGAAATAGCCCTCGGCATATGCAGTTGCCATAAATGCTAGAGCACTAGAGCCAGAATGAAATGGTCCGTTGCTGGCCCAGAGTCGATAATTTTCAGTAGAGCTCGAGGTCTGCGGAAGCGAAGCAATTGGCTAGAAAGCCAACTGATCGATGCACTGCTATGGCCGCAACCGATACCTTTGGGGTATAAGCACAAGTGACGTCAGAATTCCTTCCCACAGAACTCATGAATTATTTATCATGCGTTGCGCCAACTTGCGACGAAAGTGTGATATTTGTCCTCAACCAGGAGGATCTCCATGGCTTATATACGCGATACAATCCGGCTATTCGACCTCGCCTGATATCAGAGATCATCGGCTGAAAGGGACGAATGTTGATGGGTTGAGAAACTGGTTGGAGAATCGCAAACACCAGGCGATAACGCCAGTGCTATTAGGCAAACCGACATTCCTCCTTCACAAACGGAATGAATGCGCCTTGTGTCAGAAGCAAGAAAAGCGATTGAATTGCATAATTAATAAAAAAACAATCTACCCGAATGTCGACTTGCATTATCCAACTGGAGTGGAAACCATCACATTATTTGGATTGGACGAAGCCCTTGCCTTTGTAATCCTCCGAAGAGATACCTGCATGAATAATCGGGTCAGTCTCCGTCTAGCCAATGGAAGCAACAAAAAAATGGTATGTTTGTGCAAAGGAATAGAAGGTTGGGTGCATCGAAAGTCGGGGAAACGGAAAATCGAAAACTGACCAGAGATAGGATTGAGTTTCATCTCTTTTGCACGCTCGTTCGAGGCCTCTTGCCATTCTTTTGTCATGGTTCGAGGGGGGGCAGGACCTGAAATTGAACAAACGCATGAGGTCATTCCCGGAAAGGGCCTTGAAAATTTCTTGAAATACGCACTGTAAGCCTTGACGGTAAGGAAGACGGCGCCTCCAGCTGCAATAAGCGCCAGAGTCGAGAAAATAATCTTGACTGTGTCACCAGGTTGACTTGTAGGGGTGCGAGGTCCATGGGGACCAAAAGCCACGTAGTAAGCTATGGGCAGAAAATATATGTCAGTTCCCTACGAATACACAAACTTTTGGGCGAAGACAGGAAGGCCTTCCATTTGAAAAACACTTACCGGCCCTCTTCTCATCCAGCGACAACTCCTTCCAGTCCTTCAATTGTACTGCCTCTAATTGTTCATGAACAGAAAGTTTCTCCTCCCCACTCAATCTCTGCCAGTGTGCCTCAATGTTGGAAAGCGGGATATTAGCAACACGAGCCCCGCTCAGTGCGCCGGTAGCACTCGAACTCGAAGCTGTAGAGCCCAGGTGGACTTGGTTCGCGGTGGCTGTTGCAAGGCATCTTCGTTGAACTAAAGACAAGATGGGTTTCACGACTGTCGCATTACGCGTCAGGCGGAGGGCTTGCATTTTTGAGGGTGAATTTTATATGCTGGGAACGAAAGTCTACGGAAAAGAGGAAATTCGATGCTCGACGAGAAAATCGGAGGAACAATTTTCGGATAAAGCCGGAGACACGCTTTTAAGCTCGTTACATCCTTAAATATATAGACCAGAACAAAAGCATGGCATTATTACTGTAGTAATTTTCGACAACAAGAGCATTCGCATTGACAAACGACCGAGTCAGGGAATATCAAGAAAGGGGGACAGCGAAATGTTTATCCACTGCCCTCGGCATCTCCAACACCAGGGCAATCACGGGAGATGTGACCTTCAGATCCGCAGGTATAACAAGCCCTCTTTTGAGGATTAGGGCACTCGCGGCTGATATGGCCCTGCAAAGTTATTAGCATTGATACCACGAGAGGGGAAGAAGACATACAACACCAGAACAGTTGTAGCACTTAGATCCTTGAACGCAATCGCGAGAGAGATGGCCAACACCGCCGCAAGTGTAACTGAATTGAATGCATGAGTACTGGAAATCTTCACATAGATAAAGAAAACATACCAAGTCTTTTGCGACCCGCCACCACTGCTAAATGCCTTATAGGTGCCACCGCTCGCAGATTCAGGACAGGACCGCGCGATATGGCCTACTTTACCGCACTTGTAGCACTCTGAAGACGAATTGTAGGAGTTTGTAGTATTGGTGCTTTCGGGGCAATTGCGAGACTGTGAGGTGTCAAATGAGGAAGCAAAAGAAGCAAAACGCGACATACGACGTGTCCTTCTTGTCCACACTTGTAGCATGACTTGGCCTTGGCCGGAGAGTTGCAATCACGAGAGACGTGTCCATCTCCTCCACCTGAGACGACACATTAATTCAAGTACAAGAATCATGGTTCAGAAAGCTCACAATTGTAGCTGAAAGAATACGGGTAAGTCAGCAATGCAAGTTCATATTTAGTTGAAGGAAAGACTGTTGCATTACGGCAGCCTTGGTTGTCATGACAAACCAGAGAAGATGGGGGATATGAGACAAACAAATCACCATTTAGGAGTACCAGCTGTTGGACATGCGGCAGCCTGATGACCAGCTATTCAAGGTGAGACATAAAATCAGCGAAACGGTGAAAAATACGAGAGAAAGAAATGGAATGGATGAGGTAAAAGTGGTGCGAGGCCGTATTGTGAAGTTTATGATAGAGGCTGGACGGCCAAGAAGTAGATAAGAACAGGTAGTACCGAATTATTATCAAGACATTGTAAGGATTTAGTGTGGCTTGTAGCGAGACAAGGCCGAACTAAGTTCCGGAATGCGCATGAACGAAGCATTGATTTCCAAGGAACAAAAATCTCTTCGGCAGATACAACGGCTAAATTTTGAGACAACCACAACTCGCGCTGTGCAGCGAGAAGGGACAAAAAATGTAGTCAGGCGTCCAAGACAGACGATGACCCAGGATGCCAAGATACCCTGAAGTGACTTCACGTCTCCATGGAAAGACGTAAATGTGCCACAGGATACAAATTTCTTCGGCCAGCACAGAAACGATGGAAAATGGGGGGGTAACTCTAACCAAGAAACGCACCAGCACCGCAGTTGTAACACCCTCGAGGACCGGCCATTATTCTCAGCTGTAATTCGATAAAAACCCTTGTACTTTCTCTAAAATCAATTCAGTGAAGTCATTCAAGCAGCAGGGAAGGAAAATTGAAAGGAAGATCAAGGAGGTAAGGCCTGTTGAATGTTTCTCCTTAAAAACGAAAGAAAAGAAAGCTATATGAATGGCTTGAGGTGACAAGAACGATCTGTTTGGCTAGACAAAAAAAAGAAATGTAGAAATGGCCAACGTACTTTCTCTAAAAGAGAAAACAAAAATTCAGTGAAGATGGTGGAAGGAAGGAAACGCAAGTCAAGTTTT
>Ga0307508_10005337_pt1 | contig 12241 bp, 7 predicted proteins | sample 9_EM_MG_FD_203089 | JGI IMG/M metagenome (GOLD analysis project Ga0307508, IMG submission 203089) | Populus trichocarpa ectomycorrhiza microbial communities from riparian zone in the Pacific Northwest, United States - 9_EM | ecosystem: Host-associated > Plants > Roots > Unclassified | place... | reverse complement strand
CCCTTCACGCGCGTCCGGGTCGGACGTCGAACGGGCGATCGTCTCGGCCCGATCGAACTCGCCCACGCTGGCGACCGCCGACACCAATGCGTTCAACGCCTGCCGCTCGGAGTGCGGGTCGATGATGCGGCGAGCGATGGCTTCCGCCTCGCGGACGATGTCCGTGGCATGCGGGAGATCCTCGTCGGCGGCCGCCGACGCCAGCACCGCCAACGCCCACGACCGCGAATACGGGTCGGTGATCGAGCGGGCGATCGACTCGGCCTGACGCAGATCACGTCGGGTCACGGCGGCCGATACTACGGTCACCAGGGCGCGCCCCCGCTGGACCGGGTCGTCGATCGCCTCAGCGACTTGCACGGCGCGCTTGAACTCGTTCGCGGCCACCAGCGCCGACACCACGGCGACCCGGCTGTCCGCATAGGTCGACCCCCAGCCGGGTGTGATGTTACGAGCCCTGGCCTCCACCTCGGCGACCAGGCTGGCAGCCCGATCGAGGTCACCGATAGCGACCTCCGCCGAGACCACCTCCGCCAACGCCCACGCCGCCCGCAGCGGGTCACCCACCCTGCGGGCCTTGGTCGCCGCCTCGGTCGTCAGTTCGGTGGCCCGCCGGAGATCCCCCGTCGCGACGGCCGCCGCCGCCACCTGTAGCAACCCGAACACGTAGTCGTCCTGGAGCATCGTGGATCGCGCCGACGCTTCCGCCGAGGCGGTCAGAGCGGTCGCCCGAGCGAGGTCGCCCGCGCCGGCGGCGGCCGACGCCACCCGAACCAGGGCCCACGTCGACGATGCGAGCTCCTCGGCGCGTGCGAGATCACCCGCGTCGACCAGAGCCGACGCCACCGCGTCCAGGGCACGGCCCCGCTGGACTGGGTCGTCGATCGAGCGGCCGATCGACTCGGCCGACGAGAACGCGCGGGCGGCCGCGGCCGCCCGCGCCGCGTCGACCAGCGCCCGCGCCCGCCTCGACGGATCGGCCACGGACCGGGCGACCGCCTCGGCCTCGACGGCGAGCCGGCCGGCCCGTTCGCGGTCGCCCGCGGCGGCGGCGACCGACGTGAGGCTCGCGAGGGCCGCCGCGCGTGCCAGTCTCTCGGCGATGGACCGCGCGAGCGCCTCGGCGTGTACCGGACTTCCCACGGCAGCCCAGGCCGCCGGGAGGTTCGGAGGTATGTAGGTGTTGCGGCCGATGAGCCGGTCGCTGTGCCGAGCGAGCCGCAGCGCGGTGAGCATATCCGGCTTGGTCTCCGCGCAGACCAGCGCCTGCGCCTCGCCGATCTCCTCGAGGGCGGCGGTGTCGCTGCCGGTGGCCTCCAGCATCCGGTCGTGCCGCACCGCGTCGACGGCCAGCGCCGCCAATCCGGCAGTGTCCCCGATGTCGGCAAGCATGCGGGAGTACTCGACCAGCAGGTACATCGGGGTGTCCGCGGGCCACCCCCGGCGTTCGTAACTCACGGCCCATGAGCGGATCCGATCCCGGAAACCGGCGAGTGCCCCCCGGCCAATACGGTCGACGGCCTCCACGAGCAGCCGCTCGTGGGTGAACAGGAAGACGGATCTGAAGGCGATGGTCCGCCCGAACACGCCCGCGACCAGCCCGTCGATCTCGTACGCGGCCCGCCCGGTCAGTTCCTGCAGATCACGCCCGTCGAGACCGCCGCCGCACGCCGTGACCAGCCCGACGACGTGGAAGCCGAGCCCCTCGCGACCGTCCGGGTAGGCACCGAGAAGCTCGTCCAGCTCCCGCCGGGCCAGTTCTTCGACGGCGCGCGAGTGCGGCGACGGGTCGAGCGTCCGCACGGGGCAGATTCGCAGCGGATGGTCGTGGTCGACGTCGGCGGCGATCGGGGGATCCGGACGGCCAGAGACGATCACCCGTAGTCCGTCCGGCGGTCGTTTCGGCAGCAGCGAGGCGATGCTGCCGACGCCCGACCCCGGGTGGGCACCGCGATCCTCGTCCAGGCCGTCGACCAGCAGCACGAGCCGTCGGCCGAGCCTCGCCGCCCGGCTCGCCGCCTCGGCGAGCAGTTGTCGGCACACGCGGTCGCGCTGGGCGAGGGAGTGTGGCCCGGCCGCCCGCTCACCGACAATCGCGCAGAGTTGGTCGAGCACCGCCTCCGTGAACGCGCCGCTGTCGGACTGGCTGACCAGAGGCGCGGTCACGAAGAACGACACCACCCAGACTCCCGGCGGGGGATGCGTGGCGAACCACGCCATCAGCGCCGACTTGCCCGCCCACGCCGGGCCACGCCACCAGACGTACGATTCGGAGCCGCCGCACCAGGCGGCCAACTCGTCGAGTTCCGCCTGCCGATCCCGCAGCACGATCGGTGCCCTTTCTGCGACCCAGGCTGGGTAACCGGATCGCGACCACCAGCCGGGCGCCTGGTGATCCGCCGCCCGGTCGCGTTCCGCGCAGGCGGCCCGGTACAGGCGCACGCCACGATCGACTTCCGCGCCGACCGCGCCCAGCGCGTCGAGGAGTCCGCGGGCCTGCGCGTCGTTGGCCGGCCAACCCCGTCCGCGCAGAATGTCGTTGACCCGGGTGCCCTGCGACCACATCTTTCCGGCGATGGTGCGGAGGCTGGGCCTGCCGCCGTTCTCCCGGTACCGGTCGCAGTACTCGAGCCAGTCCCGCCACGCGGGCGCCGCCGGCCAGCCTGACCGGTCGGTCGGCTTCCCGCGCCCCATCGATCCTCCCCATGGCTGTGCGCCCGGCGTGCGCGACACGGACCACCGCGGGCGAGCCCGGCCGGGATGCACCGTAACAGCACACGGCAACGCACAACCGTGGCACGCGCGCCGGCACCACACTGGCTGCCACAGTCACCCGGCGACAGGAAGGTCCGCATGGAACTCTGGAGCAGCATCGCCTCGACGATCGGCGCCGTGGTCGGCCTCGCTACCGCCGTCGTCGCGCTCGTCGGCACCGTCAAGGCCTCCGCAAGGAACGCTCCCGGCCGCACCGCCAGTGACGGTGGAGGGTCGGCCCGGGGGGACAGACTCGGTCGGCGTGCGGCTCGGCCCTGGATGCCGTCGAGGCGCCGCCAGGCCCGGGCCTCGTAGCCGGGCCCGGCTACGACTCGCCTCTGGCCGGCGGCTATCGCCGGCCAGGGGACTGCGCGGGTCGGACAGCAGCGGCGGCACCGCGGTCTCCGCCCCACCGCACGGCGTCCGCGTCGCCGTGACCATCCGCACGTGACGACACGGCGGTATGCGGTGAGGTGCGGCTGATCTTGCAGCTCCCCGGAATCACGCGGAACGCAGGGTTCGGTGTGTCACCGAGGAGTATCGAGTTCGTGCTTCCAACCGGCGAAATGAGCACGCATCGCCGCGACGTACTCCTTGTCGGCGCCGTATGCCTCGAACTCGCGGTCCGGGATGCGGGCGAGAAACCCGAGGGACTCGGCGAACATCGCGCGGTCGAACCCCGGGTTGTGCTCCACGAGGAGTGCCGCGAGTTGGTGGCGGTCGTAGCGACCGCTCAGGTGGATCGCGTACACGTCAAGGAAATCGCGCGGCGCCCATCGGTTGAACAGCGCATCCATCTTTCCCGCTGCGGCGTCATCCGGGTGCAGTACAGGTCCGATGTCAAGGACGACTGGCTCCCGGGCGCGCCAGAAGATGCCGAGGTCTACCTTGCAGGTCTCGCCGTTCGGCTCGCTGACCATCATCTGGACGAGATCTGATGTACGGCGGGTGACGGTGACCGTCAGGTGGTGCCTGCGGAATGCGGCCACCACATCGGCTTCCACCTCCGCCGGACGGCCACGGTCGGCACTGAAGAGATCGATGTCCTCGGACGGACGCTCGGCCATACCGTGGAGTTGGACCGCATGACCGCCGCCGAGGACGAAGCCCCGATTACCCACCGCTTCCAGCGCGATTCGCGCGAGCCGTGCCTGGAACGCATCCATCACGCGTGGCGGAGCTCAGGAAAGCGGTCCTCCCACAGCGAGCGGACCCGCCGGGCCGGGAAAAGGTTGCGCCAGTCGCTGCGGATCAGCCGCCAGTTGAGTAGACGCCGCAGATCCGCCTCTTGACCCTCTTCCAGGACGATCTTGTACATCGCGCCGCGGTCGTACTCGTCGTCAAGGTCGAACTCCCGTCGACCGTTCCAAGCCACCTCCCGAGGAAGCGTGACCATGCCATGGTCGGGCCCCTGCAACTCGTCGAGCCTCGCAGGCACCGCGTAGGGCTTGACGTCCGCGACGCTGAACGGTCGCCGATCCGTGTCCATGTTCTCAGTATGACGGCCAGGTCGCCGGGAAGCCGACGAGGGCGACGTTCGGCATGCTGCCCCCTACCGGTGCGAAGCCTCGGACCCGTCTGGTGACATCCGATCCGCCCGCAACACCCAGCGTCCGGCCCCGGCCGGTCGTCGGTCAGGACCGGGCAAGGTCCTTCGCAATTCCCCACCCCACACACGTGGTGCACTTGCCGAAGTCTCCGGAATGACCCCGCATGGGTGCCCATCCCGCCGAACCAAAATCCGGGGAATCGGGCTAGAAACACCGTTCGTGGCACAGTTCCCGGAGTGCCGGGGTCGCCGGTCAGGTTTGTCGCGGCCTGTGGCGACGGTCGGGTCCGGCCGAGCTGAGTGCGGCGTCCGGCCGGTTGCTGTCTTGGTGGGTGGGTGTGGGTCAGCGGTGCCAGGTGCTGGTGATGGTGGCGTTGCCGGCCCGGTCGTACGCCCGGCGTTGGACTTTGAATTCTTGCTGTATTTCTTGGTGTTGACGGAGAGGCTGTATCCGGCTTTGAGGTCGCGGGCGACGATCTTTCCGTTGATCAGCAGCTCGACACGGGCGACATCGTTACGGTCGGACGCCGATGCGGTGATCTTGACGGTGCCGTTGACCTTAGCGCCGTTCTTCGGTGCCTTGGTGACTTTCGGGGTGGGGCGGGTGTTGTCGACGATCACACTTCTCTTGCACGCCTGGAAGGCCGATAGGGCTGAGCCGAGCTGATCGCGCGAAGGGTGCGAACCGGACGATCTGCGTCCACCACGTGATGGCACATGAGTGAAGAATATATATAAATCAGGCGGTCGAGACGGCGGCTTCCGGATCTCGATATTGGTACTTCCCGATGTGAGAGGCTGGCCGATGTGAACCGATTGGGTGCTGTGACCTCGCCGTATCTGCTCCAGCATGCCGAGAACCCGGTGGACTGGTGGCCGTGGTGCCCGGAGGCGTTCGAGGAGGCCCGACGGCGAGATATCCCGATATTTATATCTATCGGGTATATGTCTTGTCATTGGTGTCACGTCATGGCGCACGAGTCCTTCGAGGATCCGACCGTCGCGGAGCTGATCAACGACGGCTTCGTCCCGATCAAGGTGGACCGGGAGGAGCGGCCCGACGTCGACGCCGTTTACATGACCGCGACGCAGGCCATGACCGGGCAGGGCGGCTGGCCGATGACCGTCTTCGCCACGCCCTCGGGTGATCCGTTCTTCTGCGGCACGTACTTTCCCAAGCCGCAGTTCACCCGCCTGCTCACCTCGGTCGTCTCCGCCTGGCGCGACCAGCGTGACGAGGTGGTCAAACAGGGCGCCGCGGTGGTCGAGGCGATCGGCGGCGCTCAGCTGGTCGGCGGCCCGGTGGCGCCGATCTCGGCGGAGCTGCTCACGGCCGCGGCGGCCGGGCTCGCCAAAGAGCATGATCAACAGTACGGGGGATTCGGCGGCGCTCCGAAGTTCCCGCCGCACATGAACCTGCTCTTCCTGCTGAGGCACTACCAGCGGACCGGGTCCGGCGACGCGCTGGAGATCGTCCGGCACACGGCCGAGCAGATGGGCCGCGGCGGCATCTACGACCAGTTGGCCGGCGGGTTCGCGCGATACGCCGTGGACGCCACCTGGACCGTGCCGCACTTCGAGAAGATGCTCTACGACAATGCGTTGCTGCTGCGCGCGTACACCCAGCTGTGGCGCCTGACCGACGATCCTTTCGCCCGCCGGGTCGCCGACGAGACCGCCGCCTTCCTGCTGCGCGACCTGGGCACCCGGGCCGGCGGGCTGGCCTCGGCGCTCGACGCGGACGCCGACGGCGTCGAGGGACTGACGTACGCGTGGACGCCCGCCCAGCTGATCGACGCGCTCGGCCCGGACGACGGGGTGTGGGCCGCCGACCTGTTCGCGGTGACTGTGAAGGGCAGCTTCGAGCACGGCAGCAGCGTCCTCGTGCTCGCCCGCGACATCGACGCGGCCGATCCCGACCTGGTGAAACGCTGGCAAGATGTGCGCGCCCGGCTGCTCGTCGCCCGCTCTAGCCGCCCGCAACCGGCCCGCGACGACAAGGTGGTCGCCTCCTGGAACGGCCTGGCGATCACGGCGCTGGCCGAGCACGGTGTGCTGACCGGCTCGGCCGCCTCGCGTGACGCGGCCGTCGAGCTGGCCGAGGTGCTGGCCGGCCGCCACCTGGTCGAGGGGCGGCTGCGCCGGGTCTCGCGGGACGGCGTGGTGAGTGAGCCGGCCGGGGTTCTGGAGGACTACGGCTGCGTCGCGGAGGCCTTCCTCGCCGTGCACCAGTTGACCCTCGACGGGCGGTGGCTCGGGCTCGCCAAGGGCCTGCTCGACGTGGCGCTGGCCCGCTTCGGCACCGGGTCCGGCGGCTTCTACGACACGGCCGACGACGCGGAGCGGCTGGTCACCCGCCCGGCGGACCCGACCGACAACGCGACGCCCTCGGGGCTGTCGACGATCAGCGCGGCCCTGGTCGGTTACGCCGCCCTGACCGGCGAGACGGCCTATCGGGAGGCCGCGGACGCGGCGCTGGCGACGGCCGGACCGCTGATCGGCGGCCATCCGCGCTTCGCCGGGTACTCGGCCGCGGTCGCCGAGGCGGCGCTGGCCGGGCCGTACGAGATCGCCGTCGCCACGCTCGACCCGGAGGGCGACCCGCTGGTCGCCGCCGCCCGCCGCCACGCGCCGCCCGGCGCGGTCATCGTGGCCGGCCGGCCGGACCAGCCCGGCGTTCCCCTGCTCGCCGACCGACCGCTGATCGCGGGCGCCTCCGCGGCCTACGTCTGCCGCGGCTTCGTCTGCGATCGCCCCGTCACCGACCCCGACGAGCTTGGCGCTGTGCTGCGGTCCTGATCGCGTGGGGCGATCTCAGGCGACTTCGGGGAGATGGTCGTGCGGCGAAGTCTGCAGCAGCCAGGCCAGTGGCACCTGCGCCGAGGTTTCGTAGTGGCCGTTCGCGCCGAGCCGGAAAAGCGTCACGGTATTGGCGGCGTCACGGGCGATCATCCAGTAGCGAGGGATGCCGGCGGAGGCGTACTCGGCGACCTTGGTCACCTGGTCGGTGCCTTCGGACCCGCGGGACACGATTTCGATCACCAAAAGAAGATCATGCGGCGACAGCCAGACGGCCGGCCCCTGCCGCTTCGACCAGACCACCAAGTCGGGAATGCGACCGCCGACGACCGCTGAACCCTGAATTCGGATGCCGGGGACCTGCATGATCTGTGGCAACGGCACACCAGCGATGATGAACCAGGCCATCAACCTGGTGGCGATTTCGGCGTGTTCGCTGTCGGGAGGCGGCACGATGGAGAGGGCTCCCTCGGTGCTGGTTTCGTAACGAATGCCGTGCTCGTCTGCGGCAATGATGGCCGCGAGGTCGTCGAGCGTGACGACGGCGGGCATGTACCGGCCGACTGCTTCCGCGCTCATGCCGTCATATTACTACCGGCGTTCGGGCGTGCCAGGGCCGTCGCTAGGCTGGTCGGGCGATGGATACCCGAACCGGTCTGCCCGTAGTCGGCATGGTGGGCGGCGGCCAGTTGGCCCGGATGACCCACCAGGCCGCGATCTCCCTCGGCCAGTCGCTGCGCGTGCTCAGCGAGTCGCCCGACGACAGCGCCGCGCTGGTGGCGAGCGATGTGCGGATCGGCACGCACACCGATCTGGCCGCGCTTCGCGAGTTCGCCAAGGGGTGCGAGGCCGTCACCTTCGATCACGAGCACGTGCCGACCGAGCACATCCAGGCGCTCGAGGCCGAGGGCGTCAAGATCTTCCCGGGGTCGGCGGCGCTGGTCTTCGCGCAGGACAAGGCCATGATGCGGGAGCGGCTCGGGGCGTTGGGCGCGCCCGTGCCGCGGTGGGGGCGGGTCGGCGGCATCGCCGACGTCGAGACCTTCGCCGGCGGCTCCTGGCCCGTCGTGGCCAAGGCCACCCGCGGGGGGTACGACGGCAGGGGCGTGTGGATGCTCTCGTCGGCCGACGAGGCCGCCGAGTTGGTGGCCAGCGGCACGCCGCTGATCGTCGAGGAGCGGGTGCCGCTGCGCCGGGAGTTGGCGGTGCTGGTCGCCCGGTCGCCGTTCGGCCAGGTCGCCGCGTACCCGATCGTGGAGACCGTGCAGCGTGACGGCATTTGCGTCGAGGTGTTGGCGCCCGCGCCGGGCCTCGCCGAGGCCCGCGCCCTGGCCGCCCAGCAGCTCGCGATCGACCTTGCCCACGAGCTCGGCGTGGTCGGGCTGCTCGCCGTCGAGCTCTTCGAGACCGACGCCGGCATCCTGGTCAACGAGTTGGCCATGCGCCCACACAACTCCGGCCACTGGACGATCGAGGGCGCCCGGACGTCGCAGTTCGAGCAGCACCTGCGGGCCGTTCTGGACTATCCGATGGGCGCGACGACCCTGACCGCCCCGGCCGTCGCCATGGCGAACGTCCTCGGCGGACCGCCCGGCGGCATCTCGATCGACGAGCGGCTGCACCACCTGTTCGCGGACGATCCCGGCGCCCGCGTCCATCTCTACGGCAAGCAGGTCCGCGCCGGCCGCAAGATCGGCCACGTGACCGTGCTCGGCGACGACATGACCTCGGTGCGGGCCCGCGCGGCCCGGGCCGTCCGGTGGCTTCAGGAAGGCGAATGATGGCACCCGTCGTCGGCATCATCATGGGCAGCGACTCGGACTGGTCGACGATGGAGGCCGCCGCGGTCGCGCTGGCCGAGTTCGAGGTGCCGTTCGAGGTCGGCGTGGTGTCCGCGCACCGCACCGTCCGCAAGATGGTCGACTACGCGTCGACCGCGGCCGACCGCGGCCTCCAGGTGATCATCACGGGCGCCGGGGGAGCGGCTCACCTGCCGGGCATGGTCGCGGCGCTGACGCCGCTGCCGGTGATCGGTGTCCCGGTTCCGCTGAAATATCTCGACGGCATGGATTCGCTGCTCTCGATCGTGCAGATGCCCGCAGGCGTCCCGGTGGCCACGGTCTCGATCGGCGGGGCCCGCAACGCGGGCCTGCTGGCGGTGCGCATCCTCGGCGCCGCGGACCTCACGCTGCGCGCCAAGATGTCCGCCTTCCAGGCGGGCCTGGAAAAGCTCGTCGCCGAGAAGGACGCCGCCCTGCGCGAAAAACTCCTGGGCTGAGAACGACCGCCGGGCGCCCCGGGCAGCGTACGTGGGCGGGCGGCTCGATCGTTCTGTTGCGAGCATGGCCCGGCGGGACAATCCGGCGGGCCTAGAGGATCTATTCCAAGGGACGGCCCGCGATCGAGAGGCTGACGCCCGCGCCTGAGCCGCCGTCTGTCGGCGACTGTCCGCTGCGCAAGGCGCTCCAAGGATTGGTGATGAATCTGCCGCCTGCCCGGGAACAGTCTTCGTTGGGGCCCACAACCAGACAGGTGTGGGCACATCCCGCCAGTTGTGAAGAAAAACCGAACTGCTGTCTTCCCGGCGCTGTCACTCTGCGTGCATCCACGGTGACCCGGCGGGACAACCCAGCGCGGGCCCGGGGAGCGCGGGCCGGCAGGAAGCCGGGTCTGTGCGGGCGGGACTCGGTGTGATCCGTACTTCTGGGGTTGGTTCTCGCTCTGGGCCGGCGGGTGATGGCACACGCCGAGGGAACGTGGTTGGGGGCGTCGCCGTCTCACCGGGATGGCGACGCGTCGACGAAGCTTGCTGTTGATCTGCGTGCTGGTGGTGGCGGGGTGTGCGGGTACGCCCACCACGCCGCGCTAGTTCTACCCGCCGGCGGCGGCCTGTCCGGCGTCGTTTCAGGCGGCGCCCTATCTCGCGCTGACCGACGCGTCGGGCAAGACCGTGGTCCCGGCGGTCCCGGCCGACACCTGCGGGTTTCGCCTGGCCGCCGTCGACCGGGCGCTCGCGGCGCTGACCTGGCGAATCGTCGAGCGGCGTTAGCGCATCCGCACCAGGGCGCCGCGGAGGCGTTCCTGGGTGCGGCGGCGGCTCTCGTTGGTGGCGCCGACGAAGAGCAGGATCACGCCGACCGGCACCAGCACCAGCCACGGACCGACCAGGGTCACCGCGAAGTGCAGAGCCGCGATCACCGTGGCCGCGGCGCCGACCACCACCGGGGCCTGCTGGCGGGTCGCCGAGCCGATGATCAGCGTGGCCACGGCGCCGAGCAGCAGCAGCACCTCGCGCAGGTCGCCGGCGTTGGTGGCGAGCACGAGCCCGATCGTCGGCACGAAGGCCGCCAGCAGCGCCGGCCCGTACGCGGCCCAACTGCTCAACTCGGGTCGCATGCGCGCCTCGAACACCCCCACGATCAGGGCGAGCCCGGCGAACGGCAGCGTGTACGCCTCGGGCAGCGCCACCTCGGCCAGCGAGATGAACATCCACCAGCCGACGATCTCGAAGCCGACGGCCGTCCAGAACAGGATCCGCCGCTGGTTGTCCGAGCGGCCGGGCCGGATCGCCGCCAAGCCGAGCACCGCGCCCCAGGCGGCCAGCAGCGCGGCCAGATGAGCCGGCGAGTTGTACGCGAGAGCGCCTGCCAGCAGCGCCGACGCGTAACCGCTCCACTCGAGGGTCATCGCCTCCAGCCGGTTCTGCGGCAGGCCGAGCCGTGGCACCGTCGCCTCCAGGACCAGCAGCGCCGCCCCCACGGCGAGCACCCCGAACGCGGCCCACGAGTGTTCAAGCCCGGCCGCGATCGCCCCGGTCAGCACGAAGAACTGCGCCATCACCGCGGTGAAGAGCCAGCCGAGCACCCGGGCCGACTGACCGCGGCCGGCGAGCGCCGCGACCAGGCCGACGCCGACCGCGCTGCCCAGCGTGAAGAGCGTGAGCCGCTGCTGGGCGAGGCTGCCGGCGAGGCCGGCGTTGCCGGCTGCCAGGCCGATCACGAAGACCACGTTGCGGGTGGTCCGCAGCAGCGAGCCACGGCCGGTCGGCGGCGGGGTCAGCGCCAGCCCGAGCATCGAGATCGTGAAGACCGCGAGGGCCGCCGACGTCGAGGTCGGGAACGGCGCCCTCAGCGCGATCGGCGCGATCAGCAGGGTCACCGCGAGGCCCGGCAGGATCACCGGCACCGACTCGGAAGCCTTGCCGCCGAAGCCGATCGCGGCCAGCGCGGCCGCCCCGGTGAGCAGCACGATCGCCAGCACGCTGGTGGCGTCGACGTTGCCGGACACCGGGTGGGACAGCGCCGGGATCGGTCCGGTCCAGATGTGCCGCGCCTGCGCCAGCGGGTCGATCAGGGCGGCCTTGAGCGCCGGCGCGATCGAGAAGATCGCCAGTACGGTCGGCACGAGCGCCAGGACGACCGCGCTGGTGGCCGGGTCGACCAGCCAGCGGCCGCTGAGGCCGACCGGGCGCCGGGTGGTCCAGCGCGGCGGCGAACTGCGGGACGCCGACGCGTAGCGGCTGCGCGCGACGGTCAGGCCCGGCGCGGGTGTGGCGCCGCGCAGCAGTTCGGCCAGGACGCCGAGCAGCGCCGCCGCGGCCGCGTAGAGAGCGGTCGGGTACGGCGTGGGTATCGAGGCGAACGCCGTGACGGTCGCGCCGAGCACCAGACCGACCGTGCCCCACGGGAGGTACTGCGGAATGTAGCGGCCGAGCAGCGCCAGCAGGGCCAGGCTCAGGCTGGACGCGGCGAGCGCCCCGGTCAGCACCACCTGGGCGCTGCGGTGCTGCTCGGCGGCGAGCGAGGCCAACACGCCCGGCAGCGCGAGCAGCACGGCGCCGGTGGCCGCGCCGCCGATCTGGGCGCGGTGGCGGGGCATGCCGGTGTCGTCGCGGGCCAGATCGGTCTCGGGCGAGGCCGGCGTCCAGAACCGGGCACGGCCGCGGACGGCTTCCTGCTGCTCCTCGAGCTCGTTCTCGCTGTAGGCCACCGGGGTACGGGCCAGGGCGGCGACCAGCATGCCGATCGCCACGACCTCGAGCAGGCCGATGCCGGTCGCCCAGGGCGCGACGAGCCCGGCGCCGACGGCGTGCAGCAGGATGGCGCCCGCGGCGGCCGCCCGGTCGAGGGCGGCGCGCGG
>Ga0307508_10005334_pt1 | contig 12249 bp, 10 predicted proteins | sample 9_EM_MG_FD_203089 | JGI IMG/M metagenome (GOLD analysis project Ga0307508, IMG submission 203089) | Populus trichocarpa ectomycorrhiza microbial communities from riparian zone in the Pacific Northwest, United States - 9_EM | ecosystem: Host-associated > Plants > Roots > Unclassified | place... | reverse complement strand
CGGGTCTCCCCGACCGCCGCAAGAACAGGCCGCCCAAGTCGTTACGGCTTCCCAGCCATCTTCGCCTACAGTGTTCACGCCACTCGCGCCCCCCGCGCCTCCTACGATCCCGTCTCGTCCTGGTTACCCCATGCCACCCTCCGGACAGGCGCCGCCCTTCATTCTTCCTCAGCGTTCGGCAGCCGAGACATGGAATCATACGGCTATGGATCTGGATGCTGATTCCGCGCATGAGGAGGCGGACACAGCCAGATCCAACACCACCTCCCTTAGCTTGGTGGGTCGTCCCGCCGACCTTGCGGAAACCCCCTCAACTGTTTCTACCCTTGACCACATTTCCAAAACGAGGAAGCACGGGTCGGGGTTCCGTCAAGGACATAACTCACTCGGCCCCCAAGCCGATGTGACCACCAGCGATCCCAAAAAACGAAAAAAGACTATAGCGGCGCGTGAAAGACGGGGGAAGGAGCGCCAAGCGTTTGAAGACCTTCTGGTTTGCGTAGAAGAAAAATTACCAGCACGCCTGCAGGAGTTGACCGACTCCGAGACGGATTACGAAGGTAGGAAGGCGGAGGCTAAAGAGGGCCTCAAAGACATGAGACGATCTATCCGTGAGGCAGAGAAAGGTTTGATCGCACTCCACGGCAGCGACGCTGGGAAGACAGCCGAAGAGATCAAACAGACAATTGAAGAGCGGGAACCAATGCACCATGATCGATAGTCGCGAGTCTAAAAGCTCGAAACACTCATCTTGCAGTCGCTCCCAGCCCTCTGATTTTTTTTTACACGTCTGCACCTGTGGTTTGTACAGACATCATTTTCGACTTTTCTTTCCCTCGCACTTCTTTAGCACTGCCGACGGTGATTGTCTGGTGACTGTCGTCTTTGAACTTAGCTCTTTTGTTACCATCGTAAAATAAGACGTACAAGCGGTAGAGTTTGGTGTTTTACACGCAATGTTAACAAACTTCGCTACATTTCTCTCGTAGCAGAACTTCCGATACATGTACATCTCATAATTGGGCGCCAATTAAAGTGTCATCCCTTTATGCCAGTTATGCTGACACTCACCCAAAAAGTAGCAATTCTCGGGGGACTGCATGCGATGTAATTGTTGTCAGGCTTTGTCAAACAGGGTTAATTTTTTTTTGCTGTGAACAATGATTGATTCCTGATGGGTGGGTGAGTTGAATATACGAACAAAGGGAGAGCAAAAACAATTTGGAGGCTTCATTGGGAATTACGAATTTATGAAGATGCAGTTCCGGTATTCCACATCGTCATCGCCATGTGAGCAGAGCATGCGCAGAGATGCGGCATCGCAAACATGTCAGAATCCAATCACCCCAAAAATTGTGAAAAAATTGTGCATTGCCCACAATAGTTTCAGCGCAGCTCCTCGAGTATATTTTACACATAGACGGGGTCATTTCGCTTTAGCAAGGATATCCATTGAATGCATGCCGTGCTGCTACAGCTTTACTACGGAATACTAGTGACTGCGATTACCACGCCGCCACAAGGTTCTTTCGACCATGAGGGGTAGTGGTTCCTGTGTGGGGGCGTCCCCTTCGGAACACATTAATATCGGACCCAATACGCTGGGACACATCTGCCCAAAAAGTCCTCGACGCTATCTAGTTTGGTGCTTAAGCAAGTGGCAATATGGCGTATCAATTTCCTTGGCATAGTGTATGCTAAGGCTATATCGAGGGACGCAGAGCGGCCCCGTGACGCACGCCGTAATTGTTGAGCTGGTGGGCAACATCCCCAACACAGCGTAACATAAGCAATGTTGATGCGGACCTTATAGACATGAGACCTGCAAATTGAATGAATACGTACTGTGGCCGATGCATTGAAGGAACGTGTCGTTCAGTTTCGAGATGAGAAGACAGATAAAGGAACAAGCACATACTAAGACTTTGCAGTTGACCTCGGTAGTAACACTCGTCTATGCGACGCTGTTGCGGGTCAGAAGTAGGATGCCATTTTCCAACAAGTCAGGGGAGGATGTGCGCTCGTCGGATTACCTTGGTTGGACAAAGGTGTTAGGAATTAAGAACCGAAACAAACCTTGCGCGAAACGATATACCAATCAACTGGAAGTTGGATAATCGTTTCCCAAGTGACCAACCCCAACATCGCAAGGTTGATTAAGAGAATTTCGTCAAAATCACCAATGGATATAACGGCGCAATGTTGAACTCTGGTGCATGGCACATAAATTGCAAAGTTGACAGTAATATTCACGAGCAAGTACGCAGAACTCTGCAAGCCGGCGAAGACTCGAGAGAGGATGAATGATATTTCTCCTTCTATCATCTGTTCGATATCAAGTCGGCGGAACTGGGTTGCGGCAGCACCGGAGTCATTGTCGTGCGGAGGAAGCAGTTGACAAAAGGATTCTCCGGAGCCTGGATTGAACAGGCGCCCTCAAGATACAAGGCAGTACTTTATAGTCTTGCGCTCTTTCAACTGAGCTACCCGGAGGGTTCGCTATTCGGAGGTGTCCTACATTCGCCGAGTCTTGCAGTGGGCAATGCGGTTTGCAGTAAAAAGTCGCAGAAAATCTGGGAATTTGAATACATGTACCCAAAGTGGCCACCTGGCTCGGACAATATTGACGCACTGTGGGTGAGACACAATCCAGCTGCATGTGAAAACGGTGAGAGATATAGCAAGATATACAAGGACAACACGAAACCATTTCTAGATTTTTGGACAGCTTCAAAAATAAACACGAATATTTGAAAGCACACCGAGGAACTAGGCACTACCGCAAGAATCAGCTGTTACGGATCAGTGTCTGCGATAGCCACGTCCAATGTACCATAAACGCGGCAGCGGTCTCGGTCACTAGACACGCCCGACGGTCTTCAGTGGACGCTGCACTGTCAGGCCCAACACTCACCAGCTATTGCAAACCCAGGTCATTCCGAGTGGGGCCACGTGAATGTGTGGTCGTACTCGTACAGTACACTGCCACATCTTCCCTTGCACTGTATGTTGCAACATCGCACAAGTGGATAGTGTAGCTACTCCCAAAATGTATCCTAGGCGCCTCCTCTTTAAGGTATCGTGTGGCTCTAATGGACACCTTGCCTCATGTACTGCTAAACGAGCCAACAGCCGAGGGTGGCATGGTGTGCCGAAGAGTCCTAATGTGAGTGCAAGCGCTGTGAGAGATTCGAAAGTGTACAGAACACGTCACGACGACGACGGTATTGGCGCATTGGAAGGGTTCGAATGCTCGATGTTCGATGATCTATATCGCATGAAAGGATCATTGTGCGCCACCTGTCCCAAAATAAACATTGATACGCTCAGACTTGCAGCCGACAGCAGCCACGAAAAAGAACAAGCTCACCTACATTCATATAATACCCCAAATACAGGTTCTCGGTCTCGATGTGATATCTTTACGGTTGGACACCGGCCTTGCGTATCACCCGTACATCAAACGATGTACTTCCAGGAAGTGAGAGGGGAACCGCCCCAGTCTGGCCACCCCAAATGGGATGCATAGTACGGACTACTGAAAAAAAGGTGGGTAAGCGGAAGTTGTGACAAACGAGTTCAAGGTACGAGGGGAGCATCAGACGGGCCTTGTGCAAGAGAACACAGGAGCCAAACACCCTTGGGCGAACGGCAAACGCAACGAGCCTTAGGATGGGTTCCTATCGAACCACTGGGCAGATATCTTCACGTAATTATGCAGCGACGTGGTGGCAATACCTACCGTACGCAATCAAACCGGAAACATCCGCGGGGGAAGCTTTGGACGCCAACAAAGGCGGCGCTAGGCATCACAGTATAACCATTCTCGTATCTAGCGGCGTGACACCATACCGCCCTTCTGCCTGGATATTAGGTTGCAGGCGAAGGACGAACATGCCGATGAACCCTGTGCACGTGACTTCCTGTGGTGGTGGATGTCTTTCTTATATACCGGTTTTGGCTCCACGTTAGTAGGCACTAGCTGGTCCAGTACTTTCTAAATACATAGTAGTTACTGAATGTTTGGGACTGTGAGATGCCGGTCCTCGGGGAAAGTCTCCGTAAAACCCCGTTAGCAGTGGTTCACCCATAAAGGAATGGCGGGGCGGGGGGTTGAACCCAGACCATAAAGATCATGGGGGCCTCCGTATATGTGCAGCATACCACTTAGCTACTACACCCATCCCCACGTGACTTCCTGTCTCCGCAGGAACACCGGACCAGTGTTCATTGGGTGATTTCTAAGAAATGAGAATATTGTACGCGCGAATTGTGCCAAACTTGTAAGGGTCGAATCCTGGGGTGATTTTATATTTAAGAAACGAGGGAACAATCAATATTATATTACGGAAACTATTTGTCCATGTTGTCTCTCATGCCAAGACATCCCAAGTGCGCTCCAGCTTGCGTAGCGCGACTTTCATCCAATGCCAGGTTCGCATTCTTCCTTCAGGTTTCGATTATGAGGATGGGGATGGGGCTATGGACTTACTGTGTGCTCAGACGCCGAAAGTACTCCACTGTTGGGGCCGAATGGTCCCTCGCGCGGCCGGCCTCTGCGTAATCGAATTATGTCCAGGATCAGGGCGGAAGGGGAGCCGACATGGGGCGCATCACTGAGCGGATTCTTCAAGAGCTGGTTGTGAGCCCCCTAGTCGTTGCTCGTTTGCTTCATACCTGTGACATGGTTGCTTTCGCGAAACAGCAACGTTCTGCTGGTCTTTATACCCCTGAGCGCTGCGTCACACTTCCTGAACTGGGATGCAGGCATTACGTTTGCTCTGTCTTTCGTGGCTATCATTCCCCTAGGTAAATATCGCTTATTCATGACATTCTTACCGCCTGCGCTGATTCACGTCGACCTGGCAGCCAAATTGCTCGGCGACGCCACGGGTAAGGATATGCCTTCATCGCGAGCATACTTCCATTATTGATTTAGTGTTTAGAGCAGCTCTCTATAAGCCTCGGTGTGTCTGTCTAAATTTTCACACCATTTGCTTTACCAACTCCAGCCCGTCTTCCTTAGGCCAAACCATTGGAGGTCTCTTGAACGCTAGCTTTGGCAACGCTGTTAGTTCAATCATTTTCATATTCGCCTCAATCGCTCACGCAGAAACACTAGATTGAAATCATTGTTGGGATCGTCGCTCTTCTACAGGGTCAGTTGGTCGTTTTGTTGCATAATCTTGCGGTGACGGCGACCCCATCCACAGGACAATTACGGATCGTACAGACATCCGTTGAGTCTAATCACCTTGTATCAGCATATTTTCTTATCTGTCAAACGTCGTGCACTTCGAATAGATGCTCGGTTCAATTCTTTCCAACATTCTATTAGTTCTCGGCATGTCGTTCTTTGTTGGTGAGATGCTTGAAGTTTCCGTGAGCCAATTTGTCCTCAATTTCTTCCTAGGCGGTCTCTACAAGCAGGAGAACCGATTCGCTCCAACAGCGGCCCAGAAGTGAGTGCCCAATTCTCTTTGCTTCACACGCAGTGATTGAAGCCCACCATTCGACGCGTAGTTCGGCGTCAGTGAGTGCCGCACTGACATCGTGGTTGCGCTTGGTTCTGAGCTGTATTGTCTTTCCGTCAGGTCATGACCTTGTCCTGCATTAGTAAGATCTGCTCCATGATTTTAAGCACGTTTTTGATACAATGCGGTCCCAGCCCTCGTAATCCCCGCTGCATACCACGCCTCCAAACTCGAGGAACACTGGCATCGCATACATAACGACACATCTGTCAATCAACTACTGGGGGACGACCCCCCAGGTTTCGACAACATAGGAATAACTGGATTACTTACTATCTCGCGTGGAACCTCCTTCCTACTTCTCCTCATATATCTCGCGTATCTGTATTTCCAACTCAAGAGCCATGCCAATTTATTCGAAGCACCTCCTTCGGACGCCGAGGAGGAGGGACCGAAGATGAACATGGCGTCAGCGGTCGTCTGGTACGTTGAATTTTCCCAAGAAATATAACCTTTCTCACCGTAGCCACATAAATGCTCAGCTTGCTCGTCGTCACCGTGGTCACGTCCTTCTGTGCAGATTGGCGTAAGTTGGAGGTTTCGCTTCCTAGACTGCCCTGACGGTTTCCACCGCATAGTGGTAGCATCTATTGAGGAAACCGCGCACAAATATAATATTCCTAAGGCATTTATTGGCTTGATTTTGCTTCCCCTTGTGGCGAGTATCGACCTGCTTGAGCCGTATTAGTCGACACTCATGTTCAAATCAATATCCAGGCAAATGCTGCAGAGCACGTAACCAGTGTCTGGATGGCAGCAAAGGATAAAATGGAGCTGACCATAGCGATTTCCCTCGGAAGCGCCATTGTGGGTTTGCCATTCCACATGTGCAACTGGCCGTCCCAATTGCTCACATATATACGCTTGTTCAGCAAATTTCGACGTTCGTGGTGCCGTTGCTCGTTTTAGTTGGATGGATGTGCGTGCCTGCACTTCGCAATTTGTCTAACTTGGTTATTCAGCGTCTTCGTGCAGTGCTCATCGTGACCTGACGTTATATTTCGCGAATTTTGAGGTATTGCTATATGCACGCACACGCGGCTGCCTGTGCTGACCGGTGAAATTGCTCTGCTCCAGACTATTGTACTCTTTGCGAGCGTGATTCTGGTCTGTCTTTTGGTACAGTATGTGTCCCGCATCACCTGCTTGAAAGTATTTGATGACAGGACTGAATATATCTCTCATTCGCAAGGGATGGCAGGTCGAATTACCTTGAAGGTCTGATGTGAGTGTCATGTTTCATCCGATTACCGCCCGATGACCCGCCTGGGCTCGAAAGCTAAAACCGTTTTCTGTTGTTAGCTTGGTCGTCCTGTACATCGTCATCGCACTTGCTGGTAAGCCCAATCCGTGTCACCTTGAGACACAAGGGTACTCACTGCTCGAATCGCAGTCTGGGTGTCGTGAACGGACTCTTACCAAGCCGAACAAGCCTCCTCCCTCCTAGTTTGTACACCGTATTTAACTGACAAGTTCTCAACTACCAGTCGTGAATCTATGTCTGTAGTTATGTGACGTGTTCGAGGCTTGGGAATCACACTATTTGCAGTTCACATCCCAGTGATTCCAGGTGGTTTTTAAGATCTTGACAACCTTGCAGGTTGAGCGTTGATACTCTTCAATATTTTTCTCCCTAAGCAGTTTATACGTGTCTACAAATTTGATGGCTGTCAGTCCGCATGCGAGGTTCCTAGGATTGACTTCAGGAATGCATCAGAACTTGGTGCCCGACCCAGGAATGCCTAAAGCGTCGTCGTTTACATCAAAGCGACACAGCGTAGGTAGCGTATATAGGACTGTACTGACCTTGAGCGAGTCCATCTCGTCACGGCTGCCTCCCGGCAGTAAAATTTCTTTGCGATATTTCTTACCTGTAGAAACAACGAATGATAAGCGAGGTATGGATAAGGATGCGGAAGGTGACAATCTCAAGGGTGCGCACCTGCTTGGGGGCTCATTGGGTCCTTTGAGAAAACCTCGTGGTACATATCAGCAGAAAAGACCTTTCGAAGTCATCAATAAGGTTCCACAAAAAAAACACGGCTCGCACATAAACGGACCTGAGAGTAAAGATAGCCGTAGTATCCTGCATCGTACCCGCCCATGATATGACCAAAGGAACCTTGGCCCGGCGCAATCTTGTCGCCGGTTTTGACAAGTGATACCTCCTCTCGAAGATCACACCATAACTTGCTGTAATCGACATCACCTTGTCCGCCACGACACGTCAAATGGTGACCGCTGGAAGTTGTTAAAGTAGCATACCATCTTTGGTTTCAGTGTGAACCTTTATATCGAAAGTGCCGAAGAACAATTGTCGTAGGGAGAATAGGCCAATGTTCACGTATCGGCTTTTAATGAGCTTTGAAACCAAATCATCGCTGAGTTTGTCTTGGGTCTTGTAATGGCTGGTGATGCGCTTGAGAACCTGAGGCTCCCAGCACCAATTTTCCAGCATCTGCGACGGGGCTTCAACGAAATCGCGAGCGACACTGCAATTAACCAGAAATCGATGCTCACGATCCGTGCGTAAAAACCGGATCAGGCGCACTCACGAGGTACCATGAAATCGACTGAATTCCACCCTAGAAAGCAAGCCGTGGAAGACATGTCCCATCTCATGCATAAATGTGACTGCGTCATCGTGCCTGCACGTGTAATAGCACTTGTGAGAACAAAGTGGGTAAGCTCACGATGAGCTCACGGAATCTACTCGCCTCATGAGCGCAGGACGCTCAGGGGTGGGCTTAGCAAGGTTAGCCACCATAGCCGCCACGGGATACTGAAGCGATCCATCCTCTTTGATATAGCTTGGCACAAGACCCCAAACTGCCGCATGGCTGTACTTGTTCTCTGTTGACGCTGCATCAATAATGGGCGTTTGACGTGGCTGCGTGACATACCGCGGGGATATAGGTCAAGATATACATCACCGACGAAATTCTTCTCTGTCGTGGCTCCCGCTTCCCAAACCTCAAAGTGCCGAACCTCTATGCGGAGACGCAACGAAAATATGACCAGTCAGATCGGTGCAGGGGCAGGGTGAGCAATATAAAAATGCAAAATCACCAGGGTGCCATGTGCCAGTCTTGCCTGTAACATCCCGAAACTTGACACCAAGTAGTTCTTGATATATCTCAAGAATCGCAGGGACTACGACATCGACTGGGAAATACTCCTTGATGAAGTTATCATCGAGGTCAAGCGTCTTCTCGATATAAGCGTTATCATAGTATCTGCGGAATGCGCGTCGGTAAATCTATGCCACTGCCACAATCAACATTCAATATACCGATAGTCCCTTGCAGTGTCGCGCACATTAGTGTTCTATCGATGAGGATGATATCAGAAACTTACCAGATAAAGAATTCGTCACTAGCTGGATAGCCGTATTTCCCATGCTCTTCGGCCTTGAGTTTGAGGAGCTCTCCACGCTCTGCAGGTCGATTGGCCAAAACACCGGTCAGCGCAGCAGTCCCACAAGATTTCAGGGACATGGGCATACCGCGGGTGCCGACAGGAGTGAGCTTTTGACGCAGGTCGGCCAGGAACTAGGACAAAGATTCCATAAATTGTAGAAAAAGCGAACGTGTAACGGTCGAGAAAACTCACATCTTTGACCGCTTGGCCGGTCTTGATCATCTTGATTTCTTCAACATAATCTGCCCACGTCTCATATTGTTGCAGCGCTGCGAGCTTGCGCCGAAGTTTGAGCGCTTTTTCAAGCAAGGGAACGTTGATCTCCAGTTTGCTTTCCGACGCTTGAAGTGTCCTTCTACGGGTCTCGGGATTCCGAGCATGTTTGTACTGCATCATCAACAATGTCAGCCCTTGGCATTGAGTGACAGAACAGGGGACGCACGATAGGAACGATATCAGGAGTCTTGAACGTTACAACGCGAAGTTCTGTTTTGCCGTCTTCTGCTGTCTTTGTACCGTAGCCTTTGATGACATCTTCGGGAACACCGACAAGCTCACTAAGACGAAGCATCTGTGTCTGACCGTCAAAGACTATTTCGAGCATCTGCTGACTCAACAGTGAACGCAATGGTCCCTTTCTCCTCATTGAAGTTTTTCTAAAAGAGACTGTCAAGCGTCTGCACGTTTATACCATCAAAACGGCGTCAAACATACGGAAAATTCAGTACATGTATTTGAAAGATCCTTCTTCAGCTATATGTACAGAAATTTAGACGATTAGGCATTGTGAATCGGTTGTGTGGAACGCACCTGAGTGACTTCGTTCCGAGTCTCCTCAGGTAGGTCGAGACCATTGCGTTTCCCATCCAGCAACATTTTCTCAACGAGACGGCCTTCTCCTGGGCTGAGTTTCTTGCCGGATTTATCAATGTTCTCTTTGGCTGCTTTGAGTGCCTTGAACACGTCGACGCGCATAGAACTCTCGATCCCAAACTCGTTCAAGCGAACTTCGGCGGCGTTTGCGGCGTTCCGTAGAGCCTCGTTCGTCGAGACATATTGGTAGAATTGTAGAGGACCTGTAACACTCTCTAGGGTAGCCTCATCGTCCGCGAGGCGATGGAAGACGTTTTCGAAGTTGCACTCGGCTGGTGGAAGTGCAGCGACTTCATCCAATATCGCACGCGAGCGATCGATGGAGTTGGTGGTGATCGATTCAATCGATGAAGGGGAATGGTCCCATTGCATGGGCGTCCTAGGGGCCTCTAGTTTCGGGTCGAGAGGAGCAGAGTGGGACATGGCTTTCCAGTGAAGATACCTGTTTCCAGCGAAAGAGGTTGTCCCGATACAAAAAGCGGCGACGAAGTAGAATCGACGGGATTGCAGACTTCGTCCTAGGTTAAGAAACTTTAAGTAGTCGGCGCGCAACGCGCGCATGACCCAGACAATTTAGTTACTCGGAACCAAATCAAGCATCACTTCATTACAACACTAGAATTCGCCGCTTGCCCGGGGATCACCTTGCCCGCTGCTCTGCGGTCGTACATGTGTCCTATCACCCTTTGTCCACGCTCTGATTCATCATCTTGCATGCTCCATCTCAGACACCCTAACGCAAGCTAACGCGTGGGACATTGGAAGCAATCGCTCTTGCTCACCACTTACTAGTATTATCTTGATTTAGGGGTCTCACGCAACAGCGAATTGCCCACGCACAAACTCGAAATGGCGCTGGGCGTTTGCGTTGCAGCATAAGAGAGGGATTGGCGAGCAAGCCATAAAGGCACACATTGCGCCCAGCGCATCACCTTGCCCTCCCTTGCATCAAGTCAGCACGCGGGAAACTAAGCATGGGAATGGAAGCGCAAATCATATATTCACTGAGGGGCAAGGTGACTAAAAGTTGGAATCGATAATTTGGTCAAAGAATACTGTACCAGTATTTCTACTCCTCGTTGGATCATCTTTTTCCGCCCATTGATTCTGACCAAGTATCGCCCTTTGACATATGAATTGAGGTGAAAGCCAGCGATACCATATTCTCGAAGAGTGCAAATGTTCGGAAGACCTTCCGAATTTCGATAGTTCTTCTCTTCAATCTGCTCGAGTGCCCTATTGGCATCCCTCTCCATGTCTCCCTGATTTTCACTAGACTTGAGCTCAATCAGGACGCCCGTACGCTTCCTTCTATGGCACAGGCGAATGTCGACGTAGCCAGCACCAGCTCGAGGTTCGATGGAGACTTCCCAGCCTTTTCCTCTAAGGGATTGCATGAGGCCCCAAAACAAAACATGGTAGATTCTCTCCGGAGTCTTGCAACTGGCGGTACCTTGCGCCTTGCCGACCAGCTTTGGATCGAGTTGTTGCTGCATAAAATTTGGCCACTTCATAGCAAAGTCGGTTACCGGACCCTCCATGCACATCTTGAGAATATCGTGTGAGCGTTTTACATCGCTGATGATCCATATAGCCCAGTCCGTCATAACCTCCGGATTTGGTATTTTAAATCGGCCATTAACCTTGGTAGAGATCAGAACGGAAATAACCATTGGATAGAAATAGCATACTGTCATGGTCAGGTAGCCGGCATAGTACAACAAAGTCAGTGTTGCATCTTTACTTGAAATGAAGCTAAACCATCCCGGCGTGAACACAGAACCACAGAGGACTAAGTTATAGAAGTGGGCACACCTGCTATATGTGACATTTTCCATAAGGTCAAACTTGACCTCTGCCCCGGTCAGAAGATCCTCAATGACATCGATACCATCGTCTGGAAACTGTCTGTTTAATAGAGGGAATTCGCCTATAGTGCTGCTAAGTTGATTAAACAAAACAATCGTGATCGGCAAACCTGTTGCGACCCAAAAATTCTTGATTTCGGATTTCGAAAGTGCAGACATGACTGATACGGGATTGTATACACTGATATGGCTGGCAGCAATGTAGGAGTTATACTGAGCTTTAAGGTCTGCAAGTTTCAGTTCACTCTACAAGGCAAACAAGGCGAGTGAAACTCATGCAATCAACACTGAGATGGACGACTCACCTAGGCCAACATCCTCAGTCGAATGACTTCGGGTTCCGTGAACATCAACATGCCAGCAAAAGGGGAGTTACGTGTGTGTAGCGCATGCGTCTGAGTAATGGTTAGGAGGCGCAACGCCTTGGCAGATTAAAGCAACACACCTGAAGATTATTCAAACCAGAACACCACCCAGATTTTGCTGTCGGGGTAACACCAACTAAAACCGCATATTGTAGGTTCTCATTCGATTAAATAAATTTATTATTGCAT
>Ga0307508_10005331_pt1 | contig 12252 bp, 11 predicted proteins | sample 9_EM_MG_FD_203089 | JGI IMG/M metagenome (GOLD analysis project Ga0307508, IMG submission 203089) | Populus trichocarpa ectomycorrhiza microbial communities from riparian zone in the Pacific Northwest, United States - 9_EM | ecosystem: Host-associated > Plants > Roots > Unclassified | place... | reverse complement strand
TCGGCCGGGCCCCGAACCAAAGGGGTTCGGGGCCCGGCCTACAGGGGGGAGCGTCACACGCCGGCGGGCTCCGGCTCCCGCACCGCGGGGTCCGACTTCGCCGCCTGCTTCGCCGCGCGCTTCTTCGCCCGGCGCTCCTTGCGGAGTTCCAGCATCGCGTACAGCGTCGGGACCAGCAGGAGGGTCAGGAGCGTCGAGGTGATCAGACCGCCGATCACCACGACCGCCAACGGCTGGGCGATGAAGCCGCCCTGGCCCGTGACGCCCAGGGCCATCGGGAGCAACGCGAAGATCGTCGCCAGCGCCGTCATCAGGATCGGGCGGAGACGGTGGCGGCCGCCTTCGACGACCGCCTCGACCACGCCGTAACCCTGTTTCCTGTACTGGTTGATCAGGTCGATCAGCACGATCGCGTTGGTCACCACGATGCCGATGAGCATCAGCATGCCGATCATCGCGGGGACGCCCATGGGGGTGCCGGTGGCGATCAGGAGGCCGATCGCGCCCGTCGCCGCGAAGGGGATGGAGACCAGGAGGATCAGTGGCTGAGCCAGTGAACGGAAGGTCGCCACCAGCAGCATGAAGACGATCGCGATCGCCGCCAGCATCGCCAGACCCAGGTTCTTGAACGCCGAGTCCTGGTCCGAGGTGACCCCGCCGATCGAGGCCGTCGCGCCCGCCGGGAGCTTCAGGGCGTCCAGCCTGGACGTGAGGTCCGCGCTCACCGCGCCCGTGTTGTCGCCGGTCGGCTTCGCCGTGATGGTGGCGGCCCGCTGGCCGTCGATCCTCGTCATCGACACCGGGCCGTCCACCACCTGCACGGTGGCGATGTCACCCAGCTTCACCGGGCCGAGCCGCAGGTTCCGCAGCTCGTCCAGGGTCGTGGCCGGCTTCGCCGACCTGATCACGACGTCGCGCTCGGTGTCGTCCAGGGTCGCCTGTGCGGCCGTCGTGCCCTTGACCGCCTGGGCCACGGCAGCGCCGAGGGTCTGGTCGTCGAAGCCCGCCGCGGCCGCCTTGGAGTTCGCCTTCACCGAGATCCGCGGCACGCTCTGCGCCAGGTCGCTCGTCACGTCGGTGACGTCGTCCAGTCCTGCCACCGCGGTGCGCACCTGCTCCGACGCCTTGCGCAGGACACCGGCGTCCGCCGCCTTCACGACCACGCTGAGGTCCTGGCTGCCGAAGCCGTCGCCGGCCGCGACGGTCGTCGTTCCGATGCCGTCGAGCTTCTTCAGGCCCGCCTCGATGTCGTCCTGGACGTCGTCGTACGCGGCCGAGTCGTCCAGCATCACCTGGTAGGACGCCTGGTTGGTGTCCGTGCCGCCGCCGAAGGCCGCCATGAAGCCGGAGGAGCCGATCGTGACCTGGTAGTCCTTGACGCCCTTCGTGCCGGCGAGCAGCTTCTCGACCTTCCTCGCCTGGGTGTCGGTCGCCGCCAGGCTGGTGCCGGGCTTCAACTCCTGCTTGACGGTGAGGACTTCCTGCTCGCCCTGGTCGAAGAAGTTGGTCTTGAGGAGCGGGGCCATGCCGAAGGTGCCGATCAGCACCACGACCGCGATCGCCACGCTCGTCAGACGGCGCCTGGTCGCGAACCGCAGGACGGGGACGTAGAAGCGCTGGAGCCTGCTCCTCGCCTCCTTCTCCTCCGCCGCCCGGCGCGCTTCGTCCGCGTCCGCGGGCATGTCCTTCGGGGCGCGCAGGAACCAGTACGACAGGACCGGGACGACCGTCAGGGAGACCAGGAGCGAGGCCAGCAGGGCCGCCGTCACCGTCAGGCTGAACGCGCCGAACAGCGCGCCCACCATGCCGCCGACCAGGCCGATCGGGAGGAACACGGAGACCGTGGTGAGGGTCGAGGAGGTCACCGCGCCGGCCACCTCGCGGACGGCATCGAGAATCGCCGACCGGCGCTCCTCGCCGTATCCGAGGTGCCGCTTGATGTTCTCCAGGACGACGATGGAGTCGTCGACGACCCGGCCGATGGCGATGGTCAGCGCGCCCAGCGTCAGCATGTTGAGCGAGAGGTCGCGCGTCCACAGGACGATCAGGGCCAGGACCACCGAGAGCGGGATGCTCACCGCCGTCACCAGCGTCGAGCGGACCGACGCCAGGAAGACCAGGATCACGAGGACCGCGAAGAGCAGACCCAGCGCGCCCTCGGTCGTCAGGCCCTCGATGGCCTTGGAGACCGCGGGGCCCTGGTCGCTGACGACCGTGACCGACGCGCCCGAACCGAGGTCCTCCCGCAGGTCGGCCAGCTTGTCGTCGACCGCGTTCGAGATCGCGACCGCGCTGCCGTCGTGGTCCATGGTGACCGCGACGGAGAGGCTGGGCTTCCCGTCGGTGCGGGTGAGGGAGTCGGCCGGGGCCTGCCGCTGCTCGACGGTGGCCACGTCGGCCAGGCGGACGGGCTTGCCCTCCCCCTTGACCATCAGGTCCTGGATCTGCGCCAGCGACGTGAAGCCGCCGCCCACCTGGACGGTCCGGTTGGCGCCGTCCTCGTCGAAGGAGCCGGCCGGGACGGTCGCGCCGCCCGCCTGGAGCGCCTGGGCGAGGGACTGGCCGGTCAGCCCGGCGGCCGCGAGCTTGCCGTCGTCCGGGGTGACGGAGACCTGGAGGTCGCGGACCCCGCTGACGGTGACCTGGCCGACGCCGTCGATGTTCTTCAGATCCGGTACGACGGTCCGGTCCAGCTGGTCCGCCAGGGCCTGCTGGTCCTTGTCCGAGGTGACGGCGAGGACGACCGTCGGCATGTCGTCCGTGGAACCGGCGACGACCTGCGGGTCCACGTCGTCCGGGAGCTGGGCCCGGTTGACGGCCTGCTGCACGTCGGCGACGAGCTGCTTGGTGTCGTTGCCGTAGTCGAAGGACGCCATGATGACGGCGTTGCCCTCACTGGCCGTGGAGGTGACGCCGGAGATGCCGTCGACGGCTTCGAGGTTGTCCTCGATGGGCTCGACGACCTGCTTCTCGACGACGTCGGGGGAGGCGCCCTGGTAGGGCGCGAGCACCGACACCATCGGCAGTTCGATGGTGGGCAGGAGCTGCTGTTTCAGCTGCGGGATCGCGATCGCGCCGAACGCGAGCGCGATGAGGGACATCAGGCCTATCAGGGCCCGCTGGGCGAGGCTGAATCTCGACAGCCAGGACATGGGTCAGGGATCTCGTCTCTGTGAGCGGCAGAAGCGGCAAGGGATGGCCCTTACACCCTGTGGCATCCATGTGAGGCGATCCGTAGCCCCGCAGATCCATTTCCTTATACGGCGCCTACTCCGGCCGCAGTACGCCTGCCCGGGATCACTCCACCCTTGGCCGTACCAGCCCCGACTCGTACGCGATCACCACGAGCTGGGCCCGGTCCCGGGCGCGCAGCTTGGCCATGGCCCGGTTGACGTGGGTCTTGACGGTGAGCGGGCTGACCTCAAGGCGCTCGGCGATCTCGTCGTTGGAGTGGCCTCCGGCGACCTGGACCAGGACCTCGCGCTCGCGGACGGTGAGGGCGGCGAGGCGTTCGGTGCGGACGGGGTCCTGTTCGTCGGTCGCGTCGCCCTGGGCGAGGAAGCGGGCGATCAGGCCCTTGGTGGCGGCCGGGGACAGCAGGGCCTCGCCGCCGGCCGCGACACGGATCGCGGCGAGGAGCTCCTCGGGTTCGCTGCCCTTGCCGAGGAACCCGGAGGCGCCCGCGCGCAGGGACTGCACGACGTAGTCGTCGACCTCGAAGGTGGTCAGGATGACCACGCGGACGTGGGCGAGGGAGGGGTCCTCGCTGATCATGCGGGTGGCCGCGAGGCCGTCCGTGCCGGGCATCCGGATGTCCATGAGGACGATGTCGGCGCGCTCCTGCCGGGTCAGCCGGACGGCCTCGGCGCCGTCGGACGCCTCGCCGACCACCTCCATGTCCGGCTCCGAGTCGACGAGCACGCGAAAGGCGCTGCGCAGCAGTGCCTGGTCGTCGGCGAGCAGGACACGGATGGTCATGCGCTCTCCCCCGTTGTGGTGGTGCGGGTCTTGACCGGAAGGATCGCATGGACGCGGAAACCGCCTCCGTAGCGGGGACCGGTGGTGAGGGTGCCGCGCAGGGCGGTGACGCGCTCACGCATGCCGAGGAGGCCGTGGCCGCCGCCGCTGTCCGGGTCCTCGTCCTCGCCGGTGCCGTTGTCGAGGACCGTGATCTCCACGTTCGGGCCGACGCGTACGACGCTGACCTCGGCCTTCGCCTCCGTGCCCGCGTGCTTCTGGACGTTGGTGAGGGCTTCCTGGATGACCCGGTAGGCGGCCAGGTCTACGGCGGCGGGGAGGTTGGTGCCGTGGTCGGCGCGGGCGACCTCGACATGCTGGCCCGCGCTGCGGAAGGTGCCGACGAGTTCGTCGAGGCGGGCGAGGCCCGGGGCGGGTTCGGTGGGGGCCTCGGGGTCGCCGGACTGTCTCAACAGGCCGACGGTGGCGCGGAGTTCGTTGAGGGCGGAGCGGCTGGCCTCGCGTACGTGGGCGAGGGCTTCCTTGGCCTGGTCGGGGCGCTTGTCCATCACATGGGCGGCGACTCCGGCCTGGACGTTGACCAGGGCGATGTGGTGGGCGACGACGTCGTGCAGGTCGCGGGCGATACGCAGGCGCTCCTCGGCGACCCTGCGGCGGGCCTCCTCCTCGCGGGTGCGCTCGGCCTTCTCGGCGCGCTCTCTGATGGCCCGGACGAAGGCGCGGCGGCTGCGGACGGCGTCGCCGGCGGTGGCGCCGATGCCGGTCCAGGCGAAGATGCCGAGGTTCTCCTGGGCGTACCAGGGCAGCGGTCCCGCGAGCATCGCGGCGCCGGTGAGCACGGTCATGGTGAGCAGGCCGACGCGCCAGGTGGTGGGGCGGTCGGTGGTGGAGGCGACGGTGAACAGGGCGATGACGGCGGACATGGCGACGGGGGCGCGGGGGTCGCCGGTGACGGACTCCACGAGGGAGAAGGCTCCGGTGAGGGCGAGGACCGTCATGGGGGCGCGGCGGCGGAAGACCAGGGCGGCGGCGCCGAGGGCCATGAGCACGAGGCTGAGCAGGGCCGGGGTGCGGATGCTCCAGCTGACGGCGTCCTTCTCGTGGGGCTGCACGAAGGAGCCGGCCACCATGCAGGCGAGGACGGCGGTGGCGAGGAGGGCGTCCAGGGCCAGGGGGTGGGCCTTGAGCTGGTTCCGGACGCGGTCGAGGGTGCTCACGTCTGCCAAGGTACGGGGGCCCTGCCGGGGGCGGAACGGGGGTTAGCTGTACGTTTCCGAGTGCATGGGCCGGGTTGCGGTGACCGTTTCCTGGGGGCTGCCGCCCCCAGACCCCCGCTTCGGCCCTGAAGGGGCCTCGTCCTCAAACGCCGGACGGGCTGGGATTGCCTGGACCGGCTCACCAAGAGCGCACCGTACGCCCGGTCACCCCGGGATCAAGCCGTCGTCGCTCAGAAGGTCCCGCACTTCCTGCAAAGTCGCGTCCGGGGACGGCAGGATCAGTTCCGACGGCTCCAGGGAGTCGTCCGGGAGGGGCTCGCCCAGTTCGCGGACCTTGGCCAGGAGGGCGTGGAGGGTGCGGCGGAAGCCGGGGCCGTCGCCGTTCTCCATCTCGGCCAGGAGCTCGTCGTCCAGCTTGTTCAGGTCGGCGAGGTGGCTGTCGGCCAGCCTCACCTGACCCTCCCCCATGATCCGTACGATCATGTCGCCCTCCTCGGCGTGGGCCCTACTGCTTGTCGAAGCGTGGGGTGTCCTGCGGCTGCTGCTGGGACTGCGACTGGCCGGTGCCGCCCTCGATCGCCTGCTGCGACGCCGAGGAACCGCCCGCCAGCTCCGCCTTCATGCGCTGAAGTTCCAGCTCTACATCCGTACCACCGGAGAGCCGGTCCAGCTCGGCCTGGATGTCGTCCTTGTGCATGCCGGACTGGTCGTCGAGAGCGCCCGAGGCGAGGAGTTCGTCGATGGCGCCCGCGCGAGCCTGGAGCTGTGCCGTCTTGTCCTCGGCGCGCTGGATCGCCAGGCCCACGTCGCCCATCTCCTCGGAGATGCCGGAGAAGGCCTCGCCGATCCGGGTCTGTGCCTGGGCCGCGGTGTATGTGGCCTTGATGGTCTCCTTCTTCGTACGGAAGGCGTCCACCTTGGCCTGGAGCCGCTGGGCCGCAAGAGTGAGCTTCTCCTCCTCGCCCTGGAGCGTGGAGTGCTGCGTCTCGAGGTCCGTCACCTGCTGCTGGAGCGCGGAACGGCGGGACAGCGCCTCACGGGCGAGGTCCTCACGGCCGAGCGCGAGCGCCTTGCGGCCCTGGTCCTCCAGCTTCGAGGACTGCGACTGAAGCTGGTTGAGCTGGAGCTCCAGGCGCTTGCGGGAGGTGGCCACGTCGGCCACGCCCCGGCGTACCTTCTGGAGCAGCTCCAGCTGCTTCTGGTACGAGTAGTCGAGGGTTTCGCGCGGGTCCTCGGCCCGGTCAAGGGCCTTGTTCGCCTTCGCGCGGAAGATCATCCCCATACGCTTCATGACACCGCTCATGGGCTTCGCGCGCCCCCTTCTGACGACTTACAGCTCCAGCTCTGCGACAGAACCCACAGTACGGGCCCTGCATCCATTGACGCACTGTTCCGGGACGGATGCGCTCATCCCCAAGGACGACTGACCAAGTCCTTGCTCCGGCGTAAGGAGTAGGTGACCTTCAGGGTGAGCGGTCGGTCACCGGTCGTCCCCTCTGTCCCCCTACATGACGACTGGTGTTGCCGGATCGTTCCCCACCGGACTGGGGCCCAACCCCGGACACCCCTTACCCTTGGGTTTTGTGTTCCGTAGCCGCACCACCAAGGACGAGAAGGCCGCCGCCGCCGACAAGGCGCAGCTGACCGACTCCAAGCAGCCCCGCGACCCGCAGGCCCCCAAGGGTCGGCCCACTCCCAAGCGCAGTGAGGCCCAGACCCAGCGCCGCAGCGTCGCCAATACGCCGACGACGCGCAAGGAGGCCTCCAAGCGTCAGCGCGACGACCGTCGTGCCGCGCTGGAGAGGCAGCGCCAGGCGCTGGCCACCGGCGACGAGCGGTACCTGCCGGCCCGTGACAAGGGCCCGGTCCGCAAGTTCGCCCGTGACTTCATCGACTCGCGGTTCAACGTGGCGGAGTTCTTCCTGCCGATGGCCGTGATCATCCTCGTGCTGAGCATGGTGCGGGTGGGCGCGCTCCAGAGCATCGCGCTGCTGCTGTGGCTCGTCGTGATCGTGCTCATCGTGGTCGACGCGATCCTCACCGGTTTCCGTCTCAAGAAGCGGCTCGCCGAGCGCTTCCCGGACCAGAACCGCAAGGGCGCGGTCGCCTACGCCCTCATGCGCTCCCTCCAGATGCGTCGCCTCCGGCTGCCCAAGCCGCAGGTCAAGCGCGGAGAGCGGCCCTGAGTACGACGTCCTTCTCCGGGGGTGCGGCGGCCTGGCTGGACAAGCTGGGCGGGCTGCGGAACGTCGTACGACAGGAGCTGGTGGCCCGGCAGCTCGACGAGCAGATAGTCGGGCGGTACCCGGTCGGACAGCGGCTGCGGGTGCTCGACGTGGGCATGGGCCAGGGCACGCAGGCGCTGCGGCTGGCGCGGGCCGGGCATCAGGTGACCGGTGTCGAGCAGGACCCGGAGATGATCTCCGCGGCCCGGGAGGCGCTCGCCGCCGAGCCGGAGGGGATCCGGGAGCGGGTGCGGCTGGTGCAGGGCGACGGCCGGGACACCGGTGTGCACTTCCTGCCGGGCAGCTTCGACGTCGTGCTGTGCCACGGGGTGCTCATGTACGTCCAGGAGCCCGATCCGCTGCTGGCGGGGCTGGCGAGGATGCTGGCGCCGGGCGGGCTGCTGTCGCTGCTCGTGCGCAACGCCGACGCGCTGGCGATGCGGCCGGGGCTGCACGCCGACTGGGCCGGGGCGCTGGACGCCTTCGACTCCGCGTCGTACACGAACCGGCTGGGGCTCGACGTCCGGGCCGACCGGCTGAGCACGCTGACCGCGACGCTCGCCGGCATCGGGGCGCCGCTGCGGGCCTGGTACGGGGTGCGGGTGTTCACGGACACCGCTCAGGACGGGGCGGAGATCCCGGACGACGTGGAGACGCTGCTGGCCTGCGAGGAGCGGGCGGGGCGGACGGATCCCTACCGGGGCGTCGCGGCGCTGCTGCATCTGTGCGGGGTGCGGGGCTGAGCCCGTTCGGGCGAACAGCGCGGGCCCGGGTGTTCGCCCCGAAGTGAGACTCGGGGCATGACTGCTTCGCGTACCCGTGCCCTACGGCTGCTCGTGCCCCTGGCCGCTCTCGCGCTGATCGCCGGCTGCTCCGACTCCGGGTCTCCGGGGAGTCGAAGGCGGACTCCTCGACCACGCGGGCGGCGCAGGCCGCACTGGCCGCCGTTCCCGCCGCCGACAGCGATCTGGAGAGCGACTACCAGAAGGTGATCAAGGACGTTCTGCCGTCGGTCGTGCAGATCCGGGCCAGCGGTGATCTGGGGTCCGGCGTGGTGTACGACGACAAGGGGTACATCGTCACCAACGCGCACGTCGTCGGGGACGAGAAGACCTTCGAGGTGACGACGGCGAACAGCGAGGACGAGCTGACCGCGACGCTCGTGTACTCCTACCCGGAGCAGGATCTCGCCGTCGTCAAGCTGGACAAGGTCCCGGACGGGCTGCGGGCCGCGGCCTTCGGCGACTCGGCCAAGGTCGAGGTGGGGCAGATCGTCCTGGCCATGGGCTCGCCGCTCGGGCTGTCGTCGAGCGTGACGCAGGGCATCGTCTCGGCGACCGGACGGACCGTCAGCGAGGGCCGCAGCGACGGCGGGACCGGGGCGACCATCGCCAACATGGTGCAGACGTCTGCGGCCATCAACCCCGGCAACAGCGGGGGCGCGCTGGTCGACCTCGACGGCCAGGTCATCGGCATCCCGACACTCGCCGCGACCGACCCCAACCTGGGGGGCAGCGCGGCGCCCGGCATCGGGTTCGCGATCCCCGCGTCGATGGTCAAGACGGTCGCCGACCAGATCATCAAGAACGGCAAGGTCACCGACTCGGGCCGGGCCGCGCTCGGCATCACCGCGCGGACCGTGGTCGACGACAGCTTCCAGGCCGCCGGGGTCGCGGTCGTCGAGGTCAAGAACGGCGGGGCGGCGGACAAGGCCGGCATCGAGGCGGGGGACGTCATCACCAAGGTGGGCGAGACCAAGATCACGACCATCACGTCGCTCTCGGAGGCGCTGGCGGCCGACAAGCCGGGCGGGAAGGTGTCCGTGACCTTCACTCGCGACGGCGACGCGAAGACGGTGGACGTGACGCTGGGCGAGCAGTAGGGGCGCGGTGGGCGAGGGTTCCGCTGCGGCGGCCCTCGCCCAGCCGTGTCACGCCTCCTCGGCCGCCTTCAGGCTCATCGGGCCGTAGATCTCGGTGGCGTCCTCGAACAGGCGAACCTGGTCCGCGCCGCCGGCCAGCAGGGCCTTCCACTGCTCACCGAGCCAGGACTCGGCGTCTCCCTGGGTGGTGAACTCCTCGGGCTCCACCGCGGGCTGGGTCTCCGCGCCGTCGGACTTCTCGAACCGCCACGTCCATGTCGCCATGCAGGCCTCCCTTGTGTGGGCACGTTCCGTGGTCGAGCCTATGCGGTCCGCGTGGACGGGCGGAACAAGATCGCGATGGTTGGTCGCCCCGAGAAGGCGGATCCCCAGTACGCGAGATCAGCGGTGACCGGCGAGAATCGGGGCGTGGAACTCACTCTGCTCGGCACTGGTGCCCCCGCCGGCCTCCCCCGCCCCGGCTGTCCCTGCGCCGCCTGTGCAACCGCCGTCGGCCCGGACGCGCGGGGCGCGACCGCCGTGCTCGTCGACGGGACGCTGCTGCTCGACCTCACTCCCGGCGCCGCGTTCGCCGCGGCCCGGGCGGGGCGTTCGATCGCGGGCGTACGGCAGGTCCTGCTGTCGCATCCGCACGACGGGCCCGCCGTGGAGGTGCCCGCCGGGCTTCCGCAACCGGGGCGGGTGCCGGACGGGCGGGAGTTGGCGTTGCTGACGGGGCATCGGGTGCGGGCGGTGGCGATGGACGCGCCGGGGACCGGGTACGCCGTGACGGGTCCCGACGGGCAGCGGGTGCTGTATCTGCCGCCCGGGGGTGCGCCCGCCGGGCTGGAGGAGGGGACCGCCGAGTCGTACGACACGGTATTCGCCGATGTCGTGGGGCGGCCGGACGCTGTCGCGCGGTTGCGGGCGGTGGGTGCCGTAAGGCCGACGACTGATGTCGTCGCCGTGCATCTCGACCACGATGTGCCGCCCGGCGTCGAGCTGCGGCGCAGGCTGGCCGCGGCCGGGGCGCGGGCCGTGCCCGACGGGACGACGCTGGTCGTCGGCGTCTACGAGGACGTACCGGATGTGCCGCGGCGGACGCTGGTCCTCGGCGGGGCGCGGTCCGGGAAGTCGGTGGAGGCCGAGCGGCGTCTCGAGGCCTTCCCCGACGTGCTGTACGTCGCGACCGGCGGGTCGCGGAACGGGGACACCGAGTGGGCCTCGCGGGTCGCCACGCACCGGGAGCGGCGGCCGGGATCGTGGCGTACGACCGAGACCTGCGACCTGGTGCCGCTGCTGAAGGACGACGGGGCGCCGCTGCTGGTCGACTGTCTCTCGCTGTGGCTGACGGACGCGATGGACGCCGTCGGGGCGTGGGACGACGCGGAGTGGGCCGACGGCGGGGAGCGTGACCTGCGGGCGCGGGTGCGGGAGTTGACGGAGGCGGTGCGGGACGCGCGGCGGACCGTGGTCGCCGTGTCCAACGAGGTGGGGTCGGGGATCGTGCCGGCCACCGCGTCCGGGCGCCGCTACCGGGACGAACTCGGGCGGCTGAACGCGGCGTTCGCGGGTGAGTGCGAGCAGGTGGTGCTGGTGGTGGCGGGGCAGGCGCTGGTGCTACGGGGCTGACGTCTCCTCGATGTCCTTGCGGGCGATCACCCGGTAGGTCCTCGCGTGGCGGGTGCCGGCGAGGAGGAGCGCGAGGGTGTGGTCCAGCGCCCTCGCGGTGGGGAGCAGCGGTCCGCTCGCCCTCGGGGGCAGGGTCCGGGTCAGACGGGTCGTCACCCGGTCCGGGACGTGGGCTGATCTGCGGGCCGTGGTGACGATCGTGCAGCCCTGGGACTCCAGTTCGGGGCGGGGGTCGTCCGGGGATTCCACCAGGAGGTGGCCGCCGGGGCGCAGGACCGCGAGGGCGGCCTGGAGTTCGGCGGGGTCCGCGGGACGGTTCAGCAGGCTGACGACGTCGTAGCGGGCGCGCAGGAGGGCGGCGATCCGCGGGTCCGTCAGACGGCCCTGGTGGGCTTCTTCGAGGCGTTCGACCGCCTGGGCGTGCAGCACGCGCGGGGTGGGGTCGACGCCGTCGAAGGCCGTGTAGGGGAAGAGCGTTCGCGCCGCCTCCGGGAAGTCGGCGTCGCCGGTCTCCACGTCCAGCCAGCTCTCCGGTTCGGGAAACGGCAGCATCGCGCGGGCGGTGGAGCGAAGACGTCGTACGGAAGGGGCGGTTGGTGCGGGCATGAGCGGCTCCCGAAGGCGTACGACAATTCCCTGCAAAACGGAACGTATGGGATGGCGATCCCGGGTGCAACGACGTCGTGCGGCCGTCGTGGCGATGTGGCGCCCCCGTGTTCGATCAGGGCCGGTACTGTTCGGCGAATGAGCTCGCTTAATCTCGACGACTTCACCGATCTGATCGAGCGCCCCGACGGCGGGGTGCGCCGCGACGCCGAGGCGCGCCGGGAGCGTCAGATCGTGCCGCCCGGGGCGCTGGGCCGCCTCGACGAACTGGGTGAGTGGCTGGCCGCGGCGCAGTCGGCCGTCCCGGTACGGCCGGTGGAACGGCCGCGGGTCGTGCTGTTCGCCGGTGATCACGGGATCGCCGAACTGGGCGTCTCCGGACGCCCCGCGGGCAGCGCCTCGGAGCTGGTGCGCGAGGTCCTGGAGGGCGGCCGCCCGGTGTCGATCCTCGCGCGGCGGCTGGGGGTGCCGGTGCGGGTCGTCGACCTGTCGCTGGACTGCGATCCGGCCGAGCTGCCGGAGGATGTCGTACGGCATCGGGTGCGGCGCGGGAGCGGTCGTATCGACGTCGAGGACGCGCTGACCCTCGAGGAGGCGGAGGCCGCGTTCCGGGCCGGGGTCGCGGTGGCCGACGAGGAGGCCGACTCCGGCACCGATCTCGTGGTGCTCGGCGATGTGAGCGTGGGCGGGACGACCGCGGCCGGGGTGCTGGTCGCCGCGCTGTGCGGGACCG
>Ga0307508_10005329_pt1 | contig 12256 bp, 11 predicted proteins | sample 9_EM_MG_FD_203089 | JGI IMG/M metagenome (GOLD analysis project Ga0307508, IMG submission 203089) | Populus trichocarpa ectomycorrhiza microbial communities from riparian zone in the Pacific Northwest, United States - 9_EM | ecosystem: Host-associated > Plants > Roots > Unclassified | place... | reverse complement strand
GGAGGGCCCGACCACCCTGCCGGTCGGCTTCGGCGGCGAACAGCCCCGGTTGAACGAGCACCAGCTCCAGCGCGGCGACCGGCTGCTGTGCTACACGGACGGCGTCATCGAGGAGCACGAGGCCGGACAGGAGCCGTTCGGCGAGGAAGAGCTCATCCGCTGCGTCGACCGCATGATGAGCCAGGCGAGTGGGGTACGTGCCGATGTGCGTTGGCTCTCCCAGAGACTGGTGGAGCAGCGAGGCGGGCTCACCAGCGACGACGCGACCCTGTTCCTGATCGAATGGCGCGGGGGCACCGACGAGCACTTCGCCGTTCTGCAGTAAGCCAGCCTCAGAACCGTTTCGCGGTACCACTTGCCGATCTCCGGCTGCATCTCACTGATGGTTCGTATCTTCCCCAAGCTGAACCAGAACCCTTCTCGCGTACATAGCCACTCGCACTCAAGTCAGTGGCATGCCACGACCCCGGCCCGTCGGCCAAGCCCCGTCGCGTTCCTGGCACCTCGGAGAAGGAAGTCGAGGCCATATGGGCTGCCTGACGTACCCGGGCGAGCAGAAGCCGGCGTTTGCGCTTCGAGCGAGCACCGGGCGAGCCAATGATCTTGAAGGTCGCGAAAAAGCCCCCGCCTCGGCGGGGGCATTTACGTGGCCGCAGGCCAGAAGGTTTCTGCCCGCGTAGCGCGTGGTGGGGCGGGTGGAACTCGAACCTCAACCGGTGACCCATCTCACCTGCGGTTTTGCCGGAGAACCGGACATCTCCATCCCATTCGATCCTGCTGGAGATCCTGCTCGATCCGGCTCGATCCGGCTCGATCCGTCGCGGTGAGGCAATCGCCTCACGCCTTCGAGGGCGCGCCTGCCTGCGTCCGGGGACCGGGCTCGCTGCCGGGCCCCGCACCACCGGCGAGCCGCGAGCAGTGGACACCCACAGAACTCGTACTATATCTTGTACAAGTCAAGAGAGGAGGCAGCAACCATGTCCATCACCGCCAGCGAGGCGCGCCAGAACCTGTTCCCGCTGATCGAGCAGGTCAACGAGGACCACGCCCCGGTTCACATCACCTCCCGCAAGGGGAACGCCGTCCTGATGTCCGAAGAGGACTTCACCTCCTGGACGGAGACGGTGCACCTCCTACGCTCCCCCAAGAACGCCCGTCGCCTGCTCGACTCCATCGCCGAGGCTGAGGCCGGCGAAACGCAGCAGCGTGAGCTGATCGACCCTGACGCGGGACAGGCGTGAAGATCTCGTTCACATCGCACGCCTGGGAGGACTACACCTACTGGGCCGAGAACGACCGCAAGATGGTCAAACGCATCAACAAACTGATCGCCGACACGATGCGTGACCCCTTCAAGGGCATCGGCAAACCGGAGCCACTGAAGGGCGACCTTTCGGGTTATTGGTCCCGGCGGATCGACGACACGCACCGGCTCGTGTACAAGCCGACCGACAACGAGTTGATCATCGTCCAGGCGCGGTACCACTACTGATCCGAGCCGCCAGGAGGCCTCTTCACCTGCTCGTGAAGGGCTGCCCGTGGTTCCGGTTCCCGGGCAGCCCGGAGACGGGCGGGGGGCTCGCTTGCGGACGGCGAGTTCGCTTTCGTATCGCTGACGGTCGATCTCCTCGGCGATCTGCTCGTCCTGCCGCATCAGGGCCGCAAGGTCCGTCTTGGCGTTGTCGAGGATTCCCACGTCAGGGTAGTCGGCTTGGCTCCTGTCCCCCCACAGTCCGATGTCCTTCACGCAGGGAACGACACGACCAGCAGTCGACCGCCCGACAGAACTCGACACCGCCCCCGCCGCCGACTGGCCGATCACCACCGGCGCCGCAGGAGAAGCTGCCGCCACCTGATCGCCGACCGCCTCGACCGCCCCGGCCACCTCACGCCGCGTCAGACAATGAACTCCCGGATCACCGTGTTTCGAAACACCGCCTGCCCGTCGATTGTGAACAGCGCAAGTTCTGTGTCGGACGGGTCGGGGAAGGCCTCGGTCGAGTGCACATACCGGCCGTCGCCGACGAACATCTCGACGGACGTGCGGTCGACGAGGATACGCAGGCGGACCATGCGGGCAGACAGGTCGAAGGGCGTCCGGCTCTCCTGCCAGCGGCCGGAGGTGTCGGGACTGACGGTGTAACCGCGGTTGACGAAGGCGTAGTCGCCGTAGATCCCCGCATCGATGTGCCGCCCTCCGTCCGACGACCGCCGCAACTGGAGCCCGGCGCCGACCAGTTGGTCCCAGGTGATCTCACAGGTCAGCTCGTACGCGGTACCCGTGTAGTCGAGCAGTCGCGTGCCGTCGACCGTGATGTCACCGAGGTTCACCGTGCGCGACACATGGTCGTCCAGGGCCGCCACCGGCTGGGACGCCAGGTAGTACGTACCCGACGACGCGTGCTTCAGCCGCACCTCGCGGACGATCGAGTCGGTGCCGTTGAAGCCGTCGCACTCGATCGTGCGCGTGGTGTTCGCGTAGTCCCAGTGGTTCATCCATCCGATCGCGTACCGTGCGGCCGGGTCCAGGACCCCGTTTGCGTCACGTTTATCGAAGGTGACCGCCGCGTACCAGTCCCAGCCGTGGTCCAGCCACTGGGGATCGGACGCGTCGGCGGTGAAGGTCGTGCCGTCGAAGGAACCCGTCCAGTACGCGAACGTACTCGGCAGCCCGGAGCCCTTGCCATTGGCGCTGACGCCCAGTACCCACTTCCAGGTCCCGTCCTCCGCCCTGATGCGGAACAGGTCGGGGCACTCCAGGACGCCAATACCGCCCTTGATGAAGCCGCCGACGTACGTCCACGCCTTGAGGTCGGCGGAGTGGTAGAAGCCCACTTTGTCGTTCTCGGCAAGCGCCATCACCCACCGGCCGCGCTCCTCGTCGCGGATCACCTTGGGATCGCGGAAATCCCGTACGCCGGGGTTGGGAAGGACCGGGGCGGTGCCGTGATTCGTGAAGGTGCGGCCGCCGTCCGTCGAGTAGTACAGGTACTGCGCCTGGGTGATCTCGTCGGGCGCCATGGTGGCGATGACGATCACCGCGCCCGCGCCGAAGCCCGCCGTGTCGTCCGTGTCGACCACCGCCGATCCGGACCAGACATCGCCATTGGGGGTCGTGTCCTTCGGCACGGCGACGCCCCGGTCGGTGAAGGAGACGAGGTCGGTGCTGGTGGCCAGGCGCCAGGTGGTGCCGGCCGTCGTGCCGCCCGTCGAGTAGTCGGGGTTGTAGAGGTAGTAGTAGTGGTACTCGCCGTTGATCCAGATCGGGCGCTGCGGGTCGTTCATCCACTGGTCGGGGACCGTGAAGTGGTACTCGGCGCGGTAGCTGCCCGTGCACGCGACCGCCGCCTCGCGGGGCACCGCCACCGCCGGTCTCGCGAGGTCCGGCAGCAGAACACCGGCGGCGCCGACGGCCGAGGCCGTCAGCAGCGACCGCCTGGACAGAGTCCCCCCGGGGCCCAGCGAACTCCTCTTCATGCCACGCATCGTGCGGCTCCCTTCCCCGACGCCGTCGTCGGGACGCGGCTCATGTGGACCGGAACCGTATACCTAACTCGTTAAAGGTCAAGCCTTCGCGCACTGCCCGTTCACGTGGCTTCCATCCGTACACATCCCTTGACAGAGCCGTAACGGGGTTCTCATCATCGTGGAACTAAACTTCGGCTAACTCGAGTTAGGCTCGCCGATGACCGACTCGTTCCTCTCCCGACGGACCCTGATGCGCTACGGCGCGTACGGCGCTGGAGCCGCCGCTCTCGCCGGTGTCGCGTCCGGCTGGGACCGCCTCACCGCCGCCGACATCCCCGGCCGAGACGACGGCTCGCTCGTCATCGCTACCCTGGGCTCCGCCTTCAACCCCGAGGCGCAACGTGCTCTGCGCGACGGGTTCCGCGAGGTCCACCCCGACATCAAGATCCGTATCAACCCCGTACAGGCCTACGACTGGTCGGACTTCTTCTCCAAGATCCTCACTCAGATCGCCGCGGGCACGGCACCCGACCTCGTGTACGTCGCCACCGAGGGCGTGCAGCTCTTCGCCCGGCGGCTCGGCGTACCGCTGGACGAGTGGGCGAAGCGGGACGCGGCCGAGCTGCGCGCGTACTTCGCCGACGTCCATCCCTCGCTGGTCGAGTCAATGATGTACGAGGGGAGCCTCTACCAGCTGCCGGTCGAGTTCAACGCGGCCGACATGTACCTCAACAACCGGGTCCTCGAACGCGCGGGCGCCGACCTCCCCGACGACGACTGGACCCGCGACGACTTCACGGCGCTGCTGCGAACGATGAAACGCAGCAACGGCGCCCGATTCACCCCGTACTTCTGGACCAACCGTCTGTGGGGCGGAGTGGTCCCCTGGCTCTTCGCCAACGGCACCAACCTCCTCGCCGAGTCCAAGGCCCCCGGGGGCGACTGGCTCTGGAACTCCTTCTATCCCGAGGCGGAGCGGCGCGGCCGGGGCGGCGGCTACCGGTGGACGACACCCCAAGCCGATTCCGACCGGGTCGCGGAGGTCTACGACTACCTCGCCTCCCTCATCCAGGAGGACCTGTGCACCCGGCCGGAGGGTGGCGACGGCCGGAACCTCGTCGGCGTGTTCTCCACCGGCCGCGTCGGTGTCACGCCCGCGGGCGGCTTCTGGGCGGGCGGCTTGCACCAGGCGGGCATGAAGCCGACCGACTACGACGTCCGGTACTTCCCGCGCCGGCGCACGCGACGGCACCAGTTCGGCGCCGCCGGGTACGCCCTGCTGCGCACGTCGAAGATGCGGGACGAGGCCTGGGAGTTCATCAAATACACCGTCCGCAAGGACGTGATGACCCAGCTCTTCGCAGCCAACCAGACCACTCCGGCCCGCCGCTCCATGGTCGATGAGGCCCGCTACCAGGAGACCGGCCCGGCCCACTGGCAGGTCTTCTACGACACCCTCGACAAGATCCCCACCACCGGCCCGATCCCGGCCCCGCCGCAGGTCAATGAGGTCGAGCAGCTGCTGATCAAGCACACCGGAACCGCCCTTGCGAGCCCCGGCGCGGTGCGCCCCGCGCTGCGCCGGTTGCAGGGGGACCTGGAGAAGGCCATGGAGCGTGAAGTGTGACGAACACCGAGATCAGGCCCGTACGACCGGAACCCACCCGTACCCGCAAGACCCGTCACACCCGTAAGGCTTCCGAGTCCACGACCACCACCGCCCGCACCCGGGGCGCCCGCCTGCTCGCCGTACTGTTCCTCGCGCCCGCTGTCGTCGGCATCGTCGTCTTCACGGTCGTACCGATCGTCGGCTCGGTCGTCCTCAGCCTCTTCCAGTGGGATGTGATCGAGGACCCGCGATGGGCCGGAGTGGCCAACTACCGTGGGGTCCTTACCGATTCGACGGTCCTCGTCTCCTTCCGCAACACGCTCGTCTTCATGGTGCTCGCGGTCGCGCTGCAGTTGCTGATCGCGCTCATGCTGGCGATCGCGGTGAACGGCCGGATGCCCACATGGCTGCGATCCGTATTCCGTTCGGCGTTCTTCTTCCCGCTGGTGCTGTCCGCCGCGTCCATCTCGGTGGTGATGAAGTACCTGTTCAACCAGGACTTCGGCCCTGTGAACTGGCTGCTGGGAACGGTCGGTATCCCCTCGGTCCCCTGGCTGACCTCGGAGAACGGGGCGATGTCGGCCGTGGTCCTGGCGTACGTCTGGCAGCAGTTCGGCTTCTCGTTCCTGCTGTTCGTCGGCGGCCTGAACAACATCCCGAAAGAGGTGCACGAGGCGGCTTCGCTGGACGGCGCGAGCGGGGTGCGCAAGCACCTCGCCATCACCCTGCCGCTGCTGTCGCCCACTCTGCTGGTGGCGTCCGTGGTCGGCATCATCAACGCCCTCCAGGTCTTCGAGCAGCCGTACGTTCTCACGGCCGGTGGTCCCGGCGACTCCACCCGCACGGTCGTGATGGTCATCTACGAGACGGCCTTCGAGCAGCTCCGCTTCGGCGAGGCGTCCGCCGTGGGCGTCCTGCTCTTCGTCCTGATCATGGCGGTTACCGCACTCCAGTTCCGGCTCAGCCGGCGTTACGTCCACTACCAGTGAGCCGGGTGAGTCAGATGAGTACGAGTTCCCTCTCGGGTTCTGTGTCGGGTTCCCACACGAGCCCCGCCCTGTCGCGCGTACGGCACGGCCTGGCGCCCTGGGCCCGGATCGCCGGGCTGGCGCTGTGCTCCCTGTTGACGCTCGGCCCGGTCATCTGGACGGTGTCGACGTCACTGCGCACGCCGGCGGAGTCGTTCGACCTGCCGCCGAAGATCTTCCCCGCGGACCCCACCGTCGACGCCTACCGCGGGGTTTTCGACCAGATCGACGTCTGGCTGTACGCGCTGAACTCCACCTTGGTGACCGCGCTGATCGCGGTCGGTCAAATGATCACCGCGGGCCTGGCGGGTTATGCCTTCGCCCGCCTCGAATTCCGCTTCAAGAAACCGCTGTTCGCGCTGGTCCTGGCCACGATGATGGTGCCCTTGCAGGTCACGATCGTCCCGGTTTTCCTGGAACTGAGGGCGATGGGTCTGACCGACACCCTGCTCGGCCTCGTCGTCCCGGCCTTCCCGACGGCCTTCGGCACCTTTCTGATGCGCCAGTACTTCCTGGGCATGCCGAAGGATCTGGGCGAGGCAGCGATGATCGACGGCGCCGGCCCGTGGCGCGTCTTCCGGTCCGTGTACGCCCCCTTGGCGGCCCCCGGTCTCGCCATCGTCGGCGTACTGGCCTTCAACTACCACTGGAACGAGTTCTTCCGGCCGCTGATCCTCGAAACGTCCACCGAAAACCTCACGCTGCCACTGGGCCTGGTCTCCCTCCAGGGCAACCTCGGCACCGGCTCGATCTCCGTCGTCCTCGCCGGAGTCGTCCTCTCCATGATTCCCGCCGTCGTCGTGTTCGCCGTCGGCCAGCGCCCTCTGCGCGAGGGCATCACATCCGCAGGAGTCAATCGTTGAGTTCCGTGAGCCGATCGGCCGACGCCCACAGCCCGCGCTTCCGGGTCCGTCCGCCGGCCAACTGGATGAACGACCCGAACGGGCCGTTCCGCTGGGGCGGTCGACACCACCTCTTCTATCAGCACAACCCCGACGCCCCCGTCCATGCGAACGTCCACTGGGGCCACGCCTCCAGCCCCGACCTCGCCCACTGGGACGACCACGGGATCGCCCTACGGCCGACGCCCGGCGGCCCGGACGAGGCGGGCTGCTGGTCCGGCTGCGTGGTGGACGACGGTGGTGTACCGACAGCGGTGTACTCCGGGATCGACCACGGCCATCAGGGCCTGAGCGCGATCTGTCTCGCCGTGGCTGAGGACGACGGCCTTCAGGAGTGGAAGCAACTGCCAGTGCCGGTGGTCGTCGGCCCGCCACCCGGCCTGGACGTGACGATGTTCCGGGACCCGTTTGTCTTCCGCTTCGCCGGACGCCGCTGGGCGCTGGTGGGTGCCGGCCACGCCGACGGCACACCGTCCGTCCTGGTGTACGACTGTGAGGACCTGTACGCGTGGCGGTTCGCCGGGGTCCTGCTGGACGGTCGAGACGCGGCGGCGGCCCGCGCCTTCGGTACGCGGGCGATCGGCTGGGAGTGCCCGCAGATGTGGGAGACCGCCCGGGGTGACTGGGTGCTGGCGGTGGCGCTGTGGGACGGCGACCCGCTGAGCACCGCGTACCTCACGGGGCATCTGGTGGAGGAGGGGGAGGGTGGGTTGAGGTTCGTGGCCGGTACGGGCGGGCTCCTGGACCTCGGCCGTGACTTCTACGCCCCCGCCGTCCTCCAGGACACGGAGTCCGGCCGCGCCCTGCTCTGGGGCTGGTCCTGGGAGTCACGCCCGCGCGAGGAGGTGGACCACGTGGGCTGGTCCGGAGTTCTCACGGCACCACGCGTGGTGGACACCCATGAGGACGGCACGCTGCGGGTCGTACCGGCCGCGGAACTCGAACTGCTCCGAGCAGCCCTCCCGTTCACGGCCGCACCTGGACCGCACCGGCCGCTCCCCCTCTCTTACGACCTGCTGGTGACCGCCCGGTCGGCGGCGACCGTGAGTCTGCTGCGGGCCGCGTCCGGAGCCGAACTGACCGTGCGACTCGACCCGGCGTCCGGCGCGGTGACCCTGGACCGCACGGCCTGGCCACGCTCCCGCCCGGACGGCACGGCCCCCCTGGTCCTGCCGACCCCGCCGGGCGAGACCCTCACCGTACGGCTCCTCGTGGACGGCTCCCTTCTGGAACTGTTCGCGGGCGACCGGGCGATGGCCACGGAACGGGTGTACCAACGGGACGACGACGTCGCGGAGCTGGCCGTGTCGGGGACGGACGTCGAGGTCACGGGCTGGGCGCTGGTCCCACCGATCCCCGCATGACGACGGGGCACTCCAGCCGCCGGGTGGTGACGGGCGGCGCGGTCCCGCTGTCGATGGCGTCCAGGAGCAGGCGGCCGGCCGTCTCTCCCATCGCGCGATGGGGCAGAGCGACCGTGGTGAGGGGCGGGCTGAGGAAAGCAGCCATGTGCTCCTGGTCGTCGTAGCCGACGACGGACAGATCGGCGGGCACGTCGAGGCCCAGGCGCGCGGCGGCATGGAGGACGCCCGCGGCGACCCGGTCGTTGTAACAGACGATCCCCGTGGGCCGCCCGTCGGCGGGAACACGGTCCAGCAACCGCAACGCTCCCTCGTACCCGGCTGCGATCTCCCCTCCCGTCCGCATGATCCATTCCTTCTCGGCGGTCAGCCCCACCGTCCGCAGCGCGTCCCGGAAGCCGCGCAGCCGCTCCGCGGTGGCGATGTCGTCCAGACCACCCACCAGGGCGACACGGCGGTGCCCCGCGTCGAGGAGGACGCGCGCGGCGCTGCGGCCACCGGCCCGCTCCGCGGGGATGACGGCCGGGAGGGAGCCGTCCTCGGGGAGACAGTTGGCGAGCACGGCGAACGTGCGGTGCAGCCCTTCCGGGACTCGGGCGCGGCGCAACGACAGCGCGGCGTAGATGATCCCGTCGACCCTCCGGTCGAGCAGTTCGGCGACGGCCGCGTCCTCGGTGACCGGGTCCTGCCCGGAGTCGACGGTGAGCACCAGATGCTCACTGTTCCACGCCATGTCCATGGCCCCGCGCAGCAGCCGCCCGGCGAACGGCGATGTGGCGATCTCGTCCGTGACCAGACCGATCACGGCGGTACGACGTCGGCGCAGGCCACGGGCGACCGCGTTCGGCCGGTAGCCGAGCTGTGCGGCTGCCTTGCGGATCTTCTTCTGCGTCTCGGCGGAGAGGTTGCCCTGGGCACGCCCGTTGAAGACGAAGGACACGGCCGTGTGCGACACCCCGGCAAGCCGGGCGACATCCCGCGAGGTCGCCCGCTCAGCCCCGCCACCCCGCGTCTTCTCGACCCCGCTCATGCCTCGTCCCCGCCGACTTTGCCTGATCAGGCAAGCCTACCTGCGGGAGATGTTGCGGAGCCCGCATCGCGGAGGTTGACGGTTCTCCGCCGACCAGCAGGCGGGGAACGCGTGAGCAGGAGCGTCACGATGGTGTCGGCCTGGTCGCGGTGATCCTTGCTGCGGGCTGACCGGCGACCGCCGTTGCACAGCATGGCCGACCGCCACATACCCCCACCTGCGGCGGCTTGCCCCGGCGGCGAACTGAGACGTCCGCCCAGGCCGGAGTGGCGCCAACCAACCTGGATGACCACGGCGTTGAACTCACGAGCAGCGGATTCAGTCCGTTGACCCAAAGCCCTGAACCCGCACGCCCACCGAGACGTTTCCGCAGGTCAGAGACCTGCGCAGTGGGGCGGGTGGGACTCGAACCTCAACCGGTGACCCATCTCACCTGCGGTTTTATCGGAGAACCGGACATCTCCATTCCATTCGATCCTGCTGAGTCCTCCTCGATCCGGCTCGATCCAGCGCGGTGAGGCATTTACCTCACCGGCTGTCGAGGCCCCGGCAAGTGGCAGCGCTCGGGTGGGGCCACGCCCCCGCGGCCTGGCAGTTGTCGATCAGTCCTGAGACACCGCACAGGCCAAAGCCGCGACAGGTAGAGACCGATGCCCCCAGGAGCGCCGTCGCATGCCGAGCAACGTCCCCACGTCCCCGGGTTTCCCGCCTCCCAGACACGGCGACCAACCCCGCAGCCTGCGTGCGGCTCCTTGGCCAGTGCGTCAGTGCCGTTTCGGCTCCAGCACACGCACGCCGCCGCCCCTGGCCTTGAGCCCGCTTTCGCGTTCCTTGCCCGCCAATGCCCGAACGATGTCGGTGGCAGCCCGGACAGCTCCACCAACCGTTTCAAGCGTCGGCTCACCCAGTCGGGGTGGAGGCCGCCGACGCCTGGGATCGTATTGTCGACCCTCTCGCCGCCTGGGAGATCGTAGCCACCGCTGATGATCTGCGGCTTACGCGGGGAACTTGCCGCACCAGTTGCGCCCCAGAAGGGCGGTGGGCAGGCACTCGGACTCGACCTTGGTAGGGATCCCACGTCGTGGGCGAAGCAGGCGACGGCAAGTGGAGTGAGAGCAACTAAGCCCGAGACCTGGAAGGCTGGCTCCCCCTCACTCCAGTACTCCTCGTGCAACTGGAGGGCGGCTGCGAGCGCATGGTTGAAGCCGGCGTGGTCCTTGCGGATGAAGCGGTGGAACATCTCCATCGGCGGGTACCGCAGCTTGCCCGCTGCCCCCGGGTCGGGGTCATTCACCGGGTCGGTGCGATCGACCATGGTAACCAGCTTGGGGACGAGGTCCTGTCCTCCGAGCCAGTAGGCCCGGAGGGTGTCGATCCAGGCGCAGTCGTACTCTGCGAAGCGTGAGCCGTTCTCCCATAGCAGAGACAGGGGCACCCGGCGCAGGGCTGTGATCCTGTTCTTCTCCCTGCTCCCCACCGCCAATTAGAAGGCGGTGGCCCAGGTGCCCGGGTGCACCTACCACTGCTGGTCCGTGGCCTGGGACTGCGCGCCGCCTGATTCCTTGAACGGCCGTGTCACTTCAGGAAGGAGTGGGCCCTGCGGCTTTCTCGACGGCGCCCTTCCCTTGTGGACGACAAGCTGCGTCATTCGCCGTCGGCGGCCTGCGATGCCAAGCGCAAGGTAAGTTCCGCGCTGGCCAGCATCCGAGTGATGTCGACCGGGAGGCTGGAGAATTCCTTCATCACTACGTCGGCAGGGTCGATCCGACGGGTTTGCCCGTCGCGCCCCGTTGCCTCGATGACATAGCGATATCCGCGGGGCGTCGTGGAGTCCTGCGCGATATTCCATCGCGCACCGTGCTTCTGAATCAGATAATCGGCGACGTACGACATCAAGTCACTGTGCAGTGTAATCCAGTCGGACTGCTCGAATTCGCCAAGCGGGGCACGTGAAACATAATTTTGCAAAGCTGGAATTAGGCTCATCGGATCGCAGGTATAGACCTCAGGGGACACCCCGAGCATGTCCGCTACCTCAATAATGTTTCGGCGCCCGTCCTCAATCCAACCTTGGAGATTCGGTTCGCTTGCCTTCGTCACGTCTTGCGCCTTCCATTGGATTCAGCTACTTAGGAGCCGGCCCATATTCGATGAATATAATACGCGCTTGGATGAGATAGTTCCTCAGTGCCTGTGACGGGGGCGCATGCAGGAAGACCCACCGCGGATCGAATTTTGGGTCCAAGCGCCGTAGCGTTAGATCCTTGTTGATCTGCTCAACGATGCCGTCATTCAATGGGACTTCGCCCCTCACGGCGCGAGTGCCGCCATCTTTGAGATGGACCGTCCGCCATTCAAGATAGTGCTTCACCTCCATGGCCAGAGTGCGGCCGTCCGGTAGATCCACCGGAACATCGACGTGACGCCCTCCTGGCGCTTCTACAGGGTAGTAGGGGTGGTCGTTGGTCGGCACGGGATAGTGCCGCTCAGGGGAACCCCCCGCCATCTCGCGGAGATAGTCCTCCGCACCCTTGTACCGTGCCCGTCCGTGGCGCATGGCCCGCATCTCGTGAAGCGTGCGCTCCGCTGTGCCTGGCGGAAGTTCACCGCGCGTGAAGTCGGGTTCGCCGTCGGAGCCACCGTGGTGGTGTGCCTCAGCCGCGTGGCCGCCACCGCTTGTCCCGTCGTGCGCAGGCGCGTCAGGGCCACTGCCAGGGTTGTCAGTTGACGGGCCGTGGTGCCCATCTGCGCTGTGCCCGTCGCTGTGGCCACCGGAGGCGCCGTCACCGTGCCCACCGTTCGACGGGCCGTGGTGTCCGCCTGTGCTGTGCCCGTCGCCGTGGCCGCCGGAGGCTCCG
>Ga0307508_10005328_pt1 | contig 12257 bp, 12 predicted proteins | sample 9_EM_MG_FD_203089 | JGI IMG/M metagenome (GOLD analysis project Ga0307508, IMG submission 203089) | Populus trichocarpa ectomycorrhiza microbial communities from riparian zone in the Pacific Northwest, United States - 9_EM | ecosystem: Host-associated > Plants > Roots > Unclassified | place... | reverse complement strand
GTCCCGGGACATATCCACAGGTGGCCGCCTCCAGTGCGCGAGCGATTGCAGCGCATTCCGCATCATAGGCCTCCTGGTTGTTGCCCATGTGGGCCTTGATGCCCTCCCAGGTTTGGCCATCCCTCCATACCACTGCGTAGCCAGTGGCCCCATCGTCCAGCCGTGAGCCGTCCGTGAACATAGTGAGTCCGGGTCGGTTCTTTTTTGCCTCCACCTTGGCCTCTGCTTCTTCCTCCTGTAGCAGTTCTGCATCGAGGGCCTCCGGGCGATCGGCGGTGACGTGGACGAGCCCACCAGTACTGCCCCCCAGATGGCAACCCCACTCAGCCCAGAGCACGCTGCACTCCGTGCCGACATCGAAATCATCACCAGCAACCTTCTAGACCAATTTGCCAGAACCATTAGTGCCGAGATCTCCGTGGTTTTCGCCCAAAACAAGACCACCTTTCAAATCGCCACAAACAGCCTGACCAAGCAAATTGCCACACTGGGCATCCGAGTCACCCAAATACAACAACTCCTCTTGGCTGCACAGGGCCCTGCTGCCACTGCTAAGCCAACCGGGGGCCCAAGCAACATCGGCCCCAACCCAAAGAAAGAGAGAAAGAAAAAGGGGAAGGGAGCCACCGAGAACAAATACAATGCCAACAACCGTCCAACCAATAACGGCACCAGCACCTGCACATACGCCGACGCCACCAAAGCACCCATCGCCCAACCACACCCACCAACCGAACACGCCACACACGCCACCAACGTTGAAGAATGGGAGAACTTGAAGGAAGAAAACCCAAGGACAGAAGCCTGCCACACCCAAGCTTATCCCGACCATGTATTCCCAAGCCGAGCGCGAGGTCAGGTGCCACTTTCCGGCCACGTCCCCTGCTGAAGCCACCACCCACACTGAACGAGACTACATCGCCTGCCAAGTCATTGCAGACGCAGCCCTCCACCGAGTCAACAAAGCCCTGGTCGACAACCAGGATGTAACCGCCCCCCCCTTCCTCCGCGCCTGGGTAACCATGTGTGGATCCATCATCTTCACCACCACCAACACCCAAAACAACATCATCTATGAAGACTACACGACGATCATCGCTGACGCCCTCTCCTACTACGGCAAGTGCAAGAAGGTCGCAATCGGGAAGCGCTTCAGCCAGTTCCTGCTCCACGGAGTCCCGACCCACCTCTCCCTGCCCGATATCTCCGACCGCATCGCCACCAACTACCCCTAGCTGATCCAGTGCCAGACGCCACACTGGCTCACCCTGGCAGACCGACGCGAACAGAAAGCAACCTTGACGATAGTCATGACCCTCAGTGGCAGCACCAAGAAGGCTGACGTTGGACGACACTACCTCACCATCTGCAACCGCGAATGCCAACTTGACGACTACATCTCATACGGAAGAAGCACCCAGTGTCAGAACTGCCAGGGCTGCGGGCACCCCGCCGCCCTGTGGAAAAATCCGTCCCGCTGCGCTGTCTGTGCAGATGCCCACGAAACAAAAGACCACCCATGCACCATCCCGGCCTGCAAGAGAGGCCCCACCTCCACCCACCCACCAATCTGCCATGCCAACTGCGACGCACCCCACAAGGCCAGCGACCCTAACTGCCCCACACGCATCAAGATCCGATCCTTCAACAACAACACGAATACGATGGCCACAACCACCCCGGGAGATGCCCCCATGACGGGAATGACTGAATAAAATGCCCTGACACGCCGTCGGGTCCGTGCAGCTGTTGAACTGCACGAGAGGCCATGCGACTACGATTTCAACACTCCGAGATTTTGCGAGAAAAACAGAAAACCTTATCTGCCTTATCCAAGAACCATGGTGCGATAAACATGGAATCCCACCACTCCTACCGAACTTCAACCTCTTCCTCGCAACACCTACGAAGCCCAGATGCGCCACATACGTACACCAACTCCCTGGGCTCAGCGCCACCACCACCTTCACAGCCCAGGACTCCTTCCTCGGCACCACCATCACACTGCAACAAGAACAACACACCACTAGCTCCACCATCTTCAACCTGTACTCACCCGGAAGACCAGAACCGCTGGTAGCCCTCCTCCCCTCGCTCAACATCCCAGCAAACTGCCTAATAATGGGCGACCTCAACGCGCACCACCAATGGTGGCAGGGCCCCCTGCCCCACACAGCCCGCACCTCCCCCGCAAGCCATGCCATCGCACACTGGCTCGAACACAACAACTTCCACCTCCAAAACAAACCAGCAATCCCCACCCACCACCCCAGGAATGGAAGCAACCCCTCCACCATCAATCTATGCCTCACCCATGGGGACACACCTAGGTCTGCCCTCTGACTAGCAATCGACGATGATACCACCTCAGACCATAGCTCCCTGACCCTCACCCTGTCATTGCCATATACCACCCCACCACCCAAACCCTACCGATACTCGGCAAAAGCCGACTGGAACAACTTCGGCAGCTACATACAAGCCACACGAATGGACCTCTCAGACCTCCAAGGCCCGGAAGCTACCCTTCGTGCAATCAGCAACACCACACTCCTCATCCACCAGGCCACAGAAGCCACCGTCCCGTACAAAAGCCAAAGGAAGGCGGAGGCACCCTAGTGGAATCACAGCCTCACACTGGCAAAAGAAGCCACCAAACGGGCAGATAGAAGAGCCTGTCTCAACCCCACCGACACCAACAGACAAGACAGCCAATAGAAAAGCCACAAATGGACGACAATGGTACGCAACGCAAAAACGACATACCATGTCCACCGACTGCAAAACACAACAACCAAAACCATCTGGAAAACAATCCAACGCCACAGCACCCAGAACAAACCCATCCCCGCGCTCGAGGGACAATCTGATTGCGGAGACAAGTGCAAAGCCCTACAGAATGCACTCTTCCCCCCTGTCAGGATGGCCCCGCGGATAATCCTCCCCCCTGACCTTCTCACCCACACGAGAGACATACGCCACCACACAAGACCAGTCATAATACACGAAACACGTCTGGCTATCGCACACCTGAAATACAGTACATCAGTAGGACCAGACGACATCTCCTACACCACCCTCCGGCACTTCAACGAAGCAGCCCCACTCCTCAACCCCAACCTCTTTACAGCCTGCCTCACCTGGAGTGTCCACACCCCAGAATGGAAGACGGGCAAATGCGTGGTCATCCCCAAGCCCTGCAAGAAATCCTACTCACAACCCAAATCGTACCGGCCAATCTCACTTCTATCATGCTTTGGCAAACTGCTAGAAACCATAATCGCGAAACTACTAGCCCACGCCACACAAATGTGCTGGGTCACACACCCCTCACAGATGGGTGCTCAGGCAGAGGACTCCGCAGTTGACGCCCTCCTCTGCACAATCGACCCGATCGCCAAGGCAATCAGCCTGAAGAAAGCATCAAATAAATTCCCACTACAACCGGCGGTACTCACCCACAACATCGAAGGCGCATTTAACCAGGTTCACCCGGCAACACTCCAAGAAGCCATGCTACAACGGTGGATGCCACTCTATCTCACGAACTGGGTCACAGCATTCAACACAGACCGGAAACTCGCACTTGGCTTTGATCAACACAGCGAGCAACCCCAACCATACGAGTGCGGCCTACCACAAGGATCCCCCATCTCACCATTTCTCTTCCTCATCTACAGCAACGCAATGCTAGAAAAATATCATCACCCCTCAGACGCAACCGACACCTCCTATGTAGACGACGTCTGCATGGTCCAAATGTCACCCACTGTGTCCAGAGCCAACACCCTACTTGAAGAAAGAACAGACCAACACCTACAGAGGGGATCCTGCTTGGAACTCACATTTGCCCCCCCAAAAACGGAACTCCTGTACTGCCTCCCCCTCACTAGTATGGATAAAAACAAAAGCCTCGCCTCACAACCCCCTCTCTGAATCGGAAACAACACCATCATGGCAACACGCCAGATTAAATAACTGGGGGTGTTCATCGACGAGTCACTCAGCTTCCTTCACCACCCCACAATGGCCATGGCCAAAGGAAACAAAACACTTGGCAGCCTAGGCTTCCTACGCCACCAGTCACGTGGCATCCCCGCACACATCGCCCACCATCTGGCAATGACGGTGATACTGCCAACCATGTTCTGGACGTCACCAGCATGGTGGACAGGCACCCCAATGGTAACAGCTATCCTCAATGCCACTTATAACACGATCACCCGATGCATCACAGGTCTCCCACTCAATACCAGAATCTCCAACCTCCTCACACTCGCCCAATTACCAGCCCTGGAAGCATACCTGAACTACCTGTCACTACGATACACCATACGCCTCCACTTCCTCCCATTCCATCATGCACTGGGCCCCCCGCAGGCCACACCAAACACCTCCCCCAGCCTCACAGGGCTCCACCGCCTATACAATCTGAGCAAACACCTGGTAATGGGCAAACTGGAAAACCGGACAAGTATATCCTCAGCGGAAGGGGTCCCCATCACCCTATCTCCGAACCCAGACAAAACAACCCTACCTCAAAAACTCCACGGACAATGGCTCGAATCACAAGGAAACCACACCATAATCATCTACACGGACGGCTCCAAACTCAACAATGGGTCAACTGGATGTGGATGGGCAATCTATCACTGCGGCGACCAACACTTATACCGACTGGACGAGGGTAGCTGTCATCTAGGCAGCCGGGCCAAGGTGTATGACGCTGAACTACACGCGGTCCAAGAAGCAGTCTCCACTCTCCTCACCACCACAGCCCCACGGGGCACAGTCTTCATCTGCATCGACAATCAATCGGCAATGGCAACACTAAACTTTAACAAACACAACCACGAATATACCCGACGGGCCCTCGACTCTATCGAAGACCTACGCACCCTCGGCTGGCAAATCTCAATCACCTGGTACCCGTCTCATTGCAACATGAGAGGCAACGAGAGGGCCGACACACTCGCCAAGCAAGGGGCCGGCAGCTCGGTTCCATGCCGCTTCGCACTTCCAACAAAAACCTGGCTACTCGTGCAACCGTGAGCACAGTTCATGGAACGATGGAAGACTCAGCTTCCCCTCTCCACGCCATCCTTCACCTTCCCCAAACACCTCCAAGAGGTGGAATGGGCTGACACACGAGCTCTCTGGCGGGTTTTCTGCAACCGCGCACCAACTGACCCACATCAGCAAAAAAATAAAAAGTTGAGGTATATTGCTTTTTTTCGAAGTGAGACACAAATTTTAAATTTCCTTTCTCAGTGTTTTAGTTGAAATAAAAGAGATTATTTTTTTCCAAATCCTTACAGGAGCAAAATATAACTTCTCTCTTACAGAAGCTTAATAAAGCTTAATAAAGCTTACAGAAGCACCGGGAGCACTGGGAGCATTTTTCGAGTTTTTGCTGATGCACCCCCCAACATCACCGCTAACCCCTGCCCATGCGGCATGGACCCAGCCACCTCACACCACCGCCTCCGGGAATGCCAACTGCTGAGTACGCAGCGAACAATCCTCCAACGCGTCACCACAGGGGACATCCACACCCCACAATTCATCACGTCACCAGAAAATGCCCTCCTGCTCCGCAAGTTCCTCCACGCAACCGGTCTGGGCCACTCCACGGACCTCCGCTTCGCGGAGGACCAACCTACAACACAAGGCACCGAATACTCAGGTTCAGACTCGCCTGAACCAGACTTCGGCACCTTCGAAAATTATAAACAATCACACAAATGAAACGATGAAGCTCGAAGAAGGATGGACTGGGACGAATTTCCTTTGTACTGTCGGAGTGTTTCCTTGCTCAAACTGGTCTGTAGCGTGACTCTCATAGTGTTGGAATTCTGTTTCCTTGGTGCGAATACGTTCTTGGCGGACGGGAGAGATGGAAACCCCATGGGGGAGGTACGGCAAGGAGGAGCGCATATTACCTGTAGTGTAAAGCGCAATAGATTGAAGTCGCATATTATCTCTCTCCACAGACCTACCTCTCTCTACCGGTGATCCAGCGCTGCTACCACCACCCCGATAAGAACAACGAACCCATGCAAGGCGTGTCAGAAGACCGCGACAAGACCACGCCAGGCGTTACGGATACCGCGAGAACAACGAGCCCACGCAAGGCATGTGTGAAGACCGCGACGAGACCACGCCAGGCGTGACGGATACCAGGCGACCAACGAGCCCATGCTAGGTGTGTGAGAAGACCGCGATGAGACCACGCCAGGCGTGATGGATACCGTGTGAACAACAAGCCCACGCAAGGCATGTGAGAAGACCGCGACGAGACCATGCCAGGCGTGACGGATACCGTGAACACAACGAGCCCACGCAAGGCGTGTGAGAAGATCGCGACGAGACCACGCCAGGCGTGACGGATACCACGAGAACAACGAGCCCACGCAAGGCGTGTGAGAAGACCGCGATGAGACCACGCCGGGCGTGACGGATACCGCGAGACTACGAGCGGCGTGTAACTACCTTGGAAGTGTGACTACAAGCGGCGCGTGAGTACGCTGGAAGTGTGACTACGAGCAGCGCTTGAGTATGCCGGAAGTGTGACTACGAGCTTGCCCCGAAGAACTGAGCCTATGTTACCTGTCAAGCAGCACAGAGTAGTCAAGGCAGGATCTTGACACTGGCCGTGACCGGGGCATCTCCGGGCGCGATCTGGCCTTGTCCGGGACCGGCCGTGATCTGACCTTGTACCGGTCCGGCCGCGATTCAGGTATATCCGGCACCAAACTGTCCTGATCCGGCTGCGATCTGAACTTGCCCGGCTGCGATCTGACCTGCTCTCATTTCCAGGACCTGTCTCCCAAGGAACTCCATTTCTTGCTGAACCTGGGTGTCATTTTGCCCAGAGCGAGGTGGGTATGACCTGCTTCGACCAGAATTTGCATTGATACGGTGGACGTGTTCAGCACGGATCTCTGGCGCAACCTCTGGTCGCGCACATCGAGACTCGTAGTGTCTAGGGTTTTTGCAATTGTAGCAGACAATGTTCAGATTCGACGCCATCCAGTTAGGCCTTCCGTCCTCGATCAAACTGGAGGCGTGGACCGGCAGTTCAGTTGCGCCATAGCCCAACAGGGAAACGTACCGTGGCATCACTGTTGGAGGATTTATATTCACAGGACTTATCTGTGCAACTTTTGCTTGTGATGTGTGCCCTTGGATCTCCTCCAACTTCTTTGCAAGGTCCTTCACCTTTTCCTCAAGCAGGTTTGCTGTTCCTCTAGTCGAATCTTTCCCTACGGTTCTTGAGTTCTCCTTCCGATTTCGCTGCCTCTGGTCCCGTCTGTAACACGTGGGTGTTTCACCAACAGCACAATCGCCCAGGTGGTCACCAACAGTCTATCACCCTTGAGCGGGCAACACTTGTATGATGGCAGCAGAGCGACTGTGTAGTTCCAAAGGATTCGCACGGGAGCGGATGGGAAAATTCACTAAGAGAGTCGCGTTCGAAATATCACTAGAGAGTTGATCCCAGAAACCATGTAATATTGTTAAGGCTCAACTTCCGACTGATCGTTGCTGATGCCTCTCTACGTAGGAAACTGGCGCTCTTTAAATGTCACGCCGACTCTTTGGCCGTCCTCCCTCGCGCTGACTCGGGAAGCACAATACCTCGGTATTACGCAGCAGCGTCTCTCCTCTTCCGAGGGAGATATGGTTGATTGGGACGTGGAACTGATTGATAGGAATGGACCCAGAAGATCTTCGATCTGAGCGCGCGCGAACAATCTTCGTTTGCACCCCCTTGCAGGCGTCGTCACCCTCGTGCTCCTGATCGCAGCCCTTACTGGCTAAATGCTTCTCAGGTGCATCCGTGGTCGCAATCTATCAGTCTAGATGCTTCCAGGAATGTCTGGTGACGTCGGTACAAGTGCCACAGCAATTGCAGTTAACTGAAGAATACGTCACTGTAACTTAACAAGTTAAGGTCCGATCTTCTTCAAACAACTGACAGATGGTCTGGCTCCCCTCATATACCCACCGGACCCGTTCCGCCTCGCGCGTCCTGCACCACCGCTCGTGAGTTATATTGTACCCAGAAAAAGTTGACATTTTTGCTGGTATACGGCAACTAGTAGCTTTTAGTATGGGTCTTGAGGAGGATAACCTTGACACCTCCCAGGGATGTGACCAGACCCCCGTCTGAGGCTGCCACTCATCCCCTTTCCCTTTGGTAACCTTGAGTTACCACCTGGCTGCTGTTGGGTCGGTAATACTCCTCTCTTTCAGAGCTCGCCCCAGCCTGTGACTTTCACTCATGAAATCTCACTCGGCCTCAATCCTCTGATTGAGTCTGGCTAGTCATACTAATTGCATGTCTTGGGGTGTCACCAGCGCACTGGGTGTAACACCGTCTCCGTCTCCTCTCCTTACCTTTTTTCTTTCTCCTGGACCTTCGGTCATCTTTGCTGAAGTCCAAGTCAGAAGTTGAGTCAGTGGATGACTGAGACAGAATCCAAATCCAAGTCCATCAAGAATAGGGATTCTCTGTTCGAGATATCTGAGTGGGCGATACATCAGGCATTCGCGATACATGTCTCGAAAGGCATTCGTTGGGGCTTTGACCACATGTCTTCCACCACGGCCAGCGAGTTCCAATGTCCTTTGTCCTGAAGGCCACGACAGAATCTTTCCATCAAATCCTCATGCATGTCTTCTCAGCCATCTCACACACCAGTCAACTTTTGGGCCCGCCGAATGTAGCGCTCCAAAGATTCGTCGACTTGCTGATGGCGGCTAGCAATCTTGTCTCGTCGAGTGTTAAGGGCTCTCGATCCAAATGCTTGGTACCGACATTTGAGAGCCTCTTGGGCTCGGTCCGGTTCCTCTTTCCAGTTACCTTTAAGGCTTCTGATGTACTCCCGAACACGGGAGCTACAGTTCCTATGAATGAGGGCCATATGATCGGCGTTTTGTTCATCCTCAGTATAGTACTTATTAGCCTCTAAATTCCTGTTTATTCGCCTCTGAACCGCCCTCAAGAACCTCTCCACATCATCCCCTCTCTTTCCCCGAAATTTTTCGATAAACACGCTATCTTTTGAGCTGGTTCGTCAGCAAAGGTGCTGGGGTACGAAGCTTCCATCTGGATCATCGGATCGATTGTTGTCAGACCGTCCACAGCACCCACTGCCATTGTTAGCATCCCTTGCAGGAGAACTACTACTTGAACCTGATGGCCCCGGAGGGTGGTTCGTTCCCATGGCAACGTGCATATTGGCCGACGACAACCCACCTCTCCCTTCACTGCCTCTAGGTATCAGCAATAGATTAGTCCCCAATGATGGATTACCTTCCCCTTACTCAGCCCCCAACCGATTGATCCGACCAATCAATCGTCGGGCTGCCTTGTGATCTTCCTGTGCTTGCTGCCACAGGTAACGAAGTCTTCTCGACCAGTAGACCGTGTCTCCCAGGGTTCCGAAGGAAATTGTCACGTCCGGATTTGGCTCACCAGATGAAGGACCTATGCCAGGCCCGATGTCACAAACGATGAAAAGAGGGAGGGAGAAAAGAGAGGATAATTGACTCCGATAGGATACGGTGATTGACAAGGATGTAGAACCAACTCCGCTCCACCCCTCTATCTATATACCGACCAGGGTGGTCAATCTGTAGGAGGAGGATTCCGGCCGCTACGGGCGCTGCAGATGCTACACCCAGTGGGGTATCTAGAGTTCGGGTGACATGGACAGTGCTACGGGAGTGTGACATAGGGCTACATAGGACAGTCACGTAGACAGTCACAGGTGGCGCACGGACACTCGTATAAAGTGTCCGGCACTCGCCTCTCTAGAATGGACGTGCTTCTTGCTACCCCTCAACTGGTAGCAACACTTTTTCTTTTGTGTTTTCGGTGGTATCCCGTGGCATGAGCGAAGAGCCACCCACCCCCCCCCCACCTTCGGCGACAGAGGTCAACAAAGGAGGGCACGTGAGAAGCATCGAAACTACTGCAGAGAAGAGCGAAGACAGCGGCTGGAGCAGAGGCCCAGCACCGTAGAGAGAGAAAGAGAGAAAAGAGAGAGAGAGGGAAAGGGACCACCTCGCGTGAAAAGTAGCTGCCAGGAGAGCAGTGAGCAGTAAGTGCGGGGGCCGGCATTCGGAGCCCATACCTTATGTCTCACCGAGCTATTTCTGGTCACATACAGTGCGCTGACCTTGAAGAAAGATGTCGACATCAGGAAGCATCGATTGGCCACTATGGAAAGCGGTATTTGAATGGATCGCGGAGAGCAAGCTCTCGAGGGATGGACAGTCAAATGCCATTCTCGGAGTATTGGCCACGGCGGTTGAGCAGTGCTACACCTGTTGGTACAACTTCCACAGAGAGATCATATCCAAAATGGATGTGATGGCAATCGATCTGCAGGCCACGAATAAGGAGAAGAAGGGTGTTCCGACGCTGAAGGCGCGCATCGCCACCTTTGAACAGGAGGTTGCTGTCCTGTGGGATGAATCAACCAAGTATCGAGGACAGGCCAATAAGTGGGCGGAGAGATATGGAAAGCTCGCCGATGACTACCAGACCTTGCGGACGACCGCAAACGCCACTCCAGGAGTGCAGAACACCATCATCCAAAAGATAAAGCCGTTCGAGCTGAAGCGGTACGAAGGTTCACAGGACCTGGAAGTTGTCACAAGGTACCTTGACGAAGTTGAACATTACGTTCGCCAGGGCGCCTCGATGCGCCCAAAGGCATCTTCAGACAACCAGAATATTGACACCTTTTGGCGTTTCCTCTCAGTGAAGATCTTTCGGTGGTTCGAGAAGGAGATGAAGGAGAGAGAAGTGGACACGATCCCGCCGACCGACAGTGACTACATGTTACACCTTAAATACTACGGGGTCGGAATACGGATACGGACCAGGCAGGAAGGTATCGGAAACTCGTCACACGGTCTTAGGACGGCATACCGAGACCGGGCAACCGACAGCGTCGGGGCTCAGCTCGGGTCAACCGACTCTGTGGCACCAGGAGGTCCCTGGGCCAAGTACCGGCACAGACCGGGAAAGCGCAAGTGCTGCCGCGGAGGAAGACAACTTTGGTGGTCATCATAAGAAGCACAGGCAATCGGAAGGAAACGGGAACACAAGGAGTTGCGAGTCTAGGTCGCGGAATAGGAGCGGGGTTGTTTCCAGAGGCACGGCCCAGATAAACAACACCACGAGTCGGGAATCGCGGTATCGTCGCAGACGGCTTGAGGGCCCGAGGCGATACCGTTGCACCCCGTGGTCGGGAGATACGAGGGATGATGCTACCACTCGCATCCTTGTCATTGACACCCAATTATGGCGATGAACTCTGGGCTTTGCCAGCGCACGACAGCGTGAGCGTATCCCCCACTTATCCGAGATGCTTACAGCGATTATGAGGCAGGGCACACGCCACACCAAGATGGAAAGCGGAGTGCAAACGAGGAGGGAGAAACCTTGTCAGACAAAGGGTCGAACTCCGCGGAGGGACCCTGTGCGTAAAAGATCAAGTCCTTGCAGGGAGATCGGCCTGTGTCCACGCGGGGGGAGGCCACGTACACGTCTAGTCGGAAAGGTTCCCCGCTCAGCTGCATGGAAGCTCATCTCCCTTATCTACATACACCCCGACCAGGACGAGAAAGACCGAACCTCACTGACAACCCTACCTGTCCGATCCAATCGAGAGATTATCTACTTACGATGCGCTGATGAAATCTAGTGCCAAGGCGAAGAGTTTTCACGTCGCAGTGCGGGGTAGTTCCCCGCAGCACGTGACTCTGCCAAGCCGAATACTTATACGAGCGGTTGGCAACCTGACATGAAAAATGATGATCGAAACCATCATCGGATTCATCAGCACAATCATCACCTCAGTCGTCAAACGATCAACGCACTATCTACCGGCCACCCAGACATCGAGTCAACGACCATCCCCCTACAAGCGATCCGTCGAGCGAGTCGCCGCCACAGAGCCGCAAACGAACCGCCGCGATACACGCAAGCAGTCGGGCCGCCCCCGGGCTTGCGTCGAACGAACCGCCACGATACGCCTAAGCGCCGCAAGCGGGACGACAGTCGATCGGGGAAGGAGACGGAAGGAAACGTGAGGAGCTCGAGAGTCCCGGCGGGAGATAGGAAATGCCAGATGGGCAACACGCGGGGGGCACGGCTAGGACCCCTTCAAGGAGTATAATCCCCGACCGCTACGCGGCGGACCTCCTTAGAAGGGTATAATCTCCGAAACCGATGC
>Ga0307508_10005326_pt1 | contig 12259 bp, 14 predicted proteins | sample 9_EM_MG_FD_203089 | JGI IMG/M metagenome (GOLD analysis project Ga0307508, IMG submission 203089) | Populus trichocarpa ectomycorrhiza microbial communities from riparian zone in the Pacific Northwest, United States - 9_EM | ecosystem: Host-associated > Plants > Roots > Unclassified | place... | reverse complement strand
TTTGAGCACGTCAAGAGCATGTCCCACCATCTGCAAGAGGCCATGCTGATCCTCTACCTGCGCACCAAGCCGCCGCTCACTCCGTGAGCCCACCCACCCTCTGGAGACCCTGGGCCGAGGGCGTGCTCGCCGAGCGCGCCCTGAAGGCTGTGCAGGCGATCGCCGAAGAGCTCCCGTGGCCGGAAACCTGTAGGCGCGAACGCGCAAACCCGCCGGGAGAGGGAGCGGCTCCCTCTCCTGGCCCTGATCCCTTCTCTCTCAGCTCGGCAGGACGCGGAAGCCGAGACCGGCCGCGCTGTCGCGCACCCGCTGGTCGAGCGACAGGACGGCCAGTCCGGGCACCGCCTGCCGCGCGGCGAGCGCGCTCGAAACGTGCAGCGCGTCCAGGGTGCGCAGCGGCTCGCCGGGAAACGGCCGCCGCGTTCGCTCCACCACGTCGCGATCGACGCGGAGCAGATGCCAATGCGCCGCCGTCTTCTCCAGCAGCGCCCGGCGGCGGGCTGCCTCCATCTCCGGCATCTGCCCGGTGCCGGCGGCCCGAATCAGCACCCGGTCGCACTCCACCAGGGTGAGGTCCGACGCGAGCACCATCTCCGCCGCAGCGAAGGCGTCGCGGACCGCCTCAGCCGTGGGCTCGCGCAGGAGCCAGGCAAGCACCGCGCTCGACTCGGCGTAGAGGTTCACCGCTCACCCCGTTCGTCCGCCAGCAGCCGGGCCGCCAGGCCGGCCGGTGCCACCGGCGCCAGAAGCTCATAGAGAGCGGGATCGTTCTTCGCGCCAAGCGATGCCGAACCGCGCCGCGCCAAAGCCTGCAATCCCGGATAGCGGTCTGCGCCGCCCGATGCCTGCCCCGGGGGACGCAGCTCCGCGACGGCTTCACCGCGGTCCGTCACCATGACGACCTCCCCGGCTCGCACGAGCCGCACGTATTCGCTGAGTCGATTCTTGAGCTCACGGATTCCGACCTCCTTCATGCTTTCCAATGTAGCCTCCAGTGGCCACATTGTCAAGCATTCACCCCCATAGAAGACGGAAAACGGTCCGCCAATCTCACACGTTTTTTGGATCGAGGCGTATTTCGTCTCTATAGATAGAGACCCGGGGTCAGCCCGGCGTCATCCGAAACCCTCTCAGGACGCGTAGACGGGACCAGAGAGGACCATGGAATGACAGAAAAGGACACACACCGCGTATTCGTCACGGGAGGGACGGGGTATCTCGGCCAGCGGGTGATTCCGGCGCTGCTCGCGCAGGGGCACGAGGTGCGGGCCCTCGTGCGGCCGGGCTCGAAGCACCGTTTGCCGGCGGGCTGCGTCGCCGTGCCGGGCAACGCGCTCGACGCGGCGTCGTTCGCCGCGCGGGTCGCGCCGGCGGATACGCTCGTCCATATGGTGGGGGTCTCCCATCCCGCGCCCTGGAAGGAGCGGCAGTTTCGGGAGGTAGATCTCGCCTCGGTGCAGGCGTCGGTGACCGCTGCGCAGGAGTTGGGGGTCCGCCATGTCGTCTACCTGAGCGTCGCGCAGCCCGCGCCGGTGATGCGGTCCTATGTAGCCGTCCGCGCCGTCAGGCTTCTGCCGAAAAAACAACCTTCCCTCGTGGCATGGTGGGTCCCTCAGCCCAGCCAGTCGCCATACAGCTCCGGCCGGCGGTTTTTCCAGAACAGGCGGCGGGCGGTCGAGGTCCGGCAGGCGGCGAGGTCGAGATCGGTGAGAACGAGATCCTCCTCGCCGCTCTTGCCGCGCGCGAGGACGCGGCCTTCGGGATCGACGGCGAAGGACTCTCCCGAGAAATGGAGCTTCCCCTCGACGCCGACCCGGTTGGCGAGGGCGGTGAAGTAACCGTTCTGGAAGGCGGCGGTGCGCACCTCGGCCTCGTAGAGCCCCTCCGGCCACTCGCCGACCGTGCCCGCTTGCGGAATCACCACCAGCTCGGCGCCGGCCACGCCGAGCGCTCGCATCACCTCCGGGTAGTGGCGGTCGTAGCAGATGGCCACTCCGACTTTGCCGGCCCGGGTGTCGTAGACCGGCACGCCGCGGTCGCCCGGATGGTAGTAGGTCTGCTCGTGGAACCCCTCGTAATCCGTGATGTGGATCATGCGGGTGATCCCCAGCAGCCGGCCGTCGGCGTCGAACACCGGCGAGCTGTCGAAGCGGTGACCCTCGGGGCTCAGCTCATAGAGGTTGAAGACGGTGACCAGGCTGAGCTCGCGGGCGCGCGCCGCGATGCGGTCGGTGGTCGGGCCGGGGACCGGCTCGGCGAGCTTGAACGCCTCGCGGTCGTCTGGGTTCTGCGGGAAGAAGCGGTCGAGGATCACTTCGGGGAAGGCGATGAGGTCGGCGCCCTGCCGCTTCGCCTCGCCCATCACGTCAAGGGCGCGGGCGAGGTTGGCGGCGCGGTCCGGACCGGCAGAGAGCTGCGCGAGCGCGATCCGCCTTGGCATTCCAGTCATCGCCGTGCCTTGAACGACCAGGTGAACGTGAAGCGGGCGACGACTGTGCCGTCCGCCATGCGGCCCACCGCCTCCGCTTCCGCGGTGGCGGGCTCGCCGGTCGCGACCGCCTGCGCCACGGCGGCGGCAAGCTTCGCTCCCTCGGCGCAGGTGAAGGTGGTGAGCGAGGTCGCCTTTTTCTCGAAGCTCGCGGTCATGTTGACGATGAGCATCGCCACCGGACGTGGCGCGGAATCCGCCGCCAGCGCGGCGAGGGCGCCGGTGGAAAACTCGCCGGCCATGGCGAGGGCCGCGAAATAGGTCGAGCGGAAGGGGTTCGTCGAGCGCCAGCCATAGGGGATGGTGGCGACGGCGTGCTCGGCGTCGAGCTCGCGCAGGCGCATGCCGGCGAACAGCGCCAGCGGCAGCTTGGCCAAGAGGAAAAATCGCAGCAGGAATGGGTTGAGCATCTTACGGCGGCGTTCGGCCGCAGCCGCTGAGAGCTGAGCCGGAGCCACCGGTGAAGGGGCGGCGGAGGGGGAGGCGGCTGGAGCTTCGATCATTGCTCCAGCTTACCCGATCTCCGCCGTGCGGCGGCTCCGGCGATTCACCTTCTAGAACAGATACGTCAGTCCGAGATTCACCACCGTCTTCTCCTTTTGCGCGCCATTCAGGTCCTTGGCCACCGGTACCTGTACGGAGAGGCGGCCGACCAGGCCACGGTTGAAGTCGAAGCTGAGGCGCGGGCTGAGGTAGAGGATGCGGCCCCCGGTGTCCGGATCGAAACCTTCGTCGCCGGCCAGATCGCGGCCCGAGTCGCGGTAGTCGAAGGTCACGACGCCGTCGAGCTTTTCGGTGAATTTCTGCTCATAGCCGGCGCTCGCCATCTTGATGTTGCCGTAGCGGTAGCCGAAGTCGTTCGTCCCGGTCTGCCGGTACTGCACCGAGCCGAACAGCGACGAGGTGTGATTCAGCAGATAGACGCCGGAGAAGCCGGCAAAGACGTCGGTCGAGCCGGTGCCGGCCTGCAGATGCTCGTCGAGGCGGACGCCACCCGCGCGCAAGTCGTTGCGCCCCCAGTTTGTCTTCACGCCGCCGATGAGCGACACCCAGGCCCGTCTGCCCATGTCGCCGGTGAATGGCGCGGACCACAGGCGGACCAGGGCGTAGAGCTCCGGATCGGAGAGGTCCGACGTCGTGGATTGCACGCGCTCCGGCGATGCGCCGGCGATCGGCGCTGCCGTCTCTTCGGCGGGCGACCGCTGCTCCCGCGAGCTGTAGGGGACGCGCGCCACCGCGGTCACCCGGTCGAAGAAGGTGTACGAGAGCGCGGTGGTGAAACGGTTCTCGAGCATCGACTCCTGGGCGTCCGCGGCGCCCTGGTCCTTGTCGAAACGCTCCCAGTCGAAGGACACGCGCACCTTGCCATCGACGTAGACATCCGTGCCGAGGGCGTTGAAGGTGGCGTCGCCGCAGCGGCACATGGAACAGGCCCGCGCGGGCGGCGCGGCGGCACAAAGCAGAGTCAGCAGAAAAATTGAAACGAGGACGTGCCCACGGCGACGTCCGAGCCCAGCATTCATGGCAGAAGCCTCCTATCGTCAGAAGTCCGGATTCATGGGAGCAGCGGACCGCGAACGGCCCGCTCTACACAGCGTCAGACGATCCGGAGGACGCGAGGGGGAGGGATTGGTGGAGCCGACGAGAGTCGCAGAGGGCGGGGTGCTTGCAACTCGGAGAGGAGGCGAGCCGTCTCCGGCCGGCCGAGCGCGGCGAAGAAGCCGGCGAGAGCGCCCGTCCGCTCCGGCAGCGTCTGCGGAACGCGGAACGCGGCGGGCCGGACCGGGGAACGATCCATCGAGCACGCGGCCGGGCCGCCCATCGTCTGCATCATCTTCATCGTGGAGCAGTGTGAAGCCGCGGGCTTTGCCGCCGGCCGGGTGAGACAGCAGCAACGGCCGATCTTGCCGCAGAGGCGGCACCCCTCTCCTGACACCGGGAGAAGAGCGGTGAGCAGGGTGACAAGCAGGAGAAGCGCGATCGGCCGGTGGCGCGACATACCGTTTCATCCTACTCCAAAGCCACCTCCCGAGACAGCTCTCCCCTACCCGTCGAAACCTTGCGCACCACCCCTGCGGCAGTGGGCGCTGCAAGAGGATGGCGGCGATACTGGCGAGGCCGGAGGATTGAATGTGACAATGCTCATGGATCAGAAGATTGGCGACCGCAGGGAGCAGGTCGCGGTGCTGCATCGCGAGGAAGAGAGCGTCAACCGCTTCGCGTTCGTCATCCATCCGCTCTCCGTCGGTTTCATCCGCAAAGCTTCCCCCTGGACCCGGTTCCTTCCCGGTGCGCTGATCGAGCGGTTGGCCGCTTGGCGCCGGCCGTTCCTGGTCTCCACGATGACCGGCGGCCGCTCGCCGGCCACGGGCCAGCGCATCGAAGGATCTCTTTTCGCTCTCTCGGCGACGCCGCGCGAGCTACTACGCCGCAAAGCTCGCTTCACCTACGACAAGCTCCACCAGGTGGCGCAGATGGCGGAGCGGAAGGGGGCGCGCATCCTCGGTCTCGGGGCCTTCACGAAAGTGGTGGGCGATGCCGGCGTCACCGTCGCGCACGAAGCGGACATCGCGGTGACCAGCGGCAACAGCCTGACCGTGGCGGCGACGCTGGAATCGGCCAAGCAGGCGCTCATCCGGATGGGCCGCACGGGGCCAAGAGGCCTCGAGCACGGCCGCGCCATGGTGATTGGCGCGACGGGCGCCATCGGCTCGGTCTGCGCGCGGCTCCTCGCCAAGGCGTGCCACGACGTGGTGCTGGTGTCGATCGAGCCGGAGCGACTGGTCGCACTGGAACGCGCGATACTCGCCGAAACGCCCGGCTGCCGCGTGATCACCGCCACCGTGGCGGGAGATCTGGCGGCCGGCTGCGACCTCATCGTCACCGCCACCTCCGCCTTCGGCCAGCGCATCCTCGACATTTCCTGGTGCAAGCCGGGAGCGGTGATCTGCGACGTGGCCCTGCCGTCCGACATCAGCGCCGAAGAGGCGGCCCTGCGGCCGGACGTGCTGGTGGTGGAGAGCGGCGAGGTGCTGATCCCCGGGCCGGTCGACTTCGGCTTCGACATCGGCCTGCCGCCCGGCACCGCCTACGCCTGCCTGGCCGAGGCAGCCCTCCTCGCCATGGAAGGGCGTTTCGAGGACTACACCCTGGGCCGCGACATCAAGCTCGACCGGGTGAAAGAGATCTACCGCCTGTTCCTGAAACACGGCTTCCGCCTCGCCGGCCTGCGCTCCTTCGGCCACTACGTCTCCGACGAAGAGCTGGCCGCCAAGCGCTCCCTGGCCGAAAGCCTGCGCAACGATCCCGGCCTCCTCGCCCGCACCCGCACCGAAGCCGCGGAACGGCTGGCGAAGATCCCACCGTCATCGAAGGGTGTGAAGGGGTAGGTAGGGTCAGGTCCGCCCTCCCAACCCAGGGCGTTGCCCTGGGCTAAGGAAAACCCCGGGCCTCCGGCCCTCCCCCACCCAGGATTTGATTTTCGGCCCGGAGGGTCGTGTTCCCTTAGCCCAGGGCAACGCCCTGGGTTGGGGGAGCCGGCCTCCTCACCCCTGATCCTTCAGCACGCTCTCCACGATCGGAATCAGATCCGCCGGCTTGGCGAGACCGAAGGCCTTCTTCCAGAGGCCGGTCTTGTCGTTCCCGATCAGGAAGAGGTTCGAATGCGCTTCGCGGGTCTCGGCGTGCTGGCCGAGCTTGGTGAGCGCGGCGTCGACGTTTTCCTTGGTGCCGGTCAGGAAGTACCAGCCCGGACGGGCCTTGAGGCGCGCGGCGTACTCCTTGAGCTTGGCGGGAGTGTCGGTGCCGGGGTCGACCGAGAAGGAGAGGAGATAGACCTCCTTGCCGAGGCGGTCGCCGAGCCAGTCCTGGATCTTGGCCAGGTTGTCGCTCATCAGCGGACAGGCTCCGGCGCAGCTCGTGAACATGGCGTCGATGACCACGGTGCGCCCTTTGAGCAGGTCGCTGTAGAGGCGCAGCGTCCGCCCATCCTGGTCGACGAGCGGGATGTCACCGAAGTAGTGCTGCGCCGGCGACTCGGCCTCCGCGGTTTTTGGAACCGAAGCCATGCCATCGATCAGCTCCACCAGCTTGGCGGGCGGCGCGAGACCGTAGGCGCGCGTCCAGCGGTTTTGCGCGTCGTTGCCGACCAGGACGAGCGGGCTGTGCTCGGCGGCGTTGGCCGTGTAGACCCCCAGACCTTTGAGCAACTTCGTGACGTTGTCCTTGTCGCCGGTGACCAGGGTCCAGCCCGGTCCGCCGCCGAATTTCTGCGCCCAGGCCTTGAGCCGCTCCGGCGTGTCGTTGACCGGATCGACGCTGACCGAGATCAAGCGAACATCCCGGTCTCCGAGGAGCTTCTGCACCTTCGCGAAGGTGGCGCCGAGCGGCGGGCAGACGGTGGTGCAGGAGGTGAAGATGAAGCTCATCATCACCACTTTGCCGCGCACGAGGTCGCTGTAGAAGTGCACCGGCTTGCCGTCCTGATCCAATAAGGACACATCAGGAATGGACGGATGGACGGGCTCCTCGCTGATTTCAGCGGCAGGCGCGCGAACGGGAATCAGGAGCGCGAGAAGCGCGGCGAGCAGTACGGCTCGGGACATGGAAAAACCTCCAACCGGATTCTACTGCGCCGCCACGGGCCAGTCGCCGATGCGGTAGATCAGGATGCCGCCGCCGAGGTCTTCGGCGCGGAGCTGCTCCGCGATCCAGGAGAAGGTGCCCGGCGGCACCGGCACCATCCGGCCCCGGGCGTAGGTGACGTAGGGATAGCCATGGAGGAAGTTGGCGCTGATCGCCACGGTGCCCGGCGCTCCAGGGCGCGGGAAGCGCCAGTCGATGCCGTAGATCGCCGGATCGACGTGGCCGAAATAGGCGAGCCCGATCGTCTTGATGCCTTCGCGGTCCATCTGAGCTTTCACCCGTTTCAGTCCCTGTCCCCAGTCGAGGTTGGAGTCGAGGAGGATGCGGTCCGGCTGCCGGCCGGCCAGGACATTGAAATAGGAGATCGTGTCCGGTGTCACGGCGAGCACAGAGAATGGATAGATCAGCAGGAGGACGAGCGCGGCGACCTGCACGGGCCGGCGGCTCTGACGGATCCAGGGGACCAGCCGGGCGCTCCAGATGATGGCGAGCGGCAGCACGGGGAGGATGTAGCGGATGCCGTAGTGCACGCGCGTGAAGAGCGAGAAGTAGAGGAAGAGCGCGAGGGCAGGAAGCCAGAGGAAGACCTCACCGCGCACCTCGCGCAACCGGCCGCCGCGCGCGAACGGTGCGAGCAGGAAGGCGAGGAGCAGCGGCAGCGGTGTCTTGAAGAGCAGGGTCACCAGGTAATACGCCTTCGAGCCCTCGCGCGACCAGTGGCCGAAGAGGTACTCCGGGAACTCGCCTTTCTCGTTGATGAGCTGCAGCGAATCGAGCCCCTCGAGATAGGCGGACGGCAGCGGCAGCGGTGTCCCGGCGGGCAGGACGGACACCACGGATCGCATCACCCGGCTGTCGAAGTGGCTCGAGCCGGCGGTCTTTCCCACTCCCTGGAACAGATAGCCGGCGTCGAGCACCAGCAGGCTGAGCAGGAAGATGGCGACGAGAGAAATCAGACTTCCCGCGATCTTCCGTGTCTCGTCGTGGATCAACGCAGCGATGGCGAGGAGCAGGAAGAGCGGATAGAGGAAGAGTGCCGTGTGCTTGGAGAGCTCGGCGAGACCCAGAGCAAAACCGCAGGCGATCAGCCGCCAGGCGGAAGGATGATGGACGAAGCGGTGGAAAAGGTAGAGCGCGAGCACCGCGAAAGCGGCGAAACCGACGTCGACCGTCGCCAGGTGCGCGTGGGCGATCAGCGACGGGCAGAAGACGGCGAGCAGGAGCGCGACGAGACCGGCTTCGTCCCCGTACAGCTCGCGCGCCCAGAGGAAGACGACGAGACAGAGGAGCATCCCCAGAGCGACCACCGGCAGGCGGCCGAAGAAGAAAATGCGATCGTACGCAGCACGGTTGCGCTCCATGAAGTCGGTGCCATAGACCCACGGATACCAGCCGGTGTTCTGCACCGTCGCCGCCGTGTCGAGGTCCGGCTGAAGCGCCAGGAGCGGCAGCGCACAGAGGACTTTGACCAGCGGCGGATTGAGCGGGAAGAGATCGAAGCTGCCGGTCTTGAGATAGTGGTAGCCGGCCGGCAGATGGGCGAACTCGTCGACCGTCGGCGTGTCCCAACGCAGGCCGTGAGCGCAGAGGAGGGCGAAAACGGCGAGCAGGAGAGCCGCGGCGAGGTGGATCTGGCGCGGCGCGCTGATATCCGGCATCCCCGCCATACCCGGCGCCCCGTCTAATCCAACTCGAACAGGGGGGTTCCCGTATCCACCGCCTGGCCCGGCTGGACGAAGATCTTGGCGATCGTGCCGTCGGTCTCGGCGCGGATCTCGTTTTCCATCTTCATCGCTTCGAGGACGATGACGCCCTGGCCGGTGGTGACCGTCTCTCCCTCCTGGACCAGCACCGCGACGACTCGCCCCGGCATGTAGGCGGCGACTTTGCGGTGGCGCTTGCCGCCCTTGCCGCCGCGGGTCTGCGCGGCGAGATGGGTGAGGGGATCGGTGATGGAGACCGCCGCGGCGCCGTGCCGCCCGGAGACGATCCAGTCCTCACCGTCGAGACGCGCCGACACCTCGTGCTGCGCGCCATCGATGAGCAGGCTGCGGACTCCGCCAATGTCGCCGATACCGCCATTTGCGGCATCCACCTGATAGACACGATCGCCGACGACGACCTCGTAACCGGCGCCCTGGCGGCGCACCCGCACCTTCTCCGTGCGCTCACCGTGGCGGGCGATCAGCTCCACGAGCCACCCCGTAGCGCTTCGCGGCGCGCTGCCGCGGCCCAGACGGAGCGGCGGCCGGCGCTCGCGGCGGGCCCCCCGATCGTCCGGTTGGCCTGCTCGTGATGAGCCAGCGCGGCGGCGATGATCGGCAGATCGGCCAGGCTGTCCGTATCCTCGGCCGGCTTCAGCTCTCCGGCGGCCATCTTGCGATCGAGCATGCCGATGTCCATGTTGCCGGACCGGAAGTCGGCGTCGGCGAGCAGAGCGCGGAAGAGCGGTACGTTGGTGCGGATCCCTTCGACCCGCAGCTCGCCCAAAGCGCGTTCGAGCCGGCGCAGGGCGTGCTCGCGGTCCGCCGCCCAGACGATCAGCTTGGCAAGCATGGGATCGTAGTGGATGGAGACCTCGGACCCTTCATAGACGCCGCAGTCGTTGCGGATGCCCGGCCCCTCGGGCAGGCGGAGGCGCACGATGCGGCCCGGCGACGGGGTGAAACGGTTGTAGGGGTCCTCGGCGTACAGGCGGACCTCGATGGCGTGGCCGTGCGGCTGAATGTCATCAAACTCGGCGCCGAGCGGCTCCCCTTCCGCGACGCGGATCTGGGTGTGCACCAGATCGATGCCGGTGACCAGCTCGGTGACCGGGTGCTCGACCTGGAGGCGCGTGTTCATCTCCAGGAAGTAGAAGTTGCCGTCCTTGGCGAGCAGGAACTCGCAAGTGCCGGCGTTGCTGTAGCCGACGGCGGAAGCGGCCATGACCGCCGCCGCCCCCATCCGCCGCCGCAGCTCCGGCGTCACCGCCGGCGAGGGAGCCTCTTCGACGACTTTCTGATGGCGGCGTTGCAGCGAGCACTCGCGTTCGCCGAGCGAGACCACGCGGCCGTGCAGGTCGCCCATCACCTGGATCTCGACGTGCCGCGGATCAACGATGTACTTCTCGATGTAGACCGAATCGTCGCCGAAGCTCGCGCCGGCTTCCGACCGGGCGGCGCGATAGGCGCTCGCGAGGTCCGCGGCCCGCTCGACGTGGCGCATCCCCTTGCCGCCGCCGCCGGCCGATGCCTTGATCATCACCGGGTAGCCGATCTGCTCGGCGAACGCCGCGGCGGATTCGAGATCCGGAAGCGGATCCTGGCCGCCGGGCACCACCGGCACGCCGGCCTTGATCATCAAACGGCGGCTCTCCACCTTGGAGCCCATGGCATCGATCGACTCCGGCGACGGACCGATGAACGTGACTCCCGCGTCGCGGCACAGGCGGGCGAACCCAGCCCGCTCGGAGAGGAAGCCATAGCCCGGATGGATCGCATCGGCGCCCACCTTCACCGCCAGCTCGACGATCGCCTCGGCGCGCAGATAGCTCTCCCGCGACGGCGCCGGTCCGATCGGATACGCCTCGTCGGCGAGCAGCACCGGCAGCCCGAGCCGGTCCGGCTCCGAGTAGATCGCCACCGTGCGGATCCCCAGCTCGCGGCAAGCGCGAATCACCCGCACCGCGATCTCTCCGCGGTTCGCGATCAGCACCTTGCGGATGCGCTTGGTGGGCACTGGGCCGGTGGTCATTGGCGGGGGAGCTTATCGCAGATAGAGGATCGGGCGGAGATCCTGTAGACTTTCCCATATGACAAGAGCCGCCCTCCAGAAGCTTCTAAAGCTTCCCGCTGCCGAAAAGATCGAGCTCGCTCAAATGCTCTGGGAAAGCATCGAGCCCGAGAAGGAAGCCGGTTTCCTGGCGATTCCTCTTTGGCAGAGAAAGATCCTGGATGAGCGCCTTTCAGACCTCGAGAGGCATCCTGACGATGAGCAGACCTGGGAAGAGGTGAAGGCGGAGCTCCAGATCGAGTCATGAGGCTTGTTCTCCGCCGTGCGGCGAAGCTCGATCTGGCCGAGGCCCGCCGCTGGTACGAGGAACAAAAGCCCCGGCTCGGCCAGGAGTTCCATGCCGCGATTGACGCGGCGCTTGCTTTGATCCGCGAGTTTCCCCTGATAGCTCCCAGAGTCGGTCCTGGCGTACGACGAGCACGCCCCAAGCGTTTTCCCTACGGAATCTTCTACATCGTCGACGGGTCGACGATCCGAATCCTTGCCATCCTGCGAAATGGCCGGAGCTCTTCCTGGTGGAAGGACCGCTTGGATGAACAATGAGCCCTCCCGGATGTCGTAGGAGACGACGATCCCGGAGGCTGAAGGCTCCGCTCAGGCTCCCTTATGTTCACAGAATCCGCCGAGCTCTACGACGCGATTTACGCGAGCTTCAAAGACTACGCGGCCGAGGTCGAGCGGATCGCCGCCCTCTTGCGCTCGCTCAATCCGGACGCGCGCTCGGTCCTCGACGTAGCCTGCGGAACGGGTGAGCACGCTGCACGTCTGGCGACAGCGCACGGGCTCAGCGTCGACGGCCTCGATCTGGATCCCGGTCTCCTCCGGATTGCCCGCCAGAAGCATCCCGCCGGCCACTTTTTCGAGGCGGACATGAGCGACTTCGCCCTGGAGCAGAGGTACGACGTCATTCTCTGCCTCTTCAGCTCCATCGGCTACCTCCGCACTCTCGATCGGGTCCAAAAGGCGCTGGAGTGCTTCCGCCGCCACCTCCATCCCAAAGGGATCGCAGTGGTCGAGCCGTGGTTCGCGCCGGGCGTGCTGGACACGTCTCGCACGACGCGCAACGATGCCACCGTGGGGGACCTGCGCATCGAGCGGACCAGCCGCCTCGAAATCGACGGGAGGCTGTCACGCCTTCATTTCGACTATCGCATCGAGAGCCCGGCAGGAGTCCGCCATGCCACTGAGGTCCATGAGCTCGGCCTCTTCACGCCCGCAGAGCTCCTGCAGACCTTTCAGGCGGCGGGGCTCTCGCCGGAGTTCGATCCGGTTGGCCTGGCAGGGCGCGGCCTTTACGTGGCTCAGATCGCCGCTTGAACGGCAGGCCGCACCTCTGAAGCCTCACCCCCCGAT
>Ga0307508_10005325_pt1 | contig 12259 bp, 11 predicted proteins | sample 9_EM_MG_FD_203089 | JGI IMG/M metagenome (GOLD analysis project Ga0307508, IMG submission 203089) | Populus trichocarpa ectomycorrhiza microbial communities from riparian zone in the Pacific Northwest, United States - 9_EM | ecosystem: Host-associated > Plants > Roots > Unclassified | place... | reverse complement strand
ACCAAAAAACACTACCCACCGAACCCACACACAAGATCTAAGATTATTCCGTTGTGAATTATCGAAAGTAGCCTGATTACCTTTGATTCTCTCCACACTCCGGTTACGATACAACCCCAGTGTCACATATGCTCATACCAGAGACAGGGGGCCTGTTTAAGTCCATAAAGCGACTTTCTCAGCATGCAGACTTGAGGATTGTCCGCCTCGATACCCTGCGGCAGAGCCATATAGACGTCACCGTCAACTTTGGGATCAGGAAGGCGGTGACAACATCCATTTGTTCAATTTCCCAGTCGTGGACAGCAGCGAGGGCTCGCATCATATGTAGGCTTTGCAGCTTTGCTAATGGAGCGAAAGTTTCATCGAAGTCAAGCCCCGCCAGCTGTTCAAAACCTCAGATAACAAGCCTGACCTTATACCGAATGCCACCTCCTCGCAACTCCTTCGTCTTGAAGACCCACTTGGAGCTAATGGGCGTGACGCCGGCTGGAACGTCTTCTAGCCCGACGTAGTCCCAGGTTGAGTTTTCAGCCAAAGATCTGAGGTCCTCATCAACCGCATCAGACTATTTCTGGCCCAACCTCGGGTGCACAATGGCTTCCCGGTAGTACACCGGATCTGCAGAATCCATTGGTTCCTCTTCTACCCAGATCCCGTGGGCAACCGCTCTAGGTCTCTTCCGAAGATCAAATGGGCTGGTGTTTCCTTCCAAATTGAGTTCGCTCAGGGTACCGAGTCTGAGTCCGACAGCCGAGGTGTCGAGTCCGAGTCCGCCCAAGGAATTGAGTTTGCTTGAGGAATTGAGTTTGCTCGAGGTGCCGAGTCCGAGTGCGACCACAGAGGCGTCGAGTCTGAGTCCGCCCGAGGAATTGAGTTCGCTGGAGGAATTGAGTTCGCACGAGGCGCCGGGTCCAAGTCCGACCGCCAAGGCATCGAGTGTGAGTCCGCCCGAGGAATTGAGTTCACTCGAAGAATGGAGTTCGCTCGAGGTGCCGAGTCCGAGTCCGACCGCCAAGGTGTCGAGTCCGAGTCCGCCCGAGGAATTGAGTTCACTCAAGGAATTGAGTTCGCTCGAGGCACTGAGTCCGAGTCCGACTGCCAAGGCGTCGAGTCCGAGTCCGCTTGATTCTAAGAAGGTGACGTTTGATACCTGGATTACCTGCCTCCGGTGAGGATCCCAAAAGCGTCAGATTGTAATACTGTCATGGACATAGCCGAGCACAAATAGAGGGTGAGTACATGTGCCGTTCTTGCTGCGGTGGGAGGCTGGGCGTGATTTGAAAGCTTTGCATCCAAAACGTTGTACATGGCCGACTTCCAATTTTCTTCCGAAGAGCTTTTCATAAGGAGTCATGCCATTGTTCGATGATGTCGGGCTCCAAATGTGCAAGTAGTTTGCTGTAGACATGGCTTCTGCCCACATGCTTGGTGGGAGAGTACAGTCCAGTAGCATTACGCGAGCCTTTGCATTGTGGGTCTGAATCATCCTTTCGGAGACCCCATTTTTATGCTGCGTGTATGGTAGTGACGGCTCGAAGGTAATACCGTAGTATTCTGTAAGGATTGATCGAAATGCTTCGTTGTCGTATTCTCCTTTGCCATTGTCGCACCAGAAAGGAGTGATGCGATGGTTTAGTTGTAGCTCGACAAGATTTTTGAAGTCTGTGCATACTGTGAACACTTCTGATGATGACTTCGAGCGTAGGAAGCATACCCAGGTGTAGTGGCTGTAGTCATCAATATACAGTATGTAGTATCGGCGCGCGGACAGGGATTGAGGGCTAATGGGTCCACACAGGTCGGAGTGCATCAGTTCCAGTGGCTTAGTCACTCGCTGAGCTGGAACGTTCCCCTGAAACTTCTCCTTAGCCTTCGCTTTGATGCAGATGTCGCAGGCCGTGGATGTGGCAGTTTCCTTTTCAGAGTAGGATCCCTTAGGCAGTAGCTTTCAGACATCGCTGAGGTTGAGGTGGCCAAGACGTTGGCTCCAGGTTTGGATATCAGTCCGAAATGGCGAGTCAGAGCGAGGCGCCGATTCCCAGTCTGAGCGAGGCACTGATTCCGAGTCCGAGCGAGGCACCGATTCCGAGTCCGAGCGAGGCACCGATTCCGAGTCCGACCGAGGCGAAGCATTTGCTCGATACACAGTGGAATTTGGATAACCCTTTTTGGAGGTTACATTGCCGAGGAGGACGAAGGGCATTGATCCAGGTGCGCATCTACCCAGGGGTTGTTCCGTGAAATCCTCTGATGTAATGTAAGCAGTACGTGAACGGGAACGGAAACTGACATCAATGCCATCCTTGATCAACTGGGGTACCGAGAGTAGGGAGGCTCTGAAGTCTGGTACATATAGAGCTTCCACCCTGAGGAGCATTCCACAATCCAGCTGGAGGTTGATGCTGCCGGCAGCTGTTGCTAAACTGACAGAGTCAGCTGACTCGACTTGTAAGAATTCCTCGAGTGGGTGGTATTCATGAAAGTCCATCAGATTTGGTGAGATGTGGTGGGTAGTGCCTGAGTTGATTATCCATTCGTTGGTTTTGCGTGTGTGTCCGGCCACTCTTGCCATCGCAGTGAGGCTGTGTACTACAGTGTCTCTGGTTTTGACATGATGAGCGGATGCTGACTTTCCGCGCTTGTCTTCCCTTCCCTGTCTCATTTCGGTGGGTCTCTTGACTTCGCAATCAATCTCTTTGTGTTCCTTCCTTGTGCCGTAGTAGCACGTGATGTTGCTAGGGTCTGAGGTGGTCTGTTTCTTATTGTACGGCTTTCGACGGTATTTGCCTTTTCCGTTGGTTTGATGGTGCTTGCCGCCATTGACGTTGCCAGATAGGGCATTGCTCGATGTTCCGGCCAGATTGAGATTGGAGCCAGTCGTAGTGTTGCGGAGGGCTCGTGCGGTTTCGTGTTCAATCAGAATTGTACTGATGGAGTTGAGTGTTTGTTCTTCGATTGGTCGGTTCTTGAGGATGTCCACAATATTGGCGAATTGCTTGGGAAGGGTTGCGAAGATGTGCATAATCAGGTATCGCTCCGTGACTTCATCTGGCGTCCCTTCCAGCTCCTGACTGATATCCGAAAGTGAGGAGATGTAGTCGGATACAGACATTTCTGGCTTCATCACGGGGGAGTGAAGGCAGGTAAGGGTAGCGACGTGTGCAGACTGGGATGCGGCGACATCGTATCGTTCACGAAGAGCTTCCCAGGTTGTGTGCAGATTGCGATGTCCGAGGTGATTCAGATATGTTCGAATGCTGGGTTCAGTTGATGACCAGATCATTCTGAAGGCACGTTGCGACCACTTGCGGAAGTCTCAAGCCTGTGCTGTTGCATTGCTGGCAGGTGCAAGCTCCGTACCGAGGACAATTTCAAGGGAGTCGTCCATTGCAAGGAGGTTCATAATGTTGTTTTTCCATGAGTGGTAGTTTCTCACGCTGAGGATCGGTGTCGAGCCATGCTTGCAAGTGTATGTGGTGGAATCGGTCATGATGTTGACGCGATGTTTGTTGAGGCTTTAAAAACGAGAGTGCAGGGATGAGATGCAGACGCGAGGGTCAAAGTGGTAGGTATGGCGGGAGCGATTATCGATGGGTAGCGGATTGGTAGAGCGTTCAATCCGGGCTCATAACCTGTTGGAAAATATGGATCGATAAATGTGAAGATTGTATTACAGTATCATGCGGGCACAAGATCTCTCTATATTCAGGAAGGCCGTCAGGACAAAGGACGGAAGACTGTCCCGCGGAGCCGGTGCTCGGGGACTGAGTCATGTCCGGACGCCTGCTCATCTCCGGACGCCTCCTCATCTCCGGACGCCTCCTTATTCTGACATGCAGAACGTACGGAGGTAGGGTTCAATTGACAGATTGACCCTCGGTTTGGCCATCTGTTTGGGGATGAAATGCAGTTGACATGCCTCTTTTTATTTTCAGGATACCGGTGATAGTCTCCCAAAACTTAGAGGTGAACCGCGCATCTCTGTCGGAGACGATGCTACTAGGCAACCCATGTAGCCGCCAGACTTCCCTAAGGAATATCCGTGCTATGTCGGGTGCCTTTTTTGCATCACTCTTCAGGGGTACAAAGTGAGCCATCTTTGTAAACCTATCAACAATTACCCAGATACTATCATGTCCGTCGGACAATGGTAGGTCTGTGATGATGTACATTGAGATTGAGTCCCATGGTGCATACGGCACCTCTAGCGCCTGCAGGAGGCCATACCGGGCGTGGCGAATTGCCTTGTCTTTTTGGCTGTCTTCACACGACCCAACATAGTTGTTGAGATCCTGCCTTGCTAGCCCATGCTGCTCGACAGGTAACCTAGTCTTGGTTGCCGCTCGGCAGTATTCGGCTGCGCTGTGGCGGTATCTGGCCTTGCCCTAATCTCTTCACGCCCGGCGGGGTATCGTTGCGGTATTCGGCTTCGCCCTCATCTCTTCACGTCTGGCGTGGTATCGTTGCGGTATTCGGCTTCGCTGTGGCGCTATTCGTCTTTGCCCTAATCTCTTCATGCCCGGCGTGGTATCGTTGCGGTATTCGGATTCGGTTTGGCGCTATTCGTCTCCGCCCTAATCTCTTCACGCCCGGCATGGTATCGTTGCGGTATTCGGCTTCGCTGTGGCGGTATTCAGCTTCGCCCTAATCTCTTCACGCCCGGCATGGTATCGTTGCGGTATTCGGCTTCGCGGTGGCGGTATTCGGCTTCGCACTAATCTCTTCACTTCCGGCGTGGTCTCGTTGCGGTATTCGGCTTCGCTGTGGCGGTATTCCGCTTCGCCCTAATCTCTTCACGCCTGACGTGGTAACGTTGAAGTATTCGGCTTCGCTTTACTTCTCTGGGGTCTTACAGGTGGTGGTCGCAGCGCCGGTTCATGGGGGTAGAGAGATAGGTCTGTGGAGAGAGATAATATGCAACTTCAATCTATTACGCTCAGCACTACAGGCTATCTGTGCTCCTCCTCACGATACCACCCCCATGGGGCTCCCATCTTTCCCAAACCACCAACAAAGTAAACATACAAAGGACATTTTTGCGAATCAATCAAGCAGGTAGCGTGACATAGAAGCATTGAAGGGGAGTGAGACAACGGTAAAGCAAATCTTCTCCACCAGCCCTTCCCCATTCATGCATACAAATCGTGGTATATCAAGGCTCGAAGGTATTGAAGTAAGGCTCAGACGAGTATGAGTCGGAGGTGTCACTGCAATCTGAGAGGTTGTTGTTGTCGAATCACAGATGAGAGGAATAGCCAAGGCCAGTTTTCCGCAGGAATTGGCGCAGTGGTTGAGTGTTTTGAGGTGTGGTGAGGAAGGCTGGGGTCTGGATATCACCAGTGGTAGAAAGGAGCAGGGTAGCTCGCTGTCTTGCCAGCAGTGGACAGTCCTGTAGGAGATGGTGTCAGGAGTTGAGGTCGAGCCCACACGGACATGGTTCTGCAGTGATGTTGGGTGGTGAGTCGGTTGGTGAGTGGTTGCAGAAAACCATCCATATCGCTCGGGTGTCGGCCCAGTCAACCCCGTGTAGGTTTGTAGGGAACTTGAAGGATGGGTTGGAAAGGGGTAGTTCGTTCTTTCAGCATGCAAGATATTCAGCTCGCGCCTGTGTCAGCAGCCAGGTTTTCGTAGTCAGTGCAAATTGGCAGGGTGTCTTCGAAGATGCTCCAAGTTTGGCAAGCGTATCAGCCCTCTCATTGCCACGGATGTTGCAGTGTGAAGGGCACCACATAGTGAAGATCTTCCAACCGAGGAGTTGAAGGGTTTCGATGATTTCGAGTGATCGCCGTGCGTATTCGTGGTTGTGCTTGTTGAATCTGAGCGTATCGATAGCTGCCTGATTGTCGATACAGATGAATACTGTTGTGGGTGGTACCGCAGCCATAAGGAGAGTGGTAACTGCCTCTTGAACGGCATGAAGTTCAGTGTCGTATACCTCAGCTCGACTTCCAAGATGACATCTTCCTTCAGTTAGCCGGTGCAGTTGTTGGTCTCCAGAATGGTAGATTGCCCATCCACAGCCAACGGCTCCATTGTCGAGTTTGGAACCATCTGTATATATGGTAATGGGGTGGTCGGGTAGTGTCTCCAGCCATCTGTCGTGTAGTTGTTTCGGCTTTGTTGTTTTGTCGGGATTTGGAGATGTGATTGTTGCGGCCCCTTCTGCAGTTGTAGTTGTTGTACGATCCTCCAGCTTGCCAAGCGCAAGATGCTTGCTCAGACTGTAGAGACGGTGAAGTCCTGGGAGGTTGTCATGGGTATTCGGTTCAGCTCGTAGAGGGCCAAGAGTATGGTGGGTTGGGAGGAAGTCAAGTCGAATGGCATATCGTAGTGAGAGATAATCCAGATATACCTCCATTGGTGGTAGATGAGAAAGGGTGATGAGGTTGGTGGTTCTTGTGTTCAGTGGCAATCCGGTAATCCATTGTGCAACAGCATTGTAGGTTGTTCGAAGTGTTGCCGTTACTGTCGAAGTGCCAGTCCACCAGGCTGGTGATGCCCAGAACATGGCAGGAAGGATGGCCGTCATTGCGAGATGGTGGGCGATGTGGGCTGGAATGCCACGTGATCGGTGTCGTAAAAAGTTCAGGCTTCCCAGGATCTTGTTTCCACGAGCGGCGGCCATTGTAGCATGGTATGAGAATGAAAGAGATTCGTCGATAAATATCCCCAGGTATTTAATTTGTCGTTTGGCAGTAATAGTGGTGTTGAGTATTCGGAGTGGCGGGTGTGATGCAAGACTCTGGCGTTTGTCGTTGCTGGTCAGTGGGAGACAGTAGAGTAGTTCCGTTTTGGAGGTTGCAAAGGTGAGTCCAAGGTGTGCTCCTTTCTCCAGATGTTGTTCCGTTCGTTCTTCGAGGAGTGTGTTGACCTTTGAAATTGTCTGCGACATTTGCACCATACACACATCATCCACATAGGAGGTATCCATGGCATCGGAGTGGTTGTTGTCTTTTTCTAGCATCGCATTGCTGTATATGAGGAAGAGGATAGGTGAGATTGGTGATCCTTGTGGGAGGCCACATCGGTATGGCTGTGGTTCTTCAGATTGCTGATCAAATCCAAAGGCAATTTTTCGATCGGTATTGAATGCTGCCACCCATTTCGTGAGGTATAATGGCATACAGCATTGTTCCATTACCTCTATGAGGGTTGACGGGTGGACCTGGTTGAACGCACCCTCGATATCGTGTGTCAGGACTGCTGGTCATGGGGGTTTCCTGTTGGTGGTTTTCTTCTTGCTGATGCAGTCGGCAATAGGTATAATTGTTCGAAGAAGAGCATCAATTGCAGAATTCTCAGGTTGGGCTCCCATCTGCGATGGATGTGTTGCCCCACACATCAGGGCCATTTGGGACAGTCGCTTTGCCACAATTGATTCCAGGAGTTTTCCAAAGCATGACAGGAGTGAAATTGGGAGGTATGATTTCGGATGTGAGTAGGACTTCTTTCCAGGTTTGGGGATAACAACACAGTTGGCAGTTTTCCATTCCGGTGGATGCACAGCATATGCAAGACATGCAGTGAAGAGGTGCTGGAGAAGTTGTGGCACCGCTTCGTTGAAACGTCGCAGTGTGTCATAAGTGATCTTGTCTGGTCCAACTGAGGTGCCATACTTCAGGTGAATAATGGCCAAGTGAGTCTCTGCTCTGGTGACTTGTCTTGTCTGTTGGCGTAGGTCTTTTGAGGAGGTAAGGAGATTTGGTGGAAGTGAAGGTCGCAGTACAGTGTTGACTGTTGGGAAAAGTGCGTTTCGTAGGACGTCACACTTTCCCTTGAAGTCCGACTGTCCATCCAGTGGTGGAATTGGTTTGTGGTGCGTATTGTGATGTTGGATCGTTTTCCAGACTGTTCGAGTTGATGTGGCTTCAAGTTGGTGGATTCGATATGCCGTTTTGGCGTTGCGTACCATTGTTGTCCACTTGTGGCGTTTGCATTGACTGTCCTTGAGGTTCATATCGGTAGGTTGCAATCAGGCTCTTCTATCAGCACGTTTGACACTCTGCTCTGCCAGTGTGAGGCTGTGATTCCACCAGGGTTCTTCTAATTTCCACGGCATCTTCATGGGAACCGCAGCATCGACTGCTTGGTGGATAAGCTTGGTGACGTTTGTAACTGTACGGAGGGTATCTTCTGGTCCTTGGAGTTGTGAGAGGTCCATCTTTGTTGACTGAATCTTTGTGTCAAAGATTCTCCAGTCAGCCTTAAACCAGCATCGATGGGGGGATGTTCGTTCTTCGGTGGATGGTAGTGCCAGTGTGACCATGAGGGTGCTGTGATCGGAGGTGGTATCGTGATCAACTGCCAGTGATAGGATAGATCGAGTTGTTGCTCCACGGGAGAGGCAGAGGTCGATTGTTGAAGGGCTGCCTCCATTTCTGGGATGGTGGGTCGGTATTGCTGGTTCATTTTGGAGGTGAAAGTTGTTTTCTTCAAGCCAGTTCGCAATGGTGTGGCTTGCAGGGGAGGTTCGTGTGGTCCGTGGGAGAGGGCCCTGCCACCATGGGTGGTGTGCATTTAAGTCTCCCATCAGGAGACAGTCTGCTGGTAATGTGAGTGCTGGAAGAAGGGCAGCCACTGTCTCCGGGTGTCCTGGTGAGTAAAGGTTGAAAAGAGTGAAGGTATTCGTTTGTCCATTCCATGAGGAAGTGATGGTGGTAGCTAGAAATGAGTCCTTTGAAGTGAAGAATGTTGAAGCGGTCAATCCAGGTATTTGTCGAACGTATGTAACGCATTTGGGTTTAATTGGAGTGGGAGTAAAGGTATTGAATCCTGGTAAGGAGGGTGGTTGTCCATGTCTGTCACCCCATGGTTCTTGAAGAAGGCAGATAAGGTTTTCTGGTTTTTTGGCGAAATCTTGCAATACTGAAATCGTAGTCGCTTGGCCTCTTGCACAGTTCAGTAGCTGTACGGACCCGACGGCGTGTAGGGCCATTTAATCGGCTACTCCCGCCATGGGGGCATCTCCCTGGTTGTTTGTAGTCAATTTGGTGAGGATGCGTATCTTGATTCGTTCGGGGCAATTCGGGTCGCTGGCCTTATGTGGTGCATTGCAGTTTGCACAGCGGATCGGAGGGTGTGTGCATGCCAGGCCTTTCTTGCATGTCGGGATGGTGCACGGATGCTCTTTGGTTTCGTGGGGGCTTGCGCAGACGGCACAGCAATAGGTGTTTCGGCACAGAGCGGCAGGGTGTCAGTAGGCCTGGCAGTTGTGACATTGCGTGCTCCGACCGTATGCGATATAGTCTTCCAGCTGACATTGACGGTTGCAGACAATGAGGTTCAGGCGACCAATGCTTGACCTTTTGACGTTCCCGGTAAGTGTCATGACGATTGTCGAGTTTGTTTTGTTTTCTCGTCGGTTGGCTGGGGTCAGCCACCATGGCGTCTGGCCTTGGACAAGTTGGGGATAGTTAGTGGCAATGCTGTTAGAGATTTCGGGTAGGGAGAGGTGGGTGGGAACACCGTGAAGGAGAAACTGGCTGAAGCGTTTTCCGATTTCCACTGTCACGCACTTCCCATAGTAGGTAAGAGCGTCAGCGATGATTGTTTTGTAGTCCTCGTAGACAATGTTGTTCTGGACAGTACTGGTGGTGAAGATGATCGTACCCCATACCGTGACACGTGCATGAATAAACGGTGGCGCAATGACATCTTTGTTGTTGACAAGAGCAGAGTTGACATGGCGGAGTGCTGTATCAGCAGCGTTTTGTCGTACAACATAGTCGTTTCCTGGTGTGTCGTTGTCTTTTTGCTCGCGGAAGTAACATGACACTTCACGTTCCACTTGTGGGTAGATCGTCGGGATGAGTTTCGCTGGAGTGGGGTTCTTCTGCTTTTGCAGGCCAGTACTCTTCACAGTCTCCCAACCTCGGTTGTTCGTGACTGGTGTTGGTGGTATAGTCGAAGATTCCGTGATGCCAGAAATAGCACTGGCAGTGCTGGCCCTGGCCTCGTCCTTGCTGGTGTTCTTCTTCTCTAATTTCATCATGAGAATCTTCTTGGTTGGGGCTGCAGTCGGCGTAGTTTGAGGAGGGATGGTCGACTTCTGGTTTGTAAGAAGTTGCTGCTGCATTTGAGTGATACGCGCGTTTAGCAAGCCAATTTGCTGATTGAGTTAGCTGGTGGTCTTCTGGAATGTTGCAGTAACAGACGTGGTGATTTCATCTGTAATTCGCGCATACAGTTGCTCCATGGCGGTAGCCATGATGATTTCGAAGTCTGCCCGAATGGCTGCATGTTCGGGGCTGAGGGGAGGCGCCATCGTAGGATTGAAGGTAGGGAGTTCATCGTCAACATCTCCTATTGCCTAGGTCTCGGTGATGTACTGAGTGGCGTTAGATTGGAAGTCCATCTGTTCCATATCTGCTTTATCGTTATCTTCACTCTCAGAGTCGGAATCAGGGTCGCTATCCTCACAGAGTCGCTTGGTAGACGTGCGAGCGTAACTACCTGTAGCTTTAAGAGAAGGAGGAACCGGAACGGTGTCTTTTGATCCCTGGCCAGGGCCTGAGGAGAGCATGAGGCAGGCTGTGACCGTGTTGGTGATGGGCGGATATGCAGAGTCCGCGATCACTGAGGGAGGGTCGGGGTGAGGGTCGAAAACGAAACTCAAGCGAATCAGCTTTCCAGCTAATGAGACTGTAGCCCGAGACGCAGGGAACGTTTTGAGGAGGTTTTTATTGAGATTGATGGTCGGGGAGAAAAGTTCTTTTCGAAAACGTGCTGGTGTTGTCGGAGAGAATAGATTGTGTGGACAAGAATCTCCAGACTAGCTACCGCGCCCTTCCTTTATACTTTTCCTTCCCTCTGTGGAATCACAGCTTGCCCGCAAGACTGACACAGTTCCTCCGTCTAACATCATGACTCGATCGCCGTGCCCAAGGAAAACACATGATCGCAGTTGGCCGCCACGCGGCCAACACTCTGCTCGCGGCAACAGGAGAAAGGATGCGCAAGCAGTAACAGTAAAGGAAAGGAAGACTGACGTACAACTTAATCAAGGGAAAACAATACTTGTAACGAACATGGGAGAAGGACGCGCAAGCTCAATCAATGGGAGACAACAAACGTAGCGGACAGGAGTAAGGACGCGCAAGTAACATAATGGAGACGAAGGAGAGAGATCTGGACCGGCCAGCGGTCAGGGATATCGCTACCAGAGCGATATGGCGGAGATCGGTCGAGGCGCCTAAGCGCGGAGGATGGCCGCTGCAGCGGCAGCAGAAATGAGGACGAGCCACAGGGCGACAAGGGTGAGAGTGGCACCGGCGCCGGCGCCAAGGAGCTTGTCGCGCCAGGTTCGTGACAGTACGTCCCCTGTCCAGACCGAAGCTCCGGCGAGGTCATGTCGGGTCGTCAGGGTCCGGTGGCGTATAGGGGTGCGGTAGATGTGGACGGGCCAGCTAGCCTGCTGCCGGGCTTGGAATTGTTCGTTCATTCGCTGTTGTTCAGTGATGATGGCTCCCAGGGTGTTGGTCATCTGCTCGAGTTGCTGTTGGTCCGTGTAGTGGAGCTCGTTCATCCGCTGGGCGAGCGTCCGGTGTACGACGTGATTGCGGCGGGCGTCCCGGGTGATTGTTTGATGTTTCATGGTGATGATTTCCCCCAGGAGGGCGAGTTGCTCGTCCTGTAGTACCGCAGTTGCGGCTGGGGGGTTTTTGTTTCTTTGATCTTCCTGTGGTGGCGTGATGTCCGCCAAGGTTTTACGTGGGGCTACAGCGCTGCAGCGGAGATGGTGGTTTTCCATGTTCATGAGGAACAGGTATTCGGGGCAGACCCGCTTTCCTCGGTACCAGTCCGTGCATGCTTTGGCGGGGTTGAGGTGTTGTTCGCGCGTTACTTCGAGTAGTTCGTTAGGGTGTGGGAGCGGGCAGTCGCAGTTTGTCGCTCGGCGGCGGTGGCTTCGGTGCGGGTCGTAGTTATTGTCCTTGCTCTGGCGGTGGGCGTTGCAGTAGTCATCGTAGCAGGCCGTCCAGTGCAGGGATGCGTGGTCGTTGGTTTGGGGCTGTCCTGCGGCTGACAGTGGGGGCTAAGGTGCGGCTGGAGGGGCGCCCCATCCGTCGGTCGTGGTGGTGGCAATGCCCCAGTCATTGTTGGGTTTGTTGGTGGGTAGTTCGGTTTGTTCATTCCCGGCACAAGGCCATAGGATTCGTAAAGTTATCATGAATCACCAAGGAGGCCGAAGCCATTGGTTTTTTATCTAATAAATACGCCCCTTCCAGAGGTCAGGGCTTTCAGCATGTATTAGCTCTAG
>Ga0307508_10005324_pt1 | contig 12261 bp, 7 predicted proteins | sample 9_EM_MG_FD_203089 | JGI IMG/M metagenome (GOLD analysis project Ga0307508, IMG submission 203089) | Populus trichocarpa ectomycorrhiza microbial communities from riparian zone in the Pacific Northwest, United States - 9_EM | ecosystem: Host-associated > Plants > Roots > Unclassified | place... | reverse complement strand
TTTCTTCATTTTTTTCTTCGACAGCTTTATAGTCTGGGATACAGAGTGGCAGACAGTCAATGAGTTAGTGCACTTGCTGATAATGTTAATTTATTATTAGTGCTCCGTTAATGACTTTAATAAACTAGCAAACGGCTTTTAAGCAAGGTGTAACGCTCTGTTAAGTAATTGATTAAGATACCGTTTGTTTTTGTTTTTGTTTTTTCGTTGTATTTTGTGTTCGGTTACAAAAACCAGACTGTATTTTTATCCTAAGATCCAATTTTAAGGTATTTTCGGGAATATGGTAGTTTTTTAAATATATTAAAATAATTTTTTTTTAAAATTTACTTTTAATAAAACGCATCAAAACAATTTAATTTTTTTAAAAAATATAATTCACAGCACTCCTAAACATACTCAAATTACTGGAAAGCATCTTCTAATAGGTTTTTTTTTTCCCCATCAATGTTATAAAGTTCAGAAATTCTTTTGGTAAAAAATGTCCTCTCTCTGAATTTCTCTCATGAGTAACAGACACTTCCATATGGCGAGTTCCTATTAGCTACTAAAAAAGACTAACATACATATCAGAACACAGGATTTCGACCCAAAACCAGAAGTCCATTACATGTCGTCTAGTCATTCGCCCACTTCAATAAAAAGGCATTAAAGACACACCACCGAACTCCATGTGTTCAAACCACTGGTCTACTAGCACTGTCCAAATATTAATTTCCAAAAGAGCCCATACCACCCCATCGTTCTCTTCTTCAGTTCCTTTTCACCTTCCCTCTCAGCTACTAACTGCATTTCAAAAAGAAACCTCACCTTTACATTATTACATACATACATACATACATACATAACTTACAGCTCCATCGATCTTCTTCTCCGGGAAGATTTTTTCTACATGGCGAGAGAGTTCGCAACATGCGTGGAGTACGGATTGAGTCTTTCGAAGAGAATTTACTACGGAAAGGAAATGACCCCGGCGGTATCGGCAGCGATGACGCGGTCGATGTCATCGAAGTCATCGGAGTTGGCGGAGAGTTACTTGCCGACTGCGGTGATGGCTTATGCGGTGGTTCCGGAGCCGGAGCTGGTGGACAATCCAGACGTCCCTAGTTATCAGCCGTACGTTCATGGGCGGTGTGAGCCGCCGGCGTTAATACCATTGCAGATGCATGGAGCGGTGGCTATGGAGATTGATTGCTGTTTTGATCATGCAAACGTTTGTTTTAGCGGCGCGTGGCGCGTGCATTGTATTAAAGCGAGTAGGAAATGTGATGTCCGCATTGCCGTTCCCATGGGAGAGCAGGTAATATACTAATATATGCTGGTTTTTTAGCTTATAATTTATCAATCAGTGCTAATGAATTTTACGTAAATGTCTTTGAGAGCGAAATTAAATATTTTTTCTTCGGGAAGATCAAATTTTTTTTTTTCATGGATATTAAAATTTGGAAAATTTATAGATTCATTACAAATGAGAAGCTAGAACCCAAGACCTTCTAATAAGAACGATTGCATGGGTGTGTCAGTTGAACAATTCACTGGATTTTCTTAAGAATTTGATACTCAGTCTGGGTTCAAATTTTGATCGTATATTCCTCGCTTGAATTTACCAAGCAAGGGGTTCGATAAGTCGAAAAGTAAAAAAAAAAAAAAAAAATTGCTGCTGATGTTTCAAATTCCAAAGGGCTTAGGAATAGCAGATAGATTATGAGTTAATTACATATTCAAGCAAGATAATATACTCTCTATGTTTAATAATGAAACTTGTAAGTTGTTATAGAAAACTTATAACCTGCAAAACAATTTTTTTATACGGGATTTGGGAATTCTTAAATGATAAAATCAGTAATTTTTAAGTAAATTATTACAAAAAAAAATAAGAGAATGAATATTTATTCTTATTCTTTGTTTTTAGTTTTTATATGATAAATACTTTGAAATTAAATATGTATTTTTTTTTAAGAATAGAAAAAATGAGTGAATGAACATTTATTCTTATTCTTTGTTTTTAGTTTTAAGTGATAAACATTCTGAAATTAAAAATGTATTTTTTTAAAAGAATAGAAATTGTGAACTTTTTACTTGAGTGATTCAATGGGTATTTAAAGGCCCTGAACTTTATTGTTTTGCTGTAATAGAAAGGCTGGAAAATTATTTTCTCTCAATAGTATTAATGGAAAATAAATATCCCTTACACAACATTAATGAGGGATAAATATGGTGGGTCATTTGGAGATTTTTATGCACTTATAGATATAAGGAGATGAATATCCCTAACATTAACATTTTATATTAAAAGTCACGAGAATAAGTAAACGGAGTTTTATGGACCAACATGGAGCTTATAATAATCTCCAGGCCTTTAGTCACTTTTGCTTGGCACACTGCCAAGCCCACGGTCAATGGGTATGGCAGCGAGCCAAACCCTTGTCAAAGGCGCTAGATCTTACACCTCGCTAGACCGATACTCACTTGGGGCTTAAGGGTGTGGGGTCTAGTAGCACGCCACACTTACAGTCACTTAGGCTCGGCACGGTGCCAAGCCCAGGGATGGTTGCAATTTGGGTTTGGCACATAGCCAAGCCTAAGGGTGATAGTTCTGGCTGTTCGCTAAATCCATGCCCAATTATGCTTAGCACACAACTAAGCCAAGAGCGTTAGGTTTGGCATTTTACTAGAACCATACCCCCTTAGACTAGGCAAGTGCCAAGCCCAAGAGCAGTGGGTCTTGCAGCTTTCCAGACCCTTGTTTGCTTGGACTCGGTACATAACCGAGCCCAAAGATGTTGGGTCTAGCAGCACACGAGACCTATTACCAATTGGGTTTGGCACACAACCAAGCTCAAGGTCGATGGGTCAAGAAAATTGCTAGATTCATTCCCAATTAGATTTGGTGTGCAGCCAAGCCTAAAAGCGATAAATATGACAATTCATTAGACCTATGTCTAATTAGGCTCAACTTATAGCCATACTCAAGGATGTTAGATCTTGAATCAAGTTTGATCCATGTCATCTAAACCTGATATTTCTATAAAATCTATAGATGTTAGATATAGATACAAGTAATCCCTACCCACTTATCAATAGATCACCTATCTTTTAAATTTTTTAAACAATTACTTGGACTATTTATTTTTTATAATGACAATATATTTATCCATCAAATGGCATGATGGTGTTTGTGTTTGATTAATTGGCGGAATAGCGGGTTTTTAGATAAATGATTGAGCTTAGAAAGAAGGTGATTTGATGATAAGAAAATAAAATAAAAAAGTCTTTATGATGTGATTCGTAATTTATGAATGGTACAGGAGCATATAATTGGAAAAGACACAAGACCTAACATATCACATGTTTGTATTATTAGTCATTCATGTCCAAATTAGTAAACACTGTAAAACTACACGCGCACTTATTTGACATGAAAAGCACGACTTGTTGCTGGCACCATTGCACAATGAAAAACATATATATATAGATATTGCATTATTATTTCCTTGAATCGTTACTCGTTTTTCTTGAATGTTTAAAATTAACTTCTTTTTAAGTTCTCAAGTAAAACATGATGTGGCTAACAGGGTTCACTTCTAGGTGTCGAGGTTGATGTTACTGGAAGATCTTATCATAGTCAGTTGATCCAAGCAGAAGATGCAAATGGCAATGAAAAAGTAAGCAGAGGATGGAATGGGCGTTTAATAAAAGGCAGCATGTATAGTTTTGAAATTCCAGAGGTGATTTACCTAGAGCATTTGATGCATAATTAATTATGGTTATGGATTACGAATTGTTTCACATTGCTCTTGCTAAGATATTTATCTGAATTCTTATTTCCTGTTTAGGTTGGAGGAGGGTCAACTTTCTCGATCAAAGTGACTTGGTCTCAAAAGTTGCTATATCATGAGGGTCAATTCAGTCTCAATGTACCATTTAGTTTTCCATCATTTGTCAATCCCATCGGCAAGAAGATTTCTAAGAGGGAAAAGATACTTTTGAATGTGAACTCTGGTGTTGGTAAAGAAATTTTATGCAGGTGTGCTAGCCATGCTCTAAAGGTATGCCATTCTTGTAGGCTTTAATGTTTCAATCAGCTTCTGGTAATAAGACAAAGGAAGTGAGATGGTGATTATGGTTTGACAGGAGCTCAGGCGTGAAGTTGGTAAAATGGGCTTCTTATATGATGCAGAAGTACTGACTTGGTCAAGTGCTGACTTCAGTTTTTCCTACAACGTATGACCTTGAACCCCTGGCTGTTTTTTTCCCAGATATATTTGTTTCTATAGTATTGCCATGTGTATTTAATGGTCAGACAATGAATATACAAAATGTGCAGAGAGCCATACCAACACTTATTGTGGTTGACTGCTGTGTTCACAGGTCTACTCCAAGGATTTATTTGGTGGTGTGCTTTTGCAGTCCCCATTCTTACGAGATTTTGATGACAGACAAATGTTTTGCTGCTATCTATTTCCTGGAGACAACCAGAGCATGAAAGTTCGTTACCATAAATTTTCTGCATGATTATTTATTTTCTAAAGTATTTCATTCCAATAAAAGACAAGTGGTCTGTAAGGATAATTTACGCTCTTTTTCTTATATAAAAAAAAACCCTTCATGCCAGAAGTTTTGTCGCGCAAATTACAGAGGACAGAATTTTTCTTGTCACTGGAACAATGGCGTGCCAAAAAGGAGGAGAATATGGCCACCAAAAGCTAATAAACTGAAAGTAAACTAATGAAGGCACAAAACACTGCTAATAGAAAAGAAAATGTTCTTGTTAGAGGAATACTTGCCTACTTTTGTTGTTGTTTCATTTTGGTGCCATATATATGAACTCAAAGGACCAAACACTCTTGTCTCTGAAGTCCGAACCAAGGCTTCATTATTAAAGTTTCAAATTTATGTGACTGCTCCTACTTCATGTTTGTGAATCTGTCAGGCTTTCAGGAAGGAAGTGATATTCTTAATTGATATCAGTGGAAGCATGAAAGGGAATCCTTTCGAGAGTGCAAAGAATGGATTATTGTCATCTCTCCAGAAGCTCAACCCAGAAGATTCTTTCAACATTATAGCGTTCAATGTGGAGACCTACTTATTCTCATCATTAATGGAACAGGCAACTAAAGAAGCAATATTAAAAGCTACTCAGTGGCTTAATGATAACTTAACTGCAGATGGTGGCACCAACATTTTAGCCCCCCTCGAACAGGTATTTCCTTTGTGTCACTATACGTCCTTTCAACCATATTGAAATTGCTTTTGGCTTGGTTTTTTTGCGGCTTTGTAATCCATTTCTCAACTAGTTTATGGAAATAAAGTAGCCAGCTCTGGCATATACACTGTCTGCCTTCCTCTCTATAAGTAACCATATGCCACGTAGAGCATGAAAATCACTACCTAGAGTCCTTCCTGCCCGATCCCATTTGCTCTTTTTTTCCTACACTGGACATATTTTAGATGCTTCATTTTCCACTATCACATCTCTAAACAAGATACTCATTTCAAGAATCTTACAGGTTTTATTTTGTAACGTGTTATGTTTTAGGCTTTAAAGCTGTTGGCTGAAACTACTGATTCAATTCCTCTCATTTTCCTCATCACTGATGGGGCTGTTGAAGATGAAAGAGATATTTGCAATTTTGTCAAAGGTTCTCTCACAAGCGGGGGATCGATTTCTCTTCGCATATGTACATTTGGTATAGGTAAGATTTTGTTGCTTCAGTTTTACCTTCAGTTGTTTGACTCCTATTGTCTTGATCTCTTTGATCTGTCATATCTGGAGTTGCCTATTATATACACTTAATGTCAGAATTGATGACTGAACACACATTTGCACGTGAGAACATAGTGTTTCGATAGTCATATTTCAGTTTGCAATGCTTTTCAATTTATCTTGTTATCAAACTTGACATTCAGATTTCAACATATCATGAGCTTAATGAAGCCCAACCTGCATGGCGCTCAAGCTTACCAGCTTTGTGTTGGACAAGCTGAAACGAGCTGCCATTATCGATTACTAGAGTTGGGCATTTCTCTCTGGCAATCAAAACTGGTCTGCCTATCCACCTAATATCTGCTTTATAGCGGGCATTTTTTTACTACCCTTACCTGCTACTGCTAATTAGCATAATGAAGGAACTTAGGGAACACTAGGCTTGTGTCCCAAGTAACACTTTCTTTGACTTTATTATATATCTTCTCATTCTTCTCAACAATTTGTTAAAGAACCTTATAAAATGAAAAAACTTCTCCAGGTACATATTGTAATCACTATTTCTTGCGAATGCTTGCACAAATTGGGAGGGGTCACTTCGATACAGCTTATGATGCAGGTTAGTTATATTTCAGTTGCTTTTTAGAAGGGGATCTATGGTGCAATAGGCCTTGTGTTTCAATACTGTGTAAAGTCAAGCAGGAAAGATTCTTATATAGTCAATTTCTCTATTGCTCTTTTATTTGGCCAGATTCGGTTGATTTTCGAATGCAGAGATTATTCGCAACTGCATCATCAATCATTCTAGCCAATATAACCGTTGATGCTTTGGAATCTCTAGACTCGCTTGAGGTGCTCTTTTTAAGATAGTGAATATTGTTTTATGCTAATCCTGGCTAGAAAATGTTCATACTCTCTCTTAGCATAGCCATGTTTCAACAGAGGAGGTTTTGATTCTCTCATCTCCTTCAATTTTTTTGACTGTTTCTGACATAATGTCTTCTCCGAGTTCCTTGCAGTTGCTTCCGTTTTGTATCCCAGACCTCTCATGTGGATGCCCATTGATTGTATCTGGGAGGTATAGTGGAAACTTCCCAGACTCTGTCAAGCTAAGTGGCATCTTGGCAGACATGAGGAAGTTCACAATAGACATAAAAGCGCAAAAGGCAAAGGATCTGCCTGTTGATAGAGTAATATTTCTTCTGGACATAACATTATTTAATAAATATGCACTTAACATCACCTAGTAGTTGTAAGATAGATTATCAAAAATAGCAATCATTTAAAAATTGCATGATAAGAAAGTTGTTCCTGGAGCTTTCTTCTCTAAGTATTCTTAACTAACTCTGCAGGTAGTTGCAAGGAGACAAATTGATTTACTCACAGCTAATGCATGGTTGTCAGGAAGTAAAGAACTGGAACAGAAGGTTTGCTACTGAATTTGCTAAGATTCTGATCATCAATAACACTATAAAAAAAATTAAAGGGAACTAATGTTGTCAAGGACAGAGTGATTACGTTGGGAGAGGAAGAAACATGTTTGGGGCAAAGTTCTACTGGCTAGGTTGGCATGGATTGCGTGGTTGTGGTCATGTGTGTAACCATTGTTCCTTCTTGCAAACCTAATGCGTTTGATCTTCTTCATTGTAGGTTGCAAAAATGAGCATACAATCTGGGGTTCCATCTGAATACACCCTCATGGTTTTACATCACACTCTTAGAGAAGAGAAAGCCTCGGAAACAATTCTGATACAGAATGTAAGCACTTGCCTAACTCCTAAAACTTATGCTTAAATTCTCGGAAGAATTTCTTTACTTTCTCTCTTCTAAGTATACACAACAAGCAGACAAGTTTCTCAATTCGAATAACAAATGTGACGTCTATGATCCAGCATTTTTTTATCAAGCAGCGCCTGCACTCTTGTCTTGCATTACTCGATGACTCTTGTCTTAAATGGAAGCGTGCTTATGATTTTTTAAAAAAAAACAAAAAATTAATCTCAAATATTACTTAGGAGATTGTTTGCAAATCCTGAAGCTCGTCTGTTTAATTTCCTTTATATCTATGAAAACAGGTGTTCAACAAGATCAACCCCCTTAAGAAAATGGACTTACAGACGAAAATCATGTTAGGGAACCTATGCGTTGGCTTTGGCAACTTGAGTGCAACAGCTGAGAACATTCCTCCAGGAACTGAGGAGACAAAGTCATCTGATGCAACTGAGATGTTGTTCAATGCTGCTTCAAACTGCTGTAGCAGGGTGGTGGAGCGCTGCTGTTGCATGTGCTTCATTCAAACTTGTTCATATATGAATAATCAATGCGCTATTGTCCTCTCCCAGCTCTGTGCCGCCCTTGCTTGCTTTGAGTGCATGAACTGTTGTATTGAGCTCTGCGAATGCGGGTAAATAAGCTCTTGTAAATGGTCTCTGAACAGTGCAGACTGCAGAGTGATGCAAGAATGCAATGTTGTGTGTTTATTATACTGCTGCGACTTGCTTTGTATATTATTAACTGCAAACCTTTTAATTTATTCTTCATCTGTTTGACTGCTCCATCACCAAAACAAATATATAGATATTTTGCATGTAATGACTGAATGCTCTGTGAATTCCTTATTTCGCTTGTTTCTGTCGTCATTCTTGTTTGATTTTAGATATTTCGAGCTCTTGTCTTGTCCAAGGACTTTACAGCATCTCTCGTGTCAGTAAAATCTAAGCTCACATCCAAATGGTGGGTTTAAAGTTTTATTTTTTCAACTTTTTTATTAAGGGTTTAAAGTTTTTAACATACTCCCGCCGTCTTGTAAACAGAGAGTTTTATTAAATTTCTCACACAAGTTATGAAATTGCACTAAATATTATGTCAATTTATATCTTTTTTATTATATTTACTACACTATTCCTTAAAGTTTAATGTAGTTTAAAAAAATGTAAATTCAATTTTTAAAGAGTGGTAGTAAAGTAGTAAAATTAGCACTTAATTTTTTTTTACTTTTTAATAAAAAAATTAATATTTTAAGATATTTAAAAAAAAAAAGATATTGTGTTAAATAATACATTTATCTTATTTTATTTATTAAGGGCAGAATAATATTTTTAGTTTAATTTATATATAATATCTTTGTATTTAAGTTAAAACAAGCACTTCAGAATAAACAAATTACTGAGAACTCTAGCCTCCTTTTCTATTATGTTCGTATTTTTTTGTGTTAATTTGGATTGTTTTAACATGGTATCAGAGCTGATTTTATGGAACGAGGCTTAATCTCAAACATATCTGATTTTTTGTTATTTTTTTTAAAGTGATATTTGTTCAGTTTCTGTAAATCTGGTATTTCTTCTTCCCTTCAGCTTCTGCAATTTGTTATTTCGTTAAGTTTCTGCAATTTTTTGCTTTGGAGTAATTGTATAACTTCGAGAAAATATTTGTTTAGTTTCTGCGACATCTGTTCAGTTTCTGTAATTTGGTATTTTTATCTTTCGCTGCTTTTGCATTATGGTTTTCTTTGTTTGTTGATTATGACTACTGAAAGAGATGATTCACTTTAGTTTGTGAGTGTGAGATTGGATAGAAAGAATTATTCATATTGGAGTTATGAAATGAGAAATTTCCTTAAGGGTAAAAAGATGTGAGAATATGTTAGTGAAACTTATGTGATACTCAAGAATACCGAGGAGGGGGATGCGATTTTGATAGATATTTAGAAAGCAAACAATACAAAGATTATAACTTGGATCAACAATTCTGTTGAGCATTCCATAGGTACGCAGTTGGCGAAATATAAGACAACAAATGAGGTTTAAGATCATCTGCAAAAGGTTATTCATGTAATCAAAATTTGCAAAGTAGTATCAATTAGAGAATGACATACGAGCTCTTCATTAGAAGAATATAAGTATTCATGAGTTTTATTCCATTATGACAGATCTTTGGGATTAATTGGCTCTTACAGAATCGGCAAAATTAAAGGCATGTGGTGTATATATTGATCTTAAAGAGCAATAATGATTGGTAGATTTTTTAACAACACTTCGCAGTGATTTTAAATGACTTAGAGGTTTAATTTTGCATCGTTCTCCACACTGCCTTCTGTTAATTGTTGTCAGTGAGCTATTGGCTGAAGAAATACATCTTCAGTTTTATTCTGAAAATGGATTCTATCTGCTTCAAATCCCTTTATACTAGTAGTACCATTTAAGTAATTTTTTAATCATCAGAATAAGCCTTACACAAGAATTGTCTTACTAGACCTGATCTTATTTCGTCATGTTGTTTTTCTTGAGCATGTACCTTCCTTTTTCTATTCCATCCACTACTCATAGCCTGACTAAACCTGATCTTATTCGTATAGATCCTTTTTTTTATATAGAATTCTGATAGTTTATCATCTCACATTCCTAGTACCTTAGATACTCATCCCCATGTTCGACCAATTTGTACTCATCAATCTGCAGGTACTGACACTTTACTCTTTAGCACACCTGAAGCTCTATTCTCATTTACAGCCTCTCAAGCTTTATCTGAGATTGTGGATCCACCTCTATGTCAATCCATACATATTTGTAAGTCTACAAAGCTACCATATTTTATTTATTCTTGTTATTCTTCATCATTTACTTTTTTTTAGCTTCTATTTATTGTCTCTCTGAGCCCTCTTCCTATAAAAAGGTAATTCTTGATCCTCTTTGATAGCAAGATATGGATGAGGAAGTTTCTGCTTTGCATAAGACAGATACTTGGGATTTAGTTCTTCTACCTCCTTATAAAAGTGTTGCTGGTTATCGTTGGGTGTATAAGATCAAGACTAATTCTGATGGGTCAATTGAGCGATACAAAGCTAGGTTGGTTGCAAAAAGATACTCTCAATAGTATGGTATGGATTATAAGGAGACATTTATCCCACTTACAAAAATAACTACTATTCGTACTCTTATTGTTGTAGTTTCAGTTTGTTAGTGGCATATCTCTCAACTTGATGTTAAAAATATCTTCTTAAATGGAGATCTTCAAGAAGAAGCTTATATGACACCTCCTCCTGGTGTTTCATATGACTCTGGGTATATTTGTAAGCTCAAGAAAGCGTTATATTGTCTCAAACAAGCACCTTGTGCTTGGTTTGTTGCAAAAAAAATACTCTCAACAGTATGATACAGATTATAAGGAGACATTTATCTCTATTAAAAAAATAACTACTATTTGTACTCTTATTGCCGTAGTTTCAGTTTATTAGTGGCATATCTCTCAACTTGATGTTAAAAATGCCTTCTTAAATGGAGATCTTCAAGAAGAAGTTTATATGGCACCTCCTTCTGGTGTTTTAAATGACTCTAGGTATATTTGCAAGCTCAAGAAAGAGTTATATGGTCTCAAACAAGCACCTTGTGCTTGGTTTGAGAAATTTTTTGTTGTGATCTAATCTCTTGAATTTGTTTCTAATAGTCATGATTCTGCTCTTTTTGTTAAGTGCACTAATACAGGTCGTATCATTTTGTCCTTATATATTGATGACATGATTATTACTAGTGATAACATTAATGATATCTTAGTTTTGAAAACAGAGATGGCTAGATAGTTTGAAATGAAGAATTTGGGTTATCTTTGATATTTCCTAGGTATTGAGGTAGCTTATTCACCTAGAGGTTATCTTCTTTCTCAGTCGAAAAATGTTGCAGATATTCTTGAGCGGGCTAGACTTACTGATAACAAGACTATAGAAACTCTTATTGAAGTTAACGCAATGTATTCTTCTTCTGATGTTTTACCTATTTAACAGATCCTACTTTATACTTACTATTGTTGGGAGCTTGATATATCTCACTATTACTCGTTCAGATATTGCATACGTTGTTCATGTTATTAGTCGGTTTGTTGCTTCTCCTACTATTGTTCACTAGGCAGTTGTTCTTTATATTTTGCACATTGAGATCGATTGTCTTCTTACTTATCATCATCTCAAGTATGACATCATTACTTTGCCATTTGTTTCTTCTTCCTTGTAGATTGCAGATTTATTTACCAAGTCGCATTCCATTTCTCATTTTTGTTTTATAGTTGGAAAACTCTCGATGTTTGTAGTTGTCGTATCGTGAGTTTGAGGGGAGAAGTTAAATATTACATTTATCTTATTTTATTTATTAAAGGTAAAATAGTATTTTTAGTTTAACCTATATATAATCTTTTTGTATTTAGGTTAAAACAAGCACTTCAGAATAAACAGATTAATGAGAACTCTATCCTCCTTCTCTCTTATGTTCGTATTTGTTTTGTGTTAATTTGGATTGCTTTAACGTTTTGGACGGAAGGAATAACATTTTACACCAGATTTTATAAAAAGCTTTCAATTAAAAAATTTAGATATGCACCCATAGTACTGTATTATGGACGTTTGCATATGACCAGACTTCAACAAGTTATCTCCCCCTCCTAAAAAAAATAAGAGAAAAAAAAATTCAAAATTTTAAAACGAGAGATTATTCATAAATTGAATAATATTTATTTTTTTTTAGAAAAATAATGTCTAAAAAAAACTAAAACTTTTTATTCATATACAA
>Ga0307508_10005323_pt1 | contig 12266 bp, 12 predicted proteins | sample 9_EM_MG_FD_203089 | JGI IMG/M metagenome (GOLD analysis project Ga0307508, IMG submission 203089) | Populus trichocarpa ectomycorrhiza microbial communities from riparian zone in the Pacific Northwest, United States - 9_EM | ecosystem: Host-associated > Plants > Roots > Unclassified | place... | reverse complement strand
TCGGCCCCGTGAGCCGCCAGGCGTCTTCGATTTGAGCGCCGCAGCCCGAGCCGGTTTCACTTCTTCTTCTTGCTACCCTCGATCGGCAGCTCGTCGATGCTGACCGACGGCGGCAGAGCTGTCACGACCGGGGCTGCCGAGGGCGCGGCCGTCTCGGAGCTGGCTGGCTTGGCGGCACTTGCAGACGCGGCGTCGTCCCGCGTTGCAAACAGCGCGACGAGCCCGCCGGTTAAGAACGCCACCACACCCACAATCACCCACAGTAGTAATCCTCTACCTGCTTCGAGCCCCGGCGTCGGCGTCGGCGTTGGCTTCGGTTTTCGCTTGGCCATCTCGCGCCGAAGCTCTTCGATCTGCCGGCGATCGCGGATCACGACCGTCTTCTCGGTCCGCTCCGAGCGCGGCCTGTCGCCCTTCTGCGCCGGGATCTTGGGGGAAGACGCCGGATCCGGCCCCCCAGGCGGATGATCGGAGATCACGATCGAACGCGCTTCTTCCGTCACCTGAGCTCGGGGCTTGGGTACATGCGCCCCCTGCTGCTGCGCGATGATCGCGTCGTCGCCCAGCTCTTCGAGCTGTTCGAGATCATCTTCCCCGGGTGGGTCTGAACCAGGCGAGACGTGCGGCGGGACCCGACTCACAGCGGCCGTATATACCGAGAAGCCCTCAGGAAGGCAAAGCGCCCCCTGCCCGGATAACCACGGACGCGTGCAGCTTGGGGTGACTTCAGGTGGGGGCCCGAGCGCTTGGCGTGATAATCTGACTGCTTAGTGGCCTTCGAGGAGACCATCCTGGTCGTCGATGACGACGCTGTCAGCCGGCACGTACTCTGCCAGACACTGACGGACGCAGGCCTGGCCAACGTCGCGTGCGACTCCGGGACGGAGGCCTTGGCCTACTTGGCCGAGCACGTCCCACAGGTGGTGCTGCTCGACCTGGTCATGCCGGAGCCGGACGGCTACGCCATCCTCCATCACGTTCGGCAGACGGCGCGCCTGGCCGAGGTGCCGGTCGTGGTGCTGACCGCGCTCGAATCCGACGACGAGATCGAGCGGGTTTTCGCGTCGGGCGCGGACGACTACGTGCACAAGCCATTTCGGCCGGCCGAGCTCATCGCGCGTTTGCGCGGTCAAATGCGGGTACGCGAATACGTCGAGCGCATCAGCCAGCGCGAACGCCACCAGCAAACCGTGCTCGAGCTGACCCAAAAGCTCGCTTCCACCCTGGACATAAGGGACATTTTGTACACGGTCGTGCAGCGCGTGGCGCAAGTCGCGCACGTCGACCGCTGCAGCATCGTGCTCTTCGCGGAATCGGGCGACCTCGGCTACGTGCTGGCGACCAGCGACGACGAACAGCTGCGAGACTTGCCCATCGACCTCGGCAAGTACCCAGAAATCCGGGAGGTGTTTCGCACCGGTCGGGCGCTCGTGATCCGCGACGCAGCGCGCCACCCGCTATTCGAGGTGGTCAGGCAGCGCGAGGCGGCGCCGGGCTTCAACTCGCTGGCGCTGTTGCCCATCCTTCACGATCACGGCCCTATGGGCGTGCTGTTCTTGCGGTCGAAGGGGCGCGCGGCCTTCCACGCCTACGACTTGTCGCTGGTCACCACGGTGGCCAACGCCATGGCCATCGCGCTCAGAAACGCGCGCATTTTGCAGTCGCTGCGCGCCGAAACCGAGAAAATTACCACGGCGCGTCAGGAAGCCGAGCGCCGCGTGCAGCTATTTCGCCGCTACGCCGATTTTTTCGAGAGCGCCGCCGACGGCATGATCGTCATCGACCGCAGCGGGCAAATCTTGTTCGCCAACCCGCGCGCGCGCGAAATCATCGGCTACACCGAGACCGAGCTTACGGCGCTGCGCATCACCGATCTGGTCACCAGCGTCGACCGCGAGCGCGGCGACCGCATGCTGCGCGGCTTCTCCGACGGCATCTACCCGCGCGGCGTGGACCTGACCATCAGCGACAAGGGCGGCGAGCCCATCATCATCAACGTCAGCTTCAGCTCCGTGCTGCACGAAGATGACGCCGTGCTCAGCACCTTCCGCGACGTCACGCTCGAGCGGCAGACCGCCATCGAGCTCAAGCAGACCAAAGAATTCCTGGAGCGCGTCATCGACAGCTCCGTCGACGGCATCGTCTCGGCCAACCTCAAGGGCACCGTGCTGCTATTCAACCGGGCCGCAGCGCGCATCTTCGGCTATTCGCCGAGTGACGTGGTCGGCAAGATGCGCGTGGAGCGGCTGTATCCGGCCGGCGTGGCGCGCGACATCATGCGCAAGATCAGGAACCCGGAGCTGAGCGGCTACGGCCGCCTCGAAGACTACCGCGTCGACATGCTCAGCTCCGACGGCGGGCAAATCCCGGTCAGCCTGTCGGCGTCGCTGGTGCTCGACAACGGCAGGCCCATCGGTAGCGTCGGCATCTTCACCGACATCCGCGAAAAGCTGCGCATGCAAGAGCGTCTCGATCGCGCCCAAGAAGAGCTGCGCGGCCGCGAGCGCATGGCCATCGTGGCCGAGCTCGCTGGCGCCGCGGCGCACGAGCTGAATCAGCCGCTGACCAGCGTCATCGGCTACGCCGAGCTCTTGCGGCGCAAGCTCGACGCCGAGCCCACGCTGGCCAGCGCCGCCGGCGTGATCATCCGCGAGTCCGAGCGCATGGCGGAAATTGTGCGCAAAGTCGGCAAAATTACCAAGTACGAGACCAAGACCTACGTGGGTGGCGCCAAGATTTTGGATTTGGAAAAGGCCAGTGAACCGGGGGCCAAAGACGTCTGACATGACCCGCAATCCCGACCCCATCACGCCCGCGCCGGTCAGCGTCGAGCTACCCGACGGAAGAGACACGCGCCCCGCGCCGTCCGGCACGCGGCGCACATCGGAAGCGCCGATCGCCGAACCCTGGCGCGAGTCGCTGCTCAGACTGTCGACCACGCTGCCGATCGACATCGCCCCCGAGGACCTGGGCCGCATGTTCTTGGGTGGCGTGGCGTTGCTGTTCCCGAACGCGGCGCTCGGTATCTGCATCGTCCAGGCGGGGCGCGCCGAGCCGGTCGTGCTGTACCGGCTGCAGCCCGGCATGCGGCGCGGTCCCGAGCGCGATCCATCCCGGCTCTTTCCCACCTTCATCGAAGAGCGCATCTACGAGCTCGACGACGGCAGCGGCACCTCGGGTTCCACGTTCCACGTGGCGCGCGAAAGCTCCCAAGAAGCGCTGAGCCCGCTACGCCGCGAAATGGCCGAACAGGCCGCGACGGTGCTGGGTGCTGCGCTCGGCCGGCTGCGCACCTACGGGCGCGCCGAAGAATCGGTGCGCAATTTTCATCGCCTGCAAGCGCAGGTCATTCAAACCGAAAAGCTGGCCTCGCTCGGGCAAATCGTGGCCGGCGTGGTGCACGAGCTCAACAACCCGCTCACCTCGATCATCGCTTACTCCGACTACTTGACGAAAAAGCTGGCCAACGATCCCAGTACCAACCTGCACGAAGACGCCGAGCGCGTGCGCCGGATCGGCGAAGCGGCCGAGCGCATCCTCAAATTCACGCGCGACTTGGTGGCCTATGCCAGACCGACTGGCGACTCGCGCGGCCCGGTGCAAATCGAAGAGGTGATCGAGCGGGCCTTGCTGTTCTGTGAGCACGAGTTCGCCGACGGCAAAGTCGAGGTCGACCGCGAGTTCGCGCAACCGTTGCCGCTGATTTTCGGGATTCCCGGGCAATTGACGCAAGTCTTCGTCAATCTGTTCACCAACGCGGCGCACGCCATGGGCGGCGGTGGTGGCATCTTGCGCATCAGCGTGCGCCCGCTCGACTCCGACGCCAGCTTGCGCATCGACGTGAGCGATACCGGCAGCGGCATTCCCGCCGAAGCCATGCCCCAAATCTTCGAGCCGTTCTTCACGACCAAGACCGACGGTCGCGGCACCGGTCTCGGTCTGTCGATCGTGCGCGGCATCCTCGACGCCCACGGCGGCACCATCCAAGTGAGTAGCGCCCGAGGCCAAGGCACCAGCTTCACGCTCACGCTGCCGATCGGCTGAGCGCGGGGTATCCTTGCATGAAGCGTAGGGCGCTGCCGTGGCGATCGCCGAACATGCAGTTCGGCCCGAGTCAGCGTCCAAAGATCCTGGCCCCTCGCGATCCTGGCCCCTCGCGATCCTGGCCCCTCGCGATCCTGGCCCCTCGCGATCCTGGCCCCTCGTGCACGCCCCACGCCACACGCGGTCCGCAAAGCACTGACGCCCGCGCACCCGCTCGCGCAACCGCTAACGCTAGCGCTAGCGCTGACGCCCGCGCTACTTGACGACTTTGAACACGAGCACGAGGATGCCGCGCTTGTAGCTTTGGCCGGCGACGATGAAGGCCTGGCCGGCTCGGGCTTTTACTTCGAGCAAGGGCAAGAAGTCTTTGGCGTCGGGGCGGTTGATGCTGGCCACGAGGCGTGAGCTGCCATCGGCCAAGATGTCTTCGAGGCGAACCTCGAGCAGGCGACCGTTCGGCAGCTTGAGCTGGCGTTTGGCGCCGGGACTGAGCACGAGACGCACGCGCGAGAGTAGCTGATAGCTCACGTATTTGGCGAAGGGTCCTTCTCGCAGCTCCGGCATGCTGCCGATGCGCGGATCGCTGTCGCGCTCGTCGTGGGTGCCGTGCAGCACGCTGACCTCAACGATGGTTTCGAGCTTTACGGGCACGTCGGCAAGCGGATTTGCGGCGACGGCCCCAGAGACGTGAGCCTTTGGTCTGGCGTTGGCGGCGCCCGCCGCTGCCAACAGGCACGCCGCGCCGAGCGCGACGGCAAATAGCCTACGGCGCATGGCTCAGCCCGGGCCCTGCTCGGCGGACTCGTCGTCGTCCTCTTGCGCGTCGTCGGCCAGCCAGACGACGGGCGTGCCCGAGCTGCCGACCATGAACACTTGAGCTTGCGTGTCGCCCGCGTCGATGCGCTCGATGGCGGCGGCGACCGGCGCGACCCGCTCGCTCGACGTGACGGGCTGAGCTGGTTGCGCGGAACCCTGCGACCACGGCGAGACCACGATCAAAGCCGCAGCCAGCGCGCAGCTCCAGGTCGCGGCGCGAGCGCTGTGGCGCTGCGCGTCGTGCACGCGCAGCAGTGTCGGCTCGACCAAGTTTGCGGCGCGCGGCTCGACGCCCTTGGCCCAGACGCGCAACAGGCCGCCCACGCGGCGCATTTCCTGTAATTTCTTGCGTAGCGCCGGGCTCTCGGCCAAGCGCGCGCGAAATTTTCGCGCCTCGTCGACCGACAGCTCACCGTCGGCGTAGCGTAGCAAGAGCGACATCTCTTCATTCACGCGCTTTTGGCTCCCGCGCATTCCTCGTCGTGGCAGTCGGATAGCGCGCGCTGCAGCTTCTTGCGAGCGTGAAACAGCCGGCTCATGATCGTACCCTTGGAGACCTGCATGGCCTGGGCCATCTCTTCGTAGCTCATGCCCTCGACTTCGCGCATCAGAATGACTCCGCGGTGGTAGGGCGGCAGCTGTTCGAGGGCACACTGAATGCGCTGCGAAAGCTCACCGCGCCGCACGACGTCGAAAGGATCCGCATCCGAGGCCGGCAATTGCGGCGATTCGTTGTCGTCGACTTCGAGCGCGAAGTGCAGCTCGGCCTCGCGGCGCGATGGCTTGCGCATGAGGTCAATCGAAAGATTGGTGACGATGCGATAGAGCCAGGTGAAGAAGGTCGAACCGCCGTGGAACTGGGGCAACCCTTTGTGGACGCGCAAGAACGCCTCTTGAGCGATCTCGCGCGCGTCCTGCTCGTCGCGCACCAAGCCGAGAGCGATCGCAAAAACACGGCGCTGGTGGCGTTCGACCAGCAGCCGGAACGCGCCCGTGTCTCCGGTCTGCGCGCGCTCGATGAGGCGCCTGTCCTGTTCCGATTCGTTTTCACGCTCCAGCCGGTTGGACGCGGGCTGGTCCCCCCTATTCACCCCTCTGACATTTCGATCACGGGGCAGCCCCAAGCTGCCTGAACCTGTCTCCAAATCCCCAAAAAGTAGTTGGGGCGCAAGAATACTTTGCGACATCTCCCGTCGTCATACGCAGCCCCTCACCTCAATCTCCCTCCCGCTTCTACCGTGCCCGTGCCCGAACAGCCGTTTCCAATTTGTCCCCTCAGACGTGCGCCTCGCGAGACGCGAGCACGAGATTTTTTTCACAAAGAGATCGGGAGATCGGGAGTTTTTGTTGCTCGAGCGGAGCGGACCCGAGCGGAGCCGGCGCAGGATCCGCTCGGCTCGAAACCCCGAATTTCCCGGTCCCGGAGCTCCCGATCTCTTTGTGAAGAAAATCTGGGCTCGCCCGTTTCGGCCGGCTACCGCCACGGAAGCTTCTGCGAGTTAGGCTGCGACGCGGCAGCCCAAGATTAGCCGGTCGAGGCGCTACGGAGCGTCTTCGTCTTCGGGGGCTTCGATGGGCCCCGCGCTGGGGCGCTCGGGCAAGGCTTCCAGCTTCACTTGCAAATCGAACAGGCGACCGCCACGCGCGACGCGCAGCGTCACAGTCTTGCCTACACCGGCCAGGCTCGCCACCCAGCGCAGCCGGTCGGGGCTGGGCAAGGCTTCGCCCTGGAAGGACAGGATCACGTCGTCGACCATCAGCCCCGCTTTCTCGGCAGGTCCACCTGGCACGATCACGCTCACGAGCACGCCCGACTCATCGGGCAGCTTCAGCCGCTCGCGATCTTCCGGCATCAGCGGCGCCACCACGACGCCAATGGCGCTGCGCTTCACGCCGCCGTCGGCGAGCAGACGCGGCAAAAGCTCCTTGATCATGTTGACCGGAATCGCAAAGCCGATGTTGTTGGCGCTGCGACGGATGGCCGTGTTCATGCCCACCACGCGTCCGGCCATGTCGAGCAATGGGCCGCCGGAGTTGCCGGGGTTGATGCTCGCGTCGGTCTGCAAAAAATCGTAGTAGCCCGATTCGTCGAGCCCCTTCACGTCTTGAATCGTGCGGCCGCGCGCCGAGATGATACCGGCGGACACGGTGTGCGAAAGCGCAAACGGGTTACCGATGGCGACGACCCAGTCGCCGACCCGGACTGCTTCCGAGTCGCCCAGCGGCAAAAACGGTAGATTCTTCTCTTCGACGCGAATCACGGCCACGTCGGTGCGTGGGTCGTGTCCGACGACGGTCGCCTTGACCTGTCGCTTGCGACCGAACACGACGTAGATTTCGCTGGCGCCATCGATCACGTGATTGTTAGTGATGATCAGGCCGTTCGGGTCGTACACGAACGCGCTGCCAACACCTTCGCCCACGACCTGGCGCCGCCCGGTGATGCCGCGACGCTCTTGCAGCGTCTTCACGAACACGACCGCGGGGTCGGCTTTGGCAGCCAGATCTGCGAAGCTGCTGGGTGCCTGCACGCCGGGCGGAGCAACGACCTGCACCGGTTGCGACACAATGGGCGAGCCTGCCACCAGCACGGCCCCGGACGGCACGGCTGCCGGACCCGTGCCCGCAGCCGGAGTGAGCCGTTTACAACCAGCCAGCGCCAAGGGAAGGAGCGCCGCGGCCACGAGCGCGCAAGCGTGCCGTTTCACTTGCCCTGCGCGACCTCGACGAAGCGCATGCGCAGGTCGTAGATGGCTTGAGACAGCACGCGCTCCTCGTCACCGTTCAAGTTACCGCGCGTCTTTTCCTGCAACATCGCCAAAAGGTCGATGGTTTGGCGCGCCAGGGGCAGGTTCTTCTCGAGCCCGCCCGTCGCCGGATCGGGCGCGTCCCCCAGGTGGAGCAGGGCCGAGTGGCTCATCGACACGACGAGATTGAGGAAATCGACAGCGGGGAGCTCTTTGGCCTGGGCGTGCTCTGCGTAGGCGCGCTCGGCGGGATCGTGCTCCCCGTTGTCGCTCACGCCTTCTCTCCCTCGTCCTTCTTCACTTCTTCTTCTTTTTCCTCGTCCTCGTCGTCGTCGTCGTCCTCATCCTCGTCGTCCTCATCCTCGTCGTCTGCGACGACGGCTGCTGGGACGACAGCCACCTTGAGCTTGGCCTTGGGATCGAGCACTTCCTCGTCGTCGTCTTCTTCTTCGAAGGGACGAATAGGGGCGGGGCGCGCCGCGGGCGCCGGACGAGAGATACGCGGACCGTCGATAGCGCGCTCCGACTCTTTCTGCAGGGCAGGTTGCTTCAGCTCCAGCACGACTGCTTTGTCTTCCACGTCGAGCAGGGCAGCGTCTTGGCGCTCGACCTCACTCTCGGTGAGCTGATTCTTGCGTAGCAGTCGATCGCGGACGCGAATGTCGTTCTTGAGGGTATCGGAGGTGGGCATGGTGGTAGCGGCTCGTTTTGGGGTTGGGGGCCCAAAAACCTGTGGGTGGGGCCCCAGGAATTCACTTCCTGGGGCGGGAGCTGCGCTCCCTTGGGACTAGCCGTCTTTCTCGTAGCGCTTGGTACCCCCCCGAAGCAAGCTTGCAACGGGAATTAGCGTCGGGCCCGGGGCCTCATCCGCCAAAATGGCGGCTTCTGCCGCCAAAATCTCGGTTTCGTCGGCCGGTCTGACCTCCAGAACCTCGACGTCGAAACGCACCTTTTGTCCGGCCAGGGGGTGGTTGCGGTCCAGGATCACGGTCTCGGGCGTCACCTCGAGCACGCGCAAGAGCACCCTGCCGCCGGGTGCCTCGGCGCTGTCGTCCTCGTCGGCGTCGAAGGCGTCGCCCTCGGCCACGTCGGCCGGGAACTCGTCACGGAGCACCTCCAGCACGGCTTTGGGGTCGCGCAGCCCGAAGGCGTCTTCGGGCTTGACGGTGAGCGACTTCTTCGCGCCTTGCGGCAAACCTTCGATGCCCATCTCGAGCGCCGGCAAGAGCGCGCCGTAGCCGAACACGAAGCTGGCGTGGCTCGGCTCGTCCTCCACCGGCGCGCCCTCGGCGTCGCAGATCACGACGCTGAGGCGCACCCACATTTCGGGACCAATTTGAAAGCCCTGCGACTTGACGCGCCCGCTCACGGAGCGCCCTGCTCGAGCGACGGGGCTCGCAGCTCACCGGCCAGCGCGCTCTCCGCCACGACCCACGGGCTGGCCAAGTAGACCTTGCCCGGGCCGCTGCGTCCCGGCAGGTTGCGGTTGACCGCGCTCACCGTCACTTCGTCCGCGCTCGTCGAGATACCGGGGCCGGAGCCGATGCAGGCGCCGCAGGCCGGCTCCAGCACGATCGCGCCAGCGCGTTCGAACAGCTCGAGGTAGCCGCGCGACTCGGCGTAACGACGAATGCCGAGCGAGCCGAGCTGAATGAACAGGCGCACGCCCGGCGCGACCCGTCGACCGGCGCGCAGCCCGGCGCTCAGCACGGCGGCGTAGGCGTCGATATCGGTCGCCTTCGAGCCCGTGCAGGAGCCGCCGTAGGCGATGTCGATGCGCACGCTGCCTGCAGCCAGCGTTTCCTTCAGCGTGCGACCATTTCGCGGGTCGCCGGGCAGCGCCAGCATCGGCTCGACGTGCGACAAGTCGAGCGTGACGACAGCCGCGTACTGGGCGTCTGCATCCGCGTCGAGGCCGACCAGCGGCAGATCGAGGTCGCTCTGGCGACGCTCTGCCAGCTCGGCGCGCGCCCGACGGTCTAGGGCGACGATGCCGGTGAACGCGGACGCCTCGACGGCCATGTTGGTCAAGGTCGCGCGTTCGTCCAAGTTGAGGGTCGCGATGCCGGGCCCCGTGAACTCGAGCACGCGGCCGTTGAAGACGCCGGCCTTCTGCTCAGCGCACGAGAGCAGCGCGAGCATGGCGTCCTTGGCGCACGTTCCGGGCCTAAGCTCGCCGGTGAGCTCGATCTTGACGGTCTCGGGCACGCGTACTCGCACGTCGCGCGTGTAGAAAGCGTTGGCCATGTCGGTGCTGCCGACGCCGAACGCCAGCGCGCCGAGCGCTCCTGCCGTGCAGGTGTGCGAGTCGGTACCGATGATGACACTGCCAGGCAGCCCCAGCTCGTCGACGACGACGTTGTGGCAAATGCCGTAGCTCTGCGGACCGTTTTCGCTCTGTACCTCGTCGTACAGCATGACGCCGTGCCGCGCCGCAAAGCGCTCTTGGGCGCGCTTCAGCTCGAGGGCGTGATCGTAGAGCTTGAGCTCCTTGTGCCGCGGCGTGAGCGCCTGCTCGAGCAGGGTCAAGTGATCGCGAAACAAGACCAAGCTCGCCGGGTCGGCCACGGCCGCGTCTTCGCCGAAGCCGCGACGAAACAGGGCGTCGGCCATGGCCGTCACGTAGTCGTGCGAAAAGCGCAAATCCGTGCGGATGAAATAGCTTTGACCTGGCGCGACACTGGGCACACCCAAGAGTCCCTTGGGCCTGACGACATGGGCCGCGATCAATTTCTCGACCAACGTCATTGGACGACGACTGGCGCTCACGGTGGCAGACACCACTTGCCCGGCCAAGCGTCGCTGGTTGTAGGCGAACAAGCCGCCCGCCTCGACCACGTCGCGCGGGATGCCATCCAATCCGCGTAGCAAGTCGTCGATCTCGACATGCCCGACCTGTAACAGCCGCGTCAGCAAACCAAAATCGGTCGACACGTAGATGCCGAGGTTCTGACAGTTCTGCAGAAAAATCTTTTCGACGCTCTTGGCGATGATCAGGCGAATGCCGGCCTCGCGCAGAGAAAACGGCGCCGTCTCGCGCGACGAGCCGTAGCCGAAGCTCTCGCCGGCAACCAGCACCTGAAAGCCGCCCGCCGCCACGTCGCCGGCTTCGACCACGCCACCGGCGAGCCCGACCAGGCAGTAGCGAGCCAGCGTGGCGTCGAAATAGTAGCAAGCCCAGGCCGGCGTGATTTCGTCGGTGGACACGCGATCGCGCAACGGCCCCGCCGCGGCGAGCTCCACCGAGCGCCCAGTGCCCTTGAGCTGTGCCTTCACCACCTCGGGGCTCTCGCACAGCACAAGCACCCGCCCGGTGAGGGAAAACCCTTCGCTCAACGCCGAGCCTCGACAACGGACATCTGCCAAGAGTATGCCGAAAGTCGTGTTCTCGCTCCCCTGGAATCGTACCCCGCCGATCGTCCTGCTGACGCTCGCGCTTGGGGCGTGTCGGGGCAAGGCAGGCCCAGCCGCGGCCGGGCTTGGCCCCGCGCCCGAACCGGAAGCGAGCGTCCCGGCGCCGCATCCGAAGACCGAGCCTCACGCTCGGCAAAGCGCGGAAATTTCCGGCGGCACGCTGCGGGCCGGCAGCACCCCCGGCGACCCCGGGCGCGTTCCGGAGCTGGAAGCCAAGAACCAAGAAGTAGAGCTCGGACCGTTCAGCATGGACCGGCTGCCCTACCCCAACGACCCCGCCCAGCCGACCCTGCTCGGCAAGACCCGAGATGAAGCGCGCCGCCTGTGCGCCGAACGGAGCGCGCGCCTTTGTACGGAGGTGGAATGGGAGCGAGCCTGCAAAGGGCCGAAGCAAGACGAATATCCCTCGGGGGTGATCTGGGACACCAGCTGCACGGCCGGGACGCGAGCCTGCGCGACCGGCTTCGATGTCTTGGGGGTCGGCACGACGGCTGGCGAATGGGTGGCAGGTGACGTCACCATCGACGACAAACGGCGTGCGGTCGTGCGCGGCGCGGGCATCGGCGCACCCGCCACCGATCATCGGTGCGCGGCGCGCCACCCGACCGAGGCCACCACACAGAGTCAGGATATCGCCTTTCGCTGCTGCCAAGGCGCGCCAAACGCCGCGGTCGTCGCCGAGCCGAAGCAAGGCCCCATCTTCACCAAGGCCAAGCTCAGCGCCGAAGAGCTGGCGCAGGCGCTCGCCGCCGACCCCGCCGGCAAGGCGTTGGCCCACGACATCAAATTTTTTCGCGAGCCGGAAGGCGCGAACACCGTCGTCTCGCGCGGCCCCGGCGACAAGAAGGGCTTCGATTTCACGGTCGCGCCGCTACTCTGGCAGCCCACGGCCGGCGCGGAAATCCTCCTTGTCGCCGCGCGCTCCGGCGAGACCACATCGTTCATCGCCGCCTTCCACGTGCTGCCCGGCGGCAAATACCGCCTCGCCTCGACTTTCACTTTGCAAAACGAGCCCGGCCCCGTCGCGCTCGCCTACAGCCCCGACATCAAGCCGCGCGTGCACTTCTCCACCTGCTGGGGCTGCCCGGGCGAGACGGGCAAGGCGCTGTTTCGCAAGCCCGAGACGGTCGTCATCGTGCAGCCGTAGAGAGACATTACGGCGCGGCCGCGTCTCGCGTGAGGTAGGCGATTTTGCTACCGATCATTCCCTGTGCCTGATCGCCGTCTAGATGAAAATCGCCGCTT
>Ga0307508_10005322_pt1 | contig 12266 bp, 6 predicted proteins | sample 9_EM_MG_FD_203089 | JGI IMG/M metagenome (GOLD analysis project Ga0307508, IMG submission 203089) | Populus trichocarpa ectomycorrhiza microbial communities from riparian zone in the Pacific Northwest, United States - 9_EM | ecosystem: Host-associated > Plants > Roots > Unclassified | place... | reverse complement strand
CATATATTCAAGTAAAGGGTTAGTTATGTTTAAGGAAAAATCGACATCACCCTTACTATATTCTTTCAAATGAAGGTTACCTTTGCCATGTGTTTTCTCGTAAATTTATTTTTCATATGTCATTATTTGTCTAAATTATTTTTAAGCTTATTCAAAATTTATTTTAATTTAATTATTCCAAAAAACAAATTTGATATTGGTCCCTAAGAATACGAAACTCGTTGATTAAATCATTCATGAAAAATTTAACATTCATCCCTAAAAATAGAAGACTTATCAATTTATATAGGCCATCTAAAAATTCAACACTTGTCTCTAAAAACAAAAGATTTGTTGATTAGACAATTTGTAGAATTTGGCGTCCTTCCCTAAAAAAATAGAGGGCTCATTAATTAAAATTATTGGTGAAAAATTTGACGTACGTCTTTAAAAATAAAAGACTCCTTGATTTAGCCATTCACAAAATTTGATATCCTTCTCTAAAATTTAGAAAACTTGTCAACTTGGTCTTTTATGAAAAATTGTTGATTTGGCTTTTTATAAAAAATTTCATGTCGGGCCTTGTCGACTAGTTCATTCAAGAAGAAATTAAATATTTATTTTTAATAAATAAGAAACTTGTCAATTTATCCATTTTAAAAAAATTAAAAATAGAAAATACATTGATTTGGATTGTTTCATAATAAATTTCTAAAATGTGCTCACGTGGTGAAAACTTATTAACTTATTTTTTTGTTTTCAGTATGCATGATGCAACAACACGTTCAAGTTTAATAAAGCATAAGATTAACATAGAGAGAAAAAAAAAAAAAAAAAAACAAGAACCTAAGATTACTTGCTTGTTGCAAGCTTCATCATACAAATGAACAAAAAAACGAAAACAAACCTCATATCATGATGCATGATCACACTAGTTCCTTCTTAGCCAACAAAACCGAGATATTGAAAGCATAATCAAACCATCTCTGATCAAACCATAAATTTTCCACACTCATGCATCATACTTCAAGAAAGGAAAATAAAACTCATTTATAATGTTTTTACCATAGATTCCAAAAACAAACTTCATGATTTGCAAACTTAGCTTCTAGTATTTGAACCCAAAGTTTTCTTCACATACAGCAAGCATAAAAGGCATGAACAAAGGCCATTAATTAGCTTATGAAAGAAATAAGAAAACTCATATGGACAGAGTTGTCGCTGTTGTTGCAAAATGTTGTTGTTGTCGTCTCTTGTCGATACTGTTGTTACTGTTCGGAGCTGCTACTGGTTTCAAGGTTGCTACTGTTACTTCCTGGAGGTGCTTCTGTAGTTCTTAGAACATCCAAACCTCAAGAAAATAATTATTGTTGGATTATGAATCCATCTTCAAAGTTTTCATTTTTAATTAATGATGGATCTTCCACTGATCACACGTAGAACTCAACGTTTGCTCGTATGAAAAATGGATTGGTCCGATTTGAACTCTCATGATCGATCTTCAAAAATTAAACCAAAACGAAAATCAGACCTGTCAGCTCAATTAATTTGGTATAGCTACCGAGGAAGACACTCTTGCATTTGTGAAGCCTAAAAAGTAAGTTGATTCCAGCTATATTCATACCCCATTGGTTCAAAATCACAAAGATTATTTCATCATAACCACCAAATCATCCTTCATTCTATTGGTTTTCAGTATAGGGTTAGAAGCTGACAACTACCAACAGGGATGGATGCACTCCTGCAGATAGGGCTACCTGTCCCCGATGATGAGATTAGCAAACAACTTGACTAATAATACCAGCTAGCTAGTTTGTATTTAAAATTGGGATTAACGTCTTGATTGATTGATTATGTAGCTCACCAATCTGTCAATAAAATATCTAATGAGTTATCTTCTGCATATGCCAATGGACCCTTCTTATTTCCATTGAAGAATTAGACAACAGAACTCAGAGCAGTATTTTCCTCTTCGTAAATTCAATGGGCCAGCATCTTCCAAGAAATAAGAAGATGAAAAATCAGCTAAAAGGGGATTCTAATTTTCTTTAAAACTCCTAAAATTCTGAATATGAAACTCACCAGCTAATTGGGACTCGTTTGTCCAGTAGTAGGTGTGTGGGATCAGCTTCATTAATGCCACGTCCCGTCAGAGACTGGACAGAACTTCAAAGAACGATGGCTTATGAACATGATATATATTTCAAGAAGCAACAGTATCTAACCATGCAGATGGTGTTCTAGTGATAAAAATTTGAGATTAAAAGATTTGTTTTCTCTGTAATTTTAGATTCGAGTCCTGTGATTGCTCATATGATAGTTACTGGGAAGGTTTACATAGTCGTTAACTTCCTGTGGTTGCTCATATGATGGTTACTGGGGAGGCTTGCATAGTCGTTAACTTCAGGGCTCGTGAGATTAGTCGAGATGTGCGCAAATTGATCCGGACACCCACATTATACTAAAAAAAATTAAAACAGTATGTGACACAACCTTCTTTCTTTGGGACCTCTAACAATTAATGTCTTTCCTACAAGATTGGACAGAACTTTCTCATGCGATTGTTTGTCCTCTACGGGGTTGAAGTGGGGACCGTAATTTTAACTTTCCCTTGGGACACATGGGCTCATGTTCTCTACCCTTAGCTTGATCACAATCATATGTGATTCCAACTACCTTAACAATAGTAACAGGCCAGACGTCATTTTTATGATGTCTTAATAAAAATTGATGATAATTAAGACAAAAGTACTGTCTAATTATAAGTAATGCGTATATATAGTAGCCAAGGTAAAAAAAGAAAAAAGAAAAATTCATTATTTAATTCAGTCAACATCATTAACCCTTTCAAATTAATTAATACCGACAATTTGATTGGTGAATGTGAAAGAGAATCAATCATTTGCTGGCTGCCGAGGAGTGGTTTGATGGAGGCTTACCCTGTGTGTGGAATCAGATAACAATTTTCATGTAAAAAGCATCACACGCCTACTGCGGCTATATTTTACATAATATAAAAACTATTTTATTTCAACAAAATAAATATGAAAATATTTTCTAAACATTTAACTCATATCAAAATTACTTATCAAAATTTCTTCAATTGACCCATGATTTGATCAATTTTGACCTTTATATTTATGTGTCTTTTTCAATTTGATTCTTGGTTTTTTATTTCTTCAATCAAGTCTCTAATTGCTTATCAAACTTTAATATTTATGCAATTAAACTCCTGATTTGACCAACTTAACTCTTTAAAATTACAATTCAACCCTCATACTTTAATTACTTCTAATTAAAGCCTAAATTGACTTCAAAAATCAAATTTTCTTGCAATTAAATCATTAATCAAATTAAATAAGCCTTCCGAAATTCTCATTAAGTCTTTACCTATCTAAATTTGTATTTCTTTACCCTAAATGAAATTATTTTCATCAATGAGGCTTTTTATCAATTAGAATCAGGTAGCTAATTTTGTCAATCTAATATATATATATATATTGTTTAATTGATGAGAAATAAGAAATAACATAATAAAAAGAAGTTTATTTTATCCTTTATATATATTACCGAAAAACTTGCAATATTTTAAAAAATAATGAGAGATTATTTTTTTTACTTTAGCTTATAATAAGCATTAATCTGTTTTTTAAAACTAACTTAAAATGATAAATTCTTCATTCATTAAAATAATATTAAAAAGAGAAAATTACGTTAAATTTTCTAAGGTTTGTTCTGGATTGCACTTTCCTTTCCACGTTTGAAAAATTACACTTTACAAACTATTGTTAATATAGTTTATAACACTTTATATGATAAGTCAAAAAATACATAAAATTGGTTAATAAGTGAAATATTATATCTTTGTCATAAACTAGTCTTTACAAATTGATTTAAAAAATAGTCATTTATCATTTCTTTTTAAAGGCAACAAAAAGTTTATTCGCTTACCATTGACTTAGTTCTTTTTCTTGCCATTAACAACATTAAATCATCTTCATTTATTATCCATGAACATCATTTTATTATCTTCTTTCTTTTACCACTATTATGGTTATACCACCATTTCTATAAGTTTTTAAAAACCAAAAGACAAACACACGTACCTTCATCTTTATTATTTGCATTAACATCAACTTTATACAAGGCACCAACTAGATTGGAATCAAGTTTAAGAATAAAAAGTGTAACAAATATAGAAAAAAAAGATATTGTCATTATATAAAAAACTGAAGCCAGCAAAAACAAGAAATTCTATAAATATGATGATAAGTCATATGAAAATACCTTCATTAACTAGTGTAAACATATTAATAGACTAGAATCACTACTAGAGGATGTGATAATAATGTTGAATCAATACTACTTAAAGTGAAGAAAATAAAAGATGAATTATAAAGAATACGGATCAAGAATTGCAATATGAAGGCAAGCTTTATAAAGTTAAAGTTGGTAGCAAATTCATGTTGAACAAATGAAAAATGAGAATGAAATAAAATTAACCCTTGTTTATCAAGGTGGTAAATCATCGAAATAATAGTACTAGTTGAAACAAGCTTTCAAAATATAATTAAGTTTTTTAAGCAAAATAAACTATTTATCTAATAAATATCATTAACAACACCAATCTTATTCATTTCTCAATTAATACAACTTGTTTGAGTTGAGGGTTGAGAAGATGTATTAAAATTGATTCTCAAACTTATCTTTTGTAAGTATGTTAAACATGATTAGTGAGGATCATAATTATATTTCAAATTAAAAATCAAGCATACATTTGAGTCACTAATATGCACCACCATTTCTGCCACTTTTTCCATCCCTGGCTTTTTTAGCCCCTCTACCATCTTTTTTATTTATATTAGCTTTCATAGTTGCAGTAAATTGAACATTAACCTATTCAACATTGTATTTTTGGCCAACATTAACTTGTTCAACATTGTTCTTTTATAAAACATTAATTTTTTCAACATTATCACTATGACAAGGCCTCAAGTTATGATCAAATAACTTGCATATATTACACTTATTTGTTGAAGACTTTTTCCTCAGGATCTTGGTTGGTCTTTTTCTTATTCTTCTTTTCTTTTCTTTTCTTTCAAGGTCTACCCAGACTCCTCTTAATGTCTAGAGACAAAACTACTACATCCCCTTTATGTAGATGAAGATTAGTTTCTGGTAATGGGTGACTATGTCACTATAAGTTTATTTCAAATTCTTAATGGTATAAAACTTATGACAATTATCTTTTAAATCACTTTTTTATAAGACACAAAAGGAAAAATGTGTCTACATAAAATATATATTAGTTTTTATTCACCATAAGATCAAATTCTCTTATTCAAATTCATTGAATGTCTACGCCACCCCTCAAACACTTAGTATATATTAGAATTTGTAGAAATAATTCTCAAATCTCTATATTTTTCCATTACCTTGTCCAACACCTTCCTTATAAAAAAAGTAGTTTTAATCTCCCGACTTATAGCTTTACAAAACAATCATGGAACCTGGACATTTACTTCAATTTGATCTTTTCACGTAACAACATAATTGGTATACTCTTATACTTTCCAACCCAATGATTCCACCATCTTGTTTGTTACATTATCAACCTTCACTTAATATACCAATTGTTTTAAAAGGGATTTTTTTTAACTAATTAACAGCACCACTATTAATATCACCAGTATCTTTCATATGGCTATAATAATTAAGGTTTGTATATGATTTAAATGAATCACAAATCCCTATTATCGACTCTAACTCATGGTATCCTTAAAAAAAAAAGAATTGCATAAATATGTCTTGCACATTATTTTTGTGTTATTTTAGGGAAACTCTCTGCAATGCTTACAGATAAACTATATATAAAAAATTCATAATCAAACAAACATATAAACATAAAATAAAACAAATAAAGAGTTACATAAAATATAAAGATAATCCTACCTTTTGTCTATCACACATAATGCAAAATGGTTTATTGTTGATTCTAATTTTGATAGAGTCATGCAAAATATGCAGAAACCATCTATATTTTCATCCTCTTCAATAACATATATACCTTGAAATAATCCATTACTCACATCTAGTGTGACTGATGCATCTAGAGAAATTGTTATAAAAAAACCACGATATAAATCATTTAAATGACAACCATTAATACATATAAAAGGTCTGCTACCATTTACAAAGCCATCATTCATAACTTTCAATCAGATATAGATTCTTTGAAACTTTCAAGGAGAATGGATAACTTAAAATTAGGGTCAAACCCTCAATAAGGATTAGAATTATGGTTAAAATCTTTCAATAATTAAACATATCTAGGAAAGTTCTTATAAAACTTTTTACGACTGTCTTCCACTAAATCTCTAGCTTGTATTCTAGCCTTCTATAACTTTATTAGTTTAGGTTTTATTCTAAATTGATCATTTAAAATGATTTTAAGAGCTTCATTATATATGTTAAGGTTGACATTAAATTATGGGTAGCAGTTTTTTAGTTGTCTATATAGAGCTAGCAACATTGATGATGAGTGGTCGAATATGTCTAACTTTCGCTAACTTAATCATAAAAGCTATCTATCATATCATAAAGAAGCATAAATCCTTTATATGCAACAATTACCCAAACATTATGCACTTATTTTCTTCTTATGAAGTCAATATCTTCATATACGTCATCAAAAACTTCATTGCCTTTGTCATCTCTAATTATAAATCCTTTAAAGTCAATATTGAACTTGTTTACATATAAATAATACATATATGTAAGATGTATAGTTAATGCCACAATTTTCTTAGATGAAAGTGTCACTACCATGGTACATGAAACAATTTACAATTTTATAACATGAAAAACATTTATTTAAAGATTAAATAAAGGTTAAATAAATTTAATTAAACTTTAAAAATTTAGAGCTTAACTCTATCAAGTAAAAAGTAACTTACAAATAAGAAATTTAGAGCTTTGGAAACAAGCCCACAAATTGATTTATAATTGGCACTTGGAGTTAGGGACTGTAAATAATAAAGATTTAACATAAAAAATTAGACCACGGCTGCTTTTTTTAAGGTTTTGTTAATGATGGATGAGCTCATAAAAATGTTCTCCTTTTTTTTAGGGATTTTGATAGGGTTTTGAATATAAGTTATCCCTAAGATATCTCCATTCTAATTAACATAAATCCCTGTAACTATCAATTTGTTTACTTGCACTTATCCTTTCTTATTATATAGGATTTTTTAGTTGTAACATTAGTATATAATGCAAAGACATCTCCTCACCATATCAAGGAGATTTTACAGTCATATTAAACAAGATTGTCAAACACTTTCATGGTATCAAAGCTTGGTTATAGATTGTAATCATTGTAGATTCATCTTCTTCATACCATACTCTTTCGCTCAATACAATGGTGCATATGCTCATCATTAAGCTAACCTCTTCCAGTTTTTTGTTGTGGAGAAATCAGTTTGTTCCCCTGCTAACTAGTCAATAACTTTTTGGTTTCCTAGATGGTAGCATCACTGCTCCATGTATAGTGATCAATGATTCCAGTGAAGTCACAAAGCCAAATCTTGAGCATAATTCTTTGCTACAAACAGACTAGATGCTGCTGAGTTTGTTGTTTTCGTCTCTTACAGAGGAGTCCATAAGTGAGGTATTGGGCTTACGACACTCACATGAGGCTTGGCAAGCTCTTGAAGTTTCCTTCTCACACTAATCAAAAACTCGCAAATTGCATCTCAAAGATGAAATCCAATTGATGCAACAAGATCTAAATCCATTGTTGAGTTCTCTTAATTCTTCAAGGGACGTTGTGATCAACTGGCTGTCATTAGTCATCATGTTGATGACATAAATAAAGTTCATTGGTATTTACGAGCATTAGGACTAGACTACAAGATTTTCTTTACCACAATAATCTTACAGCTTCCATTACCCTCATTTTCAAAGATTGTTCCAAAAGCTTTTAGTCATGAGATATTTTCCAAGTCTGTTTCCCACTCGCAATCTACTTCTATCTATTATACACAACAGACATCACATAAGGAAGAACTACAGAGAGGAAAGCCACGGTTCTCCACGACTTTTGCATACTTTAGTAGTGTCAAATCATTATCCAACACTCTTCTCTATTATCAACCATATGACAAAGAGGGCCACCTGGCCAAACATTGCTGGCATTTCTTGAAACTCAAGAAGGAACAGTCCGGCAACATTACTGAAGCTTTTTCAACATGCACTGTCTAAGACCTCAATAATCATTAATGGTTTCCTAATTCTGGCACCACCTGTCACATAGCAAATAACTCAGACAATTTGGATGAATCCATTGTATGTGCTAGCAATAAAAGTGTCCTAGTTGGTAATATTGGACGATTCCTCTCCATTTCTCATAAAGGTTTTATTTCCAATATTGTTCCCCAAAGCTTTCTTGCTTTTTTCTAACATTAAGAAAAATCTTATTTCTATTAGTCAATTAACAAAACAACTTAACTGTTGTGTTATTTTTTATTCTTTTGGCTTTGATTTACAAGATCAAGCTACCAGAACAGTACTGGGGATTGGTCGATGTGAGAATGGTCTATATGTTCTTGATCAACATCATTATGCTTTTGCTTCAATTGTCTCTTCCAATAAGCCACGAGCCACAATTCATTTATGGCATGCACGACTAGGTCATCCTTATTTTCGTCTTGTTGCCTCCCTTTCTAGAATAGGATCTATTTCTTGTAGTGACAAATTGATATAAACAGATTACTCTTATTGTGATGGTTGTCAGCTTGGTAAAAGCCATCGTTTACCCTTTTCTCTTAATAATAAACGGTGTGACATTCCTTTTGATCATTTACATTGTGATTTATAGGGTTCATCGCCAATTTCTTTTGTTGATGGTTATCGCTACTACGTTGTTTTTATCAATGACTGTACTCGTTTTAATTAGATGTTTTCTTTGACACATAAATCTGATTTCTTTGATACATTCATCAATTTCCAAAATTACATTCAACATAATTTTTAGCAAAAATAAAATCTTTTCAATGTGATGGTGGAATTGAATTTACAAATACTAAGTTTTGAAATTGTTTACAATCTTATGGTATTATTCTTCATCTAGCATGTGCATACACTCCTAGTCAAAATGGCATTGCCGAACATAAACATCATCATGTCACAAAAATAGGTCTTACTCTTATGTTTCATGCTTGTATACCAGTATCTTTTTGGGTTAAGGCATTCTCTACTACCGTATTTCTTATCAACTTCACCGATATTTAATGGTAAGACTCTTTATGATCTATTGTTTGGTAAGAAACTTAATTATTCCATGCTTCATACCTTTGAATGTCTTTATTTTCCTAATTTACACGATTATTCGCCACATAAATTATCTCCAAAATCCGCTCCCTGTGTCTTTTAAGGTTATAGTACCCTTCATAAAGGATTTCAATGTTTTGATTGGTAGACACGTTGTGTCTATGTTTTTCATCACGTAAACTTTTTCGAAACTATTTTTTCTCATATTGATGGTCTAGTCTTTAATATTCCTTCAACCAATGATTACAATATTTTTTCTGAATGTGCAAAATATGTGTCTAGTCCTTCATGTTTGCCCTGCAGTGACAGTCCAGATCAATCACTTCTTGTTTCTGCAGCCTCTCCCACTCAACAGATATCTTTGTTTGTTCCCTCCTCTACCACCATAGCCTCGACATCTCCTGAGTTTTCCCAATCTTCTTTGCTCACAAATAGATATCCCATGGTTACCAAAGGGAAGACTAATGTCTTTAAACCACGGTTACAACATATTATGACTATTGGCTTTTCTTCATAGCCTTTTTAGGCTCTGCTTGCTCTCAAGAAGCCACGAGGCTTTAAATCAACACCTAAACACTCTGAATGGTTATCCGCTATAGACTCTGGTACCTCGTCCTGCATCTCACAATATAGTCGGTTGTCGATGGATTTTCAATACCAAACTTCGATCTGATGGGTCCATTGAGCATCATAAAGCACGCCTAGTGGCTCAAAGGTTCTTTTAGGTTCAGGGTCTTGATTTTGATGACACATTTAATCTTGTTCTTCACCCAGCTACTATTCAATTGATTCTATCATTGGCACTTACATGTGGTTGATGTTTACATCAACTTGATGTCAATAATGCCTTCCTATATGGTCTCTTTCATGATGAAGTCTATATGGAACAACCTCTAGGCTATACTGATCTTTTGTTTCCTCAGCATGTTTGTTGCCTCAAAAGAGCATTGTATGGCTTGAAGCAAGCACCGAGAGCTTGGTTCCATTACTTCAACTCTTTTCTTCTTCAGATTGGATTTATTTCCAACAAAACAGATTCATCGTTGTTTGTCTATCACTCTACTCTAAGGATAATCTACCTACTCCTCTATGTTGATGACATAGTAATTACTGGTAGTAGCATATCTCTGGTTCATTAGTTTATTGCTTCACTTTTCAAGGAGTTCTTACTAAAAGATATTCTTTATTATTTTCTTAGTGTTGAAGTTTAGCCTTATAATCAAAGTCTGCTCCTAAGTCAAACAAAGTATGCTCTTGATCTCTTGCAATGAGCTTCTATGGTTGATGTTAAGCCAATCTCTACATCATTTGTTGTGGGACAACATTTGATAGTTGAACCTCCTGCTTTTCGTTCATTGGTTGGTGCACTACAATACCTGACAATCACAAGGGTTAATTTTTCATTCAGTGTTAATTTCATTTGCCAATTTATGCATGCTCCAACAGAGGACCACTTTTGTGCACTCAAATCCATTTTGCGGTACATTAAAGGCACAGTTCACTATAGTCTTCAATTGCAACAACAGTCCACTCATGAACTCCTTGCTTATTCTGATGTTGACTTGGTTGGTTTTCCTGACACTCGTCGCTCTACTGGTTATACAATCTTTCTTGGTTCCAATTTAATTTCATGGTCTTCCAAGAAACAAAGTACTGTCTCGCGATCAAGTGCAGAAGCTGAATATCGCTCCTTAGCAGTAACCATTGCTGACATTGCTTGGATTGTTCAATTACTCAGAGACCTTCGTGTTACACTATCAACTTCACCTACTCTCTATTGTGACAATGAAAGTGCAATTTTCATGGCTATTAATCCTGTTACTCTACCACGGTCCAAGCATATTGCCATTGACTACCACTTTGTACACGATCTTGTTGCTAATGGCTCCTTAAAGTTACAATTTGTTCCTTCTTCTCTGCAACTTCCTGACTCCCTTACAAAAGGTGAGTCCAAACCACAGTTCTTTCTCTTTTGAAGCAAGCTTCGCGTCCTCCCTTCTCTCATGCTTACCTTGCAGAGGAGGTGATAAGAGTTATCCCTAAGATATCTTCATTCTGATTAACATAGAATCCTTGTAACTATCAAATTCTTTACTTGCACTTATCCTCTCCTATTATATATGATTCTTTAGCTGTATTGTTAGTATATAATGCAAAGACATCTCTTCACCATAGCAAGGAGATTTTACAACCATATTAAACAAGTCTATCAAACACTTTCAGTTTTGTTTAGGATTCAAAGAAATCAATATTTAACAAGAAATATTCACACTAGCTATGAATTTCAGCATCTCGATTTATACAGTTCAGCGTTAAGGGTTAAGATTTCAACATATTTTGCTTTACTACGAGAATAGATAAGAAGATTTAAACACACACACAAAAAAAATAGAGCAAAGAAAATTTGTTTTTTTATGAGATGAACAATTTGATCAATTTATAGTTGTGTGGTTGACTTGTTTGCTGAGAAATCAATTATTGAGGGATGGTAAAAGAGAGAAGAAAATGTGTTGCATGTAGTATTGGGTGTTATTTTGTACATATATACACGTGTAAAAAAATGCAATATTTCCTATCAAAATTATCATTATCCTATTTATACACCCATTTCGTAAATATTTTTTTATATATAAAAAAGCCATTAACATCTTAATAAATGAAAGGTAAGGATCAATGTTGTTAAAATCGCGATTCAACTCGTAAAATCATAAAATTTTACGAGTCAATATAAGCTAAACGTGCTAAATCGTTCATAAAACTCGGAAATGGGTAAAATCAGGTTAAAATCAGGTAAAATCGTTAAAATCGGGTGAAATCGCGCAAAAACACGATTTCACCACCGATTTTACGCTTTCAGCACAAAACAGCAGTTGTGAGTCACTGTTCCCTCTAGATCCACGTGTCAAGCAATTATTGGCCTATTACACAGTACACACACAGAACAAAAGCAAAAGCTT
>Ga0307508_10005320_pt1 | contig 12268 bp, 12 predicted proteins | sample 9_EM_MG_FD_203089 | JGI IMG/M metagenome (GOLD analysis project Ga0307508, IMG submission 203089) | Populus trichocarpa ectomycorrhiza microbial communities from riparian zone in the Pacific Northwest, United States - 9_EM | ecosystem: Host-associated > Plants > Roots > Unclassified | place... | reverse complement strand
CGCAGACTGTGCCAACTGGCCGCCTGCGCGTCTTGCTCCGATGCGCAGCAAAACTTGGATCGGAGTGCTTTGCGTGCGCTCTTCGGAGCGTCAATGCTGGTCATCCGCGAGCACGGTGCGGGCGAGAGCTTTGGGCGAAGGATCCGTTGGTGAAGTGAACGGGGCGGGCGCGTCAAGGATGACGCTCATGACGCTTGCCAATCTGAGCTCGGGATGACTACCTGGATCGGATTGACGCCACGCAATGTGCCGGTCGGGGCGCACAAGAAGACACCCGGCATCGGAGGTCGCGGCAACGCTGTGCCAGCGCCCGTCGACGTCGTGGGCATCGCAGTAGGGGCCGCCGATCGACACCACGTCGATTTCGACGCCTACGCTCTTAGCCGCCGTCGTAGCGGCTGCACGCCACCTGTCACCGCCAACCCCGATCAGCAACGTGAAGCGCCCGCGGCCGACGAGATCCAGCGTCGAAACGCGCATCCGGTCCTGCTGAAGCCATACATGAGGAAGGCTCGCGCCGGGGAATGTCGTCGCGCTGTAGTAGAGCTGGGGATCGCGAGTCGGCTTCACGCGCTTTGTTCCGTCTTGAATGACGGCCGCGCTGTCGTAGATTTGACCGAGTTCCACTCCATGGCAGTTGAACTGGTAGTTTTGCAGATCCACGGCCTTCCGCAACTCGTTGCGCCGGCTACGTCCTCTCGCGGAATCGCCGAACAGTTCGTCTACGTTGGCCCAGCCTTCTGCCTCTGTCTGCCCGGGCTTGAATCCCAGGGCCTTGGGGATGGGGGCCATATCGACCATCGACTGGATCGCCCGATTGACAACCTCCGTCCCAACAGGGAGTCTCTCTTCAGTGAAGGTGTCCAGCAGTCCGGCCCCGGCTTTCCCATTGAGAACGAGGGCAAGCTTCCACGCGAGGTTGAACGCGTCCTGCATGCATGTGTTGGCGCCCAGGCCGTTGGTGGGTGGGTGCCGATGCGCTGCGTTCCCAGCGATGAAGACGTTCCCGCGCTTCATGGTCTTGGCCACTACCTTATTGATGGTCCACTTGGACACGCCCTTGATCTTGATGGGAACTTCCGGGTCCCCGATCGTCGCCCGAGCACGGGAGATGAGTGCTTCGTCACTGAGGTCTGGCTCTCCGGCTCGCGGGTCGTACATGGACACCATGACCCATTCCCTGAACGGAACCACGCAGATATAGGTGCCGCTGCCGACGAAGTAGTCGTTTCCGGGCTGGGTGATCCAATAGAGAACACCAGGTCGGTGAGCGACGTACTTGGTGAGGTCAGCTTCGAGCCAGACATTGAGCGCGCATCCGAGACCCATCTCGCCCTCGGTCTCAAAGCCGATGGACTTGACCACGACGCTGTTGTCTCCGTCGCACCCGATCGCGTACTTCGATCGAACCTCGACTTCTTCCCCGGTGACTCGGTCGCGGCAGATCGAGCGGACGCCTTCCGCGTCCTGTGTCATCGATACCAATTCGGTGTTGAACAGAAACTGGCCGCCGCGCTCGCGCGCAACGTCCAAAAGGATGGGCTCCAAGATGTGCTGCGGCAGGTTGCACATCGAGCTTGGACTTGCGAGTTCGTAGTCCACCTTGCGTTCCGGCAGCGTGCCCCAGGTTTGCAGTCGCGCCAATTCGGTTCCCGCGAAGCTCGTGGCCCAGACGTTGTTGGACATCAGATGCGAGGGGTTTGCCGCTTGAACCATGCGGTCTTCGATTCCCAGATCTCGGAAGATCTCCATCGTTCTCTGGTTCGTAATGTGCGCGCGCGGCGAGTTGGCCGTGCCTGGGTACCTCGTGATCGTCAACGTGTCGATACCGTAGGTCCGCAGCAGGCAGGTTGTGGTCAATCCTGTTGGGCCGGCGCCCACGATGAAGACTGGAACTTCGATGGTTCTCATGATTTGCCGCCTCTCACTTAGTCCGTGGCACCGTTCAGAACTTCGCTTCGTCGGAGATGGCATTTCGAAGCGCGCCAACGCCTTCGATCGAGACTTCGCAAATGTCCCCATGTCGCATCACTAGGCGAGGATGGCGTGCCCAGCCCACACCGGCCGGCGTCCCTGTGACGATGACGTCACCTGGCTCGAGGGTCATGGCCTCGCTCAACAGCGAGATGAGTGAAGCGACGTCATGCAGCATGTCGCTGGTGTTGACGGACTGAACGACCTCGCCATTGAGGCGCGTCTCGAGGAGCAGCCTCTTACCCCCGCGCGGCAATTCGTCTGCAGTCACCAGGTAAGGGCCAAACGCGCCGGTTCGATCGAAGTTCTTGCCGATGGTCCACTGCGGCGTACGCAACTGGTACTCGCGGATTGACGCGTCATTGAACACCGAGTAGCCGAACACGTGCTCCAGCGCCTGCTCGCGTGAAATGTGTCGTCCCCCGACCCCAATAGCAACCGCAAGCTCGCCTTCGTAGTCGAGTGAGTCGCTGCATTGGGGGCGTTCGATCGACACGCCGTGGCCTATGAGGCTGCTGGCGGCGCGCAGGAACAGAGTGGGGTAGTCCGGTTGCTTGAGCGCACTTTCCTTGGTGTGATCGGCGTAGTTCAGGCCGATACAGATGATCTTTGGGGGCGAGACAACGGGCGGCAAATAAGTCACCGAGCTCGGATCCAGTGCGGTCTGCGACGAAACCATAGTCTTGAGATCGGCTACGCCCAGGCCCCGCCGCAAGAGCTCGCCTACGTCCACTCCGACTGTGTCTGTCAGCGGAATAAGTCCTTGGTCAGTGAGGGCGCCGACTTGAAAGGAGCCACCGCTCGAGAAAGTTGCAAGTTTCATGCGATAACCTCGTTAAGTCGGCCTGGTCTCGGCGTGTGATGCAGTTGCCATTCCGAGCCGGTGCATCGGCGATCAGCGTTTGGCCTTGTGACTGGCGTGCACTTACTTTGCCTGTAGGCGTGCACCGCGTCTTGCCGCGTGACGCAGCGAAACTTGGATAGGTCCGCACAAGGAATGCAGAACCACGGAGCGTTGCAGGATCACAACCTATGGAGAAACTCTCCTAGTGCTACGGGGCCCTGTGCGATACGTTCTCGGGCTCGATGTCGAGACTATTCAAAGAACTACACGAAGCCCGTTGTAGTCCATACCCAGCAATCGGAGGCCTGCGATTCCGCACACCGTTTGGAGAGTCGAAAGGCGGCCAATGTCTCCCATGATTGCGCGATGCGCGGTACACCGGCCCTGGACGATCACAGGTCTGTTGACGCTTCTTGTCCTGATGGTGGGATGCTCGGGCCTGCCGCCAAGGCCGTCCGTTCAACAAACGTATGCAATCCCGGATGCGTCGGACACCGACCTCGGGCGCATCGCAGCGGCCTCCGTTGGTAAAGCCTATGCGTCTGGCTTTCAGTTCATGCCTGTGGGTGCGACGGCGCTGGAGATGAGGCTGGCCTTGACGGCTAGGTCAGAGCGTTCACTAGACATTCAGACGTTCGCGTTCCACAACGACCGAGTCGGCGAGCTAGTGGCGGAATCGCTCAAAGCAGCTGCGTCCCGCGGAGTCAGAGTTCGCCTGCTTGTAGACGATCTGAACACTGCCGGGACCGACGCATTGCTCCTCGATCTGAGCGCTCACGCAAACGTTGAGGTGAGACTCTTCAATCCGTTTGTCTTCGGCCGGTCTTCGCTGGCCGCCAGGTTGGTCCAGTCGTTCGCGGACCTGCGCCGGGTGAATCATCGAATGCACAACAAGCTCTTCGTCGCGGACAACTCCATTGCGATATTCGGTGGGCGCAACGTTGGAGACGACTACTTCATGCTCGCGGGGAAGGTCAACTTCGTCGACTTCGACGTTCTTAGCGCCGGACGCGTTGTTCGCGAACTCTCTGCCACCTTCGATGAATACTGGAACAGTGCGTACGCCTATCCGTTGAAGTCCATCGTGCAAATTGAATCCGCGCTACCTGAAGCTATCGAAGGATCGCCGCGTTCGCATGAGGCGCCAAAGGAGGCGGCGACGGTGGTCGACGAGGTTCCTGCGAGACTGGAGCGATACACGAGGGCGCCAGTGGATTTGGCCAAGGGTCGGCTTCGGCTCGTGGGAGCCGACGCGGAGGTGAAGGTGGACTTGACGGACAAAATTGCCGGCACGCATCTGGAGGACCCAAAGGGTACGGTGCGCGCCTACATCGGCGATCTGATGCACGTCGCAAAGCAGGAGATTTTCGTCGTTTCGCCCTACTACGTCCCGGGAAAAGAGAGCATGGACTGGATCCGTAAACTCAGTAGTGCCGGTGTCAAGATGAAGCTGCTTACGAACTCGCTGGCCGCGACCGATGAGCCATTGGTTCACGGCGGCTACCTGCGGTATCGAAAGGACATGCTCAGACTTGGGGTGGATATCTACGAACTCAGCCCGACTCTTGCGCGTCGGTCGGACAGTCTGGCTCATTTTGGCGAATCACTCGGGCGCCTTCACGCGAAGGTCATCGTGGTTGACCGTGCCCAGCTATTCGTTGGCTCAATGAATCTGGACACTCGTTCCGAGCGCTACAACACTGAGTTGGGCGTGTTGATGAAGGGACCGGCGCTGGCGAACGACTTCCTGGACCTGCTTGCGTTCGAAGCTAGCGCCTATCGCGTGCGACTCAATCCGCAGACGGACGAGGTTGAGTGGGTAAGTGGGTCAGGCGCCGAGGAGCGAATCCTCACCTCGGAGCCGGAGACGAGCGCATGGCTGCGACTCAAGGTCCGGCTATTTGGCGCCGTCGTACCCGAAGGTTGGCTTTGAGCCCCATCACATGTGGCACCTTGACCGCCCACGGGTCGATGTTCTTGGATCTCGGTTGCTATACGGGCTTTGCAACAGGAGGCATCGATGAAGCCATCGAAGAACAGGACACCCAGTCCAATCAAGAGGACTTGCGACAGAAGCCCGGCGTCACCGTCGCCGTCACCGCGCGTCGCGGCGATTGCGCAGTCGCACGAAGACAGGTTGCGGGCTGCGCTCAAGGAACGCGCCGAAGGTCAAGCCAAAAGGTTCGGCTGGATTGTTTATTGAGGTGAGCGGCGTGTCCTCGCGGGGACACTGCCGCGCTCCCTCTTGTGACCAGGCGAGCACCACTGACGTTCACGTACTGGCTCCAGAGTTGCTCGTTTGTCACGTAGACGGACGCGTCACATGCTCGGTGGATGCCCGCTGCCGTGGACGACCGTTACTGGGTGTCCACAAAGTTCATCGATCGCGCTGTCGGGCGCTGCCCGGTGCGATGCGCATCCATAGCTCGTAGGCCCTGACGGCATCTCTCTGGCGCCGCACTACGACCTTTTGGCGACGGGTGTCTACCACTCGCGGGCACTGGCCGGCAATGACGGGCGCTGGCCTGACGTCGAGATGGCCGTTCGACTCTCCTCAGAGGTTCGCACTTTCCAGGCAGTGACCCCGGAAGCCGTCATGACCGCCGCCGCCGTTCTCGGCGTTCCCGAACCAGTGGCGTTGCGTGCTGTTCGAGACGTCTGCAATCGCGTCTTCAAGGCCTTCGACCGCATGTACGCTCAGCACTATCCAGAAGAGCCAGGCTTGCTCAGCAAGAGCACCCTTCCGGCAGCCCACTCAGGGCTGGAAGCGTCTGACGAGAGCCCGGACGAAGATAAGGCGCCGGCGTTGGGGGTGCGCAACGAGGCCCAACTCGCGCTCGAACGAAGAATTCTGCGAATCCTGCGCTACATCATTTTCCCGGAGATGCTGGCGCGACTGCCGAGCTAAGCCCTCTGGACGTGCTGACTGGAACGCCGCTGGCCGACTGCACCACAAGGGAAAACGGCTCGAACAAGCCCGGGCATTGGCCGACGGGCTGACCGTTCACCGTGCTGCCGAACAGTCTTGGTGCAACTGCGGCGCTTGTGGCGCTGCAGCTCATCGGCCAGCCAGCCCGTTTCTCACGACTCGGCTGCTCGCGCAGCGAGAGCAGCTTCGAGGCGATGGTGCCGCCAACTCCAACAGCTAAGTCGACCCTGCGCCGACGACTCGCCAGCATCCGCCCGAAAAGTTGTTATCGCTGCGCTCGGCTCAACCGGTCAACCTGCGCCCACAAGCGCTGCAAGTCCCTGTTCCGCATGCTCGTTTTCCACGTCCCGCCGCGGGCCGTTCGAGCCAGTCGGGCACTCCACTGGCTCATAGCGCAAGCCAACGTCACAACCTAACGCGCAAAGAGCCATTAACTTTGACAACCAGAGACTCGAAATTCACGAGCAGCGTTAAGTTTCTGGCAGATTAGTCTCAAGTGTCGCAGGCGCAGAGTCTGAGTGTGCGATGCTGGGTGGCGATCAATAGTCTCTTGGAGAGTTAAGAATGAAGGCGTACACGCTCAAGAAAAAAGTTGACACAGACGAACTGCACCTGTTCGAGGGCGACATGACGGAAGAAAGCTGTACCTCCGGTGTGAAGTCAGTATGCGAGAAGATGGCAAGCTCAGAGAGTAGCGGCAATGAATTTCAATGCGCCACTGAAGGTAAGGCACGCGAGAAGTGTGCACAGGCCGGCCGAAAAGTATGCGGCACCTGCGTAAGCCATCTCTACACGACCTATCCCTAGCGAGACTGACTCGATGGTTTGAGGATGAGGTGCGATGCTCGCCAAGCAACCGCCGGATCAGGTTCCAAGGCCCTGCCGGGCAGGTGGCGATAACTGGGAACAACAATGGGACGATCTGGTGAAGAATGGCAGCGGAGGAGGGACGAGGACCAGCGAGTGGCCCTTGAGCGTGCAGACGCCTCATTTTTCGCGCTGCCAGATGCGATGCATGAGACGCTGGCCGTTGGGCGAGAAGTGCGCAAAGGCCAGCGAGATCTGCTGGAAGAGAATGCGGCTCTGCGCATTGAGGTCAGAACGCTCCAGGCGAAGATCGATGCATTGAGCGGGCCGGCCGCAAGGTGGAGGGAGCGCGGGGTGGGCTTGGTGCTCGGCGTCTTGGCGTCAGTGCTCGCGTCATTGGTCTGGTGGCAAGCAGGCAGGCAATGGCCTGCGTTTCACTAGCGCGCGCCGCTGTGAGTCTCAATCGCAAAGGACAGTCCTGGTGCGTCAGAAGTTCAGCTTCTTGACTTTCGTGCCTTCGACGCTGAGATTTGCCATCAACCCACCGTTGGTCAGTGCGAAGCCAATGACCGGTGCCCGAGCAGTCGACGTGTCGATGCTGCCGTCTGCGCCCGCCGACGCGACGGTGACTGCTGCATCGACTCCCGCCGTCCATCCGTCGCTGGATTGAAACTTTTGAAGCGCTTCATCGGTCAGGAACAGCACGAATACAGCCTTCGACTGGGCGCCTGCCGTCAGACCAACCGAAGCGGATCCAGTGCTGTAGTAAGTCGACGGGCTGCCTGACCTGAGCAACGCCCCCTCACCGTATGAGCCCGCGATGACCAGACCTGCAGAGACGACCTTCGGGAAGACTAAGACGCCACGGGCTTTGGCGACGAGTTCTCGCGAGCCTTTGACCTGCGCGTACAACTGCGACATCGCATAGTCGACGTCGGCGTCAATGCTGCGACGCTTTCCGACCGCATCTGAGACCTTGCTGTCTGTTGAGCAGGCGGCAAGCGCCAAGACTGCGACCGCGGAGAAGTTGGCTAGGAATAGTCTTTTGTTCATGATTGCGCCTTTGATGGGTTGGGAGCGGGCGAGGGACGATTCACCGTACGCAGGTGGGACCAGGCCACACGATCTTTTAGCTTCCTAGGGCGCGGCTTCCCTCTCCCCTAAGGGCTAGGTTAAAAAAGTCACGAACGGATGTTCGTTGTTTTCCGTGGGCATAGCGCGCGGAGACTGAGTAGCTATCCAAAGGTCCTGTCCTGTGGAGCCAGTAAGACCTGTCATGCCGTATCGCCGACCTGCACGTATCGTGGCAACTTCCACTTTGTAGATGGTTTCATTCCACTAAATCGGTAAGCCTTTGAGCTGGATGGATCTGTCTCGGAAAGAGTCAGCAACGCCGATACCTCTCGTGAGGCCATGACGACACAGGTGTCGCCTTTTAAGGAGCATCGAATTGAAGAAGACATACGCAGCGGTGGTGCAGCAGATCGAGCATCTCAAGGCAGAGGCTGAGAGCCTTAGGCTGAGCTGGCCGAAGTAGCAGGAGTGGTTGACCGGATAAGGGATGCCATCAACGTATATCGGCTGACACCCAGCGATCTGTTTCCGAGTGACGCCAAGCCTGGCCGAAAGCCGAAAGCATTGCATTGGCTACCACGGGTGACGCACCTACAAGCAAGCCGAAGGGTGGGAATGGCTCGCAACGAAATTACAAGACCTATCGGGACCAGGCTGGGAATGAATGGAGCGGGAGAGGTCCTCGGCCTCAGTGGATTAAGGAGGCTTTGACTTCGGGCAAGAGTCTTGCCGACTTCGTCGTCTGACTGAGACCTTTTGGCGTTCACGGCGGTGCGCCGCCACGAATACGGACTCCCTCTTTTTTTGTCAGGCATGGCTGTCCCAGGGTCGGGCCGCAATGCATAAGATGAGTCGAAGAGGTGGGACGCCGCGCAGCTGGTCGACTTGCCCAAGCTCCGCACGCGGCGGCACTACTTCAATTGCTGCCAGTCGCAGGCCCAGACACCGAGTGTCCCCTTGGAGGTTGGTAGCTCCGACCTTTGAAGGGCGGATGCGGCCGCCGCCTTCGAGCTATGTTGCTGCTTCCCTTTGCGACGAAAGTCGAATCTGCGAGCGGGAGTGTCAGCATGTTGCTCGGTCCTGGGCACGTACCACCGCCCGCGCAGGCCGACGGTAGTGCCGACTTTGGCAGTACCGAACACGTGGCTGCGATGCCTCGCCTGGCGACGCTCATTGCCTGCGTGAAGTGACAGAGGCGCATGGAGCGAGGCGCCGTCGCGTACGACAGGAGGGTGATATGGATAGTGCCATGGCCGATTGGTCCCCGCTTCGCGGGTCTGCCAGGTTCCTCTGGAATGGCGTGTTGCCGGAGCGCCGTGACATCCGACGTCAAGTGAGCCTGCCACGGCATACCCGCGCGATTGCCGATCTGCACGCAGCCTTCCAATCGACAGGCGGAATTGCCAACAGCAATGAGATGACTGTTCGCCTGCGCGCACATTACGATCAGCCTATCTCTCAGCTTGCGCGTTGGATTGTTGCGCGCGACGTCGTGAGCTATACGGAGTGCTCCGAGACCTTCCTTCCGCTCTTCCAATTCGAGCTGGCTCAAATGTCCCCACGTCAGGACGTTCGGACGGTGATCGCCGAACTTGTGTCGGTCTTTGACGATCTCGAGCTTGCGTGGTGGTTCGCGGAATCGAACGCCTGGGTGTCCGGTTCGACCCCGGTGGACTCATTGCGAGGCGATCCCGGCGCGGTACTGAACGCGGCGCGCGCGGATCGATTTGTGGCGAACGGTTGATCTCGTCCAACTACCGCTGCGTCGAGAGGCTTATCGTCGGGCCGAGGCGCGAAAGAGGGAGAGATCAATTGCTTCAGCCATCGCTCGATAGCCAGCGTCGCTTGGATGTAGCGAGTCGCCACAGTGATAGTGGGGCCGCATCCGCGACGGGTGAGTTGGATCGCGCACCGCGGCGTCGAAGTCAACGACCGCGTCGAACTCCCCGCTCGTTCGAATCCACTCATTGACGGCTTGACGTTTCCTTTCGCCAGCCGCCGTGAAGAAGCCGGGCATGATGGTGCCTTCGAACGGGGTCAGGGTGGAACCGAATACCACCAGCCCGCGTTCACGTCCGCGTTCCGAGACTTGCCTGAGTGCGTCAACGATGTCTCGGGTCGTCACCTTCTGTTCTGGTCTCTCGAAGGCGCCGGGAATGCCGATGTCATTGATTCCCGCGAGAACCACAACGTACCTGGCGCCCGGCGCGCTTAGCAGGTCCCGGTCCAAGCGGGACAAGAGCGATGGGCCGAACATGTCCGTTCGCAGGCGATTTCCGCCGATGCCTTGGTTAAGGACCGCAAGGTGTCTCGTGTCGCTGCTCGCCTGGAGTCTTGCCGCCAAGACGCTGGGCCAACGGGCATGTGCATCAACTGATGATCCAAACCCGTCGGTGATGGAATCGCCAACTGCCACGATTGCCGCATGGTCGGTTGATGTGCAAACGCTGACACCAGTCAGAAAATACCAAGAGGTGGTGGTCACTAGAGTCGGCATGTCCGCGGCCCGGCTGTAGTCGCCCATGGGGGATACAAAGGAGCTGCTCATGCCGAGCACATGCGACGTCACCTGGCTGATTGGGCTGGCAAGGTAGATGCTGATTGCAAGACTGCCAAGTGCGGCAACCTCCAGATCCACCGGATCGCTTAGAACTGGAGCTCCTGCGGGAATCGTCACCGAGCGAGCCGCGGAGAACGTCAGCGTCCGGATGCTCTCTGAGTCAACTGCCGCTCTTGACGTATGGGTCGCAATGGTCGCCGCGGCAATCGCGAGCGGCGTTGTGCCGAATTCATTTGACAACCGAACGCGAACATTGCTGCCACCGATGCTTGCACGGACGATCTGGCGGATAGTCTGATTCGCAAAGCTGCTGGGCAAGGGGAGCGCCACAGGCGCTTCGGGGGGCTGTGGACTTGCAGACCAAGTGCCCACCCAATGCATCTCGTTGCCCAAATGTTTTCTCCTCTTCGAGCATGGCACGCCTCGCCAAGACCGCTATGTGTCTGTTCAGCCAGTGCTCGCACCGAAGCGACGCTGGCATGCCCACAAGAGTGGCCAGATCCCGCTCAAGCACATCTCTCTTTGGAGAGAGGTCGTAGTCGCTCTCTGGGGAACTGGCTCAATGCTTCCGAGATGCCTAGCCTTGCCTCTTGCCAGTGGCAAGAACGGCATGAGACGGCTCTCCGAGCCACGCGGTAGGTGCGGAGACCACAAACGGTGTTGATTCGAGAGAGTCGAAGGAAACGTGGAGAAGCCGGATATGGAGCAGGGCACAAGAACTCGTTCGGATCGCTCGGAAGCCATCAATTCATCGCTGCTTCATCTCGGAGGCGGAGTCGCCACTATCGGGGTCGCAGGTGACGCCGCAGTCGAACTGGTTCCGTCGTCGCTACTGACGTTGATCCGTTCGGCTCCGCTGAGTCGGATTCGTATTGTCGAAGGCACGCCAGAGGACTTGCTGGAAAAGCTAAGTCTAGGGGACATCGATGTTGCGGTCGGTCCGAGATTGGCAACTGAGCCCTGCCAAGAGATTGCGCGCGAGGATCTTGGAAGCGAGCCGTTCCACGTTGTCGCGCGGCCGCGGCATCCAGTCTTCAGGCGAGGCGAGCTTGAATGGCATCACTTGGTTGGCTATCGATGGATTCTATGGCCTCGCCACACCCGCATGCGAGCCGCCTTGGAGTCAACTCTTGAGGCTCAGGGTCTCGACAAGCCAGTGAGCGCCTTGGAGTCGGATTCAATCGCGAGCACCATTGCGTTGATCAATCGCACCAATCTGTTGGGCGTTGTTCCGAATCGAACTGCGCGAAGATTCTCTCGGCTTGAGACGTTGAGAATTGTTCCGTTGCGGATCGTTGAGTCTGATACGACGACGCTATATTGGCGTGCAAATCGGAAGCAACCGACGGTTGTCGCCTTGGCGCTTGATTGCATTCGAGCGTTCGTTGATCACAGCGGGAGGGGCAGCGAAAGTGTCGGTACCGGATCCGTTGCCCTGCTGTGAACTCCGGTCTCGAACGAGAGGGGTGCCAGAGAGATTGCACGCCCGTAGTGCGGCAACACTTTGCTTCCCGGTGAAGCATGCATACAAACCAAAGACCAAGTGGAGATATTGCAATGAAGTTCGTTTTCGACCCGGAAGGTCAGGTGAGTGTTCCTGTCGTTGGTAGTGACGCCTCGTTCCCGGTGCGCCGCATTTACTGCGTGGGCCGCAATTACGCGGCCCACGCCCGCGAAATGGGATTTGATCCGGACCGGGAACCGCCGTTTTTCTTCTGCAAGCCGGACAACTCGATCGTTGTGGTACCGCCTGGCGAGACGGTGTCCGTCTCATATCCATCGCAAAGCTCGGACTTCCAACACGAGATCGAACTGGTGGTTGCCATCGGCAAACCGGGGCGCGACATCCCGGTCGAACGCGCTGAAGAGTACGTCTTCGGCTATGCGGTGGGACTCGACATGACACGACGAGATCTGCAACTTCGTGCGCGCGACAAGGGCCGACCGTGGGAGCTCGGGAAGGCCTTTGATGAATCAGCGCCGATCGGATACCTGTACCCGGTATCGGCAACCGGGCATCCGAATGCTGGGGCGGTTTGGGTAAAGGTCGACAGCGTAGACCGTCAGCGCAGCGACATTG
>Ga0307508_10005319_pt1 | contig 12269 bp, 22 predicted proteins | sample 9_EM_MG_FD_203089 | JGI IMG/M metagenome (GOLD analysis project Ga0307508, IMG submission 203089) | Populus trichocarpa ectomycorrhiza microbial communities from riparian zone in the Pacific Northwest, United States - 9_EM | ecosystem: Host-associated > Plants > Roots > Unclassified | place... | reverse complement strand
TCATCAAGTCGCCGCACAAGTACAAGGACTCGCGCGAGCACTTCGAGATGCGCACGCACAAGCGCCTGATCGACATCCTCGACCCGACCCCCAAGACCGTTGACTCTCTGATGCGACTCGACCTCCCGGCCGGTGTCGACATCGAGATCAAGCTCTGAGGGTCGGTGATCTGAGAATGGCTAAGCAGATCAAGGGCATCCTGGGCGAGAAGCTCGGCATGACGCAGGTGTGGGACGAGAACAACCGTGTTGTTCCGGTCACCGTCGTCAAGGCCGGCCCCAACGTCGTGACCCAGGTGCGTACGAACGACAGTGACGGCTACGAGTCGGTCCAGATCGCCTTCGGCGAGATCGACCCGCGCAAGGTGAACAAGCCCCTCAAGGGTCACTTCGCCAAGGCCGACGTCACCCCCCGCCGCCACCTCGTCGAGATCCGCACCGCGGATGCCTCCGAGTACACCCTCGGCCAGGAGATCTCCGCCGAGGTCTTCGAGGCGGGCGTGAAGGTCGACGTCACCGGCAAGAGCAAGGGCAAGGGCTTCGCCGGTGTCATGAAGCGTCACAACTTCAAGGGCCTCGGCGCCGGACACGGCACCCAGCGCAAGCACCGCTCTCCCGGTTCCATCGGTGGCTGCGCCACCCCGGGCCGCGTGTTCAAGGGCCTCCGCATGGCGGGTCGCATGGGCAACGAGCGGGTCACCACCCAGAACCTGACCGTCCACGCCGTTGACGCGGAGAAGGGTCTGCTGCTCATCAAGGGCGCGGTTCCCGGTCCGAACGGCGGCCTCGTCCTGGTCCGCACCGCGGCCAAGGGGGCCTGAGGTACCGATGAGCACTGTTGACATCCTTTCGCCTGCCGGCGAGAAGACCGGTAGCGTCGAGCTCCCCGCGGAGATCTTCGGCGTGGAGAAGATCAGCATCCCGCTGATCCACCAGGTCGTCGTCGCGCAGAACGCCGCTGCCCGCCAGGGCACGCACAAGACCAAGCGTCGCGGAGAAGTCCGTGGTGGCGGCAAGAAGCCGTACCGCCAGAAGGGCACCGGCCGCGCCCGTCAGGGCTCGACCCGTGCGCCGCAGTTCGCCGGCGGTGGCGTCGTCCACGGCCCGCAGCCGCGTGACTACTCGCAGCGGACCCCGAAGAAGATGAAGGCCGCGGCCCTGCGCCACGCCCTCACCGACCGGGCCCGCCATGACCGCATCCACGTCGTCTCCGGCGTCGTCGAGGGTGAGAACCCGTCGACGAAGGCCGCCCGGACGCTGTTCGGCAAGATCTCGGAGCGCAAGAACCTGCTCCTGGTCGTCGACCGCGCCGACGAGGCCGCGTGGCTGTCCGCCCGCAACCTGCCCCAGGTCCACATCCTGGAGCCGGGCCAGCTGAACACGTACGACGTTCTCGTCTCGGACGACGTGGTCTTCACCCAGGCCGCTTTCGAGTCCTTCGTGACTGGCGCCCCGTCGAGGTCGGACGCTGACACCGAAGGGAGCGAAGCCTGATGGCTACGCGTCACCCGAGCATTGCCTCCAAGGCGGCCAAGGCCGCCAAGGCCGCGCGCGTCGCCAAGGCGCGTCGCCACGAGGCCGAGGGCAGGAACACCGTCGAGACGCCGCTGAGCAAGTCGTTCACGGACCCCCGTGACGTGCTGCTGAAGCCGGTCGTCTCCGAGAAGAGCTACGCGCTTCTCGACGACAACAAGTACACGTTCATCGTCGCCCCGGGCGCGAACAAGACCCAGATCAAGCAGGCCGTCCAGGCGGTCTTCTCGGTCAAGGTCACCGGGGTCAACACGATCAACCGCATCGGCAAGCGCAAGCGGACCCGCACCGGCTTCGGCCAGCGTGCGTCCACCAAGCGCGCGATCGTGACCCTCGCCGAGGGCGACCGTATCGACATCTTCGGCGGTCCGACCGCGTAAGCGGGTCGGATCGTCCGATATCGGACGAGGACTGAGAAATGGGAATCCGCAAGTACAAGCCGACTACGCCGGGCCGTCGTGGTTCCAGCGTCGCCGACTTCGTCGAGGTCACGCGGTCCACGCCGGAGAAGTCGCTGGTCCGCCCGCTGCACAGCAAGGGCGGCCGTAACAACGCCGGTCGTGTGACCGTTCGCCACCAGGGTGGCGGACACAAGCGCGCCTACCGAGTGATCGACTTCCGTCGTCACGACAAGGACGGCGTGCCGGCGAAGGTCGCGCACATCGAGTACGACCCCAACCGCACCGCGCGCATCGCGCTGCTCCACTACGCGGACGGCGAGAAGCGCTACATCCTGGCGCCGAAGGGCCTGAACCAGGGCGACCGGATCGAGAACGGTCCCGGCGCCGATATCAAGCCCGGCAACAACCTGGCGCTGCGCAACATCCCGGTCGGTACGACGATCCACTCCGTGGAGCTTCGTCCGGGCGGTGGCGCCAAGTTCGCCCGCTCCGCCGGTGCCTCCGTGCAGCTGCTCGCGAAGGAGGGCACGATGGCCCACCTCCGCATGCCGTCCGGTGAGATCCGTCTGGTCGACCAGCGCTGCCGCGCCACGGTCGGCGAGGTCGGCAACGCCGAGCAGAGCAACATCAACTGGGGCAAGGCCGGCCGCAAGCGCTGGCTGGGCGTCCGCCCGACCGTTCGCGGTGTGGCGATGAACCCGGTTGACCACCCCCACGGTGGTGGTGAGGGCAAGACCTCCGGTGGTCGCCACCCGGTCAGCCCCTGGGGTCAGAAGGAGGGTCGTACTCGTTCGCCGAAGAAGGCTTCGAACAAGTACATCGTCCGCCGCCGCAAGACGAACAAGAAGCGCTAGGAGCGGGTTTAGATGCCGCGCAGTCTCAAGAAGGGGCCCTTCGTCGACGAGCACCTCGCCAAGAAGGTGGATGCTCAGAACGAAGCCGGTTCCAAGAACGTCATCAAGACCTGGTCCCGCCGCTCGATGATCGTCCCGGCCATGCTGGGCCACACGATCGCGGTGCACAACGGCAAGACCCACATCCCGGTGTTTGTCACCGAGTCGATGGTCGGCCACAAGCTCGGCGAGTTCTCGCCGACGCGCACCTTCCGGGGTCACGTCAAGGACGACCGGAAGTCGAAGCGCCGCTAGCGCGGGGTGAACGACCATGACAAACACTGAAGGGACAACCATGGAAGCCAGGGCCCAGGCGCGGTACATCCGCGTCACGCCCATGAAGGCCCGCCGCGTGGTGGACCTCATCCGTGGCATGGACGCCACGGAGGCTCAGGCGGTCCTGCGTTTCGCCCCGCAGGCCGCGAGTGAGCCCGTGGGCAAGGTGCTGGACAGCGCCATTGCCAACGCCGCGCACAACTACGACCACACCGACGCCGACAGCCTCTTCATCTCCGAGGCATACGTCGACGAGGGTCCGACCCTGAAGCGGTTCCGTCCGCGTGCCCAGGGCCGTGCCTACCGGATCCGCAAGCGGACCAGCCACATCACCGTGGTCGTCAGCAGCAAGGAAGGAACCCGGTAATGGGCCAGAAGGTTAACCCGCATGGGTTCCGGCTCGGCATCACCACGGACTTCAAGTCCCGTTGGTACGCCGACAAGCTGTACAAGGACTACGTCAAGGAAGACGTCGCCATCCGTCGGATGATGACGTCCGGCATGGAGCGCGCCGGTATCTCGAAGGTGGAGATCGAGCGCACCCGTGACCGCGTGCGGGTGGACATCCACACCGCGCGTCCCGGCATCGTCATCGGCCGCCGTGGCGCCGAGGCCGACCGCATCCGCGGTGACCTCGAGAAGCTCACGGGCAAGCAGGTCCAGCTGAACATCCTCGAGGTCAAGAGCCCCGAGACCGACGCTCAGCTGGTTGCTCAGGCCGTCGCCGAGCAGCTGTCCTCCCGTGTCTCCTTCCGTCGCGCCATGCGTAAGAGCATGCAGGGCACGATGAAGGCCGGCGCCAAGGGCATCAAGATCCAGTGCGGTGGCCGTCTCGGCGGCGCCGAGATGTCCCGCTCGGAGTTCTACCGCGAGGGCCGTGTGCCCCTGCACACGCTCCGTGCGAACGTCGACTACGGCTTCTTCGAGGCCAAGACGACCTTCGGCCGCATCGGTGTGAAGGTCTGGATCTACAAGGGCGACGTCAAGAACATCGCCGAGGTCCGCGCCGAGAACGCTGCCGCCCGTGCGGGTAACCGCCCGGCCCGCGGTGGCGGCGGCGCCGACCGCCCGGCCCGTGGTGGCCGTGGTGGCGAGCGTGGCGGCCGCGGCCGCAAGCCGCAGCAGCAGTCCGCGCCGGCTGCCGAGGCCCCCAAGGCCGAGGCTCCCGCCGCCGCTGCCGCTCCGGCCGAGAGCACCGGAACGGAGGCCTGACCGTCATGCTGATCCCCCGTAGGGTCAAGCACCGCAAGCAGCACCACCCGAAGCGCAGCGGCGCTGCCAAGGGCGGCACGCAGGTTGCGTTCGGCGAGTACGGCATCCAGGCGCTGACCCCGGCCTACGTGACGAACCGCCAGATCGAGGCGGCTCGTATCGCGATGACCCGCCACATCAAGCGTGGCGGCAAGGTCTGGATCAACATCTACCCGGACCGTCCGCTGACCAAGAAGCCCGCCGAGACCCGCATGGGTTCCGGTAAGGGTTCGCCGGAGTGGTGGATCGCGAACGTCAAGCCCGGTCGGGTGATGTTCGAGCTGTCCTACCCGAACGAGAAGATTGCGCGTGAAGCTCTGACTCGTGCGGCCCACAAGCTGCCGATGAAGTGCCGGATCGTCAAGCGCGAGGCAGGTGAAGCGTGATGTCGGCCGGTACCAAGGCTTCCGAGCTGCGCGAGCTGGACAACGAGGAGCTTCTGGCGAAGCTCCGCGAGTCCAAGGAAGAGCTGTTCAACCTCCGCTTCCAGGCGGCGACGGGTCAGCTCGAGAACCACGGCCGTCTCAAGGCGGTCCGTAAGGACATCGCGCGGATCTACACCCTGATGCGCGAGCGTGAGCTGGGCATCGAAACGGTGGAGAACGCCTGATGAGCGAGAGCAATGTGACTGAAGAGCAGACGACCGAGGCACGCGGCGCCCGCAAGACCCGTGAGGGTCTCGTCGTCAGCGACAAGATGGACAAGACCGTCGTCGTCGCTGTCGAGGACCGCGTCAAGCACGCGCTGTACGGCAAGGTCATCCGCCGTACGAACAAGCTCAAGGCGCACGACGAGCAGAACGCCGCGGGTGTCGGCGACCGTGTCCTCCTCGCGGAGACCCGGCCGCTGTCCGCGACGAAGCGCTGGCGCGTCGTCGAGATCCTCGAGAAGGCCAAGTAATTCCTGCGGGGCAAACCCGGCAGGACAGTTCCGCCAGGCTCGGCAGGGGCCCTCATCACTGAGGCCCCTGCCGGGAACCGGCAGACAAACAGGAGATAGACGTGATCCAGCAGGAGTCGCGACTGCGCGTCGCCGACAACACTGGTGCGAAGGAAATCCTTTGCATCCGTGTGCTCGGTGGCTCCGGTCGCCGCTACGCGGGCATCGGTGACGTCATCGTCGCCACCGTCAAGGACGCGATCCCCGGCGGCAACGTGAAGAAGGGTGACGTCATCAAGGCGGTCATCGTTCGCACCGTCAAGGAGCGCCGCCGTCCGGACGGCTCGTACATCCGCTTCGACGAGAACGCCGCCGTCATTCTGAAGAACGACGGCGACCCTCGCGGCACCCGCATCTTCGGCCCGGTCGGGCGTGAGCTGCGCGAGAAGAAGTTCATGAAGATCATCTCGCTGGCTCCGGAGGTGCTGTAAGCATGAAGATCAAGAAGGGCGACCTGGTCCAGGTCATCACCGGCAAGGACAAGGGCAAGCAGGGCAAGGTCATTGCCGCTTACCCGCGCGACGAGCGCCTCCTGGTCGAGGGTGTCAACCGGGTCAAGAAGCACACCAAGGCCGGCCCGACCGCTCGCGGTTCCCAGGCCGGCGGCATCGTCACGACCGAGGCGCCGATCCACGTCTCCAACGTCCAGCTGGTCGTTGAGAAGGACGGCAACAAGGTCGTCACGCGTGTCGGTTACCGCTTCGACGACGAGGGCAACAAGATCCGCGTTGCCAAGCGGACGGGTGAGGACATCTGATGACTACCACCACCACTCCGCGTCTCAAGACGAAGTACCGCGAGGAGATCGCGGGCAAGCTGCGTGAACAGTTCAAGTACGAGAACGTCATGCAGGTTCCCGGCCTCGTCAAGATCGTGGTCAACATGGGTGTGGGCGACGCCGCCCGCGACTCCAAGCTGATCGACGGCGCCATCCGCGACCTCACCACGATCACCGGTCAGAAGCCGGCCGTCACCAAGGCCCGCAAGTCCATCGCGCAGTTCAAGCTGCGCGAGGGTCAGCCGATCGGTGCCCACGTCACGCTCCGTGGCGACCGCATGTGGGAGTTCCTGGACCGCACCCTGTCGCTCGCGCTCCCGCGCATCCGCGACTTCCGTGGTCTGTCCCCCAAGCAGTTCGACGGCCGTGGCAACTACACCTTCGGTCTCACGGAGCAGGTCATGTTCCACGAGATCGACCAGGACAAGATCGACCGTACCCGGGGCATGGACATCACCGTGGTGACCACGGCGACCAACGACGCTGAGGGCCGCGCCCTTCTCCGTCACCTCGGCTTCCCCTTCAAGGAGGCGTGAGCGAGATGGCGAAGAAGGCTCTGATCGCGAAGGCTGCTCGCAAGCCCAAGTTCGGCGTGCGTGGCTACACGCGCTGCCAGCGCTGCGGCCGTCCCCACTCCGTGTACCGCAAGTTCGGCCTGTGCCGCGTGTGCCTTCGTGAGATGGCTCACCGTGGCGAGCTGCCGGGCGTGACCAAGAGCTCCTGGTAATCCCCCTTTTAGGGATTCCAAGGGCTCTCGGTAAGCAATGGGCGTGTCAGGCGCCCTCCTCTCCATGCCTTAGGCTTGGAGGGTTGGGCGCCTGACGGTAGCCCGTACGACTTACTACGCCGTAGGTCCACCGCGCCGCACCCGTCCCGTCTCGGATCGGGGAGAGGGATGGCGCACCAGGAAACCCCGGCGAGAGAGGCCGAAGGCCAATTCATGACCATGACTGATCCGATCGCAGACATGCTTACGCGTCTGCGAAACGCGAACTCGGCATACCACGACTCCGTGACGATGCCGGCATCGAAGATCAAGTCGCACATCGCGGAGATCCTCCAGCAGGAGGGCTTCATCACGGGCTGGAAGATCGAGGACGCCGAGGTCGGCAAGAACCTCGTTCTCGAGCTGAAGTTCGGCCCGAACCGTGAGCGCTCCATCGCGGGCATCAAGCGGATCTCCAAGCCCGGTCTCCGGGTGTACGCGAAGTCCACCTCCCTGCCCAAGGTGCTCGGTGGCCTCGGCGTGGCGATCATCTCCACGTCGCACGGTCTCCTCACTGGACAGCAGGCCGGCAAGAAGGGCGTAGGCGGAGAAGTTCTCGCCTACGTCTGGTAGCGGAAGGGAACGGAGGAAACAGCTATGTCGCGCATTGGCAAGCTCCCCATCACGGTTCCCGCCGGCGTGGACGTCACCATCGACGGCCGTACGGTCTCGGTCAAGGGCCCCAAGGGTTCCCTGAGCCACACCGTTGCCGCGCCGATCGACATCGCCAAGGGTGAGGACGGCGTTCTCAACGTCACCCGCCCCAACGACGAGCGTCAGAACAAGGCCCTGCACGGCCTGTCCCGCACGCTGGTGGCGAACATGATCACCGGCGTGACCCAGGGTTACGTGAAGAAGCTCGAAATCAGTGGTGTCGGTTACCGCGTCCAGGCCAAGGGCTCGAACCTCGAGTTCGCGCTCGGCTACAGCCACCCGATCACCGTCGAGGCCCCCGAGGGCATCACCTTCAAGGTGGAGAACCCGACCCGCTTCCAGGTCGAGGGCATCGACAAGCAGAAGGTCGGCGAGGTTGCGGCCAACATCCGCAAGCTGCGCAAGCCCGACCCGTACAAGGCCAAGGGCGTCAAGTACGAGGGCGAAGTCATCCGCCGCAAGGTCGGAAAGGCGGGTAAGTAAGCCATGGCATACGGACAGAAGATCCTCAAGGGCGACGCCTACAAGCGCGCCGCGATCAAGCGCCGCCATATCCGGATCCGTAAGCACATCAACGGTACGGCGGAGCGTCCTCGTCTGGTCGTTACCCGCTCGAACCGCCACATCGTGGCCCAGGTGATCGACGACATCAAGGGTCACACCCTTGCGTCGGCGTCCACCCTGGACACCTCGATCCGTGGTGCCGAGGGCGACAAGTCCGCGCAGGCCAAGCAGGTCGGCGCCCTGGTCGCCGAGCGCGCCAAGGCCGCGGGCGTCGAGGCTGTCGTATTCGACCGTGGTGGCAACCAGTACGCCGGGCGCATTGCTGCCCTGGCGGACGCCGCCCGCGAAGCCGGACTCAAGTTCTGAGTCGCCCGTCGCGCAGCGACTGATGGTTGCTGCGTAGCTAGCGGATAAAAGAGAGAGGTAATTCCAATGGCTGGACCCCAGCGCCGCGGTGGCGGTGCCGGTGGCGGCGAGCGGCGGGACCGGAAGGGCCGTGACGGCGGCGCAGCTGCCGCCGAGAAGACCGCGTACGTTGAGCGCGTCGTCGCGATCAACCGCGTCGCCAAGGTTGTGAAGGGTGGTCGTCGCTTCAGCTTCACCGCGCTGGTCGTGGTGGGCGACGGTGACGGCACCGTGGGTGTCGGATACGGCAAGGCCAAGGAGGTGCCGGCCGCCATCGCCAAGGGTGTTGAGGAGGCCAAGAAGCACTTCTTCAAGGTCCCCCGCATCCAGGGCACCATCCCGCACCCGATCCAGGGTGAGAAGGCTGCCGGCGTCGTGCTGCTCAAGCCCGCGTCCCCGGGTACCGGCGTTATCGCCGGTGGTCCGGTGCGTGCCGTGCTCGAGTGCGCCGGTATCCACGACATCCTGTCGAAGTCGCTCGGCTCCGACAACGCGATCAACATCGTGCACGCGACCGTGGCGGCCCTCAAGGGCCTGCAGCGTCCCGAGGAGGTCGCGGCCCGCCGTGGTCTGCCGCTCGAGGACGTCGCCCCCGCGGCTCTTCTCCGTGCACGCGCCGGGGCGGGTGCGTAATCATGGCGCAGCTCAAGATTACGCAGGTCAAGTCCTACATCGGCAGCAAGCAGAACCACCGTGACACCCTGCGTTCCCTTGGTCTCAAGGGCATCAACACGCAGGTCGTCAAGGAGGACCGCCCCGAGTTCCGCGGCATGGTGCGCCATGTCCGTCACCTCGTGACGGTCGAGGAGGTCGACTGATCATGGCGGAGAACAACCCGCTCAAGATCCACAACCTCCGTCCCGCCCCGGGCGCCAAGACCGCCAAGACCCGTGTCGGTCGTGGTGAGGCGTCGAAGGGTAAGACGGCCGGTCGTGGCACCAAGGGTACGAAGGCCCGTTACCAGGTTCCGGAGCGCTTCGAGGGTGGCCAGATGCCCCTCCACATGCGTCTTCCGAAGCTGAAGGGCTTCAAGAACCCGTTCAAGACCGAGTTCCAGGTCGTGAACCTCGACAAGCTGGCCGAGCTGTACCCCGAGGGTGGCGAGGTCACCGTCGAGGGCCTGGTGGCCAAGGGTGCCGTTCGCAAGAACAGCCTCGTCAAGGTCCTCGGTCAGGGCGAGATCTCCGTGGCGCTGCAGGTGACGGTCGATGCCGTCTCCGGCTCCGCCAAGGAGAAGATCACCGCCGCCGGCGGCACCGTCACCGAGCTCGTCTGAACACAAAAGGCGTCTCGATGACTTGAGCGATCCCGACCGGGGATACCCAACAATGGGGTATCCCCGGTCGGTCGTTCCAAGGGGAGCGGTGCCGCCGGTAAGGTAGCCTGCACTGTTCTTTTATGTATCCGTCGAACCTCAAGACCGTCACCCTTGACGCAGTTGCGCGGGGGTCGCAGGAGGCACCGTGCTCACCGCGTTCGCCCGGGCGTTCAGGACACCCGACCTGCGCAAGAAGCTGCTCTTCACGCTCGCCATCATCGTCGTCTACCGGGTCGGTACCCACATCCCGATCCCCGGCGTCAACTACACGGCCGTCCAGACGTGTGTGGACGAGGCGTCCGGCACCCAGGGACTCTTCGGTCTCGTCAACATGTTCAGCGGTGGCGCGCTGCTGCAGATCACGATTTTCGCCCTCGGCATCATGCCGTACATCACGGCGAGCATCATTCTGCAGCTGCTGACTGTGGTGATCCCGCGCCTGGAAGCCCTCAAGAAGGAGGGCCAGGCGGGTACCGCGAAGATCACGCAGTACACCCGTTACCTCACCGTGGCGCTCGCCATCCTGCAGGGCACCGGCCTGGTGGCCACCGCCCGCAGTGGCGCCCTGTTCGGTACCTGCTCGGTGGCCAGTCAGATCGTTCCCGACCAGGCGATCTTCACCACCATCACCATGGTCATCTGCATGACCGCCGGTACGGCCGTCGTGATGTGGCTCGGCGAGCTCATCACCGACCGCGGCATCGGCAACGGCATGTCGATCCTCATGTTCATCTCGATCGCCGCGACCTTCCCGTCCGCGCTGTGGGCGATCAAGAAGCAGGGAACCCTGGCCGGCGGCTGGATCGAGTTCGGCACCGTCATCCTCGTCGGCCTGGTCATGGTCGGCCTGGTCGTCTTCGTCGAGCAGGCCCAGCGGCGCATTCCCGTGCAGTACGCGAAGCGCATGATCGGCCGTCGTTCCTACGGCGGCACGTCGACGTACATCCCGCTGAAGGTCAACCAGGCGGGTGTGATTCCCGTCATCTTCGCCTCGTCGCTGCTCTACATCCCGGCGCTGATCGCTCAGTTCTCCGGGAGCAAGGCGGGCTGGAAGACCTGGGTCGAGCAGAACCTGACCAAGGGCGACCATCCGATTTACCTGGTCAGCTACTTCTTGCTGATCGTTTTCTTCGCGTTCTTCTACGTGGCGATCTCCTTCAACCCCGAAGAAGTCGCCGACAACATGAAGAAGTATGGTGGCTTCATCCCGGGCATCCGGGCTGGCCGACCGACCGCTGAGTACCTGAGCTACGTACTCAACCGGATCACCTGGCCGGGTTCGCTGTATCTGGGGCTGATCGCTCTCGTACCAACGATGGCGTTGGTCGGGTTCGGGGCATCCGGTAACTTCCCCTTCGGCGGGACGAGCATCCTGATCATCGTGGGTGTGGGTCTTGAGACGGTGAAGCAAATCGAGAGCCAGCTCCAGCAGCGCAATTACGAAGGGTTCCTCCGCTGATGCGAATCGTCCTCGTCGGGCCGCCGGGTGCAGGGAAGGGCACGCAGGCCACTCGCCTTGCCGACAAGCTGCGCATCCCGCACATCTCCACCGGTGACCTGTTCCGCGCCAACATCAGCCAGCAGACAGAGCTCGGGAAACTCGCGAAGTCCTACATGGACGCCGGCAACCTCGTCCCCGACGAGGTCACCATCGCGATGGCGAAGGACCGCATGGAGCAGCAGGACGCCGAGAACGGCTTTCTGCTCGACGGTTTCCCGCGCAATGTCTCGCAGGCCGAGGCGCTCGACGAGCTGCTCAAGACCGAGGGCATCAAGCTGGACGCGGTACTCGACCTCGAGGTTCCCGAGGAAGAGGTCGTCAAGCGGATCGCCGGCCGGCGCATCTGCCGCAACGACTCGGCGCACGTGTTCCACGTGACGTACAGCCCGCCGAAGAAGGAAGGCGTCTGCGACGTCTGCAGCGGTGAGCTCTACCAGCGTGACGACGACTCCGAGGACACCGTCCGCACGCGGCTCGAGGTCTACCACACGCAGACCGAGCCGATCATCGACTACTACAAGGCACAGGGCCTGGTCGTCACGATCTCGTCCATGGGCCCGGTGGGCGAGGTCACGCAGCGGGCGCTGGAAGCCCTCAAGCGCGAGGACGACGGCAAGTAGCCGTCAGCTCTGATCCGGCCGTGACGCCCCCCGGGGCGTCACGGCCGTAGTGTTGTGCAGGTAACCGGTTGACGTGAGTGACGGAGAGCGCAGGACACCCATGGTGCAGATCAAGACCCCCGAGCAGATCGCCAAGATGCGTGAGGCGGGGCTGGTCGTCGCCGCCATCCACGCGGCCACTCGTGAGGCCGCGGTGCCCGGGGCGACCACCAAGGACCTGGACCAGGTCGCGCGCAAGGTGCTCGCCGAGCACGACGCCAAGCCCAACTTCCTTGGCTACGGCGGCTTTCCGGCCACCATCTGTACCTCCGTCAACGAGGTGGTCGTCCACGGCATCCCGTCCGACGAGGTCGTCCTGAAGGACGGCGACATCATCTCCATCGACTGCGGCGCGATCATCGACGGCTGGCACGGCGACGCGGCGTACACCG
>Ga0307508_10005318_pt1 | contig 12272 bp, 12 predicted proteins | sample 9_EM_MG_FD_203089 | JGI IMG/M metagenome (GOLD analysis project Ga0307508, IMG submission 203089) | Populus trichocarpa ectomycorrhiza microbial communities from riparian zone in the Pacific Northwest, United States - 9_EM | ecosystem: Host-associated > Plants > Roots > Unclassified | place... | reverse complement strand
TTCGCGCGGCGCTCGAAGCACTTCCAAAAGGGCAGACAGAGGCGTCACGCTCCCTGGGGATGAGCTACCCGGCGATGCTTCGCAAGGTGATCCTGCCCCAAGCCCTGTTCAACTGCCTGCCAAGCATGATGAACCAGTTCGTCCTGATCGTGAAGAACACGTCATTGGCCTATATTATCGGGGCTCAAGAAGTCACGTTCTCCGCGAACAGCATCAATGCTCAGCTGCTGACGCGTCCCTTCGAGGTTTATTTCATTCTTGCCGCGATCTATTTCATCCTGTGCTATTCGCTGAGCTGCCTTTCGCGCGTTGTCGAAAGTCGCGTGCTGCGGAAGCGGTCGAGATTGACAAGTCAACCAATCCCGGAGAATTCCTCCCTCGCGCGAGTGCCGTCATGATCGAGTTCATCAACGTCAGTAAGTGGTATGGATCACATCGGGTTCTCAACGACGTTAATGGGCGCGTTGAACGTGGCGAAGTCGTTGTAATCTGCGGGCCGTCGGGATCAGGGAAATCGACGCTCATTCGCACCATTAATCGGCTCGAACCGATCAATAAGGGACAGATCATCGTTGGCGAAACCGACGTTAATGATCGCAAGACGTCCGTCAATCGGCTGCGGAGCGGGATAGGCTTCGTCTTCCAGCAGTTCAACCTTTTTCCGCATCTCAGCGCCAAGGACAACGTTGCCCTGGCGCCGATCACTGTCCTCGGCCTCAAGAAGAGCGAGGCTCACGATCGGGCCCTGAAATTGCTCGACAAAGTCGGATTGAAGAGCAAGGCGGACGCGTTTCCCGGCCAGCTTTCGGGTGGCCAACAGCAGCGGGTGGCGATTGCGCGCGCTTTGGCCATGAATCCTCCGGTCATGTTGTTTGACGAACCGACGAGCGCGCTCGATCCTGAGATGGTCGGCGAGGTGCTTCAGGTGATGAAGCGGCTCGCGAGCGATGGCATGACCATGATCTGCGTGACGCACGAGATGGGATTCGCGCGCGACGTGGCAAACCGCGTCTGGTTCATCGCAGACGGAGAGGTTCTTGAGAGCACCACGCCTTCGGAGTTTTTTGCCGCACCCCGTCATCCCCGGGCTCAAAAGTTCGTTGCGGACATCCGGGCTCACTGACGTTGTCCTCGGCAGATGAGAACTGGACGAACGCAGCCGGATTGTGCCTGCCCTTGGACGGCAATGCCACCCCGCCTGCGCGTGCCATCCGCATTGTTCCTGGATAGCAGACGCCTCGATCGGACCATTGAGCTGGTATAATGAAGAACGAGCTTTCCTGCGAACTCGCCGCTCTTGCATTGCAGCTGGAGTCGGAAGTCGCCGCCAACCGCGCCCTGCTCAAGCAATGCCTCATCGACGCCGCAGCCGCCGCCGTCGCAGGATATGATTCCCCGGCCGCGAACATTGCGACGAAATGTGCCGTACGAGGTTTCGGTTCGGGATACGTGGCTCCGTGGTTCTCTAGTGCCGCCAATGTGACCCCGATCGGGGCCGCATTCGTCAACTCGTCCGCGATGTCATCGCTGGATATCGATGATGGCAACCGCGCGGCTCGCGGCCACCTCGGCGCCGCCGTCGTGCCGGCGGCATCCGTTTTTGGCTCGCTTAACGATGTGTCCGCGGACACTTTCGCGCACGCGATCCTAGCAGGTTGTGAGATTGGCGGACGGCTCGGGGCTGCAGAGTCCCCGCCGTTCTTTGCCTCAGGTCGTTGGGCAGGAGTTGGGGCCGCGGTTGCCACCGGCATTTGTCTGGGCTTCGATAGGGAGAAGCTCGCCAATGCCATCTCTCTTTCGGTCCACGCCGCGCCGTTGGTCGCCGCAGCCGGCGTCCGGAAACAAATGACCGGCCATATCAAGGAAGGCGTCCCTTTCGGCCTCCTGTCCGGCATCGCTTCGGCACTCCTGGCCGAACTGGGCTATCAAGGAGATCCGGATGCGGTCGAGAGCGTGGGCATTTTCGACATTAGCCGGATATCTCCCCAGTCACCGGATGCGTTCGGGTTTCAGAAGACGTACTTCAAGCGCTACACGTGTTGCAGGCTCGCGCATGCGCCAATTGACGCCGCAGTGGCGATTGCGACACGCGAGCAGCTGGCAGTTGAGGACATCGACCGCATCACGATACGCACGTTCCGCACGACGATCGAGCTGCCGAATGAAGCGCAGCCGACCTCGTTCGAGTCGGCCCAGTTCAGCCTGCCGTTTGCAATCGCGGTGGCGCTCGTCAAAGGTGTCGACGCGTTACTTCCACTGTCGATCCGGACTCTGGAGAGCGCCGACGTGACGGCTCTCGCAGAGCGGGTGGTCCTGGAGCACGATCCAAAGCTTGATGCACTTTATCCGTCGACCACACCGACGACGGTTCAGATCGATACGCGCAAGGGCAAGAGATACGAAGAGCAGAGGGACACTGCCGACGGGGATCCTGGTCGGCCTTTCACAGACGCGCAGTTGTTGAAGAAGCTGAAAACACTGGGGCACGGCAAAGTTTCGGAGGAACGACTTGCTGCCATTGCTGCCGCGCTAAGTGACAGCATCCCGAGCGCAGGGCATTTCGAAGCCGCGCTGCGCAAATAGACATCCGCAAAACGGACGAAGCAAACGGCAAGTTCATGAGTGATGAAATGACTCTTCCGATCTGGCAGGTCGACGCCTTTTCTTCGGTCGTCTTTGGAGGAAATCCTGCCGCCGTTGTTGCCATTACCGACTCCTGGCTTCCGGACGATATTCTTCAGGCCATCGCCGCCGAAAACAACCTATCCGAAACCGCATTCATGCGCCCCAGCGAGCATCCGGTCCCTCTGCGCTGGTTTACTCCGGCCCAGGAAGTGCCCCTTTGCGGCCATGCAACCCTGGCCGCCGTCGCCGTCATGCACCAGGCACTCGGGCTTGCACAGACGGGATCCGTCGTGGAGTTGGCGACGGCAAGTGGGCCGCTCTACGTTCACATACGCGAAAGCGATTACGTTCTGGACTTTCCGGCAAGACCGACTGTGCCGACATCCATATCAAAATGCGAGCTCGAGACTGCGCTGAGGGCTCGCATCAGCGAAATCTACGAGAGCGTGGATCGCTACGTATGCGTCCTGAACAACGAAGCCGCTGTCCGCGCGGTAACGCCGGATATGCCTTCGGTCTCAGACCTGCGGCTGCCAGGGCTCATCGTCACCGCACCCGGCGACGCCTGCGACTTCGTGTCCAGATATTTTGCGCCAGCCAAGGGCGTTCCGGAGGACCCCGTCACGGGAACCTCACACTGCACCCTGGCACCATTCTGGGGCCAGCGTCTCGGCAAGGCCACGCTGCATGCCCGGCAGCTCTCAACGCGAGAAGGGCAGATCGAGTGTTCAATCCACCAAGATCGCGTTCGGCTCTCGGGTGCATGCAGATTTTATCTTCGGGGTTCGATAACGGTACCCGTCAGGCCCGCCAATCATTAGCCGCCGCCATTCAAGAACCTTACGCGAGAACGAGAACATGACGAACCTCATCAGCACCACGGCGCGCGGGCTTTACCCGATCTCGGTGACGCCATTTCTGGACAATGGCGCGATCGACTCTGCGAGCATGGACCGACTCGTCGACTTCTTCCTCGAGATCGGCGTGCCTGGCATTACCTTGCTGGGCCTCATGGGCGAAGCGACCAAGCTGTCGAAAGAAGAAGCCATCGATCTGGTCCGGCGCGTGGTTCGTCGCATCGACGGTCGGGCCCAAGTGATCACCGGCGTCTCACAAGCAGGGTTTAACGAGTTTACTTCCTTTACCGAGGCGATGATGGGCGAAGGGGCCTCCGGCATCATGGTGGCACCGGCGTCCTCGCTGAAGTCCGAAGACCAAGTGCTTGCATTCTTCGAAACGATTTCCGCTCGGATTGGCGAACACGTGCCGATCGCATTGCAGGACTATCCGCAGAGCACGGGGGTATACATCTCCGCGGACACGCTTGGTCGCATCATAGAGCGCGTACCGAATATTCAGATCTTGAAGCACGAAGAGGGTTCGGCGCTCCGCAAGATTACAAAAATGCGCGCGCAAGAGGAACGTGGCGGACGTCGCCGAGTGTCCATTCTCGTCGGTAACAGTGGCTTGCATCTGCCCCAGGAGCTTGCACGAGGCGCGGATGGGGCCAACACCGGCGTGGCCTTTCCGGAGATTCTGGTCGAGATATGTAACCGGTTTTTCGCCGGAAACGCCGAAGGAGCCGAGAACCTCTACGACATCTTTCTACCGCTCATCCGCCATGAGTGGCAGGTCGGAGTGGGTCTCGCAATTCGGAAGGAAATCTTCCGCCGTCGCGGCCTAATCGCGTCAGCTGCGACGCGAGCGCCCGGACCGTCGCTCGACCGAGACGATCACGCAGAGCTGTCGCGTCTCCTGGCACGACTCGATCGTCGCCTGGAGGAAGCCGGCGAAAGCAGCGTGATTCAGTCTTATCGCGTCAGCTTGGCGAATTGATCGCGGTATCCCGCTCGATCGGCTCTAGCAGGCCAAGCCCGATCGAACGGCACATCGATCGTCTCTGCCGGATTGCTGACGCGCGTCGGCGTGGAAAGGTCAACGCCGCGGATAATGTCCGGCTGCAAATCACCTCTTGTTGCAGCCTCAGCCATTAACCGGTGGCGCGTGCAATATCGCCATGGTCTCCGAGCGGAAAATGCGGGCGCTCGCGCTCAAGGGGGCAGTGGCGGACCAGATCAGCCCGATCGGTTCGGGGCGGGCCGGCAATTGCAGCGATGTGATCGTGCAAACGCCGCCGCGCACCCATTCCTCGGCGAGATTGGCGGGCGCCAGAGCGAGCAGCGGCATGGTCTGCAGCAGCTTCGCGATCGTGGCGGCGGAAGTCGTTTCGATCGCACGCACCGGCATGGCGATGTGTAGCGCGGACATCGAATCGGCGAAATGCTCACGGATCGGAGTCCCCGGAAGCGGCAGGCACCAGACATGGCCGCACGCTTCCTCCCAGTCCGGCGTCGGCTGCTGTAGCAGCGGGTGGCCGCAGCTGGCGATAACGACATAGGGCTCGGACAGGATTTGCGCGCCGTCGAGATCCGGCGTGAGCAGCCCGCGGATCAACCGTCCAAACACCAGATTGACCCTGCCGGCGCGCAGCTCACGCAGCAGGTTCGGTAGCGTATCTTCGACCAGACGGATGGTGACGCGTGGATGGCGCGCCTTCATCGTCGCCACCACCCGTGCGACGAGCTGCAGTATCGAGATCGCCTGCAAGCCGATGATCAGGAGACCCGCGCCACCTTCCGAGATCAGCACCACCTCTTCGCCAAGCAGCTTCAGTTCGTTCGCAACGCGGCGCGCGGTGCGGATCACATGATGGCCGGCGTCGGTCGGGGTGATGCTGCGTCCCTTCCGCTCGAACAGCTCGGTGCCAACAAGGGTTTCAACTTCGGCGATCACCTTGGAGACCGCGGCCTGGGTGATGAACAGATGCTCGGCCGCACGGGTGATGCTGCCGTGCTCATCGACCGCCAGGACAACGCGGAGCTGGCGAAGTTTGATGCGCTCTGCCCATCGTGGCGTCATCCGGCTTCCTCATGGTTATGCGTAGATCAGGTAAAAGGCCTGAGATTTGAGGCTATTATATCCTGACATTACCATACAGGTATGTATTTAGGTTGATTTTTCAGTTCCGACCCGATTGGCCTTCATTAAGCTGACAAATGGCCACAAGGCACGCGGCCACGACGTCCCCCTCATGAGATGACGGAGAGCACCATGTCGATGACGCTCGCAGCGTCGGTCGAGACCCCATCCAGATTCCGCCTCATCGCCGCCGTGTCGATCGGCAATGCGCTGGAATATTTCGATCTCACCCTGTTCACGTTTTTTGCCGTGACCATCGGCAAGCTGGTGTTTCCGACCCAGGCGCCGGGAACGCAAATCCTCCTCTCACTTGGAATCTACGGCACCGGCTATTGCGCCCGGCCGCTCGGTGGTCTCGTCATCGGCGCGTATGGGGACCGCCGCGGCCGCAAGGCGGCGGTCAACCTGACGCTGGTCTTGATGGCGGTCGGGACCGCGTTGATCGGGCTGACGCCGACATACGAGCAGGCGGGACTGCTGGCGCCGTTCGTCGTGCTGGCGGGGCGGCTGCTGCAGGGGTTCTCGGCCGGCGGCGAGACCGGCGCATCGACGACGCTGCTTGCCGAATCCGCCCCCGCCGACGAACGCGGCTTCTTCGCGAGCTGGCAAGCTGCAAGCCAGGGGCTTGCCGTCATGCTCGGCGCCGGCGTGGTCTGGCTGCTCAGCGTCAGCCTGTCGCCCGACATCATGACGAGCTGGGGCTGGCGCATTCCCTTCCTGTGCGGCATCGGCATCGTGCCGGTCGGCCTTTATTTGCGGCGCGCGGTGGAAGAGACGCTCGAGCCGGCGGCGGCGAAGGCGGCCACGCCGCATAATCCGGTCGGCGACGTGGTCCGGCTGCATTGGTCGAGCGTGTTGTGGGCGCTGCTCGGGATGCTCGGCGCCAACGCGTCCTACGTCATTCTCAATCTCTATATGCCGACCTATGGCGTGCGCGAGCTCGGCCTGTCGGCGGCCACCACCTCGGCCGCGGCGATGGTCGGCGGCGCCTGCATGCTGCTGTTCTCGCCGATCGGCGGCTGGCTTACCGATCGCTTCGGCCGCAAGACCTTCCTGGTGCTGTCACGCGTGCTGGTCATCGTGCTCACCTATCCCGCGTTCATGCTGCTGACGGCCGCACCGAGCACCGCGGGATTGCTGCTGATCATCGCCGTGATGAGCGCCGTGCAAGGGCTCGGCAGCGGCTTCTTCATCGCGCTCACCGAGAATTTCCCGAAGAACGTTCGCGTCACCGGCTTCTCGTCGGTCTACGCGCTCGGAGTGATGCTGAGCGGCGGCTTCGGCCAGCTGATCGTGACCTGGCTGATCGAGGCGACCGGCAGCAAGCTCGCACCGGCGTTCTACGTGATCGTGATCGGTTTGGCCTCGCTCGTCGGCATCCTGAATCTCAACTATCGAACCGGCCGTGAGGAGACGGACGCATGAACGACACCAGCGACATCTGGCGGCTGGTCGACGACCGGGAGCGGGCCTTCATCGCGCTCAGCGATCGGATCTGGGCCATGCCCGAAATCTGCTACACCGAGACGCGCTCCGCCGCCGAGCACGCGGCCGAGCTCGATCGGCACGGATTCAAGGTCACGCAGGGCATCGCGGGAATTCCGACCGCGTTGATCGGTGAGGCCGGCGAAGGCGGTCCCGTTATTGCGATCCTCGGCGAATACGACGCGCTGCCAGGCCTCAGCCAGCAGGCCGGCATCGCCGAGCCGCGCCCGATCGAGATCGGCGGCAACGGTCATGGCTGCGGGCACAATCTGCTCGGCGCCGGCGCCATGCTGGCGGCCGTTGCGGTGAGGGACTGGCTCGCTCGCCAAGGCTTGCCGGGACGTGTCAGGTATTACGGCTGCCCGGCCGAGGAAGGCGGCGCGGCGAAAACCTTCATGGTGCGCGACGGCGCCTTCAACGATGTCGACGTGGCGATCTCCTGGCACCCGTCGAGCTTTTGCGAAGTGATGCCGGCGACCTCGCTCGCAAATACTCGCATCGACTTCACGTTTACGGGCCGCGCCGCGCATGCGGCGGTAGCGCCGCATCTTGGCCGCAGTGCGCTCGATGCTGTCGAGCTGATGAATGTCGGTGTCAACTACATGCGCGAGCACATGCCGAGCGACGCGCGCATCCATTACGCGATGCTCGACTCCGGCGGCATCGCTCCCAACGTGGTGCAGGTAACCGCCAAGGTTCGTTACGCGGTGCGTGCGCGCGATCTCGCCGGCATGCGAGAGCTGCTGGAACGGGTCCGCAAGGTCGCCCAAGGCGCGGCGCTGATGACGGAGACCTCGGTCGCGGTGCAGGTGATCAGCGCGGTGTCGAACCTGCTGGGTAACGACCCGCTGGAACGCGCAATGTCCGACGTCTTTGACCAGCTCGGTCCACCACCTTTCGACGACGCCGACCGCAGCTTCGCCAGGCAGGTCCAGGCCACGCTGTCGCAAGAGGAGTTCGACTTCGTTTATCGCTCCGTCGGCCAGCCGCGTAGCGACACGGCGCTGTGCGAGCAAGTCGTGCCCTTGGACGCCAAGCGCGAACCATTGATGGGTTCGACCGATGTGGGCGATGTCAGTTGGGCCGTGCCGACCGTCCAGGCCTCCGGCGCGGTCGTTGCCATCGGCACGCCGTTCCATTCCTGGCAGCTTGTAACGCAGGGCAAGATGCCGGCTGCACACAAGGGCATGGTGCATGTCGCCAAGGTCATGGCGGCGACAGCGTGCAAGGTGTTGGCCGATCCTGCGCTGCTGGCCGCGGCCAAGGCAGATCACGCCGCACGCACGTCGCGCCGCCCATATCTGTGCCCGATTCCATCTGAGACCGCTCCTCCGCTCGATATGGCGCGGACATAGACAGCTATCCCTCGTTTGCCGTTCTTCGGGAGATGCTGTGACCGGACTTGATGATTAAGTGCCAAGGCGCGCCTTGGCGAGTAAGGCGCGTTGTTGAGAACTGTCCTTGTGGACGTTGATAGGCGCAGTGCCCAAGGCGAAGCAGGCGAATGCAGAGCGATTCACTCTTGTGGCGTGAGTTCGGCGCAAGGACGATGATACGCACCCTCATGCCAAAGTTCGACCTTGGCGTGTTGCAGGTTCTTGACGATGTCTGAGCGCGGTATCGCGCAATCCTCAATGCATTCCATTTGTTCGTCAATTGGTCGAAAATAATTCCATTGAGGAATTTAATTCCGTCGCTACACTAAATTTAGCGCAAAGAGGAAACCAACGAGACTTTGAGATCCGCGTGCGGATGTCGTCGCTTTCCTGGCCAGCGCGCAGGCTTTCTATGTCCCAGGCTCGATTGTTCGGCGTCGGTGATCTCCGGCGTTTGCATGGCATGGGCGTTTAAAAAGGCATGGCGAGATGACGACCAATAATCAGGTAATGTCCAACCTCGCGCGGGCGACCACTGCGACCTTGACGACCGTCCTCTTCAAGAAGGGCGTGCGAAACGTCTGGATCCGTGGGACCGCGCCGCTATTGCATGGCCAACCCAAGATCGTGGGTCCGGCGTTCACGCTGCGGTTCATCGCAGGGCGTGAGGACATCAACACCCCGGCCGCGTGGTCTTCGCCTGTTTCGACCCGCGCCGCCGTGGAGGCTATGCCGCCAGGCTGCGTTGCGGTCGCCGATGCATTGGGGACGACTGACGCGGGGATCTTCGGAGATATCCTATGCGCGCGCATGCACGCCCGCGGCGTCAACGGTCTCGTCAGCGATGGCGTCGTCCGCGATCGTGCGGGCATCATCGCGAGCGAATTGCCGACCTGGTGCAACGGAATTGCCGCCCCGCCCGCCATCGCGCAACTGGCCTTCGCCGGCTGGGAGCAGCCGATCTCGTGTGGCGGAGTGGCCGTCTTCCCGGGAGACATCATCGTGGCGGACGACGATGGCGCAATCGTCATCCCCGTCGCGATGGCTGAGGACGTCGCTTCCAGCGCTGCCGAGCAGGAGGATCTCGAGACGTGGATCCTTCGCGAAGTGCGCAATGGTCAGCCGCTCACCGGGCTCTACCCGCTGAACGCAGAGAACGAGGCCAGATATCAGCGCGAAATGGGCTGCAACTGATGTCCGGCTGGCCCAATCATTTGCCAGGCGCAGCCTGTTTGGCAGGTCGTACCAAGCCTTTTGAAAGCGCTTTGTCATGATCGAGATCAACAACGTGTCCAAGCAGTACGGAACGTTTCAGGTTCTGACAGACTGCAGCACCGAGGTCGCCAAGGGAGAGGTCGTGGTGGTGTGCGGACCGTCCGGATCGGGCAAGTCAACTCTGATCAAGACGATCAACGGTCTTGAGCCGATCAACAAAGGCGACATCAGAGTCAACGGAACATCCGTGTGCTCGCCGAAGACCAATCTTTCCCAGCTGCGGTCGAAGGTCGGCATGGTGTTTCAGAATTTCGAACTCTTCCCGCACCTGTCGATCATTGAGAACCTGACGATCGCACAAATCAAGGTGCTGGGCAGGAGACGGAGTGAGGCCGAGGACAAGGGACGGACGTATCTGGACCGCGTCGGTCTAAGGGATCAGGCGGCGAAGTATCCAGCTCAACTTTCCGGCGGACAGCAGCAGCGCGCGGCGATAGCCCGCGCACTCTGCATGGATCCGATCTGCATGCTGTTCGACGAGCCGACGTCGGCTCTCGATCCGGAAATGGTCAACGAGGTTCTGGATGTCATGGTCCAGCTCGCGCGAGAGGGCACCACGATGATGTGTGTCACCCACGAAATGGGTTTTGCGCGAAAGGTGGCGGACCGCGTGATCTTCATGGATGCGGGCAGGATCATCGAAGACACCTCGAAAGCCGAATTCTTCGGGAATATCGAGGGGCGAACGGACCGTGCGAAGCAGTTTCTCTCTCGAATTCTCCAACATTAGACGTTGTCGCTTGCCAGGACCGAAGGGACAGACAACGTATGTTCAAGAATTATTCCTGGGACTGGGGCGTGTTTCTGCAGCCAGTGTCGACTGGAGAGCCCACGAACTATCTGGGGTGGCTGCTTGCCGGATTGTACAACACGGTCGTTCTGGCGCTGTCAGCAAGCCTGATCGCATTCGCGGTCGGAGTGGTGATGGGGGTGCTACGCACGACCCCGAACCGGTGGCTTGCGGCATTGGGAACGACCTATGTCGGCATCTTCCGAAACGTCCCGGTGATCGTTCAGCTGTTCGCCTGGTACTTCGTGCTCCCCGAACTGCTGCCGGACAACGTTGGGACATGGTTCAAGCAGCTTCCCGCTGCAACCCAGATGATGACATCCGCAGTGTTGTGCCTGGGCCTGTATATGGGCGCTCGGGTGTGTGAGTTGATCCGCTCCGGCATCGAGACGCTCCCCAAGGGACAACGATCCGCGGCTCTCGCATTGGGCCTGACGCTGCCTCAAGCCTACCGGTACGTGCTGCTTCCCGTCGCCTTTCGTGTCGCAATTCCCCCGTTGACCTCCGAAATGATCAACGTATTCAAGAATTCGGCCGTGGCCTCGACGATCGGTCTATTGGAGCTCTCGGCTCAAGCGCAGCAGCTTGTTGATTACACGGCTCACCCTTACGAGTCTTTCGCGGTGGCCACGGCAGTCTACATTTTGATCAACCTGATCGTCGTTTTGATCATGCGTCAGGTTGAAGTGTCGGTACGTTTGCCTGGCTATATCGGGGGCAAGTGATGACCGCTATCGACTTGTTGTCCGATATCACAAACTCACTCCCGGCTCTTGCGGCGGGCATGGTCACGAGTCTCAAAATCACCGCGATAGCGGTTGTCTTCGGTATCGTATGGGGCGCGATTCTCGCAGTCATGCGCCTGTCTTCTTTCAGACCCTTTGCGCTGTTCGCGCAGGGATACGTGATGCTCCTGCGATCCATTCCGTTGATCATGGTGCTGCTCTGGTTCTTCCTGATGGTGCCACAGGTCATCCAGAATCTGTTTGGCGTGTCACCGCGCACCGACATTCGTCTGGTCTCGGCGATGGTGGCATTTTCCCTGTTCGAAGCTGCCTACTACTCCGAAATCATCCGCGCGGGGATTCAGGCCGTGTCACGGGGCCAGCTGAGCGCGGCCAATGCATTGGGTATGCCGTATCTGATGGCGATGCGGTTGATCGTGCTTCCTCAGGCGCTGCGCGCCACGGTTCCCGCCCTCCTGACGCAGGGCATCGTCCTCTTCCAGGACACGTCCCTCGTCTACGTCATCGGCCTCGCTGATTTCTTCCGGTCTGCGAAGAACATCGCCGATCGCGATGGCAACACGGTCGAAATGATCTTGTTTGCAGGCAGCGTATACCTCGTCATTTCGCTGCTTGCGTCCGCCGGCGTGCAAATTCTTCAAAGAGGAGGACGATATGTCAAAGTGGGCTAATTCTCTGATGCTCGGTGCCCTGTTAGTCGGCTCGCCTGCGTTCGGTCAGGAGGGAGGCACTTTGGCAAAGGTCAAGGCAAACGGCGTCATCACGCTCGGGGTTCGGGACTCTGCCGTCCCGTTCTCGTATCTCGACAATGACCAACAGGTGATCGGCTATTCCAGAGAACTTTGCGGGCTTGTCGTCACGGCTCTCAAACAGAAACTGAACCTGCCAGATCTTGCGGTGAAGGAGGTGACCACCACGCCTTTGAGCCGTATCCCGCTCATCATCAACGGGACGATTGACCTGGAGTGCGGCTCAACGACCAACAATACGACCCGG
>Ga0307508_10005317_pt1 | contig 12273 bp, 10 predicted proteins | sample 9_EM_MG_FD_203089 | JGI IMG/M metagenome (GOLD analysis project Ga0307508, IMG submission 203089) | Populus trichocarpa ectomycorrhiza microbial communities from riparian zone in the Pacific Northwest, United States - 9_EM | ecosystem: Host-associated > Plants > Roots > Unclassified | place... | reverse complement strand
GGCGACCACCGCGGCCGCGCCCGCGAGGGCCGCCGTCCAGAAGGTGCGCGAGGGACGGGTGCCGACGCGCAGGGCCGACAGCAGCGCGGTCGTCAGGGGAAGGAGCCCGACCACGACGGCCGCGTGAGCGGTGGTCGACGTCTCCAGGGCGAGCGTGGTCAGCATCGGGAAGCCGACGACGACACCGGCGGCGACGACCGCGAGCCCCGGCCAGTGGTGGCGGCTCGGTACCGGCACGCGCAGCGCCAGCAGACAGCCGCCCGCGATCAGCGCGGCGAGCACGCTCCGCACGGCGACGAGGGACCAGGGCCCGAAGCCCTCGAGGCCCCACGCGGTGGCGGGGAACGTGAGGGAGAAGGCGGCGACACCGAGGGCCGCCTGGAGCGTGCCGACGGTCCTGACGGGGGTGGTGACCGCTATCCCGGTCGGTGCGGTAGCGCTACTCTGTACTTTCATGCATGAGCGTAGCAGCGTCACCGAACTGGCAGAACAGCTGCGGCGAGAGCTGAACCGCTACTCTCCTGGTGGAAAGCTCCCGTCGAGCCGGGCCCTCGTCGACCGGTTCCGGGTCAGCCCGGTGACCGTCTCCCGCGCCCTCGCCCAGCTCGCCGCCGAGGGGCTGGTGGTCACCCGGCCCGGCGCCGGTGCCTTCCGTGCGCAGCCGCGCACCGCCGCCGCACCGGCCGGGGACACCTCCTGGCAGGAGGTGGCGCTGAGCGCGGACGGCGCCGCCGACCTCGTACCGCGCTCGGTGGACGCCTCGGGAGTCCTGGTCTCGCTGGCCGCGCCCGCGCCGGGGGTGATCGAGTTCAACGGCGGCTATCTGCACCCCTCCCTCCAGCCCGAGCGCGCGATGTCCGCGGCCCTGGCCCGCGCGGGCCGCCGTCCCGGAGCCTGGGGGCGACCGCCCACGGAGGGTCTGCCGGAACTGCGCGAGTGGTTCGCGCGGAACATCGGCGGTGCCGTCACGGCCGCCGAGGTGCTGATCACCTCGGGCGGCCAGTCGGCGCTCACCACGGCCTTGCGCGCCCTGGCCCCGCCCGGCGCACCGGTGCTGGTCGAATCGCCCACGTATCCCGGCATGTTGGCGATCGCGCGCTCGGCGGGCCTGCGTCCCGTCCCGGTGCCGGTGGACCCGGACGGGGTGAAGCCGGCCCTGCTCGCCGACGCGTTCCGGGCCACCGGCGCCCGGGTGTTCGTCTGCCAGCCGCTGTTCCAGAACCCCACCGGTGCGGTCCTGGCCCCCGAGCGGCGTGCCGAGGTGCTGCGGATCGCGCGCGAGGCCGGCGCGTTCGTCGTCGAGGACGACTTCGTACGACGGCTCGTGCACGAGGACGCAGGCCCGCTGCCGCGCCCGCTCGCCGCCGACGACCCCGACGGAGTCGTCGTCCATGTGAGCTCGCTGACGAAGGCGACCTCGCCCAGCTTCCGGGTGAGCGCGCTGGCCGCGCGGGGCCCGGTGCTGGAACGCCTGCGCGCGATCCAGATCGTCGACACCTTCTTCGTCCCCAGACCCCTCCAGGAGGCGGCCCTGGAACTCGTCGGTTCCCCGGCCTGGCCCCGCCATCTGCGCACGATCTCGACGGAGTTGAAGGCCCGCCGCGACACCATGACGACCGCCCTGCGCCTCGGTCTCCCCGAACTCGCCCTCCCGCACATCCCGTCGGGCGGCTATCACCTGTGGCTCCGCCTCCCCGACGGCACGGACGAACCCGCCCTGACGGCCGCCGCCCTCCGCGCGGGCGTCGCGATCACCCCCGGCCGCCCGTACTTCAGCGCCGAACCTCCTGCCGGACACGTCCGGTTGAGCTTCGCGGCGGTGGCCGGGGTGGGGGAGATCGCGGAAGGGGTACGGCGGTTGCGGGCGGCCTGCGACGAGGTGCTCCCGGCGAAAATCACTCGACTCCGCCTTCCGTGACCTGCGAACGTCACGCCCATGACCGACACCCCGCCCCTCGCCGAGGGCTACGAGATCTCCACCGACCCGGACCGCGTCGACGCCGAGCGCGTACACCACTGGATGTCCACCGACGCGTACTGGGCCGCCGGGCGCTCGCGCGAGAAGCAGGACCGGGCGATCAAGGGGTCGCTCAACTTCGGGGTTTATCAGGTGGATTCAGGCGATCAGGTCGCATATGCGCGGGTGGTGACCGACCTGGCCTCCTTCGCGTGGCTGTGCGATGTGTACGTGGATCCTTCCGCGCGGGGCAAGGGGCTCGGGACGGCGTTGGTCGGGGCCGTGCGGGAGCACCTGCGGCCGTACGACCTCCGGCGCATCCTGCTGGCGACCCACGACGCCCACGGGGTGTACGAGAAGCTCGGGTTCGCGCCGCTGGAGAAGCCCGATCAGTGGATGGCGCTCCTCTTCGGGCGGTGAATCCGCGCGCACCCTGGGTAACTCCCGAGTAACGCCTCTTGACCTGCGGACTTTCGCGGATCACGATCGCGGCATGCAACTACGGGTCACGTTCGTCGCCGCCGCGCGCAGCTCCTCGCTGCTCGCCGAGCGCTTCGAGGACGACCGTCCGCTCGACCAGCCCGGCTGGGACGAGGTGCTGGCCGCGTCCCGCGAACTGCTGCCGCTCGCGGTGGCCGAACTGCGGTACTGCTCGCCGACACCCCGCAGCCGCGCCACCGGGGAGGCCCTCGGTTACTCGCCCCTGGTCCAACTCGCCCTGCGCGACTGTGACATGGGTCGCTGGCGCGGGCTGACCCTCGGCGAGGCGATGGCCCGTGAGCCGGAGTCCGTGGACGCCTGGCTCGCCGACCCGCGGTCGACCCCGCACGGCGGTGAGTCCCTGCTCGACTTCATCACCCGCGTCGGCGAATGGCTCGACACCCGTCCCGTCGAGGACCGCGGCCGCGTCGTCGCCGTGGCCGAACCCGCCGTGATCCGCGCCGCGCTGGTGTACGCGCTGAAGGCGCCGCCGTCGACCTACTGGAACATCGACGTACGTCCCCTGTCGGCGACCACGGTCACCGGTCGGGCGGGTCGCTGGAGCCTGCGTTTCGAGGGCGTGCCGGCGCAGCGTACGGGGGTGTAGGCGGCGGCTTTGCGGGGGCGGGCGTGTGCGGTGTGGTGGGGGCGGTTGCCGGCGGTGTCGCGGGGGTGGGCGTCGCCTCCTGCGTGGGTGGCCACCGGCGGTCCCGTGCCGGGTGATTGCGGGCGGCCTGGCGCGGACGGTTGCCGATGGTCTCGCGCCGGGTGTCCGCGGGCGGGCTCACGTGGTCGGTCACCGGGCTGGTTTCGCGCACGGTGTTCGCAGACGGGCGGCCCGCGCGGTCAGCCGCCCGCCGTCTCGCGCACGTAGGAGGTCGTGAGGACGAGGTCCTTCGCCGGGCCGCCCACCCGCCACACCGTGTGCCAGTGGTCCGCGTCCAGGACAGTGAACTCGCCGCGGTAGAGGTCCGCCGCGCAGGGGTGGTCGGCGACATGGTGGCCGGATCTCAGGTCCAGGTCGTGGAAGGGGCGACCGTCGGCGAAGCGCACGTCCGCCGTGCCGGGTGCCTCGCCCGCCAGGAAGCGGAGCGTCCGTTCGGCGGGACGCGGGATGCCCTGCCAGCGGAAAGTGCCGGACTCCTGGTGCAGCAGCCCCCCGTTCTCCAGCGGGCCGAAAACCGTCGTACCGGAGAACTCCCCTTCGTCACCGCTCACCAGATCCCGCACGGTTCGCTCGACCCGCCAGCTCCCGGCCAGATAGGCCAGTACATCCGCCACTGGCCAGAACTCACCCATCCGTCCCTCACTCCCGACACTTTCGAAACCGCGCGACCCGTTGACGCTCCCGGATCCCCTCCCTATCTTGCCGTTCGAAGTGCTGATCATTGTCTGATATTTCGAACAACGAGCCGCGGAGTATCCATGTCACGCACCCGCTGGAGACTCGGTCTCAGTGCCACCGCCTTCCTGGTGGCCGCAGGCCTGGTCCCCGCACCCGCCCACGCCGAGGACGTCACCGACTACGCGATCACCGTCGACCCGGCCGCCAAGGGCGCGAAGATCGACGACACGATGTACGGCGTCTTCTTCGAGGACATCAACCGGGCCGCCGACGGCGGGCTGTACGCCGAGCTCGTGCAGAACCGGTCCTTCGAGTACTCCACCGCCGACAACTCCTCGTACACCCCGCTGACCTCGTGGACGGTCGACGGCACGGCCCAGGTCGTGAACGACGACGGGCGGCTGAACGACCGCAACCGCAACTACCTTTCCCTGGGCGCCGGTTCGTCCGTCACGAACGCCGGATACAACACCGGCATCCACGTCGACGAGGGCAAGAAGTACGACTTCTCGGTGTGGGCCCGCGCGGACGGCGGTACGGCCCTCACGGTGTCGTTGCAGGACGCCGACGGCACCCTGGCCACCGCCCGCAAGGTGGCCGTGACGAAGAGCGGCTGGGCCCAGTACAAGGCCACCTTCACCGCCACCCGGACCAGCAGCGACGGCCGCCTCGCCGTGGCCTCCTCCGCCGCGGCCGCCCTCGACATGGTGTCCCTCTTCCCGCGCGACACCTACCGCGGTGAACCCAACGGCCTGCGCAAGGACCTCGCCGAGAAGATCGCCGCCCTCCACCCGGGCTTCGTGCGCTTCCCGGGCGGCTGTCTGGTGAACACGGGGTCCATGGAGGACTACAGCGCGGCCTCCGGATGGCAGCGCAAGCGCTCGTACCAGTGGAAGGACACCGTCGGCCCGGTCGAGCAGCGCGCGACCAACTCCAACTTCTGGGGCTACAACCAGAGTTACGGCCTCGGCTACTACGAGTACTTCCGCCTCTCCGAGGACCTCGGCGCCATGCCGCTGCCCGTGGTCCCCGCCCTGGTGACCGGCTGCGGTCAGAACAAGGCCGTCGTCGACGACGCGCTGCTCAAGCGGCACATCCAGGACACCCTCGACCTCATCGAGTTCGCCAACGGCCCGGCGAGCTCCACGTGGGGCAAGGTGCGGGCGAAGATGGGCCACGTGAAGCCGTTCCGCCTCACCCACATCGAGGTCGGCAACGAGGAGAACCTGCCGACCGAGTTCTTCGCCCGGTTCAAGGAGTTCCGCGCCGCCATCCAGGCGAAGTACCCGGACATCCAGGTGATCTCCAACTCCGGGCCTGACGACTCCGGTACGACCTTCGACACGGCCTGGCAGCTCAACAAGGACGCCAAGGTCGACATGGTCGACGAGCACTACTACAACAGCCCACAGTGGTTCCTCCAGAACAACGCCCGCTACGACTCCTACGACAGGAACGGCCCGAAGGCCTTCCTCGGCGAGTACGCCTCCCAGGGAAACACCTTCAAGAACGGTCTCGCCGAGGCGGCGTTCATGACGGGCCTGGAGCGCAACGCGGACGTCGTCAAACTCGCCTCCTACGCCCCGCTGTTCGCCAACGAGGACTATGTGCAGTGGCGCCCGGACCTGGTCTGGTTCAACAACCACGCCTCCTGGGACTCCGCCAACTACGAGGTCCAGAAGCTGTTCATGAACAACGTCGGCGACCGGGTGGTGCCCTCGACGGCCACCGGCACGCCCTCGCTGCTCGCCCCGATCAGCGGCGCCGTCGGCCTGTCGACCTGGGCGACCACGGCGGCGTACGACGATGTCAAGGTCACCGACGCCGACGGGAACACCCTGCTCAGCGACGACTTCGGCGGTGACGCCTCGCAGTGGACCCACACGGGCGGCGGCAGCTGGAGCGTCCAGGACGGGCAGTACGTCCAGACGGACGTGGCCGCCGAGAACACCATGGTCTCGGCCGGCGACCCCACCTGGCACGACTACGACCTGCATGTGAAGGCCACCAAGAAGTCCGGCAAGGAGGGCTTCCTCGTCGCCTTCGGCGTCAAGGACACCGGCAACTACTACTGGTGGAACCTCGGCGGCTGGAACAACACCCAGTCCGCCGTCGAACAGGCCGTGGACGGCGGCAAGTCGACGCTGATCTCCAAGGCCGGCTCTGTCGAGACGGGCCGCGCCTACGACGTCGACGTCAAGGTGCGGGGCCGTCAGGTCACCCTCTACCTCGACGGCCAGGAGTGGGGCAGCTTCACCGACGACCAGCCGGCCGAGCCGTTCCGCCAGGTCGTCACCACGGACAAGAAGACCGGCGACCTGATCGTCAAGGTCGTCAACGCCCAGTCCTCGGCGGCCCGTACGGCCATCGACCTGGGCGGCGCCAAGGTCGCGTCCAAGGCCCGGGTGACCACCCTGGCGGCCGACCCGGCCGCAGTGAACAGCGAGACGTCGACCGCGGTCGCGCCGGTGAAGTCCACCTTCGACGAGGTCGCGGGGAAGTTCTCGTACACCTTCCCGGCGAACTCGGTCACGTTCCTGAGAATCAGGCAGAGGTAGCCGAAGGGTCGGTGGGCTGCTGTCCGACGGGCAGCAGCCCCCGCTCGGCGAAGACCTTCTTCGCCACGCCCGTGGCGTTGAGGGCCCGGGGGAAACCGCAGTAGCCCGCCGACTGTAACAGCGCCTCGACGATCTGCTCGGCACTCAGCCCCACGTTCAGAGCCGTGTGGATGTGCACCTCCAGCTGGGTCTCACACCCACCGAGCGCGGTGAGCATCCCCAACGTCACCAACTGCCGGTCACGCGGCACGAGTTGCGGCCGCGAGTAGATCTCGCCGAACCCCCACGCGATGACCTGATGCCCCAGCTCCGGACTGACATCGGCGAGCGAGTCCACGACCAGCTGTCCCACCTCGGGATTGACCCCCCGCAACACCTCCAGCCCCTGCGCGAACCGCTCCTCACGACTGGTGCTCTCACTCATGTCCGGTCCTCCGATGTCGGCAGCGCGGTGTGGGATCACGGTCCGAAGTATTCCTGAGCGGCCCTGACCCCCTCGGCCAGAGCGTCCACCTCGGCCTCCGTGTTGTACACGTAGAAGGTCGCCCGGGTCGTCGCCGGAAGGCCATAGCGCCGCACGATCGGGCGGGCGCAGTGGTGGCCCACGCGGACGGCGACGCCGCGGTCGTCGAGGACCTGCCCGACGTCGTGAGGGTGGATGCCGTCGACCGTGAAGGAGGCGGCCGAACCGCGGTCGGTGAGATCGGACGGGCCCACGACGCGCACTCCGGGAATCTCGCCCAGGGCCTGGAGAGCGCGTGCCGTGAGCCGGTCCTCGTGCGCGGCCACCTCCGCCATGCCGAGCGCCTCCAGATAGTCCACGGCCGCCGCGAGCCCCACCGCCTGGGAGGTCATCGGCACGCCCGCCTCGAAGCGCTGCGGGGGCGGCAGGAAGGTGGTGCGGTCCATCTCGACGATCTCGACCATCGAGCCGCCGGTGAGGAACGGCGGGAGTTGCGCGAGGAGTTCGCGCCTGCCCCACAGCACGCCGATGCCGTTCGGGCCGAGCATCTTGTGCCCGGAGAAGGCCAGGAAGTCGGCGCCCAACTCGTGCACGTCCACCGGTCGGTGGGGAACCGACTGAGCACCGTCGACCACCACCAGCGCCCCGAACGCGTGCGCCCGGTCGGCGAGTTCACGCACCGGGTTCACCGTGCCGAGCACATTGGACTGATGGGTGACGGCGAGCACCTTGGTGCGTTCGTCGAGCAGCTCGTCGATCCGGGAGAGGTCGAGCCGGCCCTCGTCGGTCAGGCCGAACCAGTCCAGAGTGGCGCCCGTGCGCTCCGCGAGCTGCTGCCAGGGCACCAGATTGGCGTGGTGCTCCATCTCCGTGACGACGATCCGGTCACCGGGGCCGATACGACGGGCGTTGCCGAGCGCGTAGGCGACCAGGTTGATGCCCTCGGTGGTGTTCTTGACGAAGACGACCTCGTCCTCGGCGGCCCCGACGAACCTGGCGATCGTCCGGCGCGCGTTCTCGTACGCCTCGGTCGCCTCACCCGCGAGCTGATGGGCGCCGCGGTGCACGGCGGCGTTGCGCGTGAGGTAGAAGTCCCGCTCGGCGTCGAGGACTTGGAGCGGTTTCTGGGTGGTGGCGCCGGAATCCAGATAGACGAGACGGGCGCCGCTGTCCATCGTCCGCGCCAGGATCGGGAAGTCCCTGCGCAGCGCGTCCACGTCGAAGCCCACGGCCTCTCACCTCTCACGGTTCAGTCTTCGATTATCCGTGAGGCACGCTAGGGCTCCTCACGGATAATCGCAAGCATTACCATGAGAGGTGTGGATCTCGAAGCCCCCGTCCATCTGCGCCAGCTCCCGGTGCCCGGCGAGGACCAGTACGTCTCGCTGGCCCTGGTCAACACGCGTTTTACCCTCAGTCACGGCAGGGTCGACCTGCTCGACGACCGCGAGGCCGCGCACCTGTGGCTCGTACGGCACGCCCTGCTGCCCGACGAGGTGGCCCTGAACGGCCGGCAGTTCGGCCGGCTGCTGGGACTGCGCGAGGCGCTGCGGGCGCTGTTCGAGGCGTACGACGGCGCTGAGCGGCCCGCCGAGGGGGACCTCGCGACCCTCAACTCCGCGCTCGCGGCAGCGCCTTCGACCCCACGGCTCGCCTGGACGGCCGAGGGCCCGCACCGCGCCGACGAACCCGACACCAGCAATCCGGCCGCCGCGGCCCTCTCCCTCCTCGCCGAGGACGCCACCGACCTGCTCACCGGCTCCGAGGCCGCTCAGCTCACCGAGTGCGCCGCCCAGGGCTGCGCCCGCTGGTTCCTGCGCTCCCACGGGGGTCGCCGCTGGTGCACGACACAGTGCGGCAACCGGGTGCGGGCGGCGCGGGCGTATGCGGCGAAGCGGGGCAGGGCGTAACGGTGGGGGCCGTGGGGCCTTGATCGCCGGAGCTACAGGGCGGCTCTAGCGCCCGTCCCACCCCTCGAACCCCGCGAACGCCACCGGATCGTCGTCCTCGTCCGGGCCGCACAGCCCCGGGGTGACGAGTCGGCCCCGTTGCCACGCGAGGAGAGTGTCGATCAAGCCGGCTTTCAAGGGCGGGCCTTGGTCCGCGTGGCGGGGCCAGAGGACCAGGGGCCAGGTGTCGGGGTCGTCGCCCACCGCGAGCCAGCCGAGGTGGTCGCCGTCGATGGTGTCGGCGAAGGGGAGGAAGCCGTCCGGGGCGGGCCAGATGTCCAGGGGGTACCAGTTCGGGGAGCTGTCCTTGAGCTGTTCGTAGGCCTCCAGGGTCTCCTCGACGTGGGCCATGAAGCGTGGCGCGGCCGTCCGCAGGGGTGCCGGGAAGCGCAGCCATCCGCTCCAGCAGCCGGCGCCGTACACCGCCATGAGCTGCATGTACTCACGCGGCAGGCGTGAACCCAGGGTGCGGGAGAGGCCCTCCCAGGTGCCGTCGCCGAGGTACGGCCGCTCGGGTGGTGGGGTGAGCAGGCGCAGGGCGTGCAGGCCGGTGCCGGTCTCCAGGGCGACGAGGCGTTCGGCGTCGGTGAGGCGGGGCTCGACCGGGGCGGGCGGGAGCCATGGCTCGGCGGCGGACAGGAAGGCGGTGCGGGCGACGGTGCCGGGCAGGTGCAGCAACTGACCGGGTGGGGAGGGCAGTTCCCAGGTGTCGCGGACGGTGTGGCGCAGATACGCGGTGAGGGTGAGGTCGTACCGCTGCCAGGGGAGCAGGCCGGTGCCGGGTACGGCGCCGGCGTGCCGTACGACCACCGTCCACTCGTCGGGGTCCTCCGACACCGAAGTGTCCCAGAACAGCAGGTCGTTGCCCCGGCTGCGGCCCCACGCCAGCAGCCCTCCGGGCTCCGGATGCACCCGTGGGCGCTCGTCCTCGGGCAGGGCGCGCACCTGCTTGCGGGCCTGGCGGTGGGTCTCCTTCAGCCACTCGCCGTAGTCGAACCGCCCGTCGGCGCACGGCACATGGATCCAGAGGTACTCGCCGAAGTCCAACGGCCCGTACCGGTCGGCCAGTTGCTTGTAGTCGCCGGGCAGCCGTACGCCGAGCCAGCGCTCCGCGGCCTCCCAGTCGACGGGGACCGGGGCCGGAGGGCGGGTGGGGGAGGGGGTGGTGAAGGCCGGGATGTCGGGGCTCATGTCGTTCCGGTGGTCGGGCCGTCGCGCGTGTGGGTGATCATTGTACGAAACGGGGTGGTTCAGTCGGCCGTCGCGAGCAGTTCGCGTACGGCGGCGCGGACCGACTCGTCCGTCTCGAAGGCTTCCCAGCCGGTGAAGTAGTACAGCCGCCGGTCGAACTCGGGGACGTCGCGGAGGAGTTGGGCGGCGGGCCCTGCCGGGTGGCCGATCCGGCACAGATAGCGCACCGCGGGGAGCATGACCGGCAGATAGCGGCCCTCGGCCAGGTCGCGCACCGCCGCCAGCAGGGCGCGGACGGGGACCTCGCTCTCGCCGGTGGCGGCCCAGAGGGCGTGCGCCGCCTCGACCCTCGGCCATACGTCCCTGCCCCGGTCCTCCGCCAGCGCCCGCAGCCGGTCCGCGAGTCCGACGGCGTGCGGGCCGAGGTCGGCCAGTCTGCGCACGGGCGGGAACAGGACGCTGTCGTCGAGCGCGGCAGGGCCGAGCACCGCCAGCGCCGGTCCCGGTTCGCCGCCCGTCCGCCAGTGGGCCCAGGCCGCGAGCGTCGGGTCCGACGACCCCGCCCGGCCGTGGCCCGCCCGCGCGAGCAGCAGCTCACGTGCCCCACCGTCCGCCACACCGATGCCGCCCAGAGCCGTCGCCGCCGCGCTCCAGGTCTCGTCCCGCTCCAGCAGTCGTACAAGGAGGGGTACGGCGGGCCGCGCGACGGTCCCCCAGGCGGCCAACACCTCACACAGCTGCGCGAGTTCACGCCCGTCCCCGGCGCCGCCGAGCCGCTCGCACACCGCCGGAAGCAGCCGCTCGGCATGGTCCGGAAGGCGGACGAGCACCTCGTGCAGAGCGGGCAGGGCGGGGACGTGGAGGTCCCCGCCGCGATGGACGCCGTACGACGGGAAAGTCGACGGCGCCCCGCCGAGCCGCTCCACCAGCCCGGGCACACAACGCCCGTCGTTCATCCGGGCCAGGGCCCACAGCGCCGCGTCGCCGACGGCGCTGCCCTTGTGGGTGCCGGTGTCGTCCAGCAGGGCCGCGACGGCGTCGGCATGGGCGGCGGCCGCGGGCCCCAGACAGGCGAGCAACTCGGCCGCCAGGAAGCGGACTTCCGCGTTGGGGTCGTCCAGCCGGGCCGCCACGGCCGGAAGCACCTCGTCGACCGGTGAACGCCACCGGCTCAGCAGTTGGCCCGCCTGGGCCAGGGCGCCGATGCGTTGCTCGGCATCTGGGTGGTCGGCGAGCAGCCCCAGGACGTAGGAGGTGTACGAGGTGGGGGAGCCGGCGAGCAGGACGCCGCCCTGGTGCTGGACGGCCCGCACCCCGCCCTCCAGCCGGCTGGTGTGCCGCCACACCTCCGCGCCCGGGTCCCGGACGGCGTCCAGCAGGATGTCCACGCGCTGCTCGGCGACCCCGGGGTCGCCCACCGCCAGCGCGTGCACCGCCGCCAGCCGCAACTGGGGGTCGGGGGCGTCGAGGAGCCCCCTCAGCAGCGTCAGGGTCTCGTCGGTTCGGGGACCGGACGGCTCCCGCGTCACCGCCTTGCCGAGCGCGACCACCAGGTCGAGACGGGTCGCGGGGTCGGTCTCGGCGTGCCAACGCTCCAGCAGCGCGGGCAGGACGGCCTCCCCGGGGCTAGGGCAGTCGGCGAGGATGTCGGCGGCGGCCCGGCGCACCTCCGCCTCGGGGTCGGTGAGGAGGGCGAGCACCTCGGGCAGCGCCTGTTCCCACGCCGTCGCCCAGCCCGGCGCTAGGAACCGTTCCTCGACCTGGCCGGCCTCCGCCGCCAGCACCGCGACGATCTCCAGCGCCGACCGCCGACAGAGCACGTCGGGTCGTGCTCCCAGCCGCAGTACGAAGGGCAGCGCGGCCACGGCGGCCGAGCAGATCCAACCACCTTGGTGGAAAAGCAGGTTGAGGAGATCGTCCGCCGCCTCTTCCGCGTCACCCGGATCCGGTCCGGCGCAGCGGCGCAGCAGACCGGGTACGTCCTCCGCAGTGCCGTAGTTGTGCTCCAGCTCCGTCCACCCGACCGCGTCCAGTCCCTCCCACATGCGCGGGACCCTACTACCCTCCCCAGCAGGCCGTCGGCGCAGAAATCCCACGGCCGTTCGGCCGCGATCGGGGCAGGATGTCCTCCCGTGAACCCTGCGCTGTGCGGACTCGCGGCCAATCCGGCCCTGCCCGTCGAACTGGTCGACCGGCTGATCGCGATCGCGGACGAGGACATCGCCGAGTGCCTGGCGCGTCGCACGGACCTCAGCCGCGCACAGGCGGTCGCCCTGGCCGCAAGGTTCCCGGAGAACGCCGTACTGCTCGCGTACGAGGGCCAGTTGACC